>OGKR01000032.1_pt1 | contig 157734 bp, 157 predicted proteins | sample 1572431 | NCBI WGS metagenome assembly OGKR01 (sample SAMEA2582079, study PRJEB24529) | metagenome | biome: Human gut stool | place: China | collected 2011 | reverse complement strand
CTCGCCCGCACATTCGTTTTTGGTTATTGTTCAGTTTTCAAGGTTCTGCCTGCCGTTTTTGACGACTTGTATAGTATATTACATCTTTTCGATGTTGTCAACTACTTTTTTTCATCTTTTTTAACGGCTTTTTTCAGTTATCAACTGCCTTCAATCGCCTCAGGCGACTTTCATTATCTTACTAGATTTTATGAAAAATTTCAAGTGCTTTTTTCATTTTTTTATTTTTTAGCGGCAGTATAAACTGCCGCTAAAAAACATCCTGTAATTTATTTATGTTCTACCTCATATTTGAAATTCGTTATCTCGGGACGCATATCTTTACCTTCCTGCGCTTCTGCGGCCAGAATCGCCTGCAGCACGATAGCGCATTCCAACCGTTTTTTCTGCAATTTACAGCCATATTGATATGGCTTGCTGATGTCACCATTGATAAGATCAGCATTAGCATGACAGCCTCCACTACAGAAAAATCTAGCCCAACAAGTACTGCATTCTGTCTTAGTCATCACATGAGTATGTCTGAATTTTTGTACCAGATCAGGTTTTACGACACCTGTTTCCAACGTTCCTAATTTGTATTCTTCTCTGCCTACAAACTGATGACATGGATAAATGTCGCCTTCGGGCGTTATGGCAAAATATTCATGCCCAGCACCGCAGCCTGCTAAACGTTTAGCCACACAAGGTCCGTTATCAAGAGCAACATTAAAATGGAAAAAATCAAAAGCATCGCCTTCACGGCGCTTTTGCAGATAAGCCCTTGCCAGTTTATCATATTCTTCATATAGTACAGGCAGATCAGCTTCGGTAAGTACATAAGGTTCGTCAATTCCTACAACAGGTTCTACAGAAAGTTCTTTCCCGATCTTTGTCATATCGAGAGTATCTTCAGCAAAATGCGGATTAAAATGAGTATAAGTACCACGCAGATAATAATTTTTTCCATTCCGGCTTTCAATAACTTTTTTAAACCCGCGAACAGCTGCATCATAACTGCCCGTTTTATTTGGGAACGGCCTCATATTATCATGAGTTTCTTTTTTGCCATCCAAACTAAGAACAAGCATGACACGATTATCATTTAAAAATTGAATAATATCATCATTCAAAAGTGTTCCGTTAGTAGTGAGTGTCAATTTGATATTTTTGCCGGTTTCAAATTCACGACGACGCACATAGTTTATGACATGTTTGACAACCTCAGGATTCATCAGCGGTTCACCGCCAAATAGATCCAGCTCTAAGTTATGACGCATTTTACTGCCAGCTATAGCAAACTCCACAGCCTTTTCAGCTGTTTCTTTGCTCATCATTGCACGATATCCTCCAAAATCTCCTGTCCCTGCAAAGCAATATCCACAGCGCAGATTGCAGTCATGAGCTATATGCAGGCATAACGATTTTAGTATTGGTGTTTCTGCAAAAGTCTGGGGCACTTCAAATTCAGGAGAAAAAAGTAATCCTTCTTCCTGTAACTGATGAAGTTCTTCTAAAGCTTCACGCAAATCTTTTTCCGGATAGCTTGTTTGTAAGGCCGCAATGGCTTCATCATCATTAGTTCCATCAAAAACATCAAGCAAATCATAGATGACATCGTCTACCAGATGCACAGCTCCACTGTTAACGTCAAGTACAGCCATATATTCATCAAGACGCATTTTATGAATAAGCATGTATTTCCACCTTTCATAGTAAAACAGCCCCCTGTAAAACAGGGAGCTGCAAATTAAACAAATATACTAGTTAAATAAAGCCACAGCCTGAATTATTTTTGCTCACAAACCTGATTGCCAACAGTGCAGGAAGTTTTGCAGGCAGATTGGCAGGAAGCAGGACATTCGCCGCAGCCGCCGGTTTTTAAAGTTTTGTTCAGAATTGCTTTATTCACGGTTTTAATGTGTTTTCTCATTTTAAGATACCCCCAATATGTTTTGCTTACTGATTTATTTTACCGTTTTTTGCAGATTTCTGCAAGTGTTCTCCTGATATTTTCTTATAAGCTCTTGAAAAAATGTATGTTAATGCCTCGTTCTTTCAAGTATCCAACCCAATAAGAATAACGCAATCTTTCTTTAAAAGTATTGATATTTGAATTGTCAATATAAATACGTCCTAATTCCAACGGCTTTTGTTCCATAGTTTTTTTACTGACAGTGCCAGCATTCCCAGTAACAGCCCAGTAATAACCGTATTCTTTTACCGCCGCTAAAATTTTTGAATTATACATACCATTAGGATATGAAAGTGAACGAACTACATAACCATTATAATCTTTTTTCAGAAAATACCGCGAAGTAGCAAGCTCCCAACTCAAATACTGAGGATCTATATCCGTAAGTATCTGATGATTGATTGTATGAGAACCAATTTCCATCCCATTATCTATCAAAGACTGTATCTGATCGTGTGTCATATATCTGTAATGCCCTATTTTACTATGAACAACAAAAAAGGTCGCTGTAGCGTTATATTTTTTTAAAAGCGGCAGAACATTAGTATAGTTATCAAGATAGCCATCATCGAAGGTCATAACAATTGTTTTTTCTGTAGATTCACCATTGGCAAACATCTCTGCCATTTTTTTCACTGATACCATTTTATAACCATTGTCATGCAAATATTGCAAATGCGTTTCAAAAGTTTCTTTAGAAACAAACAGTTCTTTCATCCAGCCATCTGCCGACCCAATACCATGATATTCCAATATCGGCACAGCCTCTTTACAATACTGTTGATAGTCATACCTTACATAAAAAGCTGTTAAAGCAAGCAATACTATTATACTAATACCAGCGGCAGCCATATATTTTTTATACTTTTTCCAAAGATCACTCATTCTTTATCATCCCTAGTTCTTCAGCTAAATGCTGTATTTTTTTCAAGCGGTGATTAATTCCTGATTTTCCTATTTTCCCTTCGGATAGATCAGCTAATTCATTTAGAGAAGCGTCGGGATGATTTAAACGTAATTCTGCCGTTTCACGTAATGTCAGCGGCAATTTTCCCAATCCCAGATGTTTTTCTATATAACGTATGCTTTCAAGCTGTTGTACAGCTGCCTGCACAACTTTATTAAGGTTTGCCGTCTCACAGTTAACTACTCGATTGACATTATTGCGCATTTCTTTAACAATACGTACATTTTCAAATTCCAACAAAGCATTATGTGCTCCGATAACTGATAAAAACGAGGTGATACCATTTCCTTCTTTCAAATAAACGATATAATCATTTTTTCTGTCTGTTATTTTTACAGGCAATGAAAATCCTTGCATAGTTTTCATGATCATTTTCGCAAAATCCTGGTTCTCAGTTACCATTTCCAAATGGTAATCACTGGCAGGTCTGCTGATCGAGCCACCCGCTAGAAAAGCTCCGCGCAGAAAAGATTTGCGGCAGCAAGGAGTTGTTAATAAAGATGTTTTGCCTCCTTCATTTTCTGCCGGCAACAGCTGTAATTCTTCCAAAGCTTTACCAGCCTCTGGGGAAGGTACTACTTTTACCTGATAGCGATTGTTTTTTTTAAGGCGACGTGATCTTGTTATTACTACTTCTGTTTTAACATCGTAGTTATTTTTAAACAACTGAAGCACACGCCTGGCTAAAGCAGCATTTTCGGTCGAAAAATGAATACCCATATTTCGGCCTCTTAAAATAATAGCACCACTCATTCTCAGCAAACCAAACAGTTCGGCTTTTTCACAGCACTGTTTACCGTTTTCAAGCCGGGCTAGTTCGTTTTTAACTTCGTTAGAAAAAGACACCGGTCATTCTCCTTCTATAAAATAATTGATATATCTATTTTTTCTTTAATTCACGCATGCTTTGCCGCATAAAGAAGTAATCAAAAAATTGTATACCTTTGCCAAATAAACGCAAACGATAAACTAAAGAAATAATAACCTGCGCCAGTTTCTGCGGATTATGCCGCACTAAATCTTTATTACTGATAAGACGCGTGGGAATAACCTGGATCCCAAGCCGTTCTATTTTTTTGATATCGGGCGTAACAGGCATAGAACCTTTTTCGTTATATTGCGCTAATTGCGCCGCTGTAACCCGCTGGTCATTAACAATAACATAATCTAGAAACTGGGTTCCAGCCTGCTGAATAAGTGCCTGTACATGTTCAAAAGCCCCATAACCATCTGTTTCTCCGGGCTGCGTCATTACATTGCATATATAGATTTTCACAGCTTCTGATTTGATAACGGCATCACGAATACCTGTTACCAATAGATTAGGTATGACACTGGTATAAAGACTACCCGGACCAAAAATCAGGATATCAGCATTTAGAATAGCCTGCACTGCACTGGCAGTTGCCGGTGCATCGGCTGGTTCCATAGCCATCGTTCTGATTCTTTTATGTGCTTTTGGTATCTCCGATTCACCGTTAATAATACTGCCATCCGTCATTTCTGCTTTCAGTCTGATATCACGCAGCGTTGACGGAACAACTTTACCGCGCACATTCAAAATCTGACTCGTAGCAGCAAGGCCTGCTTCCATACCACCTTCAGCTTCAGCCATGGCAGCAATAAACAGATTGCCAAAACTGTGTCCCGCCAGCGGCGAATCGCCTTTAAAACGGTACTGCATGATCCGTTCCATCAAAGGTTCGCGATCCGCCAAGGCAACCAAGCAGTTGCGCAGATCCCCGGGCGGTAAAATACCCATTTCTTTCCGCAGCCTTCCTGAAGATCCGCCGTCGTCACCTACAGTGACAACAGCAGTACAGTTATTCGTAATATATTTCATACCGCGCAGCAGAGTTGAAAGTCCAGTGCCACCACCGACAACAGTAATTGCCGGACCGCGTGTCAGCTTGCGCTGCGTAAAGATTATTTCCATCAGCGATGCATTATTATCTGGCATAACAGCCTCAACTACAGAACGAATAATTTTACGAGTTGCATAATACATAATAAATAATCCAGCACATAGGGAAATAAAACCTGTCAACATCGAGACGGTATTAGAATATTTACCAGTAGTAAGATATGACATACGAAAAAGCATTTCTTCAACAAAACCCATAAATTGGTAATTGAAAAATAGTGCCAGCCCAATAGCACAGCACAGCACGCCCCCTGCAAAAAGCAGCAACCAGCGTTTCAGGTTTATTCCCGGACATAACCAACTGATCCAGCCCATAGGAACCTCCTCTTATTTGTTTTTCCGCTGCAGATCACGATGAGTAAGCTGTACGGCATAGCCCTGTGTACGCAAAAATTCATACAATCGATTTGCTATAAATACCGAACGATGCTGTCCCCCGGTACAGCCTACACTTATAACAAGCTGGCTTTTGCCTTCGGAAATGTACTGTGGCAACAAAAATTCAAGCATTTCTTCTTCTTTTTTCAGAAACTGAAACGTTTGAGGGAAACGACAAATAAAATCGGCAACCGGCTGGTCATTGCCAGTTAAACGCTTTAAATCTTCTTCATAAAACGGATTGGGCAAAAACCTGACATCTAAGACCATATCACTATCTAATGGCAGTCCGTGTTTAAAACCAAAGGACTGTACTAAAACAATCATGCGCTCTACACCGCCATTGCCTGAATACAACTTCCAAATTTTTTCTTTCAGCTCTGCTGTAGGCATATCAGTAGTATCGATAATGTGTGTAGCCCTGTTGCGTACTTCAGTCAATCTCTCACGCTCTACAGCAATATTTTCACTGAGGCTTTTACCCTGTCCGAGCGGATGACGGCGACGTGTTTCTTTATACCGCCTGATCAAGCTATCATCGGATGCATCAAGATACAACAATTCATATTCATGTCCCATAGCTTTCATTTCGTCCAATATTTCTATCAACTCGTCAAAAAAACGACCACCGCGTACATCTACTACCAGAGCAGTATTACGGGCCTGCGTTTGACGACATAATTCGGCAAACTTAGGAATAAGTGCCGGTGGCAAATTATCAATACAGAAAAAATTCATATCCTCCAACGTCCGCACAACTTGTGTTTTACCTGCACCGGACATCCCTGTAATGATCAGAAACTTTGATTCTTCCATAAGCTCACCTCCATATATACTAAAACCATAATAAATGACCCTATAAGGTTTATTATACCACAAGGGTATATATTCTCAACAGAATCGAAAATACCTCGTCAAGTTATCATATTATATCACAGTAATCAAAAAAGACGCCCCTTTCAGGGCGTCTTAATCAGCAAAACTTAAAATGCGCAGGGATCAGAAAATTTAATGTTACTATGCAGATCGACTTTCTCAAAAACTTCCTGCATTGCTTGTTCCAGTATACTCAGCATTTCTTCTATCTGCTGTACCGTACTTACCAGCGGCGGCATAAAAATAATAACATCACCAATATTCCTTACAATAAGGCCATATTTTCTGGCTGTCTGGCAAATTCCCCCTGCCATCAAAAGAGTTGAGTCAAAGGGTATTTTTAAATTTTTATCATGCATCAGCTCAATACCGGCAAGCATACCGCATTGTCGGGCATTACCAACATATTTCATAGTATTCATCTTCTGTATATGTTCTGCAATAACCGCCATTTTGGGCGGCAGATTTTCAATAACATCGTCTTTTTCAAAAAGCTCCAACCCGGCAACACCAGCTGCACAAGCCAAAGGATTACCGGTATATGAATGTCCGTGGTAAAAAGTTTTATATTCGGCTGCTTCACCTAAAAAAGTATTGTATATCTCATCAGTCACCATTGTAGCACCTAATGCCATATAACCTGCGGTAATACCTTTGGATAAGCACATCATATCCGGACAGATACCTTCATTCTCACAGGCAAATAATTTCCCGGTACGGCCAAATCCAGTCGCAACCTCATCAATTATCAAAAGCACATTATATTTTTTGGTAAGTTCACGTACACCTTTGATATACCCCTTAGGCTGCATCAACATTCCTGCAGCTGCCTGTACAAGAGGTTCTATAATCATTGCAGCAACTTTATCACTGTTTTCTTTCAAATAATCTTCCAACTCCTGCAGCAAAAAATCCCGGAATTCTATTTCATTGTTTATCCCCTCTATACTGCTGTGGTAAAACGACGGGCAAGTCATTTTTTTAGTATTAAAAAGCAAAGGTTTGTAGACTTTATGAAAAACATCTATATTACCAACGCTAACCGCACCTACCGTATCTCCATGATAAGAATCTCCCAAATTGATAAATTGCTGTTTTTCAGGCAAACCTTTATGCTGCCAGTATTGAAAAGCTATTTTTACTGCCGCTTCCACAGCTGTAGATCCGTCATCTGAATAAAAAACTTTATTCAATCCTTTAGGCGTTACCTCAACTAATTTTTTCGCCAATTCAGCAGAAGGCTTATTAATAAGACCAAGCAAAGTAGTATGGGCTATTTTATCAAGCTGTTTTTTTACAGCTTCATCAATTTCCCAACGGCGATGTCCATGTATATTAACCCATAAACTGGAAATACCGTCATAATAAGCGTTTCCTTCAACATCATACAATTTGACTCCTTCGCCATGATCAATTACCAGCTGCTTATTTTCATTCCATCCTTTCATTTGTGTAAAAGGATGCCAGATATATTCTTTATCCATAAATTCCCATTGATTCATTTTACAGTACCTCCTGCTAATGATAATATTCTATCAATATCAATGTTCGCCTCTGTAATTTCAGCTAATTCACGACTATTAAATTCATCAAGCAAATGCTGAGATAGGACTGGCAATTTTCCTAAAATTGGTAAACCGGTTAATTTCTCATAATAATAAAGATTGCTTTGCTCCAAGGCACCAGCTTTTTTTCTGTCCCAACCATTAACTATCAATCCCACTACTTTCAAACCATGTATCCTTGCATATTCAGCCGTCAATACAGCATGATTAACATTACCTAGAACAGCTTTAACCACTATAACCAAAGGCAGCTTCAGTTCACCGAAAAAATCTTTAACCAAATATTCATCAGTCAAAGGCGCGGAGATTCCTCCTACGCCTTCAACTATACTGATTTGACTGCCCAAAAGCATCTCCCTTGCTCCTGCCAGCATTACACACGGATCTATTTTTATACCAGCAAGACGGCTAGCTTCAGCAGGAGCCAAGGCAGCCTCCAATACATATGGTACGACCTGATCATGTTTTTCCACATTTAGCCCCGCGCAGTGCAGTAAAAACTCGGCATCTGTAGAAATCAACTTCCCGTCACTATTCTTAACACATCCTGAAGCAGCAGGTTTGTAAACGCCAGTTTTATAACCGCGGTACCGCATAGCTGCCGCCAAGGCTCCACTTACTACTGTTTTACCTATTTCAGTATCCGTTGCCGTAACGCCTATTCCCAACATTTATTCAGCCTTCTTTCTTTTCACCATGTTTTAGTTCCTGCCAAAGCGCAGTAATTATTTGAGCCGCCTGACGCAACTGCTCTTCGCAATGAGCAGCTGTAACCGTTATCCGAAGGCGGCTTTCGCCACGAGGGACTGTCGGCGGGCGAATACCTGACACTAAAATACCTTTCGACTTCAACCTGTCAGCAAATTGCATCGTAAGCCCAGCCTCCCCAATGACAACTGGTATAATCGGAGTAATACCTTCAACAACATTCAATCCACCTTCCAATAAAAGCCGGCGCATTAGTCTTGAGTTCGCCCGTAAAGAATCAAGGTATTTGGAAGCCTGAGTTTGTAAAAGTAACAACGCTGCATTAGCTGCCGCTAAAGTAGCAGGAGCTAATGCTGTTGAAAAAATAAACGGTCGTGACCTGTTAATAAGATAGTCAATAAGTATTTTTTTACCAGCTACATAACCTCCTTCTGCTGCCAACGCCTTGCTCAATGTTCCTACCTGCAGATCTATTACATCCGTTAAACCGTAATGAGACGCCGTTCCGCTGCCATCATTTCCAATTACGCCCACTCCATGCGCATCATCAACTATAAGGCAGGCATTGAATTGTTTTTTCAGCACCGCCAAAGAAGGCAGATCAGCAATATCACCATCCATACTGAAAACTCCATCTGTAACGATAAATCGCTGACCAGTAACAATTTCCGTCTCTAAAAGCCGCTGTAAATCTGCCATATCATTATGTTTATAAACAACCACTTTGCAACGGCTAATACGGCAGCCGTCAATAATACTTGCGTGATTAAGTTCATCACTGAAAACAACATCACCAGTTTGCATCAAACCATACAAGACTCCCAAATTGGTCATATAGCCTGTATTAAAAACCAAAGCACTTTCACTATGCTTAAAATCTGCCAGTCGCTTTTCCAGTTCACTTGCTATGAAAGTCCCTCCAGTAGTCAGTCGTGAACCACTGGAACCAGTACCAAATTTTAAAGCCGCTCGGGAAGCTGCTTCAATAACTTCCGGAGCATGAGTAAAACCAAGATAATTATTACTTGCCAATACCAAGTAAGTCTTACCGGTTCGATCCTGTGCCTGAGCTGGATTTACAAAATACAGCTCAGTAATTCTACGCGCCAGCCCTGCTTGACTGATATAAGCCAACTCTTTTGCGATCCTTGTCTCAAGCATCTTATTTATCCTCCGGTCTGATCAATACTACCTGATCCTGTAAATAGGTGATAAGTTTCTGAACATCAGTTCCCTGCTCTACAAAAAAAACTCTGCCACCAATCGGGTTGCCATATTCTTTCAATACAGGAATACGTTTATATCCATATTTTGCCGAAGCTACATAACCAGTCACATATTCAGGATCATCCGACCAGCATAATTCAGCGACAACCCCAACAGCACTGGCCACTTTAGATGCCAATACCAAAGCCTCACGGACATGATCCCCAAAAAGCCCTTTTTCTAAAAGTCTCGCCTCATATCTTTCTGAATTGTCACAATCCATTTTACTGACTCTCACACCACGTTCACCTAAAGAGTCTACTCTTAGCCCTGTATCCGCATCCAAAAGCATCGCTCCACGCATACTGTCCCGCAGATTGATTATACGGGAAATCCCAGCCGCTGCAGCTTCAGTACTCACTCCGGCTTTAACAAGTTCCTCCACAGCCGCTTTCCTGCCTGCCATAACACTATCTGCCAGACAGCTTGAAAGCGGCAGCAACGGACGATAAAAAATATCCGCAGTTTTTACCGCTTCTACTTTTAAGCTTATAAAATCCGCCATTCCACGCTGATGCTTTTGTGCCCTATGCAGCATTGCAACAATCGCCTGTTCTATTTTTTCTTCACTTAAAATACGTTCGGCACCAGAAATATGGCGTCCGCCTTGTTCATGCGGACCTCCTTGCGCAGAACGCATTTTGACACTGTAAAGCATATTCTCACCTTCTTGGACTTACAGTACCGGAACAGTAACTTTACGTCCCAAATCTTTAATCATCTGTTTATCAGCATCTGTACTGCGTCCGCCCGTAGTCAGATAACCGCCTATCATAATTCCGTTAAGGCCGCCGTTAAGTGCCAAAGCCTGCAAATCACGTAAATTTACTTCGCGTCCTCCGGCTGTTCTAATCAGTGCTTTAGGCAAAATGAACCGAAACACTGCATAAGCACGCAATATTTCTAAAGGAGTTAAAGTTTTATTATCGGCAAAAGGAGTACCGGGGATGGGAGTAAGTAAATTAAGCGGCACTGAATCTATTCCCAGTCTCTTCAATTCGAAAGCCATTTCAACACGCTGTTTTGCTGTTTCATTAAGTCCAAAAATACCGCCGCTGCAAACTCTTAATCCTGCTTTCTGAGCATTCCGGATCGTAAACATTTTATCTTCATAAGTATGAGTACTGCATATATCCGGAAAATGGCTGGGTGCAGTTTCAATATTAGAATGATATCTGGTGACACCTATTTTTTTTAATTCAAAAGCCTGTGCTTCTGTTAATATTCCTAACGACGCACAAATTTCAATACCAACTTCCTCTCTAATTCGAATAAGCGTTTTACAAATATTATCAAAATCGTCTGCTTTACTTTGTCCGCGTCCACTGGTAACTATGGAAAACCTTACAGCACCTGCAGCTTTAGCCTTTTGGGCCGCATCAACTATCTCATCTTCCGCTAGCAATGAATATTCTTCAACACCAGTATTATAATGGGCTGACTGAGCACAAAATTTACAATTTTCAGGGCAGCGGCCGCTGCGGCCATTTATGATAGCACAACAATCTACAGCATCACCTGTAAACTTTTGTCTGATTCTATCTGCCATAGCTAAAAGCAGCATCGTATCATTATCGCTAACATCAATAAGCTGTTCAGCTTCTTGACAGGTTATTGCTCCACCCTGAAGAACTCTATCCGCTAAGCTTAAAATTAAATTTTCCATTTCTCTAGCTCCTTCGTAAACCTTTATTTTTTTTTAGTTAACAATCAAATTATAGCTCGTCAACGCTTTTTAGTCAACTAGTTAACTTAAGATGGTTAACGTATAATAAAAGGCACCGCTGTAAAAACAGCGGTGCCTTTTATTATTTTTCTGTAAATTATCTTATTGTAAATTTATCTCAGCCTGCCTGGTAAGTATATTTTCGATAGCCAATGCCACGCCATCATTATCATTACTAGCAGTAATCAATTTTGCCGCCTGCTGGACCTGAGGTTTTGCGTTAGCAACAGCAACGCCGATACCAGCATTGGCAATCATCGAAATATCATTATTTGAGTCGCCTATACACATGATTTCATCCGGTTTAATACCAAAACTTTCCGCCAATTCTTTAACAGCAACCCATTTATTAACCGCAGGCTCCATCAGCTCCAAAAAATTGTCCTTAGAACTGGTTACGTCAATACGTCTATCAAAACGATTCGCCACATCTTGCCAAGCCGCTGCAAAATCACTGCTTTCAGTCATCAGTAATAATTTATACGGAGCTTTGGTTATATGATATACAGCTTCACCAACAGCAGTCGTAGGAACACCGGAAATACGGCTATACATACGAGAATATTCATTTTCTTCCTTTACAAGCAGTTCATCATCTATATATACCTGAACATAATAGTCTTTTTCTTTACAATAGGACAGAGCATCTAAAGCTGTTTGCAGCTGCATTGGTTTCCGAGCGTATACTTTTTCTGAAAGCGCACCCTTTACCAATGCTCCATTATAAGCGATCAAAGGAACATCCAATTGTAATTGTTCAGCAAAGGGCTTGATAGATCTGTACATTCTGCCCGTTGCAAGAGTAAAAACAATTCCTGCAGCTAATGCTCTTTTAATAGCAGCAAGGTTACGCGGAGATATTTTCCGCTCATTATTGAGCAATGTATCATCCATATCACTGGCAATCATTTTGATTTTCATTATTTGATCTCCTTTTTAACTGTTAGTTCAGTAACACCTAATACCATCAGACAAAATACCGCCAGCAAAACTAACGCACCAAATTTATCAGTCACTGTATAACCTGGCAGCAAACGCATAATATCCATAGTTAGACAGCTGCTGCCCACAAACAGCAAAGCCCGCTTCCGTAAGATAGAACCACCAAGTTTCCATACTAAAATCTGGACTAAGGCACTGCCAATACCAGCAATACATGCCCCTGCTATCAGACCGCCCAATGTGACGACCTCCATAACATCAGTCCAGTAAATCAAACAAAAATAAAGCACGCTCAAAGTTACGGCGCGCAGAAAAAATGCATACATACCATCACCCGAGATATATTATACCACAAGGGTACGTATTCTCAACAGACTAGAAAGCACCTCGTCAAGTTTTTACACAGTACTATAAAATAAAAAGAAGTTTCGCATAGCGAAACTTCTTTGATATTATTATTTATTGTTTACTGAACTGGTCTTTGCCAACACCGCACAAGGGACAAACCCAATCTTCCGGTAAATCTGCAAAAGCAGTGCCTGCCGCTATTCCATTATCAGGATCTCCTATTTCCGGATCATAAATATACCCACAAACATCACATACCCATTTTTCCATTTGTTTCAACTCCTTAAATTGATATTTTCAACTACATCAGCGACCTGCTGTAAAACAAAACCTTATTTTTTCAAGCTCTGTTAATTAAGCATTAACTACGACATCAAAAAGCAAGTCCTGTTTTACCACAAAATTACCGCTAATTGTTCTTTAATAATATTATACCATCAATACAGCAAAAGTCATCAAACAAAATTTACATAAATGACGATTTAATTTATTTAAGCACTTCTCGCTTTTCTGGCAAATCTAAACGAAAAAAATCATAAATACGCTGTGCTGTTGGATAATTCATACCTTCTACTTCTGCTAATTCTTCTACACTGGCAGCTTTCATCGCATCCAGCGACTGAAAGCGTTTCCATAAAGCCTGACGTCTTTTCGTGCCAATACCTTCAATATGATCAAGTACCGAAACTAAATTCCGCTTACTACGCAATTTGCGATGATATGTTATGGCAAAACGGTGTGCTTCATCTCGAATCCGCTGTATCAAATGAAGAGAAGCAGAATCTCGATCCAACAAGATACTTTCAGACGAACCCTCTGTAAATATTTCTTCTTCCCGTTTAGCCAAGCCAATAACAGGAAGTTCATGCAGACCTAAGCCACGAATAACTTCCAGCGCTGAACTCAGCTGTCCTTTACCACCGTCGATAATGACAAGACTTGGCAGTTCCTCATAATCTTTATAGCGTCGGTAAACGACTTCCTGCATTGATTTAAAATCATCTGGTTTCCCTTCTGTAGATTCAATTTTATAACGACGGTAATCTTTTTTACAGGGTTTCCCATTACGAAAAACCACCATTGAAGCTACCGTTTCTGTTCCCTGAGTATGCGAAATATCAAAACAATCTATTCTTTCTAATGCATTTGGTAATTGCAGAGCTTTCTGTAATTCTTCTGCCGCCTGTTCCTCTGTTTTCAGCGAAACCTGACCTTTGCGCAGCCTCTCTTCAAGAAGTTTGGCTGCATTTTCAACCGCAAGATGCAATAATTCACGTTTAGTTCCCCTCCGGGGCTGTAAAAACTCAACTTTACGCCCGGCTCTTGCTGTCAGCCACTCTTCCAGAACGATCAACTCATCCGCTGCTGGAAGAACTGGCAAAAGTATTTCCCGCGGTACAAAAGATGCCTCGTTATAATATTGTTTAATAAAAGCAGTCAAAATTTCCTGATCGCTGTCATCATCATTTTGTAAAAAGAAATTATCACGACCAATCAACTTGCCGCCACGAACAAAAAATATCTGCAAACAAGTTCCGGTACTATCTTTGGCAAGACCTACTATATCAAGATCACCACCGCTTGTTACAGCCTTCTGCTGTTCGTTCAGTCTTATTACAGCCTGCAGTTGGTCACGTACCCGGGCAGCTTCTTCAAAAGCATAATTTTCAGCGGCCTGCTGCATCTGAAGCTTTAGTTCACGTTCAAGTTCAGACGTACGCCCATCTAACAGTAAACACACGGCTCTGATCATTTTTCCATAATCTTCTCGGGAAACATACCCCGCACATGGAGCAAGGCACCGTTTAATATGATATTGCAGGCAGGGCCTATCGGTATTCATTTTTCGGCAATTGCGCAAAGGAAACATTGACCGCAGCAGTTTAACAGTAGCGTGCATTGCCCCAGCATCTGCATAAGGACCATAATATTTAGCACCGTCGCGAAGCTGTTTGCGCGTAACATAAATACGCGGGAAATCTTCCTGCATCGTTACCTTCAAATAAGGATAAGTTTTATCATCCTTAAGCATAATATTATAGCGCGGACGGTGCTTTTTTATTAAATTGCATTCTAAAATAAGCGCTTCAACTTCGCTGTCTGTAACAATGGTTTCTATTTCAGCAACTTTTGCGACTAATGCTTTAACTTTTACAGTATGTGATGCCAGATTACGAAAATAACTGCGTACACGATTTTTTAATACTACCGCCTTTCCGACATAGATAATTTTCCCACGTTCGTCACGCATTATATAAACGCCAGGTTTATCCGGCAGTACAGCTAAAGTTTTAGCAATAGATTCGTTCATTACTGATACCACCCATGTTTTTTAGCCTGAGCCAAAGCTTGTTTAATATATTGACCTGTATATGATTTCTTGTTTTTAGCTACTTCTTCAGGAGTACCACAGGCAAGCAGAGTACCTCCCTTGTCACCGCCCTCAGGACCCAAATCGATAATATAATCGGCAGTTTTGATAACGTCAAGATTATGCTCAATAACAACGACGGAATCACCTGCTCCGACCAGTCTTTGTAATACCTCTAATAATTTATGTACATCTGCTATATGCAGGCCGGTTGTAGGTTCATCTAAAATATACAGAGTTTTCCCTGTGCTGCGCCGTGATAATTCTGTTGCCAGTTTCACGCGCTGCGCCTCACCACCGGAAAGTGTTGTTGCAGCCTGCCCTAACCTAATATAACCTAAACCAACATCTTCAAGAACCTCCAGCTTACGATAAATACGTGGCAGATTTTTAAAAAATTCACAGGCTTCCGTTACAGTCATGTCTAAAACTTCGGCAATAGTTTTTCCTTTGTAATGTACCTCCAGGGTATCACGATTATAGCGGGCACCATGACATACCTCGCAGGGAACGTATACGTCAGGCAGAAAATGCATCTCTATTTTATTCATACCATCGCCGCGGCAAGCTTCACAGCGTCCGCCTTTAACATTAAAGCTGAAGCGCCCTGGCTTATAACCGCGCAGTTTTGCTTCATTTGTCTGGCTGAACAGTTCACGAATAAAATCAAAAACTCCGGTATAAGTAGCCGGATTTGAACGAGGGGTCCTTCCAATAGGAGACTGATCAATATTAATAACCTTATCGATCTCACTCAATCCCAAAATTTCTTTATGGTCTGCTGGCCGCAGACGTGCCCCATGCAGTTTCGCAGCCAATGCGTTATAAAGAATATCGTTAATCAGCGTTGACTTGCCACTACCGGAAACACCAGTCACAACAGAGAAAACACCTAAAGGAATTTTTACATCGATGTTCTTAAGATTATTTGCCTTGGCTCCTTTAATTTCAATAAAACGACCGTCATTACTTCTGCGTTTTTTCGGTACAGGAATAAATTTGCGTCCGCTAAGATACTGACCGGTAATTGATTGCTCTGACTGCTTGACGACTTCAGCAGTTCCCTGTGCTACTACATTACCGCCATGCTCACCGGCTCCAGGACCAATGTCAATAATCTGATCAGCAGCATACATTGTCTCTTCATCGTGTTCAACTACCAGCAGCGTATTTCCCAGATCACGCAAATGCTTCAATGTCTCAAGTAATTTACTGTTATCACGCTGATGCAGCCCAATACTTGGTTCGTCTAAAATATATAATACGCCTACCAAACCAGAACCAATCTGTGTTGCCAGACGAATACGCTGTGCCTCACCGCCAGAAAGCGTTCCGGCAGCACGATCCAAAGTAAGATAATCCAGTCCGACATCATTCAGAAATTTTAGCCGGGCCAGAATTTCTTTTAGGACTTGTTTTGCTATAATCTGCTGTCGTTCAGTAAGTTTCAACGCATTAAAAAATTCTATTGCATCACGTACGGTCAACGCTGTGACCTGACAAATATTTTTACCGCCAACAAGAATGGCAAGAACCTCTTTTTTCAACCTGGCACCATGACACACAGGGCAAGGAGTACTTGTCATAAACCCTTCAATATCCAAACGCATCCGTTCGGAAAAAGCTTCTCGATGGCGACGGCGCAGCATAGGAATAATACCCTCAAAAGCAGTAGTATGTTTTTTTACTTCTCCCTGCATATTTTCATAGACAAAAGAAAATTTTTCTTCACCACTGCCATACCAGAGCAAGTCTTTTATTTTTTCCGGTAAATCGTTCCAAACCGCACCAAAATCATATCCATAAGCCTTCAGAACCGCTCCCAGCTGTTTCATATGATAAGCTTCCATATTCGTGCTGAGTGCTGCAATTGCACCTTCCGCAAAGGTTTTAGCGCCATCTGGAATAATCAACTCTTTATCCAATTCCATATTCATGCCCAACCCAGTACATTCAGGACAAGCACCATAAGGGTTATTGAAGGAAAAGAGACGCGGCTCGATTTCAGGCAAACTTATACCACAATCACTGCAGGCAAAATGTTCGCTGTACAATTGCGTTTCACCATTAATAACATTTATTTCCACCAAACCATCAGCCAACTTTAAAGCCGTCTCTACAGAATCTGATAACCTCTGAGCGATACCATCACGTACAGCCAAACGATCAACTATCACGGATAAGTCGTGCTTTCTTTTCTTATCCAGAGATATTTCTTCATCTAATGTGCGCACCTCACCATCAATATACATTCTGGCGTAACCAGCTTTGCGCATAGAATCTAAAATTTTCTGATGTTCACCCTTACGGCCGCGCACCAAAGGTGCCATAACCATAAATTTAGTATTTTCAGATAGTTCCAGAACATGATCGACAATCTGCTCAACTGTCTGCCGTTCAATAATTTTTCCGCAATTTGGGCAATGAGGTTCTCCAATACGGGCAAACAACAGGCGTAGATAATCATATATTTCAGTTACTGTGCCCACTGTTGAACGCGGATTACGACTGGTAGTCTTCTGGTCGATGGAAATGGCAGGGCTGAGCCCTTCAATATAATCCACATCCGGCTTATCCATCTGTCCTAAAAATTGACGCGCATAAGCGGACAGCGATTCGACATAACGACGCTGCCCTTCCGCATAGATAGTATCAAATGCCAAAGAAGATTTACCGCTGCCAGATAAACCGGTAACTACAACCAGCTCATCACGCGGTATCTCAACTGTGATATTTTTCAGGTTATGCTGCCTGGCACCTTTTACAATTAATTGTTCTTTCATTACTTACTCCTGTTTTTAGGTTTAGGCGACAATTTCTGGCCTAACTGTCCTTTAATTACGATCAAACGGTCCCTTAATTCTGCAGCAAGCTCAAAGTTAAGTTCCTTGGCAGCAACAGCCATACGTTTTTCAAGTTCTTTCGCCATTTTCTGCAATTCTTTTTCCGACCGTTTTTTTATCGCATTATCACTGTAATCTTCCGTCCCGTCATCCTCGGCAATCTTCGTCAGTTTTATCAGCTGACGTTGTTCTTTATAGATAGTTTTTGGTGTAATCTGATGCTCTTTATTATAATCTTCCTGCAGTTCCCGGCGGCGGTTTGTTTCATCAATGGCACGCCGCATTGAATCCGTAATACGGTCAGCATACATTATTACCCGTCCGTGCTCATTACGGGCAGCTCTGCCAATGGTCTGGATCATAGCAGTATCACTGCGCAGAAAACCTTCTTTATCGGCATCTAAGATAGCAATCAGAGAAACCTCCGGTAAATCCAGACCTTCCCGCAGCAGATTTATTCCAACCAGTACATCAAACTTACCATTACGCAGATCATCAATAATTTCAGCACGCTCAATAGTAGCAATCTCAGAATGCAAATAACGGACTTTTACCCCAGCTTGTTTCAAATATTCAGTCAGATCCTCAGACATCCGCTTAGTCAGAGTTGTAACTAAAGTACGTTCTCCTGCTTCAGTAACTTTATGTATTTCATTCAGCAAATCATCAATCTGACCTTTGATTGGCCTGATTTCTACCTGCGGATCTAATAAACCAGTAGGTCTGATAATCTGCTCTACCACCTGCTGCGTCTGCTCCATTTCATATTTTGCAGGAGTTGCGGAAACATAAATCACCTGATTTATCTGCTGCTGAAATTCATCAAAGGTAAAAGGCCTATTATCAAAAGCAGAAGGCAGCCTGAATCCATGTTCTACAAGCATCTCTTTACGCGAACGGTCACCAGCGTACATCGCCCTGATCTGTGGTAATGTCACATGTGATTCATCAATTACTAATAGGAAATCCTTGGGAAAATAATTAACTAAAGTAAATGGAGGTTCTCCTGCCTTACGATTAGCTAAATGCCGTGAATAATTTTCGATTCCGGAGCAGTACCCCATTTCATTCATCATTTCCAGATCATAGTTAGTACGTTGTTCCAGACGTTGTGCTTCCAGCAATTTATTATGTGAATTAAGATATTCAAGTCGTTCTGCCAATTCTACTTTAATGTCTTCCATTGCCCGATCCAAGTTTTCACGAGAGGTTACATAGTGAGAAGCAGGGAAAATAGCAACATGGCTGCGTTTAGCCAAAATTTCTCCAGTCAGTACATCAACTTCCAATATCCGCTCAACTTCGTCATCAAACATCTCAATGCGTACTGCTTTTTCATTATAGCCAGCAGGAATAACTTCGATAACATCTCCGCGAACACGGAAAGTACCACGTTGAAACGCAATATCATTACGATCATATTGAATCTCGACTAATTTGCGTAAAATAGCTTGTCTGTCAATCTTCTGTCCTACACGCAGAGACAGCACCATATCATAATATTCCTGTGGCGCACCCAATCCATAAATACAAGATACACTGGCCACAATAATTACGTCACGGCGTTCAAATAAAGCGCTAGTAGCAGAATGTCGGAGTTTATCTATTTCATCATTGATCGATGCATCTTTTTCAATATAGGTATCAGATTGTGGAATATAAGCCTCCGGTTGATAATAATCGTAATAACTCACAAAATATTCCACTGAATTTTCAGGAAAAAAAGCTTTAAACTCACTTGCTAACTGTGCCGCCAATGTTTTATTATGCGCAATAACCAATGTTGGTTTATTCACTTTATTAATAACCTGCGCAATAGTATAGGTTTTCCCAGTTCCGGTAGCCCCGAGCAAGACCTGTGTCCGCAGTCCTTTTTCTATACCTTCTGCCAACTTCTCAATAGCCTGAGGCTGATCTCCATCCGGCTCAAAAGGTGCTGTTATTTTAAAATCCATATTTTGACCTCTTGTCATTACTAAAAATTTATTTCAAAACTAATCCGACTGGGCAATGGTCACTGCCCGTGATATCAGCATAAATCACGCTGTCTTCTATTCTGTCAGCCCATCTGTCAGAAACAAGCCAGTAATCAATACGCCATCCCGCATTCTTTTCGCGCGCTTTAAACATATACGACCACCAGGTATAAGCACCTTCTTTTTCGGGATAGAGGTGGCGAAACGAGTCAGTAAACCCCGCCGTTAACAACTCCGTCATTTTTGCTCTCTCTTCATCAGTAAACCCGGCATTATTACGATTAGTTTTCCAGTTTTTCAAATCTATCTCACGATGAGCAACATTAAGATCTCCGCAAACAAGCACCGGTTTAATTTGGTCAAGCTTCAACAGATAATCACGAAATGCATCTTCCCATATCTGTCTGTAATCCAACCGTTCCAGCCCGCGCTGTGAATTAGGCGTATATACATTTACCAGATAAAACTCCTGATATTCGGCAGTAATAACACGTCCTTCTTTATCATGTTCTTCAATTCCCAAACCATAGGTGACAGTAAGAGGCTTGACTTTAGAAAAAACAGCCGTACCGGAATACCCCTTTTTTTCAGCGCTGTTCCAGTACTCCTCATATCCAGGAAAAACAAACTCCGCCTGCTCACGCTGCATTTTTGTTTCCTGAACGCAAAAAACATCTGCGTCTACGCTGTCCATAAATTCTTTAAAGCCTTTATTCATACAGGCCCGCAGCCCATTTACATTCCAAGAAATAAATTTCATCTCAACACTTCCCATCTGCAGTTTTTTGACTAAAAAAATTCTTTAATAGTAATATTTTATCATTTATCATAGCTTTTTTAAAGAGACTTCACCGAACAGGATTTGACAATTCTGCAAACAAACGTACACCCAAATAAAAAACCTCGACCATATCAGGTCGAGGCATTAAAACTTAATTTCATTGAATATGAGAAACTCTATCAGCGGCTTCTTTTTTCTTAGCATCGTTAAAACGCGGCAAAGTACTGAGATAACCGGTAATACGGCGTACACGCACTATGGTGTCATAATGTGGTTTAACAACTACATCATTACCGTCAAGCCCTAAATCCAAAGACAACAATGTTTTATGCGGCATTACCTGTAATTGATTATTGAGATAAATGGCGGCTTCTTCTTGCGAGATCCCATCCGCGCAATTAATTTTTATACCATGCAGTTCATAGGTCATGTTAACCAGCTCCTTAGATAAAATTCCATGACCTAATTATAAATCAATAATAATTATTTGTAAAGCCCTTTCTACAATATTTTGTGTTTATTTCACTTATTAACTTTTCCATATACAATATTTAGTACATCATTTTATAACTTCAATTAATAACAGGACGATTTTCCATGATATTTACCTGTTTGCTGATTGCCCATTTCATAGTTTCTTCCGGAGCAGTCTGATTCCCCAATTCTTTTATTTCATTTTCCCTAATCCGTTTTTTAGAGAATCTATCACCATCTTTTCGGTAAACATAGATATCAGCATTTAAAACCGTTCTTACATAGGTTGAACCGTCTTCATTACGCCATATCATTCCCTGCACCATCTGCTCGTACATGTCGTGCACAATGACCAAAACTAACGCTTCCGCTGGTATTTCTTCTGCTATCTTCCTCGTAACAGATTGGTCGACAACGCTTTTTCCATGTCCCGTAAAAATATTTTCTGCAGTCACCTTTTTAGTCCGATCTGTATCAACCAGCTTAAAATCAGGGAAATGATACGCCCAACGTACAGGCTCACGCCACATTTTATAAACCTGCTGCGTTACGTTACCACTGTTATCAAAAACTACAAAGGCTACAGGCTGATCAGCAAAAGCGGCAGCCGTATTAGGAACAATTGCCACTATTGTTAATAAAACAGCCAACAACAGCCAGTTAAATTTTTTCATTAATACTCCCTCCTATCAGCGTAATTCAGCTGCTTTACCATTGGCAAGCCGCTCTATACCTAAATGAACAGCTATTGTCTGACCGATATCAGAAAACGTCCGCATGGGTAGTAAAGCCTTACTAACAATATTTTTACCAAAAAACAAGACCGGAATTTTTTCACGTGTATGGTCACTGCCACTCCAGGTTGGATCACATCCATGATCTGCAGTAACCAGCAACAGGTCATCTTGCTTTAATAACCTAAGCAGTTCAGGCAAACGATCATCAAAATATTCCAATCCTTCCCCATAGCCTTCAACATCACGCCGATGCCCGAAGGAAGAATCAAAATCCACAAAATTTACAAAAACCAGGCTATTATCAGGAGCTTCTTGCACAGCCTGCAATGCAGCGGCAAATAATTTATCAAGACCACTGGCAGGATAATGCTTCGTAATTCCGCGGTGAGCAAAAATATCAGCAATTTTACCCACCGCATAGACACTGCCGCCTGCGGCTACCAGTTTGTCCAGCAACGTATCAGCAGGAGCAGGCACAGCATAATCATGCCTGTTGCCAGTCCGCACAAAATCTTCTGCACGAGTGCCCACAAAAGGACGCGCTATAACGCGCGCTATATGGTAAGGTTTAACTAGTTCATAGCAAATCTTACATAATTCATATAATCGTTCAAGACCAAACACTTCTTCATGCGCCGCAATTTGCAAAACACTGTCTGCGCTGGTGTAAATAATTGGCTTGCCAGTCTTTAGATGTTCTTCACCCAGTTCTTTTATTATTTCAGTTCCAGATGCATGCTTTTCCCCCAATACCCCCGGCAAATTTCCCTGTTTAATAATTTTCTCAACTAATTCCTTTGGAAAACATTTTAGCTGCTGCGGAAAATACCCCCAGTCAAAAAGTACCGGGACGCCTGTAATCTCCCAGTGCCCGCTCAGAGTATCTTTACCATGGCTTATTTCCTCTGCATAAGTATAAGCAGCATCGATTTTACTATCGTCACTGCTTAGAGGATACGCCAGCTTTTGACCACGGCTGAGCTCTGCCGCACCTGCCAGTCCTAACCTTGCCAGATTAGGCAGATGTAAATACCTGGGACTTCCATCCGCACTTTTGCGGTTTGCAGCCATCCACTCACAAATATGTCCTAATGTATCTGCACCGCTGTCACCAAACTTTTCAGCGTCATGGGCATAGCCAATACCAAAAGAATCCAATAATAAAATAATACTTCTTGCCATGTTATTTACCTGCCTTTATTAAATCCTGCAAAGTCTTTTTTACTACTGCCTGAAATCTTTGCGAAGCCAATTCGTAAAGATCCGGCGGCGCAACCAGTTCGCTGTCAGTCCTTTTAGCAACGACGCCGCAAATTGAAGCCGCTTGCAAACCAAAACTCTGAGCAACTATAAACAGCGCTGCAGTTTCCATCTCATAATTTAAAGCTCCTAATGCCTGCCACTCTTGTAGACTCCCCTGCAATGATTTTCTCACATAGCCTGTATAGCTGTCATAACGTTCCTGACCAGGCCAAAAAGTATCACTGGAAACAGAAATACCAGTATGATATGGAATTGACAGACTTTCTGCTGCCTGCTGCAGGGCCAGAGTTAACTCAAATGAAGCCACTGCAGGAAAATTCAAAGGCGCATAGTGCTGTGACGTTCCGTCTAAACGTACTGCCGCTTTATTGATAACAAGATCACCAAGTTCTACATCTTTCTGAATAGAACCAGTTGTTCCGACACGAATAAAATTCTTTATGCCAAGACGTGCCAATTCTTCCATTCCTATGGCGACAGAAGGTCCTCCCATGCCTGTAGAACAAACCAATATCGATGTTCCTTCAACATCCGCCAGCCAGCTTGTATATTCACGATGACAACCGACAGGCTCAGCGGTGCCAAGAGCTCTGGCCAACGCTTCTACACGCCCTGGATCTCCAGGCAGCAAAGCATACTCTGCTCCTTTAAGCATTTCTGCTGAAATACCAATATGATAAAGAACTTCATTAGGCATTACTTTATTCCCCACGCTACTGCCTCGCTTTCTTAAAATCATACTTCTACTTAATCTATATATTCGCCATTTTCATACTTGCTCCTGCTAAAAGATATTACAGCAATGTGAAATAAAAAACTGCCGCAGCAAATGCTGAGACAGTAATATTTTTAATAACCCAAACTCTCGCCAACTAAAATCACTTTGATTTTTCCTTTAGGTTTACAGCGTCTGGTAGTCAATATATAATTGCAAATACAGTCAGGTGCGTTACAATCTGCACAAAGCCCTGTTTCCATACAAGGAGTTTTTAACTGAGGAAAACGCTGAACATTAATAGGCGCCGCCAACATTCTCACACGTGCCAAAGCATCATCCTGGGTTTTGACGATTTTATTGATCCCTGCAATAACAATTACACTTTTAGGACCATACACCATAGCTGCCACACGATTTCCAGTACCATCAATATTTACCAGCTGTCCATCTTCACTAACAGCATTACTGCTCATTAAAAAAGTATCACACAACAGTGCTTTACGCATCAGCTCCGTTCTCTGCGCAGGTGTTTCTGCCGTGTCACGGTCAATAACCTTATAGCGTCCGCTTCGCATTACATCTAACAGTCCAATTTCCTGTATGGTAACGGAACCGCCCCAGGATACAACGTCGTCTTCAGATATAAGTTCTAATGCTTTGTCTAAAGCCGCAGGCTTATCCGAACAATAAAAAGCTTCAAAACCACGTCTTTCCAAATTTTTCAAAACTGTTTTACATGCAGCTTCACTGCGTAATTGAGTAGGAGTTTTTGCCATTCTGCTCACCTCTTATTCTGCAACTACTTCCCCTATGAATACTTCATCAGTTTCATCATGTTCTTTTAAAGTAACTTCAATAGTTTCCTTATGAGCAGTTGGTACGTTTTTACCAACAAAATCAGCGCGAATAGGCAATTCCTTATGTCCTCGATCAATAAGCACTGCTAATTGGATAGACCGTGGGCGTCCCATGTCAATGACAGCATCCAGCGCGGCTCTAATCGTACGACCAGTATAGAGAACATCATCTACTAAAACGATATTCTTCCCATTCAGATCAAAATCAATATCAGTTCCATGTACGATCGGATTATACCCCAAGGTAGAAAGGTCATCACGATATAAGGTAATATCAAGCATACCCACTTTTACTTTTACGCCTTCAATAATTTCAATTTCCTGTGCAATCCGTTGTGCCAACGGCACTCCTCTGGTTCGAATACCAACAAGCACAACATTATTGACACCCTTGTTCTTTTCGATGATTTCATGTGCGATACGTACCAACGCACGACGCATTGCATCACTGTCCATAATAACATTTTTCTTAACTACTTTACTCATACAGCTCACCTCAAAATATTTTAGAATTGTCCGTTACGTAAACGGGTAATAATTTTCTGCATATCTTCCGGCAGCCCCGCCTCAAACCGCAGCCGTTCTCCTGTACGCGGATGTGTAAACTCCAGTTCCTGTGAATGAAGTGCCTGCCCATGAATCGCAAATGGAACCTTCATCGGAGAATATTTAGGATCTCCTACTAAGGGATATCCCAAATAGTCCATATGGACACGTATCTGATGTGTTCGACCTGTTCTCAAACGGCAGCGTACAATAGTAAAACGTCCAAAACGCTCAAGCACTTCATAATCAGTTACTGCGGTACGCCCACCCTCTTGTACTACCGTCATCTTTTTACGGTCATTTTTATCACGAGCTATCTTCGCCGAAATTGTCCCGGTATCCTCTTTTATATTGCCCCTGACAATAGCAATATATGAACGTTTGGCAGTTTTGTTTTGAATCTGTTCCGATAAAGATATATGTGCAGCATCATTCTTAGCTACAATCATGATGCCTGAAGTATCCTTATCCAAACGGTGCACAATCCCCGGCCTGATTACATTATTTATCCCTGATAAATTTTGGCAATGATGAAGCAGTGCATTAACAAGAGTACCGGTATAATGGCCTGGTGCTGGATGCACCACCATCCCACGGCTTTTATTAACAACAACTACATCTTCATCTTCAAAAATAACATCCAAGGGAATAGCCTCAGAACGAATTTCTAAAAGTTCCGGCTCTGGCAGCATAACTGTGAACACATCGCCGGCCTTAACTTTATAGTTGGCTTTAAACACTTTTGCTCCACGAAATACACGCCCTTCCTCCAAAAGTTTTTGCATATTGGAGCGCGACACCTCTAGTTTTGCAGCCAAATAAATATCGAGTCTTTGCCCAACATCATTTTCTGCAGCAGCAATATTTTCTACTTCTTCAGTATTTCTGTCTGTATTAAATTCCATATAATAAAACCCACCCCTACACAAATAGCAATATCTGCCACATTAAAAATAGGCCAAATACGAAAATCAAAAAAATCTACAACCATACCATTTTCAGCTCTGTCTATCAGATTACCGACAGCCCCACCAATAAAAAGTGCTGTTCCGGCCCGCACACACAAAGGTTCTGCTAAGATTTCTTTTCTAAACCACCAAACTATGACCAGCACCAGCAAAGCTACACAAATAAAAAAAGTTCTGTTATGGGCAAACATTCCAAAGGCAGCCCCTGGATTCAAAATATAAGTTAAATGGAAAATGTTAGGAATGATGGGAATACTTTGTCCTTCAGCCATCACAGCTACAACTATATTTTTTGTCAATTGGTCAAGCAAAACGACTAACGCCGCCAGCCAAATCAAAATCATAAGTTACTCCTATATTTATAAAAATTACTCTTATTATTATACCTGTAAAATTATCTTTTTTCAATGCTTCTTTGCCATAGGGTAATGAGAATCACTTGAGTAATCAGTCTTAATAATTAAAGTATATATTTTTTTACATTTATGCATAAATAATTTTGACAGTCCTATATAAAAAACCCGGCACCAAATAGTACCGGGTTTTATAAATAAACTATTAGTACAGAATTTTATTAGCTATAACCAAACGTTGAATTTGGTTTGTGCCTTCATAAATCTGCATGATCTTAGCATCACGCATCATTTTTTCAACCGGATATTCACGGGAATAGCCATAACCGCCCATTACCTGAACAGCATCAGTAGTCACCTGCATAGCCACATCAGCAGCATAACATTTAGCCATAGCCGCCTCTTTGGAAAATTCCAGCCCCTGGTCACGCATCCAGCACGCTTTCAGTACCATCAATCTTGCCGTTTCAACCTTCATAGCCATATCAGCAATCATGGACTGGATCATTTGGAAAGAAGCAATCGGCTGGCCGAATTGTTTTCTTTCTTTAGCATATTTTACAGCACAATCTAAAGCAGCCTGAGCCAGACCAACGGATACTGCTCCAACAAAAGGACGTGCAGAATCCAAAGTATTCATTGCTATACGGAAGCCCTCGCCTTCACGGCCAACACGGTTAGATTCTGGAATCACGACATCCTGTAAAATCAATTCACAGGTATTAGAGGGGCGGATGCCCATTTTATCCTCTTTTTTACCAACAGTAAAGCCAGGTGTTCCTTTAGGTACGATAAATGCGGTCAAACCACGGATACCACCGGATTTGCGGGTATTAGCAAATACAAGATAAGTATCTGCAATTCCACCATTAGTAATAAACGCTTTAGTACCATTAAGAGTATAAGTTCCGGCTTCCTTGTTTTTTACAGCTGAAGTAGCGACACCACCGGCATCTGAACCTGCACCAGGTTCAGTTAATGCAAACGCAGCCAGTTTACCATCATTAAGTAAATCACAATGCGCTTGTTTCTGTTCTTCAGTGCCGGCAATTAAAATAGGATAAGACGCCAGGGAGTTCGCAGCCATTGAGGTAGCAACACCTGCACAGCCTTTGCCCAGTTCTTCATAAATAACGGCAACTGTAACGCTGTCCAGTCCAGGTCCGCCATATTCTTCTGGAACAATAACATTCAAAAGCCCCATATCAGCAGCTTTTTCAAGCAGCCCGGGCATAGATTGATTATTTCTGTCCATTTCGGCAGCGTAAGGGGTAATTTCTTTTTCTACAAAATCCCTCACCATTTCCTGTAATTCAAGTTGTTCTTCATTAAGTGCAAAATCCATTTTGTCCTCCTTGTGTTAAGGCTTAAGCCAAATTGCTTGTTAAGGCGACTTGCCGTCAGCCTTTACCATTTACGGGGTATATCCTTAATTGTTTCCACAACAAACAAAGTCGTCAGTACCGTTGCCAACAGAGTATCATTTTCATCATATACCTCAGCTTCGGCCACAAGAGTCATTCGTCCGCAATGGCAAATCTTACAGACAGCATAAAGTTTTTCAGCTGCTGTGTATTTTACAATGTTACAACAAAAATTTAATGTTTCAGCTTCGACACCAACGCTGACAGCGCTGATTTGCAATACAGATTCAAGAAGACGATAAATAACGCTGCTACGGACCTTACCACGATGATCAAGGTCAGTACCGGCCGTCAGAGAAAAACTTATCCGTATCTGGCCGCAGTTTAACTGTTCTATACTCAGCGCCGGATCATCTAAAAAGCGCCTTTCCAGACAAGCCGATTGCACTAAGAAAAGTATTCCCGATACATTTTCAGTACTCACGAACTACTCATCTCCTACTTGCCATAATCTTACTAAAACATAAACATATTTTGGACATTATACCTTGTGTATTTTACCACAAAAAATTTACTAACTCAATAGTTTTCAGACAATTTTATGCGATTTATGTAAAAAAAATACCACAACTGCCTCCAACGCCCACAAAACTGACTTGTCAGTCATTTTTGTTCAAAAAAATCCGCCAAAGTTTTCTTTGGCGGAAAGTTATTAATGATGGAACAAACGTAAACCAGTAAATGCCATTGCGATATTATATTTATCACATGTTTCAATAACATTATCATCTCTGATACTTCCGCCTGCCTGAGCAATATACTCTACACCGCTGCGGTGAGCGCGTTCAATATTATCACCAAACGGGAAAAAAGCATCACTGCCAAGAGAAACTCCGTGCAGCTTATGAAGCCATACTTTTTTCTCTTCACGTGTCAGCGGAGCTGGTTTTTCGGTAAAGAACTGTTCCCAAATTCCATCTGCAAGTATATCTTCATAATCGTCAGAAATATACACATCAATAGTATTGTCCCGATCAGGACGTCGAATACTGTCCTTAAAAGGCAGTTCTAAAACACTGGGGTTCTGGCGCAGCCACCAGTTATCAGCTTTATTTCCGGCAAGCCTTGTACAATGAACACGAGACTGTTGCCCAGCACCAATACCAATCGCCTGTCCATCTTTAACATAGCAGACGGAATTCGATTGCGTGTATTTCAAAGTAATCAACGCAATCAGAAGATCACGTACTGCATCCTCAGGAATTTCTTTATTGACAGTCGGACGATTTACCAGCAGCTCTGACGTAATTTTAGCCTCATTACGGTCCTGTTCAAAAGTTATACCAAATACATCTTTCGTTTCCTGTATCTCTGGAATATAAGACGGATCAATTTTGATAATATTATAAGTGCCCTTACGTTTAGTTTTTAAAATTTCCAAAGCTTCCTCTGTATAGCCGGGGGCAATAACGCCATCTGAAACTTCTCGAGCCAGCATAGCTGCAGTCTCCTTGTCACAGATATCTGATAAAGCGACAAAGTCTCCGTAAGATGACATACGGTCAGCACCCCGAGCCCTGGCATAAGCAGTAGCCAACGGAGTCAGAGCTAGATCGTCAACATAATATATTTTTTTCAGTACATCGCTCATCGGCAATCCAACGGCAGCACCGGCTGGACTTACATGTTTAAAAGATGCTGCTGCAGGCAGGCCGGTAGCTTCCTTTAATTCTTTTACTAACTGCCAGCTGTTAAAGGCATCCAGAAAATTAATATAACCAGGGCGGCCGTTCAAAACCTCAATTGGCAGCTCACCTATTTTACTATAAATACGCGCCTTACTTTGATTTGGATTACAGCCATACTTCAATTGCAGCTCTTTCACGACTATTCCTCCTTTAAAATATATAAAAAAACCGACACTTCTGGGGTAAAACGCCCAGACGGTCGGCAACACCGGTCATACTCCACGTGGTTAATCCACTTCCGTCAGTTATATGACCTACTTCTGCTTTAGATTATACTTTTTACCGCTCTTTTTGTCAATTATCCTTTTATCTCTTGTCCAACTATGCTACAATTTAGAAAATACTCCAAAGGAGATGTTTTAATGACTTACTGTTACGTCTGCCCACACCGCTGCGGAGTTGACAGGGCAGAAACAATGAACAGTCCAAATGGTATTTTCGGTTCCTGCGGCTGCGGTATGCAACCAATAGTTGCCCGTGCGGCACTGCATATGTGGGAAGAGCCATGCATAAGCGGCACCAAAGGTTCAGGCACTGTTTTTTTTAGTGGCTGCAATTTACATTGTGCATTCTGCCAAAACTACGAAATAAGCTGTTTAAATAAAGGACAGGAAATATCCGTTGAAAGATTAAAAGAAATTTATTTTGACTTAATTAAACAAGGAGCCCATAATATCAATTTAGTTACAGCAACACATTTTACTGAGGCTATTATCGCAAGTTTACAGGAACCATTGCCAGTCCCTGTAATTTATAATACCAGTGGTTTTGAAACTGTCGATACAATACACAGATTGAAAAATAAAATACAAATATGGCTTCCCGATCTAAAATATAGTGACGATTTAGCCGCAATAAAGTACAGTAATGCGCCTAATTATTTTAATACTGCTACAACGGCCATAAAAACCATGTACAAACAAGTCGGGCCCTACCAAATCGATGAAAATGGTTTATTAAAAAGTGGTGTAATTATCAGGCATCTGCTGTTACCGAATATGTTAGAAAATACACTAAGAGTAATAGACTGGATCGCTGACAATTTTGAACCGGGGCAGGTCCTGTTTAGTCTGATGCATCAATATATTCCATGCGGCCGAGCCGCTGAATACCCTGAAATAAACCGTGTTGTTACTGCAGAAGAATATCAAAAAGTTGAGCAGTACCTTTTCAATTCCGGTATTGAAGACGGCTTTGTTCAGGAAGATACCGCTGCCAGCGCTGATTTTATTCCCATCTTTGATGGGACTGGAGTTTAGTTGACAAAGATTTTATAATCCTATATTATAAAAATATAATTATGAATATTGAAAGGACACTTGAACGAATGAAAAACTGATCCAATTTCGCACCTTATCTGAAAAAGACACAAAAACAGCTTAAACCAAAAGCTTTGTTAAGTGTTGTCTTTTATCAGTAAGTCAGAATGGATCATTTTCTGCGATTTGAGGCTAAGTCTACCTTTACACCTCCCATTCTGTCTTGAATCGGGAGGTTTTTATTGTCTTCGAAAGTTAGGAGTTGAAATTATATGTACATCCTCGAAACCAATTCATTTAAATATTATTTAGGCGAAAGACTATTATTCAAACTGCCTGCTTTAAAACTACATACAAAAAGCCGTATAGGCCTGATCGGGCTGAACGGAAGTGGAAAAACAACTTTATTAGAGTTATTAGCAGGTATAAGACCAATTCCTGCAGCCGCAAAAATCATTTGCAAAACAACAATGACTATACTACCGCAATTAAAAGAAAGACTCTCCAAAAGCGGTGGCGAAACGACTCAAGCCTACATCCTGCAGGCGCTCAAACAACAATCCGGTTTGCTGCTGGCAGACGAACCAACTAATAATCTTGATATGGACCATTTGTTATGGCTTGAAAAGGAACTTCGGCATTACTCAGGAGCCTTAATATTAGTTTCCCACGATCGTGATTTTTTAGATGCATTATGCAATGAAATCTGGGCTTTGGACGATAAACAACTTCAAATATATCAAGGTAATTACAGTAATTATCAGCAGCAAAAGATAATTTCTGAAAAAACTCATGATCAAGCTTATCGTAAATATATTATGCAAAAAACTCATTTAGAAACAGCTTTTTCTGCCAAACAGCAGCAAGCGCAAAAAGCTGTTAAAACCACGAAGATATCTTTATCAGAAGCCAGGATTACCGGAGCTAAACCCTACTTTGCTAAAAAACAGAAAAAGTTACAGCAAACAGGTCAATCCCTACTGACGAGGTTAGACAAACTTAAACAGATAGAAAAAAGACAATCCTTACCAATAATAAAAATGAATTTACTGTCTTCAAAACTATGGCAGGGACAAATTTTAGTAAGAGCACATAACTGGTCTTATATTATTGATAAAAAACCGCTCTGGCAAACAGCAAGTTTTTCAGTAAAATCCGGCGACAAACTTGCCATCATCGGACCAAACGGCTGCGGGAAAACAACTTTACTCAAACAATTTTTAAAAGCACACAACAAACACTTGCCAAATGTGCAAATAGCCGGCGGAGCAAAAATAGGTTACTTCAGTCAGGATATTGATATTCTTGATCCTGATAAAAACCTGCTCCGTAACCTACAGTCAACGTCTTCACAAAGCGAAGCTTTATTACGTACTGTTTTAATAAGACTTCGTTTCAAACGCGAAGATTTTTTTAAACCAATACAGCTTTTAAGCGGCGGTGAAAAAGTCAAAGCTGCTTTAGCAAAAATATTAGTCAGTGACTGTAATGTACTTATGCTAGACGAACCAACCAATCACTTGGATCTGGATGCTGTAACTGCTTTAGAAGAATTATTATGCAATTATCCAGGAACTTTGATTTTTACAACCCATGACCGCCGCCTGCTTAAAGCCATTGCTAAAAATTTATTAGTCTTTGATGGAACAAAACTGAACTTTTTCCCTGGGCCATATGACGACTACTCAAATAAACAAATAAGCACTGAGTATATTGAAGCAACAGCAGATATTTTACTTATAGAAAATAAACTGGCTGAAATTATCAGTCACCTTAGCCTCAATCCAACTGAAAAATTAGAAGCAGAGTTTCAATCATTACTGGCAAAAAAACGCCTTTTATTGTCAAAGCAATCATCTTAATTTACAAAATAGTTTGCATTAGTCGAATTTAGCTGTTAAAATATAACGCACAATGTATTTTATTTTGCAATTTGTATTCAAGGAGAACGATGATAAACAATTCACATAATAAATATATCATTTTCATATTGTTGCAAAGTTTTCTATACGGCTTAGGTAATCCACTCACTAAAATTGCTTTTGCCAGTATCACACCTTTATGGTGTCTGGCCTTTCGTTTTGGTCTGGCTTTTTCTCTCTTCGCAATTTTCTTTGCAACACGCTTAAGGAAACAGCTGCAGGCACTTTCTGCAAGCCAATATCTGCCAGCAGGATTATGTATGGCTTCAGCTTATATTTCATGTAATCTGGCATTAGAAGGAACTACGGCAACGAATGTTGGCTTTATTATGTCCTTATCAGTAATTTTCGCACCGCTTTTGTCAATAATAGTCTTACAGCGACCTTATAAAATTTCACATCTTCCTATACAACTATTAGTCATTCTCGGTATGTATCTACTCTGTAGTAATGGAGGAACGTTTTCTTTTAACCAGGGAGATTTATGGGCATTGCTTACAGCAGTCAGCGTCGCAGGAGCACTGGTCTTTGGAGAAAAATCTCTGAAAGCAACAGATGCTATCACTATTTCTGCTATTCAAACCTTTATTACGGCAGTTATCAGCATCGCAGGAGCTTTATTATTCGACGATATCAGCACTATCACTAAAATTCAACCAGAAGCCTGGGCTGTTGTTATCTATCTGGCTATTACATGTACCTGCCTGGCTTATTTTCTGCAAAACGCTGCCTTGAAATTCTTATCTTCCTCCTTAGTATCAATGCTGCAATGTACTCAACCTATTTTAACTGCTGCGGCCTCATACTTTTTACTTAATGAAAAATTAACTTTTACAGGTATGAGCGGAGCTGTAATAATTTTAGCTTGTATAATTTCTGAAAATATTTTAGAAAAAAAGTAAAACCGCGGTAAACCGCGGTTTTACTTTTACTTTTGTACTTTATTACGTCTTTCAGCTTCCATCTTCTTAAAAGCTTCTCTTTCCTGGCAAAGTTCCTCATATAAAGCCAGGCCATTCCAACTTTTATTATTTTCCGTAATCATCGCTTTTAACTCTATTCTTCCTACCCCTACACGCTGCAAAGCAATTAAAAATTTTTGTAACTTGCTGCCGTCAAATCCATGCAGCACCAACATTTCTTCCTGAAATTCTTCCCCCTGATAAACTTCTCCGTGATTTTCTATTCCAGAAATTCCCAATAAAGCTCCCAGCGGCTGCTCATACTCTGCTCTTGCAACCTCTTTAAACCTCACCTGCATCATCATACAGACCATTTTAATCATTTTTAACTTTTCTTCATTGAAATTATATAATAAAGCAACAGAATTGTTCATACAATACTCCTTTTCGATAATAATTATTGTTACCGCTATTATAGCATATTTTTCGCACTATTAGCTAACTCTACCAAAATAACTTTCAAGACGGACACAAAAAGACGCCTGCCAAAAAATTCCGGCAGGCGTTATTTTTATTCAACTGTTACTGATTTAGCAAGATTCCTAGGCTTATCAACATCACAGCCACGAGTTAAAGCAGCATAATAAGCTAACAGCTGCAAAGGTAGGACAGCAAGCAACGGAGCTAGATATTTATCTGTTCTGGGAATGAAAATAACATGATCAGCATATTTTGCAATACTGTCATCCCCTTCAAAAGCAATTGCAATGACCATCGCTTCACGCGCTTTTACTTCCTGCAGATTGCTGACTGTTTTATCATAAACATCAGGCTGTGTAGCTAAAACGATTACCGGCACACCTTCAACAATCAAAGCCAAAGTACCATGTTTCAGTTCTCCCGCTGCATAAGCCTCGGCATGGATATAAGATATTTCTTTAAGCTTCAAAGCACCTTCCAGCGCAACAGCATAATCAAGGCTGCGGCCCAGGAAAAATGCATCTTCACTGCTGCCATAACGGGTTGCAAAAACTTTAATCTGATCTACATTTTCCAGTAGCTTATGAATCTGCTCAGGGATATCGTGTAACCCTTCCACAAGCTTATGCGCTTTGGCAATATCTAAAGTACCGCGCAAACGTCCAACATAAATAGCCAGCATCAGCATTACTAAAAGTTGTGTAGTATAAGCTTTAGTAGAAGCTACAGCAATTTCTGGGCCAGCATAGGTATAAACAACCTGATCAGCTTCTCTGGAAATAGAAGAACCTACGACATTTGTAACCGCCAAAGTACGGGAACCAAGGCGCTTAGCCTCTTTCAAAGCAGCCAAAGTATCGCTGGTTTCACCTGACTGACTGATAACTATCGTCAAACTGTTGCCATCAACTAAAGGACTGCGATAACGGAATTCACTGGCAATATCGACTTCTACCGGAATCCGTGCCAGCTGTTCCAAATAGTATTTTCCAACAATACCTGCATGATAAGCAGTGCCACAGGCAACAATAAAAATCTTATTGATACCTGCCATTTCTTCTTCTGTCCAGCCAAGTTCAGTAAATTCAATTCCGTGAGAATCTTTCGGTACGCGCCCAGTCATTGTATCACGGATAGATTTTGGTTGTTCGTAAATTTCTTTAAGCATAAAATGTTCAAAACCGCCTTTTTCAGCAGCCTCTGCATTCCAATTTACTTCAAAAACCTTTTTACTGATCGGTGTTCCATTTATATCCTGTACCCAGACACTGTCTTTAGTGACAGTAGCAATTTCACCATCACTCATAATAAACGTACGGCGTGTCTTAGCAATAATAGCCGGTATATCGGAAGCAATAAAATTTTCGCCTTCACCAAGTCCAATAACCAAAGGATTATCTTTTTTTGTGCAAATTATTTTCTCCGGTTCTTTGGCACACATAAACACCAGCGAATAGGATCCCTCAATAACACGCAAAACTCTTTTTACAGTTTCTTCAAAGTCTCCATCATAATATGCAGCCATTAAATGTGCCACAACTTCAGTATCTGTTTCAGAAACAAATTTGTGCCCTTTGGCAATCAAATCTTCCTTCAGAACCAGATAATTTTCAATAATACCATTATGCACAACAACAAACTCCCCGCTGGCATCAGTGTGCGGATGAGAATTACGGTCGGACGGACGTCCATGCGTAGCCCAACGGGTATGTCCTATACCCATGGTGCCTTCAGGCATATGACCATCCAATTTTTGACGCAAAGAATCAAGACGGCCTACACATTTCTCAACAGTGATCTTACCTTTTTCATAAACAGCGATACCAGCGGAATCATAACCGCGGTACTCAAGCTTGCTCATGCCGTCCAGTAAAAACGGCGCTGCTTGATTATTACCAATATAACCAACGATACCACACATAGTTGTATCCTCCTAAATGTATATTGCCAATTCTGCCACAGACATTTTGTCACCGTCGTTACCGCCGGAATTTGTAGTCTGCTTACGGCCTGCAGCTAGCCGAGAGGTACCCGCTGACTGATCGATAAACCTCTCCCTCGTCTGCCGCCAAAGGCGGCACTTGCGCTTATAGTAACAAGTGTATGCTGAGCACACAACATGCCGCGCAGGCTTGGCTTGTCCCACGCGGCACGTCCTTGTAACCATTGTTATTGTACTATATTTTGACTCTTAGGTCAATGCTGACCAGTTATCCCAGTTCGCTGTTGACAACTTCGGCAATAGCACTTGCTATCTCTTCTAAGCGTTCTTGCTGTGGTCCTTCAGCCATAATACGGATCAAAGGTTCGGTTCCAGATGCCCGTACCAAAATCTGGCCGTTGTCACCAAGCTCTTCCTGATATTTTTTTATAATATTCTTTATAGATTCTTTTTCTTCCCAGCCATGCTTGTCAGCAACACGTACATTAAGCAGAATCTGAGGATATTTTGTCATCATCGCCCCCATTTCTGAGAGTCGTTTGTTATTTTGAACCAACGCCCCGAGAAGCTGTACGGCGGTTAAAATGCCATCACCAGTTTTTGCAAAGCTTGAAAAAATAATGTGCCCGGACTGTTCCCCGCCCAAACTATATCCATTTTTCAACATTTCTTCTAACACATAACGATCACCAACAGCTGTTTTTACACAGGAACCGCCATATTTTTTCATAGCTTGATGCAACCCGACATTACTCATAACAGTTGTAACGAGCACATTATCTTTCAGCTGTTTCTTTTTCATCAGTTCCAGTGCGCAAATCAACATCATTTGGTCACCGTCAAGAGCTTCCCCCTTTTCATCTACAACCAAACAACGGTCTGCATCACCATCGTTGGCAATACCAACATCAGCACCAACCTCAACTACTTTAGCCTGTAATGCTTCAAGATGCGTTGATCCACAGCCATTATTGATGTTAATGCCGTTAGGCTGATTAAAAATCGTTACAACCTCAACCCCTAAAGAGCGTAAAATAACCGGAGCAATGACACTGTTGGCACCGTTAGAGCAATCCATCACAACCTTCAGTCCATTAAGTTTACATGGAGCAGCTGCAATAACATGATCTATATACAGCTTATCAAGGCCTTCTTCCACAATAACCTGCCCAACAGAAGAACCGCGGGGATTCTTACTGCATTCTACAGGCAGGCTTACCAGTTCAGCAATCTCATCCTCTACTGCATCCGGCAGCTTATGCCCAGTTTTAGAGAAAAATTTAATGCCATTATCTTCAAAAGGATTATGCGAAGCAGAAATAACTACTCCAGCATTGGCCTTCACTTCCGGTGTCAGAAACGATACTGCCGGAGTAGGCATAACTCCTAAAAGATGCGCGTTACCACCAGCAGAGCAAATACCAGCTGCTAAAGCAGCTTCCAGCATCGTACCTGATAAACGCGTATCACGACCAATAATGATTTTCGGTGTAGTAGTTTCCCTTCCAAAATAAGTTGCCGCAGCGCGCCCTAATTTAAAAGCGAGTTCCGGCGTTAATTCAACATTAGCGACTCCACGCACACCATCAGTACCAAACAAACGAGCCATTTCAAGACCTCCGAACAAAGGATTTTTATTATCAGCTTATTATAAACTTTTTATCACCAAGTGACAAGCCTTTAAAAAAATGGTGTAAATTTTGCCATTACAGCCCTGGCGACATGATAACCATCTAAGGATGCACTCATAATTCCCCCCGCATAGCCGGCACCTTCACCACACGGATATAATCCGTTATGAGTAATTGATACTTTAGTATCATTATTACGCATAATTCTTACCGGCGCAGAAGTCCTTGTTTCGATACCTGTAAGCAAAGCGCCGCCATCCGCAAAACCTTGAATTTTTTTGTCAAAAGCAAGTATTCCCGAACGTAAAGTATCTGCAACAAAGTCAGGAAGAACGCTGTCTAACGCACAAGCGGTCAATCCAGGTCTGTAAGTAGCTTTAATATTACACCGTAAATCAGGCTGCAAATATTTCAAAAAGCTTGCAACATTCTGTGCCGGCGCATTATAACAACTTCCGCCAGCCTTAAACGCCAGCTTTTCATAATACCGCTGAAACTCCATCCCGGCAAGCGGATCCGTACCAAAATCCTGAGGACCTACATTTACAACAAGTGCACTGTTGGCAATCCCGGAATCACGCTGATACATACTCATACCATTTACTACTACACCACCTGCTTCAGATGCTGCCGCAACGACCATACCACCAGGGCACATACAAAAAGAATATGCAGTTCTACTCTTATCCGGAGTATGATGGACTAATGCGTAATCTGCTGCCCCCAGACGTGGATGCCCTGCAAAATCACCATACTGTGCCTTATCTATAAGTTCCTGCGGATGCTCAATCCGTACCCCTATGGCAAATGGTTTTGCTTCAATACCAATTCCAAGCTGCAGCAATCTGGAATAAGTATCACGCGCACTGTGACCACATGCTAGAATAACCGCATTGCTCATGATTTTTTCACCGTCAGAAAGAATTACTCCGCTCAAACTATTTTCTTTAACTATAAAATCAACGACATGGGCATTATAACGTATTTCACCGCCAAAGACACGTATTTCATTTGTCAAGCCCATAACCATCACACGTAATTGATCTGTGCCCACATGCGGCTTATGTTCGTATAAAATTTCCTTAGGAGCACCAGCCTGCACAAAATCTTTTAAAATTCTTCCCATCACCGGATCATTGACACGAGTGGTCAATTTACCATCGGAAAAAGTACCGGCGCCTCCCTCACCAAACTGGACATTAGAATCTGGATCAAATTTTCCGTCTTTCCAAAAACGCTGCACATCATCCACTCTTTGTGCTACAGGTTTACCACGTTCCAGTATCAAGGGCCTATAACCATACCGAGCTAACTCCAATGCAGCTAACAAACCAGCCGGGCCCGCTCCAATAACCAACGGCCGTCCAACTATTTTTTCCACACCCAAATCAGGTTCAACAAGACTTTCTTCTGCCAATAAAGTGACATCTTTATCCTTAACCAATCTACCTAACTGCTTAGAAGATATTTCTAAATCAATCAAAACATGGTAATTTAAGGAAATATTATTTTTACGGCGGGCATCAACTGCCCCCCGTACCATTTTCAAATTATCAATATCCTGTTTTTTTAATCCCAGTTTTTTAGCGGCTGCCTCTTTAACAGATGTTTCCTCAAAAAGCGAAACCCTGACATTATTCACCTTTAACCTCATTAGTAATCCTTTCTCATTCCGCCTCAATATGTACCTTTACCGTATGAGTATCAGCCATTGTTTTTTCAGGCAACAAAAGTACTGCTTCTACATTGCCATTAGCACTGAATTTACCTAAATCTACTGGCTGTGTCTTTACTTCTGTTATACTTTGCAAAATGGAAGGTTCGGCTGTCAATTTCACTGTTGCAGGTTCACAGACTGCACGTTTCATGGTCATTCCGCCAGTTAATGCTCCAGTAGTTTCTACAACTACCGGTACTTCAACTGTAATCATCTGACGTACTAATGAAGCTTTTACCTGTGCTTTAGCAGGTGAAATCTGCAAATCAGGCATTTCCAAACCATTAGCGCTCATAGCTATCAATGTACTTTCAACTTGAAAATCATTTTCTCGCTCACTGACATCAACAGGTGCCACAACTCTAGCCATCTCATTGATACGATGCGTAGCACCTTTTACAGTTACACTGTCAGGAATGACCTCTCGTTTACTTAAAGTAAAATCAGAAGCAGGTATACCGATAACACGCGTATCAACCTCCATTACCTTTTCTGTAACAGAATCAAGATAAGCATAAATATTATTGGGATATACTTCCAACACGGTCCCCTGATTAAACTGTGCTTTAACAGGCAAGGCCTGCTGTCCTATATTTTTGTCAGCAAAATCAACATAGGCCGTAACTTCTTTTTCCGTTATATCACCTAAAACCGTTCTTTGAGCCTGAACCTTAACACGCACTTTATCAGGAGTATTAAGTACAATCATACCTTCCGGGACATTACGCAGTTCCAAATTAACCACATAATTACGTTCTACAAGTGGGTTCTGTTCATTCATAACATACATCCATAACGCACAAGCAATAAGAAACGCGATGACCCGTGCCAACATATTTTCACGATCAAAGAAATTCCCCATCATTTGCCACCCCGAATCTCTTTGATTTTATCATTGATAACCTGTTTCCAATTCAGAGAAGGCTGTACTACAGCAGCTCTTAATAAGCTTTTAATATCTTCGCCGGTCAGATAGCGATGCAATTCACCGTTACGGGCCAGAGAAATCGTGCCGGTCTCTTCGCTGACGACTAAAACCAGAGCATCTGACTGTTCGGAAATACCGATAGCAGAACGATGGCGCGTTCCCAACTCCTGGCTCAGATTACGTGCTTCTGTTAAAGGAAGCAGGCAGCTTGCTGCTACGATACGATTACCGCGTATAACAACAGCGCCATCATGTAAGGGTGTATCCGGTTCAAAAATATTGAGCAGCAAACTATCTGAAATCAAACCGTCAATCGGCACGCCGGTTTCAATTCTCTCTTCCAAACCTGTCTCCCGTTCAAAAACCATCAATGCGCCTATTTTTCTACGACTCATAATTTCCGTAGCATTAGTAACGGCATTCAGCATATCTTCCAGTTCTTTTTCATCAAGTTCGTTATGCTTATGAAATAAACGCCCGCGACCAATCTGCTCAAGCGCACGACGCAGTTCCGGCTGAAAAACTACAGGCAGCGCGACCATGACTACTGTCATACTTTTTTCCAAAAGCCAGGTAATAACATGCAGATTCAGCCATTTACTGATAAATAAAATAACAGCTAAAACCAAAAGACCTTTGACTAAAGTTGCGGCCCGAGTGTTTTTTAACATTAAGTATATACGGAAAAGGAAATAAGCAACAACTAAAATATCCAAAACATCTAAAATGCTTATCGTTTTTAATAATCCCTGCAGCTGCAATAACAAACTCTTCACCTGTTTCCTAAGTATTTTTTAGACAACAATATTCTAATATATATTATAACAAAAAACTCGTGTACTTCGCTATGCGAAATGCACGAGTTTAATATATTTTGCAAAAATTTCTTAAATTAATTATATTCTTGCTTTTAAATCATCTAATACTACCTGCTGTTCTGCCAACAGTACGTCTCCGCGTGAAAATTGTTTAGCATTTTCAGAAAAAGCAGGTCCGCCATAAGAAGTTCTTGCCGCAACACAGTTTTCCGGCTGCAAAGCCTCTAGTAGATCTTCTTCAAACAACGCTGAAAAAGTTTTATATTCTTCAAGCGAAATCTCCGGCAAGAATTTTCCCTGATGGATAGCATAAGCCACACACTTACCTACAACTTCATGGGCCTGTCGGAAAGGTAACCCCTTCCGAACGAGGTAATCAGCAAGATCAGTAGCATTAGAGAAATCTTTGCTGACAGCCTGCTCCATTTTTTCTACATTGACAGTCATCGTAGAAATCATATCGCTGTATACTGCCAGACTGAATTTAACAGTATCGACCGCATCAAAAAAACCTTCTTTATCCTCCTGCAAATCCTTATTATAAGTCAGCGGCAAACCTTTTGCTGTAACCAGCATCGCTTGCAGATGCCCATAAACACGACCTGTTTTACCACGCACAAGCTCGGCAATATCCGGATTTTTTTTCTGCGGCATCATCGATGAACCTGTAGCAAATGCATCATCCAGTTCTATAAACCCGAATTCTGTACTTGACCACAGACAAATCTCTTCACTCAAACGGCTCATATGCATCATCAAAACGGAAGCAAATGACAAAAATTCGATAATATAATCGCGATCGCTGACAGCATCCATGCTGTTGGCATAAACACTGCCGAAATTCAGCTGCTCAGCCACATCAAAACGATCAATAGGGAATGTAGTTCCAGCAATGGCTCCTGCACCAAGAGGCATCATATCAGCGCCAGACCACACCCCCTGCAACCTGCGAAAATCACGCTGCAGCATATTAAAATAGGCCAGCAGATGATGTGCAAAGGTTATAGGCTGAGCACGCTGCAGATGTGTGTAACCAGGCATCAGCGTTCTGTCATGTTTTTTGGCAACTGCCAAAAGCGCCTTCTCAAACTGCAGCAGCAATTCACCGATCTCTACAATCTCACGTTTCATATACATGTGCATGTCTAAAGCAACCTGGTCATTACGGCTGCGGGCAGTATGCAAACGTGCCCCAGCAACGCCAATCCGCTCAGTAAGGCGTGCCTCAATGTTCATATGAATATCTTCTAAAGCCACTTCAAAACTAAAATTACCGGCTTCGATATCAGCAAGAATAGTTTCCAAGCCGGCTACAATCTTTTCCACATCTTCAGCAGGAATAATACCGCATTTGCCCAGCATTTGCGCATGGGCAATACTGCCTCGGATATCTTCGTGATACAGCCGTTTATCAAACTCAATAGATGCATTAAATGCATCTACGAGTTCATTGGTATTTTTACTAAATCTGCCGCCCCAAAGCTTAGCCATTATTTCAGTTTTCCTTGTTTCATCAATGCACGTACAGTCAAAGGCAAGCCAAACAGGTTAATAAAGCCGCTGGCATCTGCCTGATTATAGACTTCATCAGCACCAAAAGTTACATACTCCTGGCTGTATAAGGAATACGGAGATTTAGCGCCTGCAGAAATGATATTGCCTTTATACAGTTTCAAACGTACTGTACCTGTAACAGTTTTTTGTGTTTCATCAACAAAAGCTGCCAAAGCTTCGCGCAGCGGAGAGAACCACATACCGTCATAAACGAGTTCAGAATATTTAATGCCTACCATTTGTTTATAGCTCATAGTAGCACGATCAAGGCAAAGATTTTCCAGTTCATTATGAGCATAATAAATAATAGACCCACCAGGAGTTTCATAAACACCACGGGATTTCATACCAACCAGACGATTTTCAACCATATCACAAATACCAACGCCGTTACGGATACCAATCTCATTAAGATTTTCAACGATAGTGGCCGGACTCATTTTTTTACCGTTAACAGCAACCGGCACACCCTGTTCAAATTCCAGTTCTACATACTCAGCTTTGTCAGGCGCAGTTTCAGGAGTATTAGTTACAATAAAAAGTGCGTCCTTAGGAGCATTCCAGGGATCTTCGAGATCTGAACCTTCATGGCTCAAATGCCACATATTACGGTCCATAGAATAATCATGTTCCTTGGTAACAGGAATAGGAATATTATGTGCTTCCGCAAAGTCAATGGCATCTTCACGGGAACGGATGCTCCATTCGCGCCAGGGAGCAATAATTGCCAGCTGCGGAGCCAGTGCTTTTACAGAAAGTTCAAAGCGAACCTGGTCATTACCTTTGCCCGTAGCACCATGAGCAACAGCATCAGCACCTTCTTTTTCAGCGATCTCTACTAATCTTTTAGCGATCAGAGGACGTGCAAAAGAAGTACCAAGTAAATATTTCTTTTCATAAACTGCGCCGGCTTTGACAACAGGCCAAACATAATCAGCAATAAATTCTTCCTTCAAATCTAAAATATAACATTTGCTGGCACCTGATTTAAGTGCTTTATCATGTACGGGATCAAGTTCGTCACCTTGACCAAGATCTGCCGTAACTGCTATAACTTCACAGTTATTATAGTTTTCTTTGAGCCAGGGAATAATTACCGAGGTATCCAAACCACCAGAATAAGCAAGCACGACTTTTTTAATGTCTTCTTTTTTCATTGTAGATACAGCCTCCTAAGATGTTTAAATATGTAAGATTTCATGCATAAACTTGTAATGACGAATATGATTATACCACATTTTCCAAAAAATGGAAGAGTTTTTATGAATGTATACCGTATTTTTACTTATAACACTTCATCACTCATCAAAAGTGCCATAATCGCTTTTTGTACATGCAGACGATTTTCTGCCTGATCAAAAATTTTTGATTGCGGTCCTTCCAAAACATCCTCAGTTATTTCCTCCCCGCGATGTGCAGGCAAACAATGCAAAACCATAGCGTCAGGCCGGGCCACTGCCAGCAATTCTTTATTGATCTGATATTCACCCAAAGCTTCCTGACGGATAGATTGTTCTGACTCTTGACCCATACTCGCCCAAACGTCAGTATAAAGTACATCAGCACCTTTCGAGGCTCTGAACAGATCATCGTCAACCTCAATCGTACAGCCTGTATGGACTGCATCTTCCTGGGCTGTCTTAACGATAACAGGATCTGGCTGATATCCCTGCGGACAAGCACAGACCATATTCATACCAACTTTTGCACAGGCATACATCAGTGAATGTGCCATATTATTACCATCACCTACATAAACAAGTTTCCTGCCTTTCAAGACCTCTTTATACTCCATAATAGTAAATAAATCAGTCAAAGCCTGACAGGGATGCAGCATATCCGTTAAACCGTTAATGACCGGAATACTTGCATATTTAGCCAATTCTAAAACAGATTCATGTGAAAAGGTACGAATCATGATCCCGTCAACAAAACGTGATAAGACTCTTGCCGTATCACGTACTGGTTCACCACGGCCAATCTGAGAAGCAGAATCGTTCAAATAAATCGGGTGACCGCCAAGCTGCCAGAAACCAACCTCAAAAGAAACACGTGTACGTGTTGATGCCTTGGAAAAAATCATCCCAAGAGTTTTGCCTTTAAGATATTGATGCGGCTCGCCATTTTTTTGTTTACGCTTTAACTTTTTAGCGACATCTAAAATAGTCGCAACTTCACCCACCGATAAATCGTGAATAGAAATCAAATCTTTATTTCTTAAACCCATTCTCCACCCTCACAAACTTGGTTAAAATTCAGCCAATGCCGCATCTAAAGCAGCTACTGCCTGATCTATTTCTTCTTTTGTAACGATCAAAGGAGGAACTAAACGAATAACGTTACCAGCCGTACAATTAACAATGACCTGGCGCTTAAGACAAGCTTCGACAACCTCTTTGCCATCTTTAGCCAACTCCATGCCTAAAATCAAGCCGCAGCCGCGTATTTCAATAACCTTATCCGGATACTTAGCCATCAGAAATTCCAGTTTCTTTTTGAAATAATCTCCTTTTTCTGCCGTCTGTTCTAGAATATTTTCATTTTTTATTGTAGTTAAGGTCGCATAAATAGCCGCACATGCTAAAGCATTGCCGCCAAAAGTACCACCATGATCACCAGGTTTAAAAACATGCGCCAACCTTTCCGTGACGACAAAACCACCAACAGGGAAGCCACCGCCAATCCCTTTGGCAAAAGTCATAATGTCAGGTTTTACACCACTATGCATATACGCAAACCATTTTCCTGTACGCGCGACACCTGTTTGAATTTCATCAAAAACAAGCAGTGCGTCATATTTATCGCACAGTAATCTTGCTTCATGCAAGTATGTATCACTGGGAACATGAACGCCGCCTTCCCCTTGAATAGGCTCGAGCAAAACACAGCAAACATCTTCATCCATTGCTTCTCGTAACGCTTCCAAATCACCATAAGGAACATAATCAAAACCTGCAGGCAATGGCTCATATCCTTGCTGATATTTTGGCTGACCTGTAGCAGTAACAGTCATCATAGTCCGACCATGAAAGGAATGTACAGCCGTAATAATACGATATTTCCCCTCATTTTTTTGATGGCCATACTTACGCGCAAGTTTTATGGCACCTTCATTGGCTTCAGCACCGCTATTTGCTAAAAATACCCTGTCAAAGCCTGTAGTTTCAATGATTTCTTTAACAGCTTTTGCCTGAATATCAGTATAGTAAATATTAGAGCAGTGCATAAGTTTCGCAGCCTGTTCACTAATAGCTTTTACCAGTGCAGGGTGTGCGTGTCCCAAAGAATTAACTGCTATCCCTGCTAAAAAATCCAGATATTCATTACCGTCAGCATCATAAAGCTTACAGCCTTTACCATGGGTAAGTGCCAGCTGATATCGACCAAAGACCGGCAAATAATATTTTTCTGTTTGGTCGATAATTGTTTTTGCGTCCATTGCGATCCCCTCTAATCCTTTTATTCTCAGCAGCCTTTACAGCTCTTTTACTACTTCTGTCCCAACGCCTTCATCACTGAATATCTCCATTAAAATTGTGTGCTCAGCACGTCCATCAATAATATGCGTTTTTTTCGCACCGCCGGAAAGCGCCGTGATGCAGGCCTTCACTTTTGGAATCATACCTCCGTCGATGTTGCCGCGGATGATCAGTTCCTGTGCTTTTTCAAAGCTCAGCGTCGAAATAAAGCTTGCTTCATCACGATAATCCGCATAAATACCTTTAACATCAGTTAGAACCAGTAATTTTTCAGCTTTCAGTGCACCTGCGATCTCACCGGCAACACTGTCTGCATTAATATTATAAGTTTCTCCATTAGCACCCACTCCAGTCGGTGCAATAACCGGTATAAAATCATTATCAAGCAGTACTTCTAAAAGCTCTGTATTGATTTTTTCGACATTGCCGACATAGCCAATATCAACTAAATTTACCTCACCATTTTCATAAACATCTGCCAAATGCTTTTTAGCACGGATAAGTCCGGCATCCTTACCATTCAAACCAACTGCGCGTCCACCCAGAACATTTAAACGGGCAACAAGGTCAGTATTGATCTTACCAACAAGGGCCATTTCAGCTATCCCGACGGATTCTGCGTCAGTAACGCGCAAACCACTGACAAATTGTGTTTTTTTGCCAGCCTTGCCAAGCATAGCAGTGATTTCAGGACCGCCTCCATGTACAACTACAGGACGTAATCCGGCGCATTGCAGGAAAACAATATCCTGCAGCACTTTAGTCTTAATATCATCATTAAGCATAGCGTTACCGCCATATTTTACCACTACAGTTTTTCCTTTAAAATCGCGCAGATATGGCAGCGCTTCCACTAAAGTTTTAATTTCTTCGTTACGTAACATTGACAGTTCCTCCTGTTTTTACGGCAGTACCGGGCCCTGGACTGCCTTTTGTTATTTTTATAAATTTGAGGCGGCCAAAGCTCCCGACTCAGTACGTCAACAAATCTCAGGTATGGTATTCACCATTAATTTTGACATATTCATAGCTGAAATCACAGGTCCAGACTGTAGCACACTCATTCCCTGCCGCCATATCAATGGTCATTGTGATATCATGTTCACTCATGATATCAGTCAAGCTTGTCAGCGGTATATTACAGTTCATACCATTTTCAACTAAACGTACGCCGCCGATTGACAAATTAACTTTATCTGCATTCATTACTGCACCACTATAACCTGCGGCGCAAACAATGCGTCCCCAGTTCGGGTCTTCGCCAAAAAAAGCAGTTTTAACAAGTGGCGATTTGGCAATTGCCATAGCTGCTGCTTTGGCATCTTTCCATGTAGCCGCACCAACAACATTAACTTCCAAAAATTTTGTAGCTCCTTCACCGTCTCTGGCAATCAACTTAGCGAGATCCTGTGCACAAGTTACCAAAGCTTCAAAAAAAGCCTGATAATCTGGATGTTCCTCTGAAAATATAATTTCATTTTCAGCCAGTCCGTTGGCCAGTACGATCATACTGTCATTGGTACTGGTATCTCCATCAACGACTACCATATTAAAAGATTTATCAGCAGCAGCCTTAACAGCTCTTTTTAAAACATCTGGAGCGATTGCCGCATCAGTAGTTAAAAAGGTGAGCATTGTCGCCATGTTAGGATGGATCATCCCTGCACCTTTAGCAATTCCAGCAATCCTTGAAGTCTTCCCTCCAACCTCAAATTCATAAGCAGCACGCTTAATAAACGTATCAGTTGTCTGAATTGCCATAGCACAGCTTTCACCTTCGTTTTCATCCATAACATCGACAGCATCGGCTAAACCATTTTTTATTTTATCCATAGGCAAAAAATGACCTATAACACCAGTACTGCAAACATAAACATTCTGCGGTTCAATACCAAGTAAATCAGCTGCAAAAGTCTGCATTTCTCTGGCATCAAGTAAGCCCTGTTCACCTGTACAGGCATTCGCACAACCACTGTTGACTATAATAGCCTGAGCCACAGCCTCTTGTGCAACTTCTCTGCTTACTAAAACAGGAGCCGCACACATTTTGTTTTGAGTAAATACAGCACCGGTAGCTGCCGGAACTGTACTGTAAATAACAGCCACATCATGATTGCCACTAGCTTTAATACCGGCTTTAACCCCGGCAGCAAGAAAACCCTGAGGCGCTGTTACCCAGCCATCAATTTTCTTCATTCTTCACGCCTCCTCATGGATAGATAGGTAATTGAGTCAAACCAGTATTTTCCGGTATCCCAAACATCACATTCATATTCTGCACAGCCTGACCTGCCGCACCCTTCACTAAATTGTCCAGCACACTCATAACGATGATACGTCCAGTACGCTTATCAATCTGCCAGCCAATATCCACATAATTAGATGCTCTGACATTTTTTATTTCCGGGCAAGCACCCTGACCGCGCAAACGAATAAAATACTCATCAGCATACATTTCTGCAAAAGCTTCCTGAACCTGAGCTTCGCTGACGTCATTTTTAAGAGAGGCATAGCAAGTCGCTAAAATACCACGATCAACAGGCAACAAATGTGGTGTAAATTGAATCACAACATCTTTTCCGGCATATTCACTATAAACCTGCTCGATCTCAGGAGTATGCCTGTGACCAGCAACACCATAAGCGTGAAAATTTTCATTCACAGAGCAATAGAGACTACCCAGCTTCAAACCCCGTCCTGCACCCGTTGTTCCAGATTTCGCATCTATAATAATTCCCTGGGTTTCAATCAAGCCTGCTTTCAGTAAAGGTACCAAGGCTAAAATACTGCAAGTTGTATAACAGCCTGGGTTCGCTAAAATTTTAGCATCCTTTACCTGTCCCCTATATAATTCGGTCAGGCCATAGACTGCCTTAGTTTCTGGATCTTCGTGTTTTACTTTATACCATTCTTCAAAAACTCGTATATCCTTAAATCTATAGTCTCCGCCCAGGTCTATTATCTTTGTATCGTGCATTTTCAACTGCCTGCCGATCTTCATCGCATGACCATGCGGCAAAGCAATAAAAATAACATCGCTTTTATCAGCAATTTGCTCAATATCCTGTAAACTGCCCAATGCAGTTTCAATCCGTACAGACAGATGAGGATACATAGCAGCAATATTCTCACCGGTACTGCTTTCAGATGTTATCGCAGCAAGTTCTACTTCCGGATGTCCATCCAATAATCTCAACAGCTCGGCTCCGGCAAAACCTGTAGCTCCAATGACACTTGCTTTCATATCCAGCCTCCCTAAAACTTATGATTTGTAATTATACAACTTTATCGCATAAACACGCAAGTATTTCTCTGAAAAATTTTTAAAAATATCCTACTAAAAAAAAATCTGTCTATTATTATAAACACTAACCCTATTATATTTAATATTGTACTACTTTAGAGGCCTTTTTTCAAAACATTTTTCAATTTTTTATTCATTGGTAAGTGTTTTTTATTTTATTATTTCTAAAATCTCTGATACAATATAATCAATAATTATAATAATTTAAAGAGGTACCTTATGTTCAAAATATTCGTTATCATCATTATAGCTGTAGGTATCTTTTTTTGGTATCCTACCAGTGGTGACCCCATCAAAAAAGAGATTCTATCGCCAACTACACAGCATTCTGTGCAACTGCCGCCTGCTGAACACAGTAAGGCAACCGTTTTTTTACTTTCTATCTTACCTCCAAAACAAACTTGGCCAGATCCGATACAAAAAATCTGGCTAAGCCTAAATATTGAAGAAGCTGTCCAAGAACGCACTAACGATATTGAGTGGGTTCCTATCACAGATATCCCTATTGAAATGCAGCAAGCCTTACTGGCCATTGAAGATCACAATTTTTACAATCATGGCGCCATAGATGTTGACGGTATCCTGCGTGCTACATTAGTAAATATTACTGCCGGAGAAGTAGTTCAAGGCGGCAGTACAATTACGCAACAGCTCACAAAAAACCTTTTTCTGTCACAAGAGCAGACTTTGATCCGTAAAACTGAAGAAGCGCTGCTTTCTCTGGTTATGGAACAGCATTACAGTAAAGACCAGCTTTTAGAGATTTATTTTAATACAACTTATTTTGGTGCCGGTGCCACTGGCATCAAGTCTGCAGCACTTACCTATTTTGATAAATTACCTCAGGAGATGCAGCTTGCCGAATGTGCTATTATTGCGGCTCTTCCTTATGCACCATCTGCACTCAATCCACTAGAAAATCCTGAAGGCTGTAAAAAAAGACAGCGTTTAGTTTTGCAGACAATGGTAAAACGAGGTTATATTGGCACAACTTTAGCAGAAAAAACCTCTGCCGAACCAGTATTCCTTGCAAATGGAGCAACATTCTAAATAACAAAAACGTCATCTTAAATTTAAGATGACGTTTTTTATTTATCTGTCATAATCTGATATTTTTCTCCGTCAGTCCTCAAAGTAATTTCACCATTTTGACTGGTGACTTTAACAGGAATCTGTAAATACTCAAATGTTCCCAATACCTTTTTATTAGGATGATTATATTTTTCTTTATCGCCACAGCTTATCAGTGCCAGCTGTGGCTGTACCGCTTTTAAAAAATTATAAGTGGAAGACGTACTGCTTCCGTGATGTGCTACCTTCAAAACAGTGCTCTGCAGTTTTTTTCCATATCTACTTACCAAATCATTTTCGGTCTTTGCTTCAATATCTCCTGTAAAAAGCATTGAAAATTCACCATACTGCAATTTAAAAACCAAACTATTATTATTTAAATCTTTTTCAGGGAAACCATTTTTACTAGCAGGTGCTAAAAACTTTAAATTTATATTGTCTGCAAACTCCAGTTTTTGCCCAGCACTTAATATTTGGCGGCTTAAAATTCCGTTAAGAATCAATTTCTCTACATCTTTAGAAATTTCACTTTGAGGATTTACAATACCGTTGTCATAAAAATTTTTAACATCAAAATTATTTAATATTTTTATTACTCCTCCTAAATGGTCTAAATGATGATGTGTAATAATCAAAGCATCCAGTTTTCTAACCCCTAAAGTCTTCAATCTGCGAACAAGTATATCACTATTTTTATAATCACCTGTATCCACAAGTATTGCAACAGCCTGATTTCTCAATAAAATTGCATCCCCATGCCCAACATCCAACAATTTTACCTCAAGCTGGCCTTGCAAAAGTGAAATAGCTTCATGAGCTTCTGACCCAAAATCATAAGCTTCATAGCCATACGCTGCGACTGCTATGATAATCGTTAAAATAAATTTCCAAAACTTTTTCATATTTCCTCACAAAAACAAAACGTGCCGTAAAATATCGGCACGTTAAAATTCTACTGGTGGGACATTTTCAGCTTCATGATTTGCTTATAAGTTTCAACACCCGGTTGATCGTAGGCGTCAACATCAGCCAACTCACCTTCATATGCTACGGAAAGCATCAGAAAATAAAGCAGCTGTCCTAAATAATATTCGTCTATCCGAGGCAAAATATATTTCGCATTTAACCGCCCGTCGCTATTCAAAGCCTCTTCATTAGCAGCAAGTGCAATTTTCAGAGCATGGTCAACAGACAAGCCGTCATATTTTTTTAATGAGCTGATATGAGTAAAGGGATTGTTTAAAACAATCTGCTGCTCACGTTCCAATATTTCAACAAACTGTATTACTTTATCTTTTTTTCCATCCTGATGCTGTTGTGTTTGAGCATGCATATCAGTGGAACCAACAGCTGAAACCGGAGTACGTCCATAATAAACAACATTGCCTTCACGATCTTTACGCTTCCCAAGAGATTCAGCCAAAAGCTGTACATACCATTCACCAACAGATTTCATTTTCGCCGCATATGGCATAAAAACTTCAATATCAACCCCTTTTTCGGCTGCTGCATACTTCAAGACTGCGTTCAAGAGCGCCGGGTTTTCTCCAAGCGAAGCTGACTGACATGCATTTTCCATATCCCTTGCTCCACATAAAAAGGCATCTATATCCATTCCTATAGCGGCAGCAGTAATTAATCCTGGATCGCTGAAAATACAAAATCGGCCGCCAATACCTTCTTTGATATCAAAACACTGCCATACATTCTCCTTGGCCAAGTTATATAAAGGAGATATATCTTCATCAAGATCGGTTACAACCGCAACCTCCATTTGCAATAACGAAGACTTTTGACACTGCTCATAAAAATAAGAAAACGCTGCTAAAGTTTCTAAAGTCGTACCAGATTTGGAAATAGGAACAAGCAATACTCTGAATTGCTCATTTTTCCCCAGCCTGTGCGTGGCAAGATACTCCACTTCATCCACAACTTCACTATACTGATCTACATCTAAATTATTTCCCGAGAAATATACCCTAGGATAACCATGCCTGCTTTTTTCACAGCCTACATTCCAGCCGGAACCGGCAAAAATATCAAACAGAACTTTATTGCCAAGATAAGATCCCCCTACTCCTAAAAAAACAACAGCATCTATCTCCTGCTGCAGATAACTTCCAAACTGCTTCAATTTAGCAATAGACTCCGGCGTATTAGGATTGCCATTCTTAACGAAAGGCAGTTTCGTAAAAAGCACATGCTCCGGCGTACCATCTTTAGATAAATGTGCCTTTGCCATACCTTGCTCACGTATTAACAGTAAAGCATCTGCAGCATCTTTAGCTTTACTCTCCAAAGTTTCAATAACTGCAGGTGTTATTGTATCAGTATTTATCATATTGCTATAATCAAAAATAAAACCACTTGCTAATGCTATTTCTCCAGATAATTTCATAATATCACCATATCAATTATTTATATACTTAAATATTTTATCATAAAAATATAACAAAAGCAAAAGAACCAATGCTTGAGGGCATTGGTTCTTAAATTATTATTTCTGCAGATTACGTAAATAGTTCTCTGCTGTTTCCAGCTGTATATCCTTTGTGGGCTGTTCGGGCAGTTCCACAATTTCATCAGGCGTAATACCCGTACCATTAATAGATCTTCCAGAAGGAGTATAATATTTAGCCGTAGTTAGCTTTAACCCAGTATTCTGAGGTAGCCTATATACAGTTTGTACCGACCCCTTACCAAAGGTCCGAGTACCAAAAAGCTTCCCGGACTTAGTGTCCTGCACAGCTCCTGCAACGATTTCAGAAGCACTTGCACTGCCATGATCAACTAATACGGCAAGTGGATACTTCACTTGCTCCAAATAAGATTCTTCCGTATATTTGCGACCTTCCCTGTCGATAACGGATACGATCGGTCCCTTAGGAACTAAATATTGTGCAACACGTACAGACTCTCCTAAAATTCCTCCAGGATTCTGCCTTAAATCCAACAGCAGTGCCTGCATCCCCTGATCTTCAAGTTCCTGATATTTCTTCGCAAACTCTCCCGATGTATTCTCGTTAAAAATAGCAATCCTGATATAGCCAATCTTGCTATCTGGCAGCATTTCTCCTGCAACTGACTTGATCTTAATATCGCCACGTACAACTCTTACCGTACGTTCGTTACCTTTATTATCGTCCAAGACCAGCTCGACTTCTGTTCCCTGCGTGCCTCTAATCATTGCAACAACATCTTCAAGCTGCATCCCAGCCGTCTTTTTTCCATCGACCTGAACTATTTTGTCGCCGGCTTTGATACCGGCTTTTTCTCCAGGCGTTCCCTCTAAAGGTGCAACTACAACAAAATTATTCTCCTTTTTACCGACTACTACGCCGATACCGCCAAAAAAACCTTCTGTTACATTACTGATATCTTTAAAACTCTGCTGATCCAAATACACAGAATACGGATCATCTAACGCTTCTACCAAACCTGTAGCTGCGCCATCAAATAATTTTCCATCACTTGGCTGTTCTACAAATTTTTCCCGGACCAAAACTAACGTCTTGAGAAATTTCAAACTTCCCAAAGCATCACCGGTAATGCGCTCCATACTGTAAAATATAGCTCCAAGCGTAACAACTATAGCGCAAAGGCAGGCTACAAGCACTGTCATCATACTAAAACGCTTTTTAAACATAACTTCCCGCCTCGCTTATCTTCCCTTAAATCAAGGTAAATAATCCAACGGTTCAGTTACCTCGCCGTGGATACGTACTTCAAAATGACAGTGCGGGCCAGTCGACCAGCCAGTACTGCCGGCATACGAAATTACCTGACCCTTATTTACATATTGTCCTTCGCTGACGGCAAGTTCCTGATTATGGCCGTACAAAGAAACAAGTCCTCCGCCATGATCGATCATCACTGCATAACCATAACCGCCCATCCAGCCAGAATAAATTACTGTACCAGAGTCAGCCGCTACAATCGGTGTACCATAATCACAGGCAATATCCATACCGGAATGATATCTTGTTGTGCCAAATACAGGATGTGTACGCCAACCATAATAAGAAGTTATCTCACCTGTTACTGGCCAGATAAACTTACCGGTTCCACCGCCCGTAGGCATAGAAGAACTACGTTCCAAGCTTCTCAACATACTCGCAATATTCTCAGAAATGGCAAGTAAGCGGTCATAATCTTCATCAGCCTGGCGACTTTCTTCTTCAGCCCTATAAAGCAGCTGAGCACGCTCTTCCTTGCTGGCTTCAGCCTTCTGCTGCTTTTCATCAAGGTCACTGCGCATTTTTTCAATATCAGCCATCTGCGCATCCAATTCTTTCTGACGCGCTTCAATTTCAGCAGTTTCCTTCATGATCGTATCCATCATTGCCAAATCGCGGCTGATAATTTTTTGCAACAAAAACATTCTTGAAGAAAAATCTGAAAAATCTTTTGCACCTAACAATACATCAAGATAATTGATTTGTCCATTGATATAAATATCGCGCAGACGCTGGCGATAAATCTTCATACGGCCTTCCATTTTAGCTTTCTTTTCAGCTAAAACTTCTTGGTTTTCGTCAATCAGTGGCTGTAATTTATCACGTTTGGCTTCGATCTCTTTAATCTCTGCCTGCAGACGATTCAATTCAGCAACAATCTCTTCCATTCTGTCACTGGCAGCTTCTGCTTCACGACGAGCACGTTCTTTAGCTATTTCCATTTGCTGCATTTTTTGCTGTACGTCATCATATTCCGCTTGCTTATCTTCCAGCTCATTTGCAAAAGCCGGCAAAATTTGCATAACAGCGAATATCAACGCCAATACAGCCATTAAAACTTTCTTTTTGGGCATAATCGGCCTCCGCTGTTAAACTTTTAAAAACTTGCGCAAGGAAATATAACTTCCTGCAGCACCAATTGCCGTTCCGGCTAAAATAATAGAAATATCGACATAGGTGAGCATTGGATATGCCGGAACCATTGGTAAAAAAGCCAGTGTCGCATAAATACGAGACAAAAGCGCCGCATAGGTACCGTTAATAACAAAATTAGCAATCAACGCCCCAAAAAAACCAAGCGTCATACCTTCCAGAATAAAAGGCCACCTGATAAACCAGTCGGTAGCGCCAACATATTTCATAATATTGACCTCTTTTCTCCTGGCAAAAACAGTTAACCTAATAGTATTAGCAATAATAAACAATGTTGCAAGAGCCAGTAAAATTACCAGAACAACACCGCCAATACGCAGTATTTTCGTCATCTGAAAAATATGTTCTACTATTTCCTGACCGAATTTAGCTGTTTCTACGCCTTCCATTTCGTGTATCTGCGGCGCCAGTTCATTAATTCTATCAGGTCTGTCTACCTGCACTTCAAATGAATTAGGAAAAGGATTATCAGTTCCTAATGAATGCAGCAACTTTTCCTGCTGCCCCAACCGTTCCTTAAATCTGGAAAGAGCTTCTTGCTTACTGACCTCTGTCACGCTTAGAACACCGGGCAAATTCTCCAGTGTCTGCTTCATATCGCTTAGCCCGGGGGCTTCAACAGAATCTTCCATATAAACAGTAATCTGCACCTGACTTTCGAGATATTGCGCTAAATTATTGGTATTGATAAAAATCAGCAGAAACATACCTAAAACAAGTAATGAAAGTGCCACAGTAGACACCGAAGCAAGGCTCATCAAGCCGTTACGTTTGATAGATTTATAGGTTTCCCGGATAAAATATTCTTTTGTACTAAGACTCATAACCGTATACCCCTTTTAAATCATCACGAACAATCGACCCTTTTTCAATGGCAATAACTCGTTTTTCCATATTATCAACGATTTCTTTATCATGTGTCGCCATCACGATAGTAGTTCCACTTTCATTGATTTCACTGAAAATACGCATTATATCCCAGCTTGTTTCCGGATCAAGGTTACCTGTCGGCTCATCAGCAATTACAAGCAGCGGATCATTAACAATCGCACGTGCGATCGCTACACGCTGCTGTTCGCCACCTGATAATTCCGTTGGATAAGAATTGGCCCGTTTACGCAATCCAACTAAATCCAGCACACTCATCACGCGGCGCTTGATTTTACGATAGGGAGTTTCTATAACCTGCATAGCAAAAGCAACATTGTCATAAACAGTGCGATCAGGAAGTAACCTGTAATCTTGAAAAATAATCCCTAACTGTCTGCGCAAATAAGGAATTTCCTTTTCTTTAAGCTCCAATAGATCCACACCATTTACATATATATTGCCAGTAGTTGGTATTACCTCACGAAAAAGCATCTTAATAAAAGTGGATTTTCCGGCACCGCTCGGCCCGACAACAAAAACAAATTCGCCAGGCTGGATATGGATATTGACATCACGCAAAGCTACTGAACCGCTTGGATATGTTTTACTGACATCGGTCATTAAAAGCATGGTGAAAGCTCCCTTCTCTTCAACACTCAAACAATTACGTCAGTCTTTATCATCACGACAAATCCCAATTCATCGTTTTTCTTCAACCTTTTTTAGCAAAGCAAAAGCTTTATCAGAGTTGATCTGCGCTTTATGCCGCAAAATTTCAATATTCTTATTTTGTTCAAGCGGAGTTTTCTGCCAACCAGCTACAGCAGCCTGAACAATCGTATCTCTATCAATTTTTTCAACCGTTCCAATAGGTTTTTCACCAATAGCGTTTACAAAGCTATCTACTTTAGGGTCATAAGATATTGCCAGCAGCGGCGTTTGCATTACAGCAGCAAAAACCAGTGCATGCAGCCGCATTCCAATCAAAAGGTCAAAATTTCCTATGATAGAAAGAAATTCCTCAGTATTATATTTTTCATTCAATAAAAATATATCCTTTTGGCAAACCAAAGCTTTACGCAGTTTCTCACAGGCTTTTACATCAACAGAATACTGCAGCGGCAACAAAATCAGCTGCGCCCCATAGCTCTGCTGCAATTTGGAAGCAGCTTCAGCCAAAACCTGAAAACATTGACTGTCACCAGACCAAGGACGTACAGAAATACCTATGACGGGCTTGGTTAAATCTACACCAGCCTCCTGCAGCAGGTACTGCCCGCATTCTTTAGTTACGGGATTAAGCGAAAGTACTGAATCAGCCGTAACCGTTATCTTCTCGGGTTTTACGCCCATTTCAATAAGTTCCGCTGCAGACTCACTATCTCTTACTGTAATCAAATCTGCCTCATTGCAAACCAAACTTGTCAATTTTCGAGCCCATTTGGCTCTAATAGGTCCAATGCCTTGAGCAAAAAGCATTACTTTTTTCCCAAAAAATTTTCCCAATCCAATAATGCTAAGATAATATAATAAACTTCGTTTACTGGTCACGTCCTGAAGCAGGCTTCCGCCTCCTGAAATAATCAATTCAGAATCTTTCATCGCCCGAATAATCCCTAACGGATTGAAGCGATAGACACTGCAAACCTGGTGTTTAGCCGCAGTGTCTTCCGGATTGCCTGACAACACGGTCAGTTCTACGTTTTTCTCCACTTGCCGCAACGATTCTATAATAGCAGTAAGCATGGCTTCGTCACCGGCATTAGCAAACCCGTAGTAACCGGAAATCAAAATTTTACTCATGCTCTAAGAATCTCCTTTGCCATTTCTGCACATAAGGCAGCAAAATAGAAACGGCGATAACAGCAATGATACCTAATACAGCACCCAGAGCATAGCCGTCGACGGCACGAATATAACTCATGATAACAGGGGTACGCATATGTGCAAAAGTCTGCACTAAAGACCCCTGCCCAATAGTAGCTCCAACCACTAACAGCATCTGCCATAAACGCGGTGCCTGTTTATATGCCGCAAATGCCGCTAAATAAAACGCGGGATGTCCAATCATAAATTCTTTTTCACGCGGGCGTGCATACATCATCTGCTCAAGGAACAGACGCATTTTAATTTCAAGAGCCGGAACCGGAACCCCAGCGGTATGACCGCTGCGACCAACAAAAATATATGCTACAAAAGCCAATACACCCAAAAATGCAACATGTTTTACTGTTATCCTGGTACTGAAAAAATTTTTCAGGTGCACAGCAATATTTCCAATCTGGCCTTTGCTGAGAACATTAAATCGCTGCATATACCATAGAGAAATCAACAGCACAGGTAAAATAAACGTTAATTTTACCCCTTTATAAATATCAATTTCCAGGAAAAACCTGCTGTCGCCTAAAACAGCCGCTACAAAAGATGCTCCAATTAAAGAAAGTATCACAGCCAAAGCCAGCTGCCATGTAGCACTGATAATAATCTTCAGCGTGTTTGGGGTATTTTTTTTGCAGGACTCCCAAAGTTCGACAATAACTGTCATCGATAATACTGGGAAAACAGTTGCCGCAATCAGAGCCAGTAACTGACGTGTAAGGATTCCGCCAAATTTCAGCAAAGTTACACTGGCAACAATACCGCCAGTCAGCAATAACATATACTGTATTTTTTTACTGAAATTAAACAGCAATGTTAAATACATAATCCCACCGGCCAGAATAGCAAATGCCAGCGGCACTAGCCAGGCCCGTTCTGGGAAATATGGAGCAAACTTACCGTCAGCAGTATTTTTAGAAAAAACTCCTGCCGGTCCAAGCTTATATCCTCTTGCCTGCACATCGTCGGCAATTTTCGAAACATAATCTAAATTAAGCTCTAAAATATCCCTGCCTTCCTGAGGGATCATAAACGGTTTGATATAGTTGATACGGATATTACGTTCTTCATCTGTAAGAGCCCAACGTCTCAAAGCTTCTGGCATTTTCAGTTTTCTCTGCTCGGCTTTGTCAATAATATATGTACGTGCAACACGATAATCCATATGCTCAGCTAACGGAAGGAGTCCGTCCATTGCAGCAAACTGCAGCTGTGTATAATGTTCTACCATTCCAAAAGTCATATTCTGTTTCTTTAACTTATGAGCCATATAGGCAATGTAATCCGGATAACCAACTACTTCACGACCACAGCCTATATACCCGGTTACATTGGCACCAGACTTATCGATCCTACGAAAAATACTCCTGATTTTATCATAATCATTAGGCAAATAATTCATTGGTCTGACGATAACATTAAAGCCGAAAGCTTTTGCTTTGCGCATTTCTTCTGTCGAAAGGCCTAAAGGCGCTTGCATAACGCCAGGCTTGCTGTCATAATTTTCTTCTGTAATGACCATTGGATTACCTAAAATCTCAATTATCTGCGGTTCGTTGTTTACTATCCGCAAACGGTCCTTGCCATAACGCAGATACAGATCCTCCACCACTTCTGTTAAAACATCATATGACGTCCCAACAGTCACATAGACAGCATTAGGCACTACAATACCTTCGGAAAGTACAGGAGCAAATTTACCACCGTCGCCGCCCAAAGCAGAGCCTTTTAGCAGCTCCTCCCCAGTAACAGCTACAATAGAACCGTTGTTGTTAAGCTTCTCTAAGGTAGTATCAAACACTACCAGACTTGTAACTCCGGCCTTTTTAAATCCTGCCAGCACGTCATTTAAAGACAAGCCTTCCCAGTTCGCTATATGTTCCAGCCCTTCATATTCCATTGCCATTTCGACAGTATCGTTGCGCTGCTCAATTTCATGACGCTGATAGTTCAACCATAATGAAACTATCAGTCCTATAGCTATTATCGCAATAAGTACCGGGTTATAACGGCTTTTCATCAGCTGATCTCCACCTAATTCAAAATTTCTTTTTCAATAATTACAGTTTCTTTTGCTGGCTGCGCAGATACGCTTCAACAAACATTTCCAAACCACCGTCCATGACAGCCTGCACATTACCTGTTTCAGCATTAGTACGATGATCTTTAACCAGTTTATAAGGCTGGAATACATATGAACGGATCTGACTGCCCCATTCTATGTCCTGATAGTCACCGGCGATATCGCTTTTTAAAGCATCCTGCTTAGCTCGTTCATATTCATATAGCTTTGCACGAAGAAGCTGCAAACACCGTTCCCGGTTCTGGATCTGTGATCTTTGCGTCTGGCACTGTACGATTATTCCAGTAGGAAGATGCGTCATACGCACAGCAGAGCTCGTTTTATTTACATGCTGTCCACCAGCACCACTAGCTCGATAGGTATCAACTTTCAAATCTGCAGGATTGATGTCAATTGCAACGCTGTCATCCAGTTCCGGCATAACATCCACCGCGGCGAAAGAAGTATGCCGGCGGGCATTCGCATCAAACGGAGAAATACGCACCAGACGATGTACACCCTTTTCACTTCTCAAATATCCGTAAGCATTATGTCCATTAATCTGAAGCGTAGCACTTTTAACACCAGCTTCATCTCCCGGAAGATAATCGAGCATTTCCACTTCATAGCCTTCACGTTCAGCAAAGCGGGAAAACATACGCAGCAGCATAGAAGTCCAATCCTGCGCTTCTGTTCCGCCGGCACCGGCATGTAATGTAAGAATAGCATTATTGGCATCGTACTCGCCATTCAAAAGCATGCCTAATTCTAAATGTTCAACATCAGTACGAATAGAAGCCAGCGTTTCTTCCATTTCAGGTAACAGACTTTCGTCATCTTCTTCCAGCGCCAATTCGCACAAAACTTCCATGTCCTCTACTCTGGTTTCCAAAGAACGAAATGTTTCTACCTCTTCTTTCAACTGCGTTACAGCCTGAGCAGTTTTCTGCGCCGTTTCAGGTTCATCCCAAAATCCAGGTGCACCCATTTTATGTTCTAATTCTGCAATACGGTCCTCTTTGACAACTACGTCAAAGAGATCCCCTCATTTCCTCTAGTTTCTGTTTTAATGCTGCAATCTCCGGTTTATATTCCTCAATCAACACTAACTTCACATCCTCTCTTAATAACACCAGTAAAGTTGAAACTTACCGCTTCAACTTTACTGTAACTAAAACCAACTATAAATTTCTGTAAATCTTACTTATCCTGCCCGCAGCAATTTTTATATTTTTTACCGCTGCCACAGGGACAAAGATCATTTCGTCCGGTCGTTTCACCTTTTACCAGAGGCTGTTTTTTAATATCATCGCCTTCCCCCGGGTTGTTAGTGGATGCGTTTTCCAACCGATTTTCAACCTTAGGCTGCGCCACAACATTTACACGGTAAATATAGCGTACTACATCGTCTTGAATAGCGTCAATCATCGCCTGGAACATATCATAGGCTTCAAATTTATATTCAACCAACGGATCTTTCTGTCCATAAGCCCGCAGACCTACACCTTCACGCAGCAAATCCATAGAATCCAAATGCTCCATCCAATGGTTATCGACAACTTTAAGCATTACAAGATTTTCCAGTTCGCGCATTAATTCAGGTGTAATAGCATCCTCGCGTTCAGCGTAATGTTCATCGGCAACTTTATGCAGATATTCTTCCAGCTCTTCACGGCTGAGGTTTTGCAGATAATCAATCTGCAGCAAATCAGCCGGAGCATAGAACTCCTCAGCATAAGCAATTAATGCCTGCAAATCCCAATCCTCTGAATAAACTTCCGGCGGCGCATACATCGCCATCGTACGGTCTACAACTTTATGTATCATATCCATAATAGTATCACGCAGATTTGCCTGCTGCAGGATCTTTTTACGCTGGGCGTAAATAACCTCACGCTGCTGATTCATAACATCGTCATATTCCAAAACCTGTTTACGAATAGCAAAGTTTCTGGCTTCAACTTTTTTCTGAGCCGATTCGATAGAACGGGTAACAAGCTTATGTTCAATCGGTTCATCTTCCTCCATCCCCAGTTTGTCCATAATACTGGAAATATTATCAGAACCGAACAAACGCATCAGGTCATCTTCCAAAGACAAGAAAAATTTTGAAGAACCAGGATCACCTTGACGAGCGCAGCGGCCACGCAGCTGATTATCAATACGGCGGCTTTCATGCCTTTCCGTACCAATGATGTGAAGACCTCCTAATTCTGGAACGCCTTCACCCAAGACAATATCCGTACCACGGCCAGCCATATTCGTAGCAATGGTAACAGCGCCATATTGACCGGCTCCGGAAATTATTTCAGCTTCTTTTTCATGATATTTAGCATTCAAAACATTATGCGGAATCCCGCGCCGTTTCAGCATCGCCGATAATTCTTCTGACTGAGCGATGGAAGTAGTACCCACCAGTACCGGTCGTCCAGACTTATGGCATTCTTCAATCTCATTAACAGCGGCTTTATATTTAGCGCGTTTCGTTTTCAAAATAACATCAGGATAATCAATCCTGACCATAGGTTTATTGGTAGGAATAACAACAACGTCAAGTCCGTAAATTTTCTGGAATTCCTGTTCTTCTGTTTTAGCAGTACCAGTCATACCGGAAAGTTTTTCATACATACGGAAATAGTTCTGGAAGGTAATAGTCGCCAAAGTCTGACTTTCACGCTCAACTTTAACACCTTCTTTAGCTTCAATAGCCTGATGCAAGCCTTCCGAAAAACGACGGCCAAACATTAACCGGCCTGTAAATTCATCAACAATGATAACTTCGCCGTCTTTTACAACATAATCTTTATCACGGTGCATAATAGCTTTGGCCTTCAAAGCACACATCAGCTGATGTGAAAAATCAACGCCGTGTTCAGTATCATACATATTTTCTATGCCCAGCATTTTTTCAGCTTTAGCAATACCAATTTCAGTAGGGGCAACTGTTTTCAGCTTTTCATCAACAGTATAATCTTCCCCTTCATCCATTTTAGCAACTACCTGAGCCAAAACTTTATACAAATCAGTAGATTTTTCGCCAGGTCCGGAGATAATAAGCGGAGTTCTCGCTTCATCAATCAAAATACTGTCAACTTCATCGACAATACAATAATTTAAAGGCCGTTGTACCATTTGATCTTCGTCAACGACCATATTATCACGCAGATAATCAAAACCGAACTCGTTATTAGTGCCATAGGTAATATCAGCAGCATAAGCAGCTTTGCGGTCCGGATAATCAAGCGTATGCGCAATAAGACCTACGGAAAGGCCTAAAAATTTAAAAACACGCCCCATATCCTCACTGTCACGGCGAGCCAGATATTCATTGACCGTAACGACATGAACGCCCTTTCCTGTCAACGCATTCAAGTATGCCGGCAAAGTAGCTACCAGAGTTTTACCTTCACCAGTGCGCATTTCAGCAATTTTACCACGATGCAGAACACAACCGCCAATAAGCTGCACATCAAAATGGCGCATGCCTAAGACACGTTTGGCCGCTTCACGGACAACTGCGAATGCTTCAGGTAAAATATCATCTAATGTTTCACCTTTAGATAACCGTACTTTAAAATCAGCTGTCTTAGCGGCCAGATTTGCAGAGCTTAAGCCTACCATATCTTTTTCTAATGCGTTGATTTTATCGACAATGACTCCGATCTCTTTTAATTCTTTTTCATTCGGGTCACCAAAAATTTTTTTCAACAAACCTTCGAGCAAAATAATCACTCCTTAAATTTTTACAATAAAAAACACTATACCTAACTTAAAATTTTAGCAGAAAAGCCTGCAAAAGTCAAAAAGCCCGGGGCTTCAACCCCAGGCTTTTTGTGAACTTTCAGTAAATTATTTTCCTATTTAATATTGCCGCTTATTTTAATTCCGGAGCCAACAAACCGTAATTACCATCTTTACGACGATAAACCACGTTCACGCCACCAAAATCAGGATCATAAAAAACGAAGAAATCATGATTCAAAAGATTCATTTGTAAAATAGCTTCTTCTGCAGTCATTGGATGCATAGCAAAAGATTTATTCTTAATAATCTTGAATTCACCATCATCTTCTGCAACTGTTTCTACAGAAGCTGGAACCACGGCATCCTGGAAGTTATTGTATTTTCTCTTCATCAGGCGGGTTTTATATTTGTGGATCTGGCGTTCGATTTTTTCTATTACCAAATCAATGGAGGAATACATATCTTTGGTCGTTTCCTGTGCTCTCAGCAAGATCCCACTCGCCGGTACAGTAATTTCCACAATATGATTACCTTTTTCCACTTTCAAAACTGCTGAAATATCACCGACAGTTTTAAACTGTTTCGTTACTTTCGTAATCTTTTTTTCGACATAATCTTTTAATGCCGGAGTTACATCAATGTTTTTACCACGTACGTTTACGTTCATAATTCATACCTCCTTGAATTCCCCAAGGTGATGGGATCGCAAGCTCTCTGCTTGCTTTAATATAGTAATTCGCCGCGCTCCGCAAATCTCCTGCTGATAAAGTAACAAAAAACTCGCATGTCTCAAAAATTTCACATGCGAGTTTACAATTGATACTAATGTAACACTTCGGGTAATAAAACACCCAATTAACCTTAGTAACACTTATAATATTTTTGATAAAAAGCTGCGCGTGCGTTCTTCTTTCGCATGCAAAAAAACCTCTTCTGGTTCTCCCTGCTCTACGATAACTCCGCCATCTACAAAAATGACCCTGTCACCGACTTCACGGGCAAACCCCATCTCATGAGTTACCACTGCCATTGTCATACCTTCTTTGGCCAGGCTTTTCATGACATCCAATACTTCGTTGATCATTTCCGGATCGAGAGCAGAAGTGGGTTCATCAAACAACAATGCTTTAGGTTTCATTGCCAAAGCCCTTGCAATCGCTACACGCTGCTGCTGTCCACCGGAAAGCTGATCAGGATAAGCATTTGCTTTATCATCCAAGCCAACTTTTATCAACAGTTCCTGTGCCGTTTGTTCTGCCTCACTGCGGCTGATACCACGCACCTTCATTGGCGCCAGCAGTAAATTTTCAAGAACAGTCATATGCGGGAACAGATTAAAACGCTGGAATACCATCCCGACTTCTTTACGTATTTCATTAATATTTGCTTCCCCTGTCAACGGTATACCGTCAATAACTATACTGCCGCCTGTCGGTTCTTCCAAATAATTTATACAACGCAGTAAAGTACTTTTACCACTGCCAGATGGTCCAATAATTACCACAACTTCGCGTTCAGCAATTGTCAAATCAATACCCTTTAAAACATCTAGATTACCATAACTTTTTCGCAGATCAGTTATTTTAATCATTGCTTCATTCATTTCGTATCATACCTCCGTTCCAACATCCCTACGAGACGGGCAACCGTAAAAGTCATAATCAAATAAATAACAGCTACAGCCATCCAAATTTCGAAGGATGCATATGTACGGGCGATAATCAACTGACCACGACGCGTAAGTTCTTCAAACCCAATAACAGAAACCAATGAAGAATCCTTCAACATTGCAATAAACTCGTTGCCCAAAGGCGGAATAATGCGTTTAAAGGCCTGCGGCATAATAACATAACGCATAGTCTGCGCCCAGCTCATTCCTAAAGAACGGCCAGCTTCCATTTGACCCTTATCAATTGATTGGATACCGGCACGGAAAATTTCCGCAATATAAGCACCACTATTGATAGAACAGGCAGAAATTGCTGCAAAATAGGGATCCACGCGGTGCCCAATAATTCCCGGCAAAGCGAAATAAACCAAAAATATCTGTACCAGAAGCGGCGTTCCACGAATAAAATCCACATAACAATTAGCAAAATAACGCACCGGTTTTATACTGGCAAGACGTGCTATACCGACTGTCATACCTATCAAAAGGCCAAAGCCTACGCTTAAAGCCGTTATTTCGATCGTAATACCGGCACCAGCCAGCAGCAAGGGCAAGGCATCCCAAATCAAGCTGAAATTAATATCCATGCAGTTTGTCTCCCTTTCATTGTCAGCTCTTTAAAATTCACCAAAGAAAATACGGAGCACACCACCGTCACCGTTGATGTACTCCGCATCCAGATATGACCATATTATTTCTTTACTTCACCAAACCAGGTTTTGTAAATCTTGTCATACTCGCCGTTTTTCTTCAATTCGGCCAGAGCTTTATCGATTTCAGCAGCTAATTTATCATTGCCTTTTTTAACTGCAATGCCGTATTCCTCAGCTTCAAGCACATCGCCTACAGTTTTGGCATCGGCACTACCGCCTTGTGCCAAATAATAGCCAACTACCGGGCTGTCGTTGATAACAGCATCCACGCCGCCATTCTTTAATTCCATAGCAGCTTCTGTATTCGTGTTGAATGCCGTTACTTTGGCATCTTTTACGCTTTCTGCTTTAGCTGCGCCGGTAGTACCGATTTGGACAGCAATTCTTTTACCTACCAAATCCTCGATACCTTTAATGGTATCATTGTTCTTCTGTACCATAACTACCAAACCGGATCTGTAATAAGGGGCGGAGAACAGTACTGCCTCCTGACGCTCAGGAGTAATACTCATACCAGCAATTACGGTATCAATATTACCGGAACTCAATGCAGGGATCAACGCATCAAACCCCATATTCATGATTTCAACCTTGTAACCCATCTGTTTGCCAATGGCCCGGATAAGGTCCATATCAAAACCAGTATATTCTTTAGAGCCTTCTTTTTGGAATTCAAACGGTGCAAAAGTAGGTTCAGTGCCCACACGCAGAACTTTTGCAGGTTCAGCTTTTTTAGCTTCTTCTTTGCCGCCGCAACCGGCTACCATTAAGGACAAAGCTGCTAAAACAGCCATTGCCATAAGTAAATATTTTTTCATTTTACAACCTCCAGAAAAATATCTGGACTGCACTCAACACGCAGCCCTTTATATTTGTTAATTATATAACTAAAAACGGCCTGGCGCAACCTAAAGTTATACGAATATTATTTCTTTTCTTCACCAAACCATGTTTTATATAATTTATCATATTCTCCGTTTTGTTTCATTTCGGCTAAAGCTTTATTAATTTCAGCAGCCAGCTTATCATTGCCCTTTTTTACTGCAATACCATAGTCCTCCGAATTCATGACCGCACCGACAACCTTTGCGTCAGCGCTCCCCCCCTGCTGCAAATAATACTTCAAAACAGGGCTGTCATTAATTACAGCGTCGGCACCGCCGTTTTTCAGTTCCATAGCAGCAGCAGTATTGTCGTTAAACGCGGTTACCTTGGCATTTTTAACTTCGCCTGCTTTATTAGCTCCTGTGGTCCCGATCTGCACAGCAATTCGTTTTCCTTCCAAATCACTGAAGCCTTTGATTGTATCATCATCTTTTTTTACCATTACGATCAGGCCAGAAGTATAGTATGGGTCAGAAAACACCACTACTTTTTTACGTTCATCAGTAATACTCATCCCAGCGATCGCAACATCAATATTTCCTGAATTCAACGCCGGGATCAAAGCATCAAAGCCCATAGAAGAAATCTCTACTTTATAACCAAGCTTCGTGCCAATAGCACGAATAAGATCCATATCAAAGCCAGTAAATTCATCCGAGCCTTCTTTTTGAAACTCAAATGGTGCAAAAGCCGGTTCGGTACCAACCCTTAATACCTTTTCCGTTTCTGCCTTCTTGGGAGCTTCCTGTGAACCGCCACAGCCGGCAGCCAGCAATGCAAGCATTGCCAATAAAGCCATCATTAAAAATCCAATCTTTTTCATTTTTACCCCTCCAAATCAATTCAGCAGCTTTCCAACCGCTTCTACTTATAATATTTTCTTATTATAGTACTAAATATCACGGCAGGCAATAAAAAAATACCGTTATTTTTAATAACGGTACAAATTTCACAGACAACTCAGCTGACCTGGTTTTCGCCCCCACACTCGCCTGCTGGAGGGTTCGCTCATAAGCTTTTCAGAGCTCCCCACTACTACCCCTCTCGCCTTTGCGGCAGGACTTACTTCTAAGCTGCGCCGTGCTCACAATACTTTGATTGCTTACGTGGATCGTTTTGCCCGCAACTGGCCTCGACTTGCAACCACAGACCTGAGTTGTATTTATAATTATACATTAAGCAAAAATTTTTGCAAGTGTCTTTGCTAATCAACTTTTTCGTAGTATACTATTATCACCATGTGAATGAGGACGGATTGTTTATGATTGCCATACCCCAATTCTTAGATTTTCCTGACGACGGACAAACTTCGGAAATCTGCGAATTCTTTTTGAAAATGCTACAACATAAGAATAAGGCGCTTTATATGCACAGCCAGCAGGTCGCCAACTATGCTGCCAGCATCGCCGCCAAGCTGGGATTACCGCCGGCAGAAGTTTCCTGTATCAAAACCGCAGCATTGCTGCACGATATAGGCAGTCTTTCCGTGCCCAACATGATCCTTATGAAAGCCCCTTACCTGAGCACCCGCGAAATGTCTATCTACAAACGGCATTGCCAGGCTGGCGCAAGCATGCTTGAAAATATCCAAGGTTTCAGCCATATTATCCCCATCATTCATGCCCACCATGAAAAATGGGACGGCACCGGATATCCCAAACGCCTTAAAGGCGTAAACATTCCTCTGGGAGCCAGAATTATTTCTGTAGCAGACCACTATGATAAATTTATTAATCCCTGCACCCAGCAATGGCAGAAAACACACAGCGAAGCAATTATCGAACTGCAAAACAAAGCAGGGCTTGATTTTGACCCTAATGTTGTAAAAGCGTTCATGCAATCAGTTATTCCCAGTAAAATTATCAAACAAAAAAAATAATAATATCGACTACTTGTACTTGCTGTCAGACACTGGCAGCAAGTTTTTTATTGTATTTGTCCATAATTTTCGATACTGCCGCAAAATGCAAGTCCATAAACTTCTACAGCTCCAGCATTTTTCAAAGTTTGGGCAGCCTCTTCCATTGTCGCTCCAGTAGTAAAAATATCATCTACAACAATCACAGTTTTACCGGTAACATTTTGTGTAACAGCAAAACAATCTTCTAAATTCATTTTTCGTTCCTGCGGGCTTAAATCATACTGGGGAACAGTTTCACGCCTTCTCGTCAGAGCCGGAGTCAAACAATATTCGGCATCAGTATTTTTAAATAAAACCAGCGGGATCTCGAATCCCCTCGCTCTTGTCCTTTGCCTTGACGTTGGTATTGGTACAATCATTACATCACGCTTACTTAAAATATTCCGCAGAATTTCCGGCCAGCCGTCAACGCTAATCCGGCAGCATTCTTCTGCCAATAGCTCCAAAATATCCCTGCGGTTCTTAAACTTTACATTTTGTAATGCCGTTTTTAAAGCGCCGTTATACCTGAACAACATCCCCACACCATCTAAAGCTTCACGACCCGACAGCCACAAAGGCTGCAATAACACTTCTCTGCAAACACTGCAAAACAAACCGTCTTCAGCGATCTGACCGCAGCCGGCGCACTTTCGTGCCCAAAACACCGATAGTAACAGCGCATACCAGTTTTTTATCAACCGTATAAACATGGGTGATTATGCATCACCTTTCCCTAAATTTATAACGTCCTTAAAAAATATCTCCCTGCTCCTGCAGTCGTTCCGCCAACAGCGAATAACGTTTTCTCGTTCTGTCATTATCCACCGCAGTCTGTACCGCCGCTTTCGTTCCTACTAAAATAACCTTCTGCCGTGCACGCGTTACTGCTGTATACAGCAAATTCCGCTGCAGCATGATATAGTGCCCTGGAACCATCAGCAAAATAACCGTCGGATACTCGCTCCCCTGCGATTTATGTACGCTCATCGCGTATGCAAGCTGCAATTCATCAATTTCATTAGGTGTATAAGTTACATACTCACCATCAGCACGCTCAGGATAATCAACAGTAACATTGCGGCCATTTATATATACGATCCTGCCAATATCACCATTGAAAACCTCTTTCTCATAGTTATTGCGAATCTGCATCACCTTATCACCGGCCCGCAGAACATTTCCAGGCGTATTGACCTCACTTTTATTCAGCTCCGGAGGATTGATCCGCTGCTGAAGCAAATGGTTAAGGTTCTGAACGCCACAGGGATTCTTATGCATAGGCGATAAGACCTGTACGGACTGCCAGTCACTTTGCTGCGTCAATCTGGCATAAATATTAGCCACATATTCCGCCGCATCAAATTCATTCTCGATCTCTACAAAAGTAAAATCGCTGCTCGGCTCCCACTCAGGCATCTGCCCGCGGTTTATCCTATGTGCATTACGCACAATGGGGCTTATCTCAGCCTGACGAAAAACATTTTCTAATCTTACAACAGGCATTTTCTGCGAACGGATAATATCCTTTAAAACAGATCCGGCACCAACAGACGGAAGCTGGTCGACATCGCCGACAAAAATCAGCCGACAGCCGCCCTGAACCGCTTTCAGCAAATGATAAGTAAGCGTAATATCCAGCATCGAAGCTTCGTCGATTATAATTGCATCGGCATCCAGAGGATCACCGTCATTCTTGCCAAAGTTAAAGCCGCCGCCATTCGGCGTATATTCCAGTAACCTATGTACTGTCACCGCAGGATGCCCGGATGAATCGGCCAACCTTCTGGCAGCGCGTCCCGTAGGCGCTGCCAGGAGTATCCGACAGCCAGCTTTTTCCAGCACTACCAAAATCCCCTTGATTACAGTCGTTTTACCTGTACCAGGCCCGCCTGTAAGAACAAACACACCATATTTTAAAGAAGCATGAATAGCTTCTTTCTGTGCCTCAGCCAATACAATACCGGCTTCAGACTCCCATTGCCCAATAATCTTATCAACATTGACTTTTTCCAACGCATCAGCCATATCGCGTAATTTAAGCAGCCTTTTAGAAGTCTGAACTTCCGCCTGATACAAATACTCAGGATAGATCAGCCGTAAACCGCCAACTTCTTCCGTACGCAGCATGTCCTCTGCCAAAAGCTTTTGAAAAACATCATTGACAACGCTGCTGCTGACCTGCAGTAGCCTCACTGTTTCGCGCAGCAGTAACTCCTCAGGTACACAGGTATGCCCTGCTGAAGCAGCCTGATTTAGCGCATATTCCAACCCGGCTTTAATCCGTTCCTCACAGACGCCGTCCATCCCGGTCGCCAAGGCAATCTTATCTGCAGTTCTAAAACCGATACCGGTAATATCACTAGCCAGGCTATATGGATTCTCCTGAATCCTTTTCATCGCCGTAGCTCCATATTGCGCCTGCAGCTTCGGTGCATAATTAGCACTGACGCCGTGCGATTCCAAATACACCATCAATTCCCGCATATCCGACAACTCTGCATAAGACATCCCAATAGCTTCGGCCTTCTTTCTGCCGATACCTGAAATCTCGGTCAGCCGATGCGGTGATAAAGATAAAACATCCAGCGTATCTGAGCCAAAATGCTCAACGATACGGGCGGCCATAGTTTTACCAATGCCCCTGACCGCACCTGAAGCCAAAAAACGCTCCACACCATCGGTAGTTGAAGGTTTTATAGCCTGGCAGACCTCAGCACGAAACTGTCTGCCGAACTTGGCGTGTTCGCCCCAGCTGCCGCTGAGCTCTACCGACTCTCCCAAAAAAGGAGCCGGTCCCCGGTAAACGACACTTACCTTACCTTCATGGTCAGTTTTCACCCTGAAAACACTGAACTGGTTATCTTCACTTTGAAAAACTATATTATCAATAACGCCCTGCAATTCTTGCATTATTCCACCACCGTACAAAACAAATGTTCTCGTTTATTATAACACGTTTTCAAATAAAACAAAACTTTTGGCCATATTCTTTTCACACCTGTAACCCTGAATAAACTTTGACATCAAGCTATTTTTTAGCTATAATATATTAAGTTGTTTATACTCCAACCAACATTTTATTTTAAAAATTAAAGCTCGCCTCTTTGAAAGGAGAACTACCTTGAAATCAATTGGAACACAAATAGCTATAGATATGTATAACTGCAGCGATCTGCTTTTAAGCGACGCTTCCGGCGTTCAGGCAACCATTCAAAGCGCAGCCGCAGATTTCGCCATGCAGCCGCGGGAAACCTATATCAACTGCGAAGAAGGCATCAACGAATATTCTGTTTTTTCACATTGCAAGCAAGGTCATGTGACCCTGCATCTATATCCGGATCTTGGCTTTGTCACTATTGATGTTTTCACCTGTTTCAAAGATGCCGACCCAGACGGATTAGCGCGTTTCCTGCGTAATTATTTTGATCCTGACAAATCGAAGATCACTTACCTTGACCGCGGTGATTTCGGCAGTGAAAGCGATATGAAACCACGCCGTAAATCCAACATCAAAACTATACGCCGTGCCCGTACTATCGGTAATAAACTTTCTAAACTTATGATGAAACCACGTTCAATGTAAAAGCTGCCTTCAGGCAGCTTTTTTCTTTTTTTCTGTTCCTAGAGCAAATTCTCTGTTAAAATAATAGGTAAATATATAATTAAACTATTTTGGAGTAAACTATGAAATATATTTTTTGGGACATAGACGGTACGCTTTTGAAAACAGGATTAGCTGGTGTCGACGCTTTGCGCGATGCAATCAAATGCCGCTTTGGCATCGAAAATTTTCAATTCTCTCATCCGCTGGCCGGAATGACAGACTCCTTTATCTTTAAACAAACAATAAAGGATATCAAGGGCAGCTGCAATGCCGCCGACGCCGCAGGCCTTTTGATCCATTATCATCAGCTGCTGGAAAAATATTTGCCCTCGCATCACGGCAGCCTGATGCCTAACGTCAAAGAAACTCTGCAGTATTTTTCCAAGCAGCAGACGAACTATAAAACATGTCTGCTCACTGGTAATACTAGGGCCGGTGCCTTTGCCAAACTGCGGCATTACGGGATCGCGCAATACTTCGACAGCCGTTACAGCGCCTGCGGTGAGTTGAGTGAAGACCGCTGTGAGCTTGCAAAAACAGCCTATCAAAGACTTCATTTGCTCGAACCTGACCTTACACCAGACAACGTTATCATTGTAGGTGATACTCCTAACGATATTCTTTGTGCTCAAGCCATAAAAGCACGCAGTTTAATAATCCTTGCCGGTTCTACGTATAACACAGAGGAGCTGAAAAGTTACAACCCTTGGCAAATCATCCCTGAATTGCCTGATGACCCCAGGGATTTTGCAGCTTTACTTGACAAAAACTAACATGTATTTTAAGGAGATAACTATGAAAAATCTTTTCTACGGACTGCTGCTGACTTTACTATTTACTACAACGCCGGCAGCTGCCTATAACAGTTCTGACCTTAACCAGCTCATGAGCAGCGGCAGCTGCGCCTACGGTGATTTATCGGGTGCTGATCTAAGCAGCCTGGATCTTACCGGAGCAAATCTCACCGGCAGTAATTTGACAGGTGCCAGGCTGATTAAAACAAAATTAGCAGGAGCTGTTTTCGATAAAGCAGTACTGACCAAAACTGTGCTGACCGATGCTGAACTTGCCAATACCAGTTTCAAAGCAGCACAGCTGAACTATACAAATTTCAGCGGCAGTGACTTAAAAACAGCAGATTTTACACAAGCCAATGCTTTCAGATCTAAATTCGCCAACTGCGATTTACAATTTGCCGTCTTTTATCTGACAAATCTTCAGGAAGCAACACTTGACAGCAGTAATTGTCTGGAAGCCGATCTTACACAGGCTAATTTATCTTATGCCTGGCTTTACAACACCAATCTGCACGAAGCCGTTTTGGTCTACGCCAATCTTTTCAACGCCAAAATGAACAATGCTAATCTGAGCAATGCCAATCTTACCGGTGCTACATTGAGTCAGGCTCTGCTACAGAACGCCAATCTTAATAATGCTATGCTGGACAAAGCAGTGCTTGATCAAACCGATTTTAAAGGCGCCAGCATGAACTTTACTGACTTTGGCACAGCCTTTAAAACAGAAGCAATATTTGAATAAATACATAAAATCACCTTAAAATAATTCTTATAAAACTAAAAGTGCAGACCAATATGGTCTGCACTTTTAGTTTAAACAAATTTCATGAATATAATTTCTCCATATTCCCCCGCAAGACATTTACTTTTTCGTGTAAATAAACCCATTTGTGTCTTGCTGGTAAAACAGATAATATTAGCCTTTTATCCTTGCAAAATTACTTTATATATTAAAATGTAGTACTTAAAGCCCCGGTTTCCGCTGCAAACGGAAACCGGGGCCAACACTTATTCCACAGTCAGTCTAACCACCTGACTGTTTTATATAGTTGTCAGACACTGATGTCTTTATTATGAGTAAGCTTAAAGAAGATTAACAGTGAAATAATTGACGTTAAAGTAAGTACTGTTGAGTAAGCTGCCGCATTACCAAAGTTACTGCGAATAACCTCGGTATAGATTGCTACCGTCAGCGTACTGGTTTTACTTGTATAGAGAATAATCGAAGAACTGAGTTCACTGATCAGGGTGATCCAGCTCATAATCGCTCCGGCTAAAACTCCCGGAAGCATCATCGGCACGGTTACTTTCCAGAAGGATTTAAATTCTGTCGCGCCCAGACTGATCGCTGCTTCCTCGATACTGGGACTGATCTGTGTAATGATAGCCGTACTGGAACGAATCGTATACGGCATCCGGCGTATAGCCAGGGAAATAATAATGATCAGCGCCGTACCGCTTAAAATAAGCGGCTGCTTGTTAAAGGCATACAGGAACGAGATACCTAAAACCGATCCGGGAATAATATACGGGAACATCGTTACCGTATCCAACACTTCCGTAACGTAGGAACGCTTCCTCACTGTAAGATAAGAAATAAAAATACCCATAAAAACAACGATAAAGATCGCGCAGATACCAAAAAGATAAGTATTGGTAATCGAATTATTGTCTTTAGCAAATAAGGTATTCATATAATTCTGCAGAGAAAAATTACCTGTGTACACAGCACCGCCGCTGACCTCAAGGAAAGATGTAAAAATAACCGTCAGTTGAGGCAGCATTGCCAAAAAAGTAACGCCATAAACAAAAAGATAGGCAAAAATTTTTTTGCTGCCTTTGGACTCTACAGCTTCCATTGGCTTCAAAGCTGTCATCGAATAGGAATAGTGCCCGGCGATATAACGCTGGAGGAAAAACAGCAGTAAAGTGATAACAATAACGATCACACACAAGGATGCAGCAAAATGGTCATCGGTGCTGACTTCGCCCATAAACTGAGTATAAATCAATACCGGAAAGGTTTTAAACCCTTCCCCAATCAGCATCGGCGTACCAAAGTCAGAAAAAACACGCATAAATACCAGTAACGAACCTGCTAAAAGCGACGGCATAACTAACGGCAGAATAATCTGACGCACACGCTGAAAAGCGGTCAGTCCCAGGCTTTCAGCCGCCTCATTCAGCGAATTATCCAGATTCTTCAAAGCCCCAGATACATACATATAAATCAGAGGGAACGACTGCAGAGCAAAAACAAGAACGATCCCTGCAAACCCATAGATACCGTCAAGTTTAACGCCAAAAATCGAATTAATAATCTGTGTTACAAAACCGTTACGTCCTAAAAGCTGAATCCATGCATAGGCTCCAATAAAAGGCGGTGACAAATACGAAATAACGATCAGTATATTAAGGTATTTACTGCCGGGGATTTTGACGCTGCGCAGCACATAAGCCATCGGTAAGCCGATAACAGAAGCAATAATAGTAGAGCATACGGTTACATAAAAACTGTTGACTAATGTACTCCAGTAATATTTCCGTGCAAAAAATTTAGTAAAATAGTCCAGCGTCAGTTTTGATGATTCCGGATCTATCACGCTTTTATATAATATTAAAATCAGCGGATAAACAACAAAGATAATAAAGAAACACAGAATAAGCAGGGCGATGCCCATCCAAAGATTAAATTTTTTGGCAATATTCATCAGCGGTTCCCCCTAACTATCAGGGGAGTATTCCCATCCTCCGTAAAAACATTGATCTTAACCGGCTGTACCAACAAACGTACCGTGGTCTTGTTGGGGATAGTATCTTCAACGCCTGAATTTTGAATTACTTCTATTTCCTGCCCATTTTCCAAACGCATAAAATAATGCGTGGTAACACCTAAAAAGACGCTGTGCTCGACTACGGCAGTCAGCCCATCAGACCCGTTAAGACAGATCTCAAACTCCTCCGGGCGCACAGAAACCAGCACTTTGCTGCCTGCGGATATTTCCGGAATTAAATTATCCATCGGCACTTCATAAGCACCAAAATCAAGTATTTTAGCAGCGCCTGTAATTTTGACTTTCGCTTCCAGAATATTAGAAAGACCTATAAATGTCGCCACAAATACACAGTTCGGACGTTGATAAATTTCTTTTGGCGTACCTATCTGCTGAATGATACCGTTATTCATAATCGCGATCCGATCAGAAACGGCCAGCGCCTCTTCCTGATCATGCGTTACATAAACTGTAGTAATACCTATTTTCTGCTGAATAAGCTTGATGGCATTACGCATCTCGACTCTGAGCTTGGCGTCAAGATTGGACAGCGGTTCGTCCATCAGCAATACCTGCGGGTGAATAACAATAGCCCGAGCCAAAGCAACCCGCTGCTGCTGACCACCGGAAAGCTGCGTCGGCATCCGGTCTTTCAGATGGGCAATCTTTACTGTTTCCAGTATTTCATCGACTAATGCATTCATTTTTTCTTTGGCTACCTTACGGTTTTTCAGCCCGAAAGCAACATTATCTTTAACTGACATATGCGGAAAAATAGCATAGTTCTGAAAGACCATGCCCATATTACGCAAATGCGTTGGTATATCATTAATGATCTGATCATCTATTTTGATCGTACCGCCTTCGATAGAGTTAAAGCCGATAATCATTCTCAGCAACGTAGTTTTGCCACAGCCGGAAGGTCCCAACAACGTAAAAAATTCTCCGGGCCGGACATCTACTGACAAACCGTTGATAATAGTATCCTTGCCAAACCGCTTAACGACATTATCGATAGTAATCGCTACACTCATAAAATAACCGCCTTTTTATTTTAGTAAGACAAAAGGGGACTCTGCGAGTCCCCTTTGCCATTTATAACATTTACACTTGCTTACATAGATTTTTCCATATGCTCGCTGAACATTTTAGTAATCTTGGCTTTATTTTCGGAAACCCATTTTTCATCATAGTTAGGAGCTAATTTGATTTTATCATTAGGAGTCATATAATCAGCCAAGGTGGCGCCTTTACGCAGTGGACGTACTGTCAGATTCATACCGACAGCATTCTGCACTTTTTCGGAAAGCATATAATCGACAAATTTCTTAGCATTTTCCGGATGCTTACAGTTTTTCAGGATCTGTACGGATTCTCCGGGGAAAATAGCGCCCTCTACCGGGAATACTACTTTTACCTTAGCGCCATTTTTCACAAGATTGGCTGCCGGGTCTTCCCAGGTAAGACCAACGACATATTCGCCGCCGGCAACGCCTTTGTAGACCTGACTGGAGCTATTACACATTTTACCGCCCAGATTAGCGATAAATTTATCAACATAATCCCACGCTTCCGGAGACATCGGGTCGCCGTTTTTTCCCATCCCATACAGCATTGCCATCAAGCTTTGGAAGGCCGAGCTGGAGTTGACAGGATCGCCGAAAGCGATTTTTCCTTTTAAAGCCGGATTTAGTAAATCTTCGAAACCGTCAATTTTCATGCCGTTAGCAAGCTCAGTATTAACGATCATAACTGTTGGATCAGCAAAGGCTGGTGTAAAAACGCCTGCTTTATTTTTAAAGCCATCCATCATTTTATCGTTTTCAGTGGAAGTATATTCCATAAACAGATCTTTAGAAGAGGACAGCATCGTTTCGTCGGCCGCCCACAAAATATCACCCAGCGGATTATCTTTTTCAGATTTAGCACGTTTAAGGACTTCACCGGTACCTGCTACAACAAGATTAACCTTTATACCTGTATCTTTTTCAAATTGAGGGATAACTGCATTATTCAGCTGCTCGCTGCGGGCAGAATAAACTGTCAGTACTTTTTCCTCCGGTCCTCCGGCTTTTTTCTCTGCTGGTTTGTCACTGCCGCAGCCTGCCGCAACAAGCATCAGTGATGCTAAAACTGCTGAAATGATTTTAGTTGACTTTTTCATAAAAACCCTCCATTCTTGTCCTTTGAGTTAATTTTGTTCTTAATTTTCGCACTTTTCTTACTAATTTGATTATAACCCTTTTACAAAAGGGGGTCAAGCTCAGACACATCATAATACACCACAAATAATTTATGCTATAAAAAAACAGAACTGTCTGCAGATAATTTTACTCAACCAGTAAAAGGCCATATATTTTCAGTTCAGGAACCGCCGCCTGCAGAATTTCCGCCTGATAACCATTATCATTAGCCAAAGCCATAACATCAATTCCGCATGCTTCCAGCGAGGGTCTTGCTTTTGTTGGATTTACACACTGCTTTAAATTACATTCTTTGCACAAACGACAGCGTCCCGCCTTTAAAGCAAAAGCTTTATAATGATTCTGCAGAAAGGCTTCCCGTTCCAGGTTTAATAAAATCTCCAGCAGCCCATTACTCATTGACAGATCGGCCGCAGCAAAATTTTCAACCGCCACCCCATTCAAAGGAAAAGTGTACTGAATGATAATCCCTCTTATAAATTCCTGTAAAAACCTCTGCGTTGCCGCATAATCAGGAACAAATGGCGGACAGCACAATGTTTTTCCATAATTAGGGCAACCAAACTGGCACTTCCAGCGTGTCCAGGCCCCAGTCCTGATACTGGCAACGTCAATTGTTTTTGCGCCTGAAGCGCCTAAAGCCAAAGCTTTTTCAACCAGTTTCTGCAGATCATGTTCCAACGCAGTTTTTTGCATACGACGACCTTCTTTCACTCACATATATTATTTTCATATTTTTATTATACACCTTAATCATATTCTGATGTTTCTTAAAAATAATGTTCAAAAATTACACTTTCAGCAGTAAAAAAATACATTATAAGTAATTATTAAAAGAATTATAAAAAGCATTTCCCTCGCCAAAGTTTCTTTGCTATAATCTAGTCAATATCGTTAAGGAGGCATCACCCATGACAACAGCTTTCGATAAAGACCTGGAACTTATTTTTCAAAAACTGACTTCTGACCGACAAGTTAAACAAGCTTTAGATTTTTTAAAACAGGATGCGCCCAATACTATCGCACAGCAAAAAGAACTGGTAGTCATAGAAGCGCCAACATTTCAGGAAAAACAACGCAGCCTACACTACGCTCAAATGCTGAAAGCTGCCGGTCTGCAGGATGTGACCATAGATGAAAAATTTAATGTTTACGGAAAAATCTACGGCAGTGGTAAAACCGGTAAAAGCGTTCTTCTTGAAGGGCACTTAGATACAGTGTTCTCCTTTGGTACCGTTACAGATGTTATCGAAAAAGACGGCAAGCTTTATGCTCCAGGTATTTGCGATGATACCAGAGCTTTAGCGGCAAATCTTTCAGTTATCAGGGCTTTGGTCAACAGCGGCCTGCGCCCACATCATGATATTATGATTGCAGGCACTGCGGCAGAAGAAGGCCTGGGAGCTATGAGCGGCATGAAATATTTGGTTAATAATAAAACTGAAGAAATACTCGCAGCCATTTCGATTGACGGTCCCAGTAATGATGTAATGTATTTTAATGCTACAGGCATGATCAATTATGACGTCACCTATACAGGTCCCGGCGGTCATGCTTATCTGGCTTTCGGTACTCCCAGCGCAGTGCAGGCTATGGGACGAGCCATCGCCGCTTTAAGCGATATGCAGGTGCCTGAAACTCCTAAAACTACTTTTACAGTCAGCCTTGCCAACGGCGGGCAGGCCATCCACGGCATTGCTCAAAGCGCTAATTTTAAAATCAATATGCGTTCCGACAGCGCTGAAGTTCTGGCGCAAATGGAACAGCAGGCACTCGCGATTTTCCAGCAGGGTGCCGACGCAGAAAATGCCCGCTGGCAGAAACCCGGCGCTGTAAAAGTTACTTTCAGTAAAATCATGGACGTCCCCGCCGGCAGCCAATCCGAAAGCTGCCGTATGGTCCAGGCGGCCAAGCTGGCAACCTTAGCCTGCGGCATCACGCCGCAGCCGCGTTTAGGCGGCTGCACCAACAGCAATATGCCGATCGCAATCGGCATTCCGGCTGTTACCTTAGGACGCGGCGGCGCTGAATATGGTACCCATACCGTAGACGAATGGTTTGACCCAGCCGGAGTATATGTATGTGAACAAAAATCACTGCTGCTGCTTTTGGCTTTAGCAGGTTTGACTGACGTTACTACTGCTCCACAACTTTAACGGCTGCTTCAATCAACACAAAAAGCTCTGACATTAGTCAGAGCTTTTTGTGTTGATGTGTAAGTGTCCAAACTCAATGGGAGGATCAAAATATCTATATATCTATCGTCTGAAGCCATGCTTCTATTGCTTCCAAAATTTGCTGAAAGTTATGCTGCAGTTTTGCGATATCGTCAGAGTCCGCATCATCTATATGCAAGCCTGCCGTTACGGCAACATTAGTATTAAATTTACTCGCCAGGCGCAAAGCCGCCTCTCTGGCAGGCAAATCATCCTTATGTCCCAGACGGCATAAAACAGAGGCACTGGCGGAAATCTCAGCAGTATTTTTCAAACTCGGCCTGGGAGAAGCCAAGGCAGCAGCACCAATATGCGAAGCCTCGCCTCCGCCAATCACTACTGCGATATCTTTACCGCATAAAACCACACATGCCGTAACTGTATAAGGTTTATCCCCCTCGCTTAACGTTACTGTCTGTATGTGTCTTCTCCCTGCCATGCGACAAATTTCTGATACTCGATCCCAAACTGCATCAAAATCTTACCGATAATATGATCGATCTGCTGTTCCAGTGAATTGGAGCCATTATAAAAAGTAAGCATCGGCGGTACTATAGCGCAGCCGTTATCAGCACATTCTTTTATATTGCGCAGATGGATACGGCTCAACGGCAGCTCGCGCGGTACTAAAACCACCTTACGGTTTTCTTTAAGACAGACATCAGCCGCACGCAGCAGCAGATTTTCTGCAAACCCTGAGGCTATCCCGGCAACGGTTTTCATACTGGCGGGAATAATTATCATACCATCCGTAACAAAAGAACCGCTGGAAATACTTGCTGCCAGATTTTTATTACTGTGAGTAAAATCGGCCAGTTCTGCAAGTCTGCTGATTTCTATATTAGTTTCACATTCAAAATTCTTAACAGCACCTTCCGTAATTATCAGATGCACTTCCATATCAGTCAGCTGCTTTAGAGCCTTGAGCATCTGATAACCCATAATGACACCGCTGGCACCGGAAATTCCTACAATCAAGCGCATAATAACCAACCTTTCTTAAACTTACTTTTTAAGACAAATCACCACAGACCGATTACTTTCCACCAGGGTACAGCAACGCCGACAGTAATAATGAACAGCACGATCGTAAACGGTACACCGAATTTGATCGTTTCTTTTTCCGTATACATACCGTTGTCTTCACCTACGCCGACCAAAATCGCCAGATTATGGAATGGTAGTATAAAGTGAGCGTTGATAGCAATATAGGCAATCATAACAGGAATGATCGTACTGATACCCATTGAGCCCGTAAAGGCCAGCATCGCCGGGATAACGATCCCCATAACTGCGATAACGCTGCCGAACAGCATATGGATAGCAATAGAAACGGCTGTAATAAATGCGGCCAGGATGAACATATTTTCCGGCACACTGCTTGGCAATACAGTTTGCGCTATCCATGTATTCATGCCTGTAGCACCGCCCACACGGCCAATAGCGACAGCAGCTGTCAAAAAGATCAGTGTTTGTACCGGTACACCACTCCAGCTTTGCGGAGTCAAAATGCCGCCGATCTTAGGCATTGCCATCCCCATAGCAATAAATAACGTTACCCAGCCAATATCAATGCCATGCAGCGTGTCAGTCATCCAGAGGATAATAGCCAGTGTTACCCAAACGGCAGTACGTAATTCTTTGCCGCTCATCGGTCCCATAGCTTCCAGCTTCTCTAAAATTTCAGTTTTATTGACATTGACCTCTTTGGTTGGCTTGAACATAAACAGTATCATAACCATTGTAATGATACTGGTAACGATCATTGGCAGACCCATAACTTCGAACCATTTGAGCCAGCCTACCGGTTCCGGGTCACAGCTGGCAGCCGCCAGTGGATTGATCGACGCATCACCAGTCAGAAAGATCATGGAAACCGGGATAGAAGCCGTAAAAACAGTAAAACCGATCTTAACCGCGTCTTCACGGGGAATGTCCGCGCTTTTTACCACAACAGCCATGACCGACATAATGAGAAAAGCGCGCGGCCAGGGATGCGGAATCAATAAGGCCAGAATGAACGTCAGAGCAAAGATAGAAACGATAATACTTTTAAAAGACGAAACATATTTTACGATGAACTTATAAGCGATCCTCTCACCTAAACCTGATTCTTTCACCGCCACCGCAATAAGATAAGCGCCGATGATCAGATACATCATAGAAGTAGTCCAGGTGGAAAAAATCAATGTTGTTGGCGCAACTTTAAAAACTGCTAAAAGCAAAAGATACAGACCTGAGACATAACCGGGCTGAGCAATACCAAAAGCCCAGAAAATCACTGTCATCAGAGAAAAGGCCATACACATCTGTCCTGTGCGTTCCAAGCCGGGAATGTTAGCAAAAAAGATGACCACAGCTACGATGATACCTAAAATAAAACCTATAATCGGTTTATTCTTTCCCATAATTGTCCTCCTTAAAAATATCCAATCAAAGTCAGATAATGTGGTTAAGGCGTTTAAAACGCCTTAACCAGCAGAATCATTCAATCCTGTACGGTAAAATCAGGCAAGAATTTTTTTACATCGACTTCCATAAATTTTGCGCGTTGGAATCTTGCTTTCTGATTAAACGGAACTGTCGCGTCATAAATAGTTTTGCAGGCAATACCATGATCGCGGATCGACCAGCTGCAGGCAGGATCATTAGACGGATCAAGCGGATGGCAGCGTACGCCGGGGATTGTTACGATATCGACATCGGCCTGCATTCTGGTAGTCATCGCCCATAGCACATCGTTAGTATCAAAAATATCGACATCTTCATCAACTAAAATCACCTGCTTCAATTCCGGGAAAGCAGAGAAAGCAAGCAGCGCAGCCTGACGCTGACGACCCTCGTCACTGGGAACGGTCTTTTTGAACTGGATAACGGCAATAAATTTACCTCCGCCTGAGGAATGTGCATAAACATTTTGTACACGGCCCGGCATAGCTCTTTCCACCATATCAAGGATCGACGCCTCAGTCGGGATACCGGCCATGCTTACATGCTCTTCGGAAGGTCCAATGCAGGTTTGCATAATCGGATTTACTCTATGAGTAACAGCTTTTACTTTGATAACAGGTAATTCTGCATTGGCAGGCCCGGTATAACCGGGAAATTCCGGCATCGCTTTACCGGTATTGGAATTCTGGTCCTCGCGAACGCGCGCGCCTACCAAAAGCTCGCCTTCGATGACGTATTCGGCGTTGGCGATACATTTTTCATCGATCGTCACACAGGGAGCTAATTCAACAGCCTTACCGCGGATTGCTCCGGCAATAGATAATTCATTGAAGCCAAGCGGAGTTGTCGGCGGCTCAAAGCAGGAAGCGATCTCAATAGCCGGATCGACACCGATACTGATGGAAATTGGCAACGGTTTGCCTAAAGCTTCGGCCTTTTCACGGAAAGCGCCCAAATGCCGGGCCCCCGGTGTGAAAAACATGGAAATTTCGTCTTTGCTCTGCAGGCAAAGTCTGTGGATCGTAACGTCAGATTCACCGGTTTCAACATCGGAAGCATAGCACATACCCAAAGTTACATACGGTCCTGCATCTTCCGGAGTATTGGTAGGAGCCGGGATCAATTTACGGATATCAAAGCCTTCGTCAGTAGCCAGATGCACGACTTCCTGACATTGAGCTTTCGCTTTATCAACGACCACTGGAGCAATGGCATTTTTTACAGCGTCACGCATCATAAAACCTAATTTTTCAGGTTTACTATTCAAAAGATAGCCTACACGTTTACGGCTGGCTAATAAACCAATAACTACTTTTGCACCTGGGTGTCCTTTCACATTTTCAAAAGTCATAGCCGGCCCTGTTTTAGTAGGACGGGCAACAGTGCCGCCTGCACCCACATAACGATAAACGCCAGCCAGTTCTGCTGAAGGATCAACCTCTACATCAGTATGTACCATTTGTCCGGGAATGCTTTCCAGTAATTCCAACGCAGATCTTAAATCAATAACTTCTTTAGTCATAAAAATAACCTCCTGACTTTTTGTTGAGTGTTACCTCACAATTTGATAATAGATTGTGGTGTAACAATACAGTCAAGAGGTTTTTGAAAAAATTTTTATTTATTTTTTTAAGGTAACAGGAGCCTGCAGCATACAGAAATCTACGCCTGTTTCCTGCTTATAAAAGGTAGTATCAAGCAGACACACGTCGATGATATCCCCTGCCAGTTCATAATTATTTTTAGCCAGCCACTGCATCAGCTTTTCCAGATGCTCAGTATCATAAGGCATACCATACTTATACATGCACACATATTCTCCGGCCGGGATCGTAAGTGTATTTTCGTGCTCCTTGTTCCATACCGGCAAAAATATACAGGACCCGGCTCCCTGAAGCCAATTATTTTTTTCCACACCAGACTTTTTGATGATAGAACCAAAACCGCCTGACGGAACCATTTCACGTTCAAAGATACGCTGCCACAAATCCATTAATGTCGTGTGCAGGTTATCTTTATCAATAGGCTGCAGCCACTCTTTAAAAATCGCCTGACGTGCATCTATATAGCGTACAAAAGGCAGCGACATCCTCATCATCCCTGCATCTACGGCTTCTTCATACAGATCGATCCTTTGATTGAGGTATTCGCGCAAAGTATTGAGCTTGGCAATTTGATTCATAATATACTGTTTTTGTTTCTCCAAAAGATACATTTCGTTTTCCGGCGTCCGTTCCTGAAAATGCTGTTGGATATCTTTCAGACTGATTCCCAACGATTTAAGGAAACAAATCTCTCGTAAATATGGTATCTGGTGTTTACAATAATAACGGTAACCGTTGGTATCGACCTTCGCCGGCTTAAATAAATCAATATTATCGTAATGAATAAGGGTCTGTCTGGTAATTCCGTGCAGTTTTGCCATTTCGCTTATAGACATATAAGTGCTCATCAAGACCACCTCACCCCATTTTTTTATATTATATAATAGTTTAGGGTGTATTGTAACAATACAGTTTATGAAAAACCTATTCCAAAATAAAAACCCTCTGACCTAAGTCAGAGGGTTTACTGTCAGTTTGGTAGCGCCAACGAGAATCGAACTCGTGATTTCGCCTTGAGAGGGCGACGTCTTAGCCGCTTGACCATGGCGCCATTGGCTCCGGGACTAGGGCTCGAACCCAGACAAGATGATCCAGAATCACCTGTGCTACCATTACACCATCCCGGAATTGTGTTGAACACAAGGGTTATTATAACTCACTTTGCCGCGATTGACAAGTACTTTTTTTACTTTTTCTTACATTCCCTTATTATAAGTGAACGTATCCAGAGTTTCATTGATCTTTTTAGCCAAAGATTCCGGCAGTCCTTCAATATTGACGTTGAGGAAGCCGCGGACGATAGTAGCAGTAGCTTCTTCTTCGTCCATTCCTCGCGCCATCAGATACTCGATCTCTTCAGGAGCGATGCGGCCCACAGCAGCCTCGTGGCTGAGCTCGGCATTACCTGTAAATGCATCCAGCTCAGGTATGGCAGAAATATAACCTTTATTACTGAGCATCAAGCCATTACATTCCAAATGGGCACGAATGCCTTCGGCACGACCTGTAAGATTGCCGCGGTTGATGATCTCACCGCCGGTAGAAATAGTACGGGTCACGATTTCGGCACGGGTACCAGGCACCTCTAACAGCGCCTTGCCGCCGATATCAAGATGCGACCCCTCCGGTGCCACTAAAATAGAATTTAAGCGTGCCACAGCGCCTTCGCCTACCAGCTTGGTAGTAGGATACATCTGCACATCTTTTACTTTTTCCATGCAGACATAATTAGAAATAAACTGGCCGCCTTCTTCGATGATCGTTACGCTGCGAGGACGCACAGCAATGTTTTCGCCCCAGCTGTGGATCATGGTAAAGGTCAGCTTAGCATTTTTTTCAACATAAAATTCACTGATACCGATATGCACGCCTTTTTCAACACCGGGATCACTGGCACAGCCAGAGATGATATTAAGCTCAGCGCCTTCTTCTACAATAACAATGTTATGAACACGCTGCAGCTGCTCCTCGTGACCGATAAAAACGCAGGCCTGCAGCGGAGCTTCTATCTTCTGCCCGGCTTTGACTCTGATAAAATATCCCTGTTCCTGCTCCAATGCAGTTTTAGCAGTATATTTATCAGTATCTGCCTTCACGGCATTCCACCAGTATTTTTTGACAAGTTCAGGATATTTTTTAGCGGCGGCGCCGGTATTCATCAATTCCAGCGGCAGCTGCGGCTTTACTTCGGCCTCAATAGGCGCATTGTCGACCTGAATAAAGCTGGCGCTGCGATTCTCCCTCTCCAGATCGATACCAACATGCTCCAGCCGTTCTTTCCCTGCTGCTGAAAGCTCGGCGGTACTTTGCACATGCTGTTCATTATTATCATCAAATTTTTCCAAATCGATATCATTGCCAAAAGCAGCTTTTTTAACCAGCGCTTCCTGCAGATTTACCTGTTCACTCATTTCATTCCCCTCCTGCAGCCGCCATTCACACATTTCTCATAACCGGTCTTGCTGATACAGCTCAATACATCCAAAGGATCGCCGCTGGTACAGCTTAAAGTGCCCTGATACAAAATATGAGCATGCGAAGCCGGCACATACTTCAAAATATGCCCGACATGAGTAATAATCAGACCGCTGCGCTGACTGCTGAGCGGATTATAAGTGTCACAGTCAAGATTATGGGCACAGCAGGGTTTATCACAGCCGGTGCCGCCACAGGGCTCGTTATGCAGAATGTAGTTGGCAGCCCGTCCTACAAGTGCGATATTTTCCACGTCGACACCTGATTCAGGTTCATCTAAAAGCAGCAGATCAGGTTTTTGCGCCATCAGCTGCAGAAGCTCCGAACGTTTCAGTTCACCACCGCTGAAACCTTCATTGACACTGCGGTCGAGAAAATCAGCCAAACCCATCCATCTTGCCATTTGCTCCGTTTCCTGAGGCGTAGCTCCACAGATCTCAATCATATGGCGCAGCGACAAGCCGCGGATCGTCGGCGGACGCTGGATCATTACGCCTACACCTAAACGGGCCCGCTCATAACAAGGAGCTTCGGTAATATCATGACCTTTAAAATAGATTTTACCGCTTAATACCTCATAACGTTCAAAGCCCATGATCGTCCCGATCAAAGTAGATTTACCGGTACCGTTAGGCCCGAATAAAACATGGACCTCACCCGGTTTAATGTGCAGGTTAATATCGTGAAGAATCTGTCTGCCTTGTACGGCAACAGACAGATTTTCTATTTTCAGCATAATTGTATCCCTCTTTCCGAAATTTTTACTGATTTATTATAACATACAATGCCAGCAAAAACCATACTCTAATTGTAGGAATTAAATCATCACACTTCCTGCGCAAGATAGAATTTTCAGGCTTACTGTGTTAGAATAATCTTATTCAAACATTTGGGCAGCACTATCCGGCAACTCAAACTATAAATTTACCGGCAGGCACGTGGAGGTTCTATGCATCAGTATTTATTTCACATCGGCGATTTTCCCATCCGTATGTACGGTTTAGTTCTCTGTATGAGCATTTTTTTAGCAACTGGTGTTGCTTACTTTCTGGCCAAACAGGATGGCCGCTGGCAGCAGCATATCCTGGACATTGGTATTTACGGCGGCTTTGCCGGTTTGATCGGCGGACGCCTCTGGGATGTATTCTTTTTCGACTGGGATTATTACCAGCATCATCTGCTGGAGATACCTTTTGTCTGGCAAGGCGGCATGGCAATACAGGGCGGCGTCATCGCCGGCGTTCTGGCAGGCATCTGGTACTGTAAACGGCATCAGATCGACTGGCTCGCTTTAGCCGATATCGTCTGTCCCTCAATTTTGATCGGTCAGGCAATCGGCCGTATGGCCAATCTGCTGAACGGCGATGCTTTCGGAACGCCTACAGGCGGTAATTTTGGTCTTTTATATCCGGAAGGTACGCTGGCTTTTAAAACCTATGGCGCCGTTCCTTTATGGCCAGCCGAGGTTTGGGAAGGACAGCTGGATATCGTTATCTTCGCGCTCCTGCTTTTATTCCGCACTACTGATCACGCTAAAGGGCAGGCCATGTGTCTGTATGTAATGCTGTATTCAGCTGTACGCTTTGGTCTGGAAATGCTGCGCGGCGATTATGTCGAGCCCTTCTTATTTGGTTTAAAATCAGCTCAGGCTACCAGCCTTTGTTTTTTCCTTATCGCTTTAGGCTTCTTCCTCTATTTTGGCTGGCGTGAAAAACACACTGAAGCTGTACCGCAGATAACTAATAAAAAACGCAGTAAAAAATAAAAATGCACATATTAAAAAGAGGCCGGCTATATGCCGGCCTCTTTTGTTTAATAGAATAACATAAAAACAAAACGCAACAGGAACATCGCGCTCAAACCACGCACCAGCCAGGAAACCTCTGACCATTTGCCTACTGCCAATTTAACAAAGCTGAACATAATAAAACCGATCGCAATACCATCGGCGATATTATAACCGAAACACATAATCATCATTGTAAAATACGCAGGCACGGCAACTTCCAGATTCCGCCAGTCAATATCGCCAATATCCGATGCCATCATAATACCGACCATGATCAGCACCGGAGCAGTAGCCGCAGCAGGCACCATACCCAGCAGCGGCGCCAGAGATACGCTCAGCAGAAATAATAATGCCGTTACAACAGAAGCAAAGCCTGTCCTGGCGCCTGCCGCCACACCTGTGCTAGACTCGACATAAGTCGTTACCGTCGATGTTCCAAAAAAGGCTCCCATCACGGTAGCAGTCGCATCTGCCAATAAAATCCGTTCGCCATTGATGATATTGCCATCCTCATCAACAAGATTAGCCCTTGAAGCAGTCGCCAGCACAGTACCGATCGTGTCAAACATATCGGCGATCGTCATTGTGATCATCACTGAAAACAATGAAAAAATCATAACTCCGACTCCCTTAGAAATATCAAACAGCTGCACAAAACCGCTCAGGCACTTGCCAAAAGTTTCACTCAAATCACCAATAGGCATCGAACCTGGCAGATGCAGCCCCAACTGCCAGCCGCTGAAAAATTGCAGATAACAACCCAACATCGAAGTAATAATAATACTGAGCAGCATCCCGCCTCTTGTCCCGCGCAGTAAAAAACCGATATTCAGAAAAATCCCTACCAATGCCAGCTTCGCTGAATCATTGGCAAAAGTCAGCGCAGGAATGATACTGCTGTCCAGTTTCATGCTGTCACCCAACGGGATAAAACTTCCCGGATTGGCTGAAAAGCTAAGCAAGGATGCATTTTTTAAACCGATGTACAAAATGAACATCCCTATACCGATGCCGATCGCTTTTTTCAAATGCATCGGTATTTCCGAAATGATCCTGCTGCGCAGTCCGGTAACAGAAACCACAACAAAAATAATACCTGACAGCAGTACCGCTCCCAGGCCCTGCTCCCAGGTATAACCCATGGCCCCGCATAAAGTATAGGCAAAGAAGGCATTAATCCCCATTCCCGGAGCCAACCCAAAAGGAGCATTGGCGTATAAGGCCATCAGCAGTGTACCTGCAGCCGCAGCCAGGCAGGTGGCCAGCATTACCGTACCTTTATCCATACCGGCAGCAGCCATGATCTGCGGATTGACGAAAATGATATACGCCATTGTCACAAAGGACGTAATTCCTCCGATCGTCTCACGCTGCCAAGTGGTTTTACGCTCCTGAAACTTAAAAAAACTTGCTACAAAATCATTCATTTGCCGCTTCCTCCGGTCATTTTTACATTTCACAAACTGTTCAAAGGTTTGCCCTTTTTCTGTCAAATGTCTGTTGTATACTTAAAGCATAGCAAGTGATGAACTTGCTACACCCTTCCCATCAAATTCATCATAAACAGCTTTCCTATGGAGAAACCGTTCGCTACCATCCCCAGCGAACGGTTTTCTCTTTGTCCGCAGAACACTGAAAATAAAGTCGTGCCGTATAGCACGACTTTATTTTTTTACGGCTTCAGCAACGGCTTTCATACAGGCTACCAAAGATCCTTTTTCACGATGATGATTGATACACTCGCAGCACTTGCCATGACGCACACAGTTCACCATTTTACAGGTACAGTTGGCTTCGTTGCAATTCACCATTTTCATACCTCCCCTGATACTGATTTATCTATATCTGCGTAAAGGACACAGAACCTCTGCATATTTACCCTTGGCATTCTGCAGAGTAATGTTAACAGCCCACATAGGCATTCCAGCATCATCCTCAGTATGCGTACACTGAAACAACCGCTTCCCGCCGATAAATTTAATGATATCTTCCAATTCCAAAAGCAGAACCAAATCCTCACGACTATAGGCATCCAGCCCCTCGTCTGAAAAAAAGACTGTCGCTACTACCAGCTCGTCCATCTGCCAGCATTCCAGGACGTAGGGCCTGCCGCCAATGATCGAGCCTTTGTAATAACCGATATCAAGCACACCGTCAGCATCCGGTTCGTAGGGGGAAGGGATATATTCACTTCTATTGGGAACAGGGAATTTTATTGCTTGCATAATACACTCCTAGATTATTTGTATTGATTCAGAACTTTTTTACAATATTTGACAAAATCTTTTTTGACATTTGCAGGCTCCGTCACTTTAACTTTATTTCCAAAGCCGAACATCCAGCCGTAAAAAGCCTGGTCAACAACGGCAGTACCTTCGATGACACTTGTTTCTTCCTTACTTTTTTTCACTTTACTGTCAGCCAGATATTCCAGCACGACCGGTACTATTTCGTTACTGCAGCGTAATTCAACGGGACATAACAACTCAGCATCATCATATTTCTGTGCTTTCAAGTTTTCTCTCAATGTTTCGGCCTGATACCTGCTGGCTAACCGAGCCAGCTTGTCTACCAGCTTCTGGGCCTTATTTTGGGTAATAGCAGAAGATTTAACCACTGCTTCTGCCAGCAGCTGCAGCTCAGACAGCGTAAAAAGCCTGCTGCCAATTCTATAAATATTGGCTCTGCTGCGTGTAGCAATAACATCCAAGCCAAAAGCCTGCAGTGTAGCGATATCGTCATACAAGCTTTTCCGTTCGGCAGGTATTTCCAGCTCTGCCAATCTTTCGATCAGCTGCTGTACTGTAAGTACATGCTTTTCGTCAGTTTCTTCAAGCAGAATCTGCTGCAGATACAGCAGCTTTGCTTTTTGATTTGCTTTTTTTGACATAATCCGCACCTTCTTTTCGGAAATGCTTATAATTCCACTAAATACTATATTAGCCACAAAAACTCTTTTCCCTGCCGTAGCGGTAATTTTTTTACAAAAAAATACTCTGGCCTCAGCCAGAGTACAAAATATTCTATCCCTGCACAATATACCAGCCTTTATTTTCTCCGGCCAGCAGCAAATAGGTATCGGCATTGTCCATAAAGCCCTGTAAGGCTTTTCTCTGCACAACGACCACGTTATCTTTTACCCCTGCATAGCTTTTCAGCTCGGCATAGGGCATAACGTTTTTACTGCTCCAGCTGAAGGCTTTAGGTTTGAAGCCTTCTATCTCGTCCTGCGGCAATAATTTTACCAGTTTCTTCCCGGAATAAAATACCGCTGATGTCGGATATTCGCCATACAATCCGATTTCAGCCTTCTCAGGATACTTGTTCTGCAGCTGCAGTGCCAGCTGCTTGCCTGAACGCAGGCCGCTCAACGGCACTGCCACCGTGGGAATCAGCGCCAGATTGAAAAACAGAGCCATTGCGGCAACAGCTGCCGTCAGATATTTTTTATTACAGCTTTTAACAGCATACACCAGCCCAAGGCCTGCCAGTGCTGTCAGCAACACTAAAAATTCATCCTGTACCGGAGCTATGCCCTTAAAACGACACCAATAAACTGCTCCGGCTAAAACAGCGTAAAATAATCCGTGGAACAGCAAATAGCCGCGGCTGAACACTCTGGAACCTTTGACCGCCAAGTAACGGCCTAACAGTAACGCTGCCGGAAACAAAAGCGGGTATGTATAAGTGATATACTTTGTAGCCATATTCTGAAAAAAAACAAACACTATAGCCGCCCAGAGCAACAGAAACACAGTTAAATCATCAGGCCGCTGCCAGCTTCCCTGTTTTCTGAATTTCTGCCACAGACACTGCGGCAGAAACCCGCTCCAGGGAAACAAAGCCAGAATATTTACAAGAGTATAATAATAAATGACATTGTCACGGGGGTGTTCGGAAACAGTAGCCCGCAGCAAGTTATGCGTTCCCAAAAAAGTTTTTGTAAAAGCATCGCCATGTAAACTGATCATGGCCAGATACCAAGGCAGCCCTATGATCAGAAACAGCAAAGTACCGCTGCAGAGCTTCATTTGTTTCAATTCCTGCCAGCTTTTAGTAACAGCCAGAAACAGAAATATGATAAGCCCCGGCAGCAAAAAACCGATTGGCCCTTTGGTCAGCGTTGCCAAAGCGGCACCGGCATACATCACGTAATAATACTTTTTCTGCGGCGTACTGTAGCCCAAATAAAAGAAAAGCAAGACCGCGCTGAAAAAGAAAAATAAGATCGCATCAGTGATGACTGATTTGCTGATCAGGAAAAATTCAACTGATGTTAAAAGCACTAAACCACTGTAAAAAGCAGTTTTATCATCAAAAAGTTTTTTTGCCCCCCAGATAAGCAGCCCCAGACCTGCCAAACCAAAACAGGACGGAAAGAAACGGGCAGCGAATTCGGTAAAGCCGAATATTTTGAATCCCAATGCCGTCAGCCAGTAAAAAAACACCGGTTTATCAAACCAATATTGTCCGTAAATCTGCGGCGACAGCCAGTCTCCCGATACCACCATCTCCTTAGCGGTCAGCGCGTAATTTGACTCTACCGAGTCTGTGATCAGTAAAGATCCGTTAAACACAAATAATAGCAATAATGCAGCCAGCCAAAAAACAGTCCAACTTTTCCTGCTCATAAAAAACAACTCCTTGCCTTTATTTCAGCCTTATCATAAAAAATGCGGCTGAAAATAACCTGAAACAAGGAGTTGTTATTTTTAATATTGTACCGTTAATGGCAGCTTGACAATAAAGCTGCTGCCGCCATTTTTTTTACTCTCAACTTCAATCGTCCCCTGATGCTGCTCAACGATCAGCTTGGCAATCGGCAATCCTAAGCCAAAACCGCCTTCAGCACGCGTCCTTGCTTTATCGACCCGGTAAAATCTTTCAAAAATCCGCTCGATATCTTGGGTATCAATGCCAATGCCTTCGTCCTCGACCTTGATAACAAGCTGTCGGTTTTGCCGCAGCGCACTGACTGTGACCGTCCCTCTAGCCGAGTACTTGATGGCATTATCAACTAAAATTGTCAGCAGCTGTTCCAAACGCATCCGGTCGCCCCAAATGATCAAACGTTCCTGTGCCAGCCGCTGCTCCAGCTTTAAGCCCTTCTGTTCCGCCAGCATACTTAAAGTACCAAGTGTCTGCTCAAACAGTACGTTAAAATTGACCTGCTCCAGTTTAAGATCACCGGCGCCAGCGTCATTGCGGGCCAGTGACAACAACGCTGCAACCAGATTATTCATCCGTTTTATTTCTATGCGCATTGTTTTCAGAGTATCGACAGTAAATTCACTAAAATTACTGTCCGTATCCCCTTCCATACCCTCTGCGGCTATCCCCATTACTGTAAGAGGAGTCCGCAGTTCATGCGAAGCATCGGCAACAAATTCACGCTGACGTTTAAACATTTCCCTGATCGGCTTAATACTGCGCCCTGCCAGGTAATAACCAACGCCGGCGCCGCAGCAGATAAAAAACAGGCTCATCAGAACGAGCCAGAGGATCTCGCCCTTTTCTTCATAATAATAGTCGCTCAAATCCTTAAACATATATAAAGTTGCAACACTGGCATTTCCGTCCAGTATCTGATCCCGCCCAATAAGGTAGATCCACAGCCGGTCATTTGCATCGCGCAAAGTCACCCATTTTACTTTTCTGTCATGCTGCGGCCACTCACTGCGCAGTGCCAGCAATTGTTGACCAACGGGACTGCCGCTGACCTGATCGTGCAGCAGCATATCCGAACCCGGCTGCAGCATATAAGCCAATTCCCTGCCGACTTCAATAGAGTGCTTGGACACCGGCAGTTCACCGCTTGCTACAAACTCCTCCCCTTCATGGATGATCAGTTCGCGCATCTCCTGCTTTTCATGCGTCAGCACAGAATGACCCAACAGAATAATGCAGCCTGTAACGATCATTACTACTAGCAGTGAAAAAATACCTGTATAAATAATGGTGAGCTTTAAACGTAATTTATCAAACATCCTCTACCTCTAACATATAACCGACACCACGAACAGTCTTGATCAGGCTTTCTGCTCCGATAGATGCCAATTTCAATCGCAGCGAACGGATATGCACATCCAGATTATTTTCGGTAACATCGCCGTCTATACCCCAGACACGTTCCAAAAGCAGCTCCCTCGGCAAAATCTGCCCTGCATTGATCAATAACAGTTCCATCAGCTTAAACTCACGTGGGCGCAGCTGTATCTTCTTGTTTTTATAGCCTACAGTATAGTCTTTAACGGCTAAGGTAACACCTTTACAGACATAATCCTCCTGCTTATAGCTGCCCTGACGGCGCACCAAGGCATGCAGCCTGGCCAACAAGCTCGGCCATTTCAAACGGCTTGACCAAATAATCATCGGCGCCTTCGTTAAGGCCGACCACCTTATCTTCCACACTGTCACGAGCTGTCAGCAGCAAAATTTTGCCCTGGTATTCTTCTGCACGCAGACGTTTACACAAAGCTATGCCATCAAACTTCGGCATCATCCAGTCCAAAATCAAAACATCATAGCCGTCACGATAACACTGCTCATAAGCAGCCTCGCCGTCTTCCACCCAGTCAGTTTTGATATTTTCCTTTTTCAGCAGATTCTGCAGTAGTCGTCCCAGATTTTTATCATCTTCAGCTAACAGTATTTTCATTGCGTTCACCTCTCTGGCAACTTATACCATACCCATATTAAAATTAGCTGAATTTGCGATAAATCCTGCAAAAAAAAAGGACGCCGCAGCGTCCTTTTTTAAAAAATTATTCGGCTGTATCTGCCGCAAGCTTTTTACCCGGCTGCAGCACAGCTACAACGGCGTAAGTCAAAATGCAGGCAAACCATTCCATATAAATAACATTCGGGAAAATACGTACTGCCGGTACAAACTGCCACAATACCAGCATGATAAAACCGACCAGCAGTGTCCAGAAACCGGCAGCCTTACAGCTGTACTGCGGGAAAAACAACGCCACAATAACAATAACACTGAAAGCAGCCGTCAGGCTGAGACCAATCATGATCGTTCCCAAAATGCTGGAAACACCCATCGCCATACCCAGCGTCAGTACGCCGGAGATCACAATGCACAGACGCATCATCGTCAGCTGCTTGGCATCTGAACATTTAGGGTTGATAAAACGTTTATAAATATCGTTGGAAAACAGAGTACCCGCTGAAAGCAGCAGGTTACAGGCAGTTGAAACATCGGCCGCCCACAAAGCAGCCAGAGTAACGCCCGCCAGTACAGGCTGCAGCCCGACAATGACCTGCGGCAAAGCCAAAGCTGCCTGAGCGTCAGGATACATGGATTTGGCACAAATACCCAGCAGTGCCGCCAAAACGCCTACCGGAAGCATGATAATACCGCCCCAGACAAAGCCTTTTCTTGCAGTAGCGGCATCTTTAGCACCCAGTGAAATCTGCAGAATACTCTGCAGCGACAAATTCACTGTAACCAAAGTAATTACCCAGCTGGCAATCGTTTTCAGACCAACCCCTTCGGTAAAGCTGAACCAAGGGACGTTAGCGGGCAGTGTCTTGGCCAGAGTATCAATGCCGCCAACCTTATCCAGCTGGATAAAGGTAGCTACCACGATCCCAAAATAAATCAAAATAATGTTTAGAACATTTGTCAATGAAGCCGACCACATACCGCCGATAAAGGTGATACTGATAAAAGTAATCGCGCTGACCAGCATACCTGTTTTAAAATCAAAAACCTCTGGCATGATAGCATGCAGGATACTGCCGCCGGCGATATATTGCAGTGAAATAATTACCAATTGGATAACGATCTGGCAGAACACGCCCAAAATAACGGCATTCGTGCCATGATGTCGTTCGATAAGTTCAGAAATAGTAGTGATGTTTTGCTCGCGGTATTTCTTCGCCATAAAAATACCCATCACGATAGCGCCTATTGCCCAGGCAATAGTATACCAGCCGGCAGATAAACCGACCCTGAAAGCATGCTCTGAAACACCGATCGTCGAAGCCCCGCCAACAGCCAGACCGATGATCGTGACCGCGATAAGCGGCGCCGATAATCTGCGGCCTGCCAGCGCATAATTTTCCGCATTGCCTTCGCTGCGCTTTTTAGCAAACCAACTGATACCGAACAATGCTATGATGTAAAGTATCAGTATCGCTAAAGAAACTGACATAAAAATACCCCTCCCGATTTTTTGGCAATAAAAAACGCCCGCTATTGTGGACGGCCAAAGAGTAACTTTATTGTACGCAAAGTTTACATTAAAGTCAAGCAGAACTTACACAATTTCACACAAAACTGCTATACAGGAATATAATATGCACATTTGTTTTTATAGGCAACACCTATTGCTTTTTCATATAAAAGAATCCTTGCACAATAATTTATACAGTGATATAATTAATTGTGTTTGTTTTACTGTGTCTTTGATTATAATTATTAATTTTAACAATTTATTTGTGAATATTAGAACCTAAGGGAGATGATTATCATCGGCAGGAAATCACGCAACACAGATCAGGCCTTAATTAAGGCGGGCATAGAATTAATTGCTCAGGGTAATTACGACCCGACTGTACGCGCTATTTGTACTTTAGCAAACGTTAACCAGGGTATGTTTGTTTACTACTTTGGTTTTAAAGAAGAATATATGAAAGTCCTTTTTCAAAAAATTTACGAAGATTATCTTTCCAAATTGCAGGATTATCCTGAAAAGGATGCCAAAGCCGCTATCCAGCTGCAGCAGATCTTCTACCGTATGACAAAATATTTTATCGAAAACTTCAATACGGCAAACTTTCTGACTGAAGCCTTATATCACAGCAAAGCTGCCTCCTATTTCACAAACTACCGCGTCCAGCATTTTATCTTCGTCCGCACACTTATCGAACAGGCCCAGCGTGAAGGCGATATCTGCAGCGATATGAACAGTTATGAAATCTACACGACTTTGCAGAGTATACTGATCCAGCCGATAATTATCAAAAATAATATCTTACAGCAGCATAAAAACGAACCGCTGATGGATAAACTAAAACTTATTGACGTTTCCTCAGAAAGCAGTCTGCAAAAAAGGCTGCGCGTTGCTTTTAAAGGCCTGCGCCCCTGATAAACGCCTCTGACAATATTTAAAAAAGCAGTTGACATTTTTCCAGAATCATATATAATGATATCGTTGCTTAGTAATCCAAGCAGCTTCAATGACTCCGTAGCTCAGTTGGATAGAGCGTTTGACTACGAATCAAAAGGTCGCAGGTTCGAATCCTGCCGGGGCCACCATTGCCATTGACGCATTCCTTTCCGGAATGCGTTTTTTTATTGCCTTCTGGCACCGACATGCCTGTCCGATACCAGCAACTTTCCCGCTCCCATTTTTGCTTTTCTTTAATATTTTTAATATTAAAGCTTGAAAATAATGCTATAATAAAATTAAATATCTATTTTATCCTAAAGACTGGACCGTAAATAAGCGGAGGGCATTATGTTGAATATACCTCAGGAAAAACTTACAGCAATAAAAAATTTTGCACACCAATATATCTTTAAGCTGCTTTGTCAGCAGGACATTCCCTTTATCCTCGCTCATCTCGACCCGCAGCTAATCGGCATCGGTGCCGCTGAGCACAATTATTATGATACACCACAGGCAGCAAAAGATTTTATTCTTTCACTGGAAGGGCAGATTCCCGCCTGTGAATTATTGAATGAAGAATGGACTATCCTCCCGCTGGCACAAGGCCTCTATCTTGCCCAAGGGCGTCATTATCTTACCTCCGACGAGGATCAGCAGTTGCTCGTTCAGACACATCAGCGGGCAACGATCGTCATACGCGATCTGGGCAGTGATTTCAGCTATGTCTACATCAATCTTTCCCATCCCTATCAGGAATTGCAGGGTACAGAAAACTTTCCTTTTCAGGTAGGCTCGCAGACTTATAAATATATGGAAGCAGAGCTTAACAAAGCCAAAGAACAACTGCAGCAAAAGCAGCAGCAAATGGAAGTCGTACTGCATTCTGTCAACGGCGGCGTCAAATCCAGCAATGACGACGATACCTATTCTTATGCCTATATCAGCGAAGAGCTGCCTGGTATGTTTGGTTATACTATGGAAGAATTCAAAAAATTTACCGGCAACAACGCTATGGGAATGGTCTATCCGCCGGATCTGCCCAGGGCTTTGGCTGACTGCAACGAATGTTTTAAGGACGGAAATCCTACTTACTCGACAAAATACCGCGTGCCCTGTAAAGACGGCAGCCTGAAATGGGTCATGGACAGCGGCCGTAAAACAAAAACTCCTGAGGGCAATACGATCATCAACAGTATTTATCTGGATATAACAAAAGATGAAGAAGCCCGCCAAAGCGAGCTGAATCACGAACGCCGCACCAAACAGCAGTATTATGACCTGCTTTCAAGCATCAACTCTAATTACTATTTCATATATCTTGTTAATCTTGAAGACGGTTCCGGTATCCCTCTGCGCCTGCCGGAAACAGAGTGCGCTGTTTTTACAAGCTACAGTACCAACGGCCTGTATGATATCGAACCGCTGGTGCGCAGCCATTTTCATCCTGATGACAGCGCCAAGATTCTAGAACATTTCTCTCTGTCCGGTCTGCGCAGGCAAAAAAAGGACCGTCATATCGATTTTGCCCTGGAATGCCGCAGCCGCCTTTTTGGTTCCGAATATCGCTGGACCGCCTTTAATTCGACCTTGCTGGCTCAAAGTGACGGTTATCATCAGATCATTCTTACCCTGCGCGATATCCACGAGGATAAATTGAAGGAACTGCGGGAACAGCAGGCTTTGCAGGAGGCCTTTGACGCCGCTAAAGCTGCCAATATGGCTAAAAATGAATTTCTTTCGCGTATGAGCCATGATATCCGTACCCCAATGAACGCCATTATGGGGATGACTGCCATTGCCGGTAAATATCTGGACGACAAAGACCGTATCCAGGATTGTCTTGCCAAAATAACTACTGCCAGCAATCATCTTTTGAACCTGATCAACGAAGTGCTTGATATGGCTAAAATCGAAAGCGGCAAGCTCAATCTTCTGGAGGAAGATTTTTCTATCAGTGCAATGCTGCAGGAATTGCTTGATTTGATCAATCCGCAGCTTTTAGTTAAAAAACATCATTTCACTCTGACTAAGGCACCGGAACTGCGCGATAATGTTCTGGGCGATAAGCTGCGCTTGAAACAGCTGCTGCTCAATATCTTAGCCAATGCCATCAAATATACGCCTCCATATGGCAGTATTTCTTTAGAGGTACGCGAAACACACTCCCGGCTCCACGATACTATTGGCTACGAATTTATTATTACAGATAACGGCATCGGTATGGACTCTGAATTCGCCGCCAAAATTTTTGAACCATTCGCCCGTGCGTCCGATTCGCGAACCAGCGAAATAGAAGGTACAGGGCTGGGAATGACCATCGCCCTCAACATCGCCCGTATGATGAACGGCACAATCGATGTCCAAAGCACCTTAGGCAAAGGCTCGGCCTTTAAGGCTACGGTTTACCTGCGCCCGCACCAGCAAATACGCAGCAGCAAGGCTTCAGCGCCTGCCGCCGGCATCGACAGTCTGCAGGAAATAAGCTGCCGTGGCAAACAAGTCCTCCTTGTTGAAGACAATGAACTTAATCTGGAAATAGCTGTAGAACTATTAAAATATGCCGGACTGAATATCACCACCGCCAAAAACGGTCTGGAAGGGCTGGATAAATTTAAAGCCGCACCTCCCGGGACCTATGCCCTGATATTGATGGATATCCAAATGCCCGTTATGAATGGCCTGGAAGCGGCTAAAGCGATCCGCGCCCTGCCTGTTAAAGATGCCCAAACTGTGCCTATCGTCGCGATGACGGCCAACGCTTTTCCTGAAGATATTGCCGCCACCTTGCAGGCAGGAATGAATGAACATCTCAGTAAACCGATCGATTTAGAGCAGTTTCATAGCATCCTGCAAAAATGGTGTCAGTAAATTTAACAAAAGTTGTTGACAACAGCACTGCAATCAGATATAATATCATCGTTGCCTAAAGATTTAGGCAATCTCAATGACTCCGTAGCTCAGTTGGATAGAGCGTTTGACTACGAATCAAAAGGTCGCAGGTTCGAATCCTGCCGGGGCCACCATTGCTATTCAGACACCGCAATAATTTGCGGTGTTTTTTATTTTCTGGGGAATAAATGTCAATTTGATACGGGGAATATTTGGGGAAGATTTTAACGCCTTACCATCATAGAATTATATCTTAACAACTATCCCTGCCATAACATTATCTTGTCGTCCCGCAATCCAACCACCGATATTACCTTTGACCGGAAAACCTATCAGACCAACAGCGCCAGATTTTGACAATCCTACACCGATCTCCCAGCGTTTGGTTTTATCTACTACCGGTACTGTGATATTTAGATCAGCGTGGCTAGTTTGTGTGAGCTGCAGCTTATTTTTATCAAAAACATACTTTTCATCATCGGACTTTTGGATTGCAAAATCTTTGCCGTTTACTTTCACTGCCAGCTCCTGCTTACCAACATTTACATCAACATCCGTTTTTTCTGTACTTCCGTCCTGGTAGATATACTTAGGCACATAAACAATTTCTGTTTTAGTATCAGTTTTATATTTTACCTCTGTTTTTATCTCTGGTTCTGAAACCGAGCATATGTGCAACCACGCACGTGCACACCAACCGAGAAAAAAAGCAGCTACGCATAACAGTAATACAATAACTTTATATTTCTTTTCCACAAATATACCTCCATAAAGTAAAAGGGCATCTTAAAGATGCCCTTCATCATTTTTATTACTCCTTATGAGTTTGCGTAATCCGTTACGCCACGAGCAATAGCCTTTGCAAGCGTATCTTGTTTATCCTCCAGCAAAACAACATCGTGATCGTTATCAATAAAACCCATTTCGATAAGAATAGCCGGCATATCGGTATTTCTCAGCACAGACAAATTTGGGCGTTCCTTCAGCCCACGATCTAAAATATACGGATCAACGCTTTGTTCCGTATCAACAAGTTGCTTATGAACACAAGCAGCCAAGCGTTCAGCCTCGCTGCCAAACTTAAACACCAATGTTTCAACGCCTCTCGCATAGCCGTCAAACGCATTGCAGTGCAAACTAACGAATATATCTGCACCCCAGTCGTTAGCAGTTTTACAAACATTCGGATATACTGGAGTTTCGCCGTTTAGGTTGTCACTCTGCAGACGCATTACCTCGCATCCGGCATTTTTCAGATAATACTCAACAAGTTTTCCTACAGCCAATGCTACGTCACATTCTTTTAACCCACTATTAGGATTCACGGCACCAGAATCAACGCCAGGCATATGGCCAGGATTAATAAATACTTTCATTATTTTTCACGCTCCTTTTCAAATGGATCGGGCACTCCATTCTCGTTTTTGTCTACTAAACTCGTAGCTATAAAAGTCACAAATGCAACCATAGCCGGGCCTATAACCTCTCTTATCAGTGCCAGAAGATCAGACATAACAATCTTATCCAACCACAACCACATATACATCCACGCAGCGTAATAGGTTAGTACCAGCAAAACGACTGCAATAAAATAGCCTACAATGACAGCCATTATTTTTGGCGACATTGAGGCTACTTTATTTCTAGCACCTATTATTAAGTTTTTTATTTTTTCAAGCATAAATATCACTTATCCTTACACGAACAGTTATTACATTTGTTTTCAATCAGTAATAGCCGTTCACCAACTTCGTTAATCCTGTTATGTGCAGATTTTGCCTTCTGATCAATCTCAGCAAATTTTATCTTTAACTCTGTTGTACGTTCTTGCTCCCTATTAATAGTCTTTGCTAAAGCGTCAACAGTCTTTTGGAGGTTTTCTATCGCTGTAGACAAAGGATTTATGATCCAAATCTTAAATACAAAACCTACTATACCAAATAAAAAGCTAAAGATTGTTATTGAAGCCATTGCCATTTCAACCATCTTTGCACCGCCTAATCTAATATAATAGCGTCCAAATCCTCTTTGCTTAATGCTGCGGCTACCTCTGCCTGCTTACTCCAACCTCGCTGCTTGCAAGCGCCTACGTAGGACGATAAGTCAGCACACCATCTATATACCTGCGCTGCGTTAAGATACTGTATTGTTTTAACAGTTTCACCATCTTTATACCCCCGTACCGGGCAGCCGTCAGGATATTCATTCTTAAAACGTTCAGTGCTTACATTAAGCGCAATCCCCTGAATCGTAAGCTGCGTGTCCTTATCGCTATCATATCTTACTATCTCACCAGTGCATTCAGATATAAACCCGCCGGTAATTTTACTTTCAGTCCAAGCGTCTATCTCTGACAGCTTAATCGCTTTAAGCTCATCAATGGTAGGCACTATATATTCACGCTTAGCCTGCTTTTCCAAAAGTGTATCAATGCTATTCAAAATATCCTCACATACTGTGTTTGGATACGCTTGAAATGCTTCACCGTTTAACCAGCAAGTTTGCGTTGTTCGATTATAATCAATAGTTTGATAATTGACTTTTTCCTCATAGTCAGCAAGAAAATTTTCTTTTGTTTCTTGATATGTTTTACTATTAGCTTGTATAATGACCTGATTTTCGTTATAAATAATTAAATCTTGCATTTGTGACTTCCTCCTTATGCCGTGCGCTTCCACATAAAAACAGACAGGTACGGCTGCATAATATTATGAGCGCTGCCGCCGCCGATTGATTCAAAGGTTAATTTATGTGCGTGCGACGCATTAATACTAGACCTGCCTGGCTTTTGACTACCGGTACTAGCACCAACCCAGCCTGGAGTTCCATCGTATGTGCTCTGGGAGATTATTCCACTTGCTCCACCTAATGGTCCGCCATCATTCCATGTGACGCTCCAAAAATTTTGATAACCTGTAAGAGCAGCAGAGCTTAATGTTCCCGTAGGAGTAAATTGTGGTATTTCCCCGACAGATAACTTATGTTCGTGTTCGCCACCGGTACTGCCAGCTTTGTATTCTACTCCCCATTCTGATGTCCCCTGTGCCAGCAAAACACGTCCTGCCGGCATTGCCTCCCACGTACCGCCAAAAAGATCTGCAGGTGATGTCGAATTTACAGACATATATATACTGCCTACCGGGTAAATTAAATCAATTAACCTTTGCATTGGTACTAATGATTCTATAGCCTCTTTCGTCTTTAACGGCGTCATCGCTTTGTTATCAACTACACCAGCGATAGCTTCATCTGTTGTTGCTATACCAGTAATACCAGCTAGCCCTTCTAAGTTATCAGCAATATCTTTGGCCTTATTCGCACTGCTTTCTGCTGAGGTAGCGCTATTGGCCGCATTAGTTTCGCTTGTCTTTGCTGCTGACGCGCTGGCTGCTGCAGCTGTCTTACTGCTTTCTGCTCCCTTAGCGCTATTGGCCGCATTAGTTTCGCTTATCTTTGCTGCTGACGCGCTGGCTGCTGCAGCTGTCGCACTGCTTTCTGCAGCTGTCGCACTGCTTTCTGCTGAGGCAGCAGCATTCTCTGCACGCTCAACATATAGAATATAAGCATCTGCTGGAGGAACAGACATAGGAATAGCACCTTCCAACTCTACATCTAAGCATATTTCATTTCTTGAAATATCACTCATTATGTACCACCTCTTTTATCACCAAATTCGCTGGATAATTCAGTGTTACTTTAACATCACCTGTAATACAAACCAAATCATATACTTTACTTCCTATCGTTAAACTCTCCATTTCTTCGGCACTTATCTGAACTCTTACTTTATTATTAACAAATGTTGTATATATTTTTTTCATAAGAACATTGCTGCTATTAGCCGTATTCTTTATGCTGAATATAACGCTATCGCCGTCTTTCAGTCGATATCCATTAACAGCAAAAGTTACATCAAAAGTATCCCCTTTAGATAAAGATATTTTTTTGCCATCTATTGTCAGCATTAAATTCACCTCAATTTATATCAAATATTCAAATCATTATATTGCTCCTAATTCAACGATATTTCTTATCCCATTTCCGCCTCGGACGCCGCCACCATTTCCAGCTCCACCAGCTCCACCTGCTGCAGTTATCCTATCTGCTCCTATAACACTATATGCGACAATACAAACACGTCCCCCTCCGCCACCACCTCCTCCGCCACCATCACCAGTAGCATCGAATCCTTTCATTCCATCCACGCTCAGCAATCCACCAACTTTAACTGAAGAAGCAATAATTATAATATCACCACCACCATTACCACCATTACCACCATTACCACCATTTCGACCACCACCACCTCCTCCACCGCTGCCTCTTGCGATACAAAAATAAGAATCAATCATTACATCAGTTCTTTCTATTGTTCCCCCCGCGGCGCCTTGTCCGCCACCTCCATAACCACCAACTCCACGACCACCTACACTACTGTTTCCATCTTGACCATTCGTTCCATTCTTTTTTTCGTCACTAATATTACTACCTGAACCGCCAATTCCTCCCACAGATCCCATACCTACGGCGTTTATATTACCGTTAACAATAACCGCACCTAAACAATGTATTCGTGCATATCTGTCAACGGTAACTGTTACACCAGATTTTATAAAAACTCGGCGATATTTCTTTATCCCGCTTATTGTAGTATTATTCTCAGGTGTAAAATCTCCATCGCTACCATCGCCACGATTAAGCCACCATGACGGGAAACGATTATTCTTCACACCTGCAAGCGTTCCCATTCCGGTATAACTTACCTGAATGCTTTTACCTGCATCTGCGCTGGAAAATTCAATCAAGCCGGTATTCCAATCTTCATCACTAGTTGCATTAGTCGAATAATCCGGTCGGAATTCACCTGCTCCCGGCGTTGCAGCAACCTCAGTCAAAGCCGTTGTTGTCGGCGTACCTGTTGTTTCATTCATATAAACAACTTTCATATTACTAGGGTCTTTCTTCTGTGGCACTTCATTTAGCCGCACTACAAACGGACTAACTGCCGGAATTATATGAACTTCTGTAAAATCTACATAATTAGTAGTTCCACCGTCACCTATAAACGGATTTATCCGTATATTACTTGGAGCTGCCATATCATCACATCCTTTTCATATTATTTGACCAGCTGGGTATTAGCAGCCTGCTGTAAAAGTTCATTGTTACGGGCATTACGCTCAATATCCAGCAAATACTTTGCCGTAGGCGGATACGGAGGTTCGCCCAACTCCATAGCAAAATCAATACCCTTTTCACCACTGATCGTATATTTTAACTTGGTTATTGGATACTTACGTTCTTTTCCTTCCTTGTCAGTTATAAGTGCCTGCCCATCTGTAGATAAACGCCGTACCCAAAAAACACCGTCCGGCTTAGGATATTTCAGCTTAACACCTGTTGCTTTAGCAGAAAGAACAGGATTTTTGTATTTTGCCAATTCAGACTGTCCCCAGCGCTCAGCATCAGCAGCAGTATAAGCAGTTGGCAACGTCCACACTTCTTCAGATACACCGTATAAGTCTTGACTTTCCTTGTCCTCAACAGTTACCAGCCAGCTTTCACCATCACCGTCAATGGCAGCACCTTTGATACGCGCGTAATTTACGATCTTATCAATGCTTTGTGTCGGTTCAAATCCGTCAATATGTGGCCCTACCCAAAAACGTGCTTCCTCATTGATCTCATCCACGCGAGGCTTAAAGAAAAATTCCCGATACTCATCCACACCATAAACAAAATCTGTGGCAAACTCTGAAAGCTGTTCCAATGCTTCTTTTGCACTCACACCGTCAAAAACGATTTTCTTTATGTCATAGCCGACGTCATATATTTTGTTATCGTTGTAGACAATACCAGTCTTAGCTTCAACCTGTCTGCAAATATTCCGCACAATATCTGCGATTTCCTGATTCTCATAAGTACCAAAAATAAGCACTTTTTCCAGCTTATCAAAATAACCATAACAAGTTATTTTATAATCTGTTCCAGTACCACCGCTGTCAGGACGCGTTAAAACATGCCCGCTGTACCACGGCCGCTTATCAGCAAACAAATAAATATCAATCCGCTGTCCGTAGCTTATTTCCGCAAAACTTGGAAACTGTTTGAAATTAAGCGTTGCACTGCCACAGCCTGTTTTTATATTTTCAAACTCGATTTTATTAAACGGATTATTTTCTGTATCTCTTGAAAATATCGCTGTTTTAGTACCATCCTTGTTATAAAAAATAACCTGAACATAGTCAGGCAAATATTTTACATCCGAAGGATCAGGACCAGGTCCCGGCCCGCTCTTTTTTTTGACAGACACTGCCCAAATATAACGCCCAAAAAGTTTACTGCCAAAACGAAAATTCATGCCAGCCACCTATCCCGCCAACGAATTTTTATTGTTCCAGCTGCACCAGTAAACTTATATGTATTTTCGCCCGGTTGAGCGGTCAAGAACTGCCCACTGAAAGTATTTATCGCATTATATGCACCGCGCCTGACAGTCCCAGCCTTAGTATCTACAATAAGCGTCGCAGGTTTAGTTAAAAGTGTATCTGTAATGCGCATGCTATAACCACTTTCAATATGAGTAATAGTAATGTCATTCATCGTATTCTTCGGAATTAATTCTATTTCCAAAGGTGTTTCTATACTTCCGCTACTATATATAAACATTTCAGCTTCCTTCACAGAATCAGCATAATTAAATTCTGCTTCAGCCTCACTGTTTGCATACCTAAATGGATCAGCTAAAAGCAAAGTTATATCAACCTCACCTTTTCGACCTTTAAATCCCTTGATCCATTTTTCTTTTGTACTATACATACAGGCAATATTGTAATATCCACGATCATATCCAGCATGCAGCTGATAGTCACGCTGATACATGAGCTGATACAGATCGTTAAGCTTGGCATCGTGTTCAGCTGGCGTACTGCCTTCAATAACAAAGCCTAAAGTAATTTTTTTACCGTCAATAAAGCCATCACCTGAAATAGTGCTGCCGTGACTGTAGCCGCGCTTTTCGCTTTTAGCACGCACAGTGATATCAGCAGCACCGTCAAAGCTGTAGGCATATGGCAATGCAGTTCCGTTGATAATAAGCTGTTCTGTAAGCTTTACCTGCTTACGTACAGGAAAATATTCACGTCTTATGATCGTCACTTTATCACCCCCGCACACCCATAGCTAAAGAATATTGAATGTCATCCATAAAGGTATCGTAATCAGCACCAGTATTAATATCACCATAATTAATTATTTCAACATTGGCACCATCACCTGAAGCAGCTCCAAAATCCACGCCATCAAACAAAAAGCTGGTGATCTTTTGCAATACGCTGCTGCGCAGAGGCAGTACCGCTTCAGGATAAGATTTTTCACCAATCAGCGCATGAGTAGGCGCAGTAACAACGCCACCGTCAGCAAAGTTCTTTGTACCAAGTCCATTTGCACCAAAATCAAACTTACTCATTTCCTGAATTCCACCGCCGAAACTTGTAAGAGTTTTGCTTGCTGTTCCAATACCAGCGGCAGCACTCAACCCGGATGTTAAAAGACCCGTAGCAATTCCAGACGCGCCCGGTTCAACAACCAGTTTCAGCCACGCCGCAGGCGCAAGTGATGTCGCCATTGTAGCCGCCTGTGCTGCTACAGCAGCAGTTTCCTGTCCCATCATCATTTTGCTAAGAGCAGCGGCAGCCATTCTTTGTACCTGCCATTGAAGAAACATTTTTACAATTTCTTTGCCCAAATTCTGCAAAGTTTTTCCAAAATTCTGCCCATCAACAATAGCATTAGCAAAACCTTGTGCCAGCCCATCCTTTAAAGTATTAGCTGCTTCCAGTGCAAAACTTGCATATGACTGTTCAGCTTCAAGCCGCCAGTCATAATACTGCTGCATCAATTCCTGCTTTTCAGCCTGATTTTGTAAAAAGGCAGCCTTTTCTTCATCCAAATAAGCAATATACCGTTCCAATTCGCCCTGCTTTTGCATTTCATCCAAGTCAGCCTTAAAAGCCTGCAGCAACGTAGCCTGTGACATCAGCTGTTCATTCATGTCTTTGTTGATCTGAATTTGGGATGCAGCAGCTTCCTGCTCTGCAGTAACCTGCGCAGCCTTTCTTTGTTCAAGCATTGCTAACGCATTGGCGATAACAGTATCATCACCGGTTTTCATGGCACGTTCATATAACTGCTGCGCTTCAGTTGCGGCATTAGCAAATTTATTTTTCCATTCATCAACGGCAGCTATACGCTGATCCCGTTCTTTTACAATATTGGCATATACCTGATCGAATTCACTTAACCCGCCAATTTTAATATCCATCGTGAAGTTATTAAAATCACGCTGCATATCCAAAGTTTTCTCTTTGGCAGTATTAAGCTGCTCATTGATCCTGTCTATTTCCCGGTTGATTTTATCTATACCGGAATTTTTGCCACCTTTTTTACTGCCGCCTGCCGCTGTTGTTGAACCGCTCGTCAAGCCTAACGCATCAGGTGAAGCAATCTTAATACCCGAACTTTGTTCAGTAGGTGCATTGATTGACGAAACGCGAAACTCTTGCTTAACTTTATTACTGTCCGCCAGCTGCTGATTAGCTTTTGCAGCTTCGATAGTAGCCTGTGCCGCTTTTTGTGTATTGGCCGCCCATTCTTTTGCCTGCACTGCCAAATCACTGCTGACATTGACAATAGAAAATAATTTATCCAAAGCATTCGCTGCAAACATTACAGCCCCGGCAAAAGCGTTCTGTATTTCTGCCGTTGCTCCATCAACGGCAATAACCATAGTGTCACAAAAATATTCCCATTGAATTACAAGCCAATCCCAATTTTCAAATATGGCATAAGCTACCCCGCCTATAACTGCACCCGCAGCAATAAATGGCGCAGAAATTATGCCAGCACCTACACCCAGTGTATATAAAGTGCCAACAAGCGCAACTATAGCCGGTATAGCCACACCCATTATCGCACCGGCAATAACAGCCATAGAACCAGTAAACCATACAGGCAAATCACGGATAGCATTAGAAAGCCCCATAGTTTTAACTTTATCCGCAAACTCACCAATAGCGTCCTGCGCGCCTTTCAAGGCGCCCTTGATATCAAATGCCTCAATCAGTCCATCACCAATAACAACCATAGTTTGGCTAACACTATCCTGAATGTTGCTCATAATACCATTAACAGTTTGTGCCTGCTGTTCCATCATCCCACCAAACTTACTGTTCATGCCGCTGATAACAGCTTGAATACCTTCTGCCGCAGATATTTGCCCTTTGCTGGCTTTATCCATAGCCGTAGGTATATCAGTGCCAATTTTATTAGCCAGCATTTCCCATGCCGGAACACCGGCTTCAGCAAGCTGTAGCATTTCTTCTGCGCTGACTTTGCCTTTGGCCTGCATCTGACCTATTGCCAAAGTCAAACGCTGAATGCCTTCTTCACCTATACCCAATGCCGCTGCGCTGTCACCTACAGCAGTCAATATCGGAATTACCTGTTCCGCACTGAACCCAAAGGCAAGCAGCCTTTTAGAAGCATCCAAAACGCCCGGTAATTCAAATGGTGTACTGGCTGCAAACTTTTCAAGTTCACTTAAAAAGCTTTTTGCCTTCTCACCATCTTTCAAAAGTGTAGTAAAAGCAATCCGTGTCTGCTCCATTTGCCCGGCAGCTTTTACTGAAGCAAGGCCCAAAGCCCCAAAAGCTACACCTACACCAACAATAGCACCTAACGCGCCTTTATTTATGCCTAAGTTATCACTGGCAAAGGTGCGTTTAACGTTTTTCTGCAGCGCACCCATTTCTTTATTAAATTCATTTATCCGTGCGCCAATAACTACTTGTAAACGTGCTACTTCTGCCATCATTTCACCTCCTATTCATAGCCAAATTCTTCAAAAAGATCCTGCGCTATTTCAGATTGTTCCTTAGAGGAATTACGCTTTTTCCTGTGTGCAAAAAAGCTTTTCAGTTCCGGACGCTTCTTTTTACCTGAAGCTATGCAAACATTTGGGTATGTGATCCAGCTGATAACAATATCTTCTAAATGGTCATATCTGCGCTGCCATCCGTCCAACATCAAAAAAATATCTGCAAGGCACAACCGTTCTACTTCCCACGGCTTTAAATTCAATTCACCATAACACCACGGCAAAAGTTCATCCAGCAATTCTGTAAAGCTTTTTGTTACTTCCCCACTTCTTCATCATCAGGCGGCGCTTCAATTTCCAGCGTATTATTTTCAGTTTCCAGCACCTTCCTGGCAAACCCAAAAACACCCGCTTTGCTCAAAGCGATAATAACAAGCGTCTGCAAACTTTCACTGCTGTTATCCAGTAGCCACTCATCCATCCAGTTATAAACCTGTTGGATAGTAACTTTTTTGTCATACGCAGCCAAGCCGACATACAGGCATTTTGCCAAATCGCCTAAAGCTACAACGCCGCCGTTTACCATTTTGTAAACATTGTGGTCATCCAGCATCCTTTCAAGCTGGCTTACACCCAAAGCATTAAACTTGATTTTTCTTTCTTTACCGCCTAAATTGATCGTCACACTTCTGTCCAAGCTCATTTTCATCGCTCCTTTGGTATAGAAAAAGCAGGGCCTTCAAAGCCCTGCTTTAATTATTATTTTGATATTTCTTATTATTCGGCAGCGTTCAAGATACTGTCACAGTAGCAATGTTGCTATAACCGTTCTTGTCGCCGCCATTTACCTTTAAACGAAAGTACGCCCTGCCGGCTTTTACCCCGCTTACTTCTGCGCTGGTCGCAGTGTTTTCAATCGCTACATCTGTATCTGTAAATTCAGTTCCATCTTCACTCTGCTGTAAAACAACAGCAGCAGCACCAGCAGGTGCAGCAAAGGTCAGGTTCACTGTCCCTGCACTTTCAGATGTAGCAGCAAGGTCAGAGATCGCATTTGCTGTGTTGCGCGGGTCAGGCTCATTAGTAACAAATTCAGGTTTTCCGATGCCGCTAAGCGTCATGGTAACAGTAGCAACATCATCATGCGGATTGTCGTCACTGAATTCCGTGATATTCGCAAAACCTTTTACAGCATTACCATATTTATCAAGGCGCATGATATGCACTGCAATATCATTCACGAAGGCATATTTCAAAGCATCCAGCATTTCATTATTTACTTTATAAACGCCTTCCTGCTCAATACTCCAGCTTTTAGTCCCTTGCAGGCTTTCACCCCAGCCGCCGCTTGCTTTGTCACTGCCGTCGATTTCGTCCCCGCTCATGGAAAGCGGCGAATTACGCTGTCCGCCGACTAAACCCCATTTAGGATTTTCAACAGTAGCGCCTTCACCATAGTTCAAAAACAACAGCAGGCTTTTACCAGCCAGCGTTTGACTTTTGTTTGGCTGCATAGGGAAATTAGCTGCTTTGATAATTTCATTCATTCTTTTCTACCTCCTACATTTCTTTTTGTTCAACTTTTACTATGACACGTACAACGCCATGCTGCCAGACAGTCCCATCTTCATATTCTTCCTTGAAGGCTTCCACCATATCAATCTCCAAACCATGAAAATAGTAACCGGCAATCTCAATCTGCTCCAGCTCAGCAGAACCGGTCAAAACCTGTACAATATCGTCAAGCATTTCATCCAGTTCTTTTTTTCCATGATAATTACTGAAAGCATTGATATTCACCGTAACCTCCCAAACAGGGCAATCACGCTTAGCACTTGACGGCTTACCTGTAGTTTCGCCAATAACCAAATACCTGCTGTCTACAAGTTCTCCATCTTCAAAAGGCGTGCTGTCGTCATAGACATTATAGCCGCGTATATTACTGCTCAACGCTTTATATACAGCGGCCTGCACAGCTGTTAAAGGCACATTTCTAATCATTTAGGCATCTCCCTTAACACTTTTTTTATATCATTTTCGATCCTCGGCTTGCCGCTCTGATAAGCAGGTGTCATATAGGGACGTGCAGGCCGTGCCGGAATATGGACTACACCTTTTCCCGGCTTACTGCTTTTATGCACAAAACGCCTGAAACCTCTGCCATCAATCCGCAAAGCCAGTTTAGGTTTTCCGCCTTTTCTTGCTCTGCTGCGCGGCCGTACTGTAGCAGCTGCTGCACCAAATTCTACAAGATGCGCATATGGCACATTAGTGCGGACAGTAGATGTTATAGCCGTACTGTCGAACCTTGTGCGTATACTTTTACGCAGTTTGCCGCTTCTGCGCGGTACACGGCTGCGTGCTTCTTTACCAATATTTTGTCCACCAAGCCGGATAGCTTCTGAAATTTTTTCGGTTGATTTTGTATCATACGCTTTCAAGCGCCGCAGGGCTTCGTCCAGTCCCTCGACTTCAACAGACATGCGCATGCTCCTGCTCATAATGGTTTTACCAGCTTTGTTTCAATTTCCAGATAACCGTTATCCAGATCAGAAATATTCAGCAGTTCATATATCAGATTTTTACACCGAATGCGCATGGTTACATCAGGCATTTTCGCGCCGCTGCACCTGCGAACTGTAAAAAACACAGGTACATAATTGGCATGTTCTCCCATCAGCTCACGCCTTGAAGCAGGACGTTCACTTTTAGCTGCCCACAGATTAAAAGCTTCAGAATACATTGCTGGCATCTTACCGCCCAATTCGTCACGCACTGTTTCGGATTTCTGTAAAAAAGCGATCCTGTGTTTCAACATTCCCGGATTCATAATGTTATGATCCTCCCCGGTTCCAATAATGCTTTAACCGCCAAAGGAACTTCACGTGGTATCGTATTGTCAAAACTTACAGCAGTACGATTTTCAAACCAGTGCGCAACAAGCATCCTGATTGCAAGCTTTACCTGTTCATCCACACCGGCAGCATCTTCTACGCCAGTTACATACCTGACAGTCACATTATTTTTTTCAGCAGTAAAACAAAGTCGTGCCAACAAATCCTGAACAACGGTATATCCAACATTATTCAAAGTTGCATTACTCACGCTTAAAACTTCATGCAGATTTTCACTACGCGGAAGTTCTAAAATATTATTCATTGGCCTGTCAACCAATTCCAGCGTTTGCCTTAAATACGCCCTGTGCTGAAAATCCTCACAATATTGACGGGCAGCTTTTATAAGCTGCCCTATCAAAGATTGTTCTTCGTCACAGTCAAGCCGTAAATAGGCACACATCTCCTGAAGGCTTACCGGCTCACTTGCAGGTGGAACAATCACTTTTAACCGCATGATTATTCTTTAGGTGCAGAAGCAGTTTTGTTTGCAGCAGCTGTGCCTGTTACAGTAGCAGTTGCAGCATTAGACACACCGGCATTCTCGCCACCGGTTACAACTACTTTATAGCCGTAAGTTCCGTTTGCCAAATTAGTGTCCGTGTACTCAGCCGCATCAACCGAAACAGCATTCACATTAATGCGCTGATAAGTTACGCCATCATCACTGCGCATGATATTAACGGAATTAGCATTTTTAGCAGCAGTAAAAGTCAATTTTACATTGCTGCCGGTAGCTACAGCTGTCAAGTCACTGATCGGCGTAGTTGCCGCAGTAGTACCACCAAGCAATACATAAGGGCTGACCTGTACACCGCTGTCAAGCATATACGGAGCATTTACCCACGGCTTGCCATCCACATTGCGGAAGGCTTTGATAACCGTTTGATTACTGGTAAATTTGACATGTTCAGACATGCTGATATAAATACCGCTGCCATCTTTAATCAAATATTTTTTCAGATTGACCAGCTGCAAGTCGCCTGTATTACCACGAGAAGCGTTCATGCCGGTCAGGAAAAGAGGCATCCCCATTAATGTTGTAGGAATACCCTTAGTCAGATCCCCCTGCACAAAAACAAATCTGCCGGAAGCGTCCTGCAATTTAATCAAATCTGCCAAAATGGTGCTGCTGGCAAGAAAAATGGAATCAGGAATATCTTCAGGCGGGAACGCTGCCATCATATTGGCCACATCATTAGTTGTAACTTTACCCGCAGTTTCCCTTTGTACAACCAGCTTGCCACCATTGCCGTTAGTAGCAAACCCCAGCGGTTTGCCAATTCCATTACCATTGATAAAAGCTCTGTCTTCTGCACGTACGATAGCATTGCTTAAAAGCTGCCCAAAAATAGTAGACGAAGCAGGCGCATTACGCAGTAACGTATCTGTAACAGTAATAAAGCCGGCAACTTCTTTAGGCTTCAGCTCAACATTTCTAAAGCTTGCATTGCTTTCAGGCTTCTCCTCACCTTCTTCGATCCATTTAACAGTCACACCGCCTTCATTGCCAGCAGTATAATCCAATGCAGGCATATTGATCGGTGCGTCCGGATATTCTCCTGCCGGGATTACCAAAGCAAACGGACGGATCAGGCTGCGTTTTTCCCCAACCATTAAAAGCTCCTCCGAAAATTGTTCAGGAATCAAATAACCACCGCTTGCGCCATCAGCAGTATTTTGTGCTTTAAGATTTTCCAAGCGGCCTTTTTTATCGCCATATTTAATAGCGTGCAGCACTTCACCCAAACTTTTAAAGCCGCCGTTATCTTTAGCCCCATCCTTGACCGGGTCAATATGTACAGCCGGGCCACTATTTCCAAAGGCACTGCCGCCATAACTTTTCTGCGCATTGGCGTCCATCTGTTCCAGCATTTTAATCTGACTGTCACATTCGTTGATTTCCTGCTGCAGATCGTTGAAATTCTTTTCCATTTCAGCAGTCAAACCACCCGCTGCTTTAGACATGATTTCCTCCTGTGCCTTGATAGCCTTAGCACGTTTTTGTAATAACTCTTGCATGTTCATTAGTGTAGTCCCCCTTTATTTTTGTTTAAATTCAAACGCATCTGCATTGCTTTCATTTTTTCCTGTGCCAGCCGATCATCATGCAGATCAACCACAGTCATTTTCTTACTGACAACAGCATAAACACGTTCAGCAATGCTTTTAGCCAGCGCGTCAAAACTGTTCTTACTTAAAATATTTTCAGCCATCTGTACAGCAGGGCTTACATCAACACCGGCAGTTTTTGCTTTCAATAAAGCATCAGGATTAGCCGGAATAGTAACGCAGCTGTATTCAAGCAGCTCCTGTTTTATAAAGTCAATCCCATAAGGCCGGTTCACGTCCTCTGTCCATTTCCATTCGATACCACGGAAACGGCAGCTGACCGCGTGCAAAAAGCCCAGCTTATACATTTGCCCAACCATATAACCATAATCATTTTCATCCTTACTGGTAAACTCAGCCCGGCCAATAAGTTCTCCGCCCTCCACTTTCTCCAGCAAAGACTTCGCCACAGGCAGCTCCCACATATCGTGCATCCACAATACAACAGGATTTTTGCGGAAGTTTTCCAGCTCCCAGCCGTCAGGATTTACGGTGTCAAAATCTCTGTCCACCGCTCCATTGGATAAAATAAAATCGCAGATAATCCGGCCGTCTTTTTCTTCGATAGCCTTAACCTGCTCCATCGAAAACGCTTTGACGCACAAAAGTTCATCCGCAGCAGGTTTATTACCACTTTTCAACGCTTCACGGCAGGCTTTCAATTCCATACTCATTTTTTATTCGCCCCCTTCTTTTTGGCAGCTTCCTCAACAGGAAGCATGTTGCCATTAATAAATACCGTTTTACCTTGCCCGTCAGGAAGCGGATTCATGTTCTCGCGCTCACGCCATTCATCAGCATTGATAATGCCATCCTGCCGCATAAGGTGCAGCATGTTAGCACGGCTTTGATTATCACCCCGCAGCATGGAAAGCATATCAAATTCACAGTAATAACCTTCCTGCCGCTGCTGGCGCGTTAAACAACGCATGTTCATAAACTGTTCCCAGCGCACAAACCACGGCAGCATTGTGTTCTGATAAAAGTCAATCGTCTGCTGCTCTATATTAGAATACGTTGACTTTTCCAAATTCTGAATAAGATGCAGCGGAACACGGTAGAAGCGTGCTATTTCTTCAGTTTGATATTTTCGTGTTTCCAAAAACTGCGCTTCTTCAGGATTTACAGAAATACGATTGAATTTCATACCACCTTCCAAGATCATCGTAGAACCAGCATTGCTTCTTCCTTCATAACGCGCCCTAAACTGTTCTTTCAACCGCTGCCAGGCATCTTCTTTCAAAGGCTTGTCAGTTTCCAAAACACCAGTTGCCAATGCGCCATTTTCAAAAAATTTATTGCCAAGTTCTTCACTGCTCATGCCTAAGCTGATAGCACGCCGCGCCATTGCCAGCGGACTATAACCAATAACACCATTATAGCCAAGCCCCGGAATATGCAATATTTTTTCCGCAGGCAGCTTATACAGCTTGCCGCGGTCATTGACATTGTAATAAATCTCACCGGTGTTATAGTCCTGTGCCGGAAGCACATTCACAGGCAGCAGCATGTTCAGCTGCGTAACTTCTCCCTTGCTGTCCAATACTTTTTCAGCATAGGCATTACCCCCGCTCAGCACATGATACTGCATAGTTTCACGCAGATAATAAGCCGGCATATTCGGTGCAGCAACATATGTCAGCACATCATACAGCGGATTTTCAACAGCCCTGCGCCTGCTGCCGTCAGGCAGCTTCTGATACAAATAGCATTTACAGCTGGCAAATGTTTCAGCCAGCACATGGATGCAAGCCCATACTGCGCTATACTGCATGGCAGTAACATGATTAAGCTGCACTCCATTCAGCATCATTCCCGGTGTAAGGCGAAACTGGCTGCTTACAGTTGCACTCTTTGCGGCACCCGGCGCAAAGAGATTTTTGAAAGCACCCACCAGCAGGCCTGCCGGGCTGCGTATCGTATCACCCATCTTTTATTTCACCTCCCTTCAGGTAAAATAAAAACAGCCATTCCCACAAGGAAACAGCCGTTCATTTTTTTGTTTGTTCTACTTTTCGCCTGGCAATATTGGCTGCTACAGCAACCAACAGCACGCCGGCAACAATTAAAGCGGCCGGTATGCTGATCAGTGCAATACCGGTCACGACAAGCAGCATACCCAAAAGCACCAGTATGACAATAGCCTTATCTTCCTTATCCATTCCATCACCTCACAAAAAACGAACGCCGGAACTGCCGCCAGTGCCGCCGTATTCTTCATAAAATGCAGGCAAACGTGCCATAGCATTTATGCCGGCAGCAACCAAGTCAATACGCTGCGTATCATCTTTATTTTTCTTACTCAATTTGATATTTTCATTGCTGTCAGTGTAGGCATACGCATTACGCAAGCACCAGTCAAACAGCTCATTGCCTTCATGGATAATATTGCTCTCCACTACTTTCAGCCTAAATTCTTTGGTAGGTTCGCTCAAAGTCGGAATACCCTGCCGCACTTCAATAACTGTTTCCCCTTCTTCTTCCAGCTTCTGCATGAAGTAAGAAGCGTTCCAGCCATCAAAACAATGTTCCACAACATCTAAATCCAGCTCATTAGCAAAGCACTTTACCCATACCTTCATCACATCATAATCAACAGCTGCGCCCTCTGTTATGGTGCAGTAGCCACGCTGGGCATATTCCCTGTAGGCTATGCGGTCAGTCTGTTCATGTCGTTTTACCGCTTCTTCAGGTATAAAGCCATGCGAAACTACTGCTACACGCTTTTCATCAAGCGGAATAATAAAAGTCGCAGCTGTCAGATCAATGCGCTTTGAAAGGTCATACCCAACTATGCAGCGCTTGCCGCTGATACTTTTGTATAGTTCATCACGGGTCACCTTCAGTGTCTTCCACTTAGGCATCAGGCCATCCATGTATTTCAATTCACTGCTGTCCTGCCACAAATTACAGCGTTTAGTCAGATATTCGCGCAGTTTTTTCGGGTCGTTACTTACAAATGCTTCACGTCCCTCGCTTACTATTTCTTTCAGTAAATGCTTGCTGTATTCAGTTTCATGTTGCAGCACAGGATTCGCTTTGACTAAAGCGTTGATATCATAAGGATCGTCGCCATCCTCCAGTTCGCGTATCATGCAGAAATAATCATCAATAGGCTCATCTGTGTCGCCATCTAAAATTTTGCAACACAGGTCATATTCTGCCTTACAGGGATTGTTTTCTGCATCTTTACCAGCCGTAGAAATGATAAACAGCAAAGACTGCAGCCGTTTGCCGAAGCCGGATTTCAGCACGTCAACGATCTCGGAGGACGGATGCGCATGATATTCGTCAATTATAACCATACACGGCGCACCTGAATCTTTGTTTTTCGTCTGTTTGCTCAAAGCCCGCATCCAGCCTTTACGCGTTTTATGCTCTACACGCGTACGCTTGATAATAAGCTTCTGACTGATTTCTACAGAAGCTTCACCCATAGAACAGGCATCACCCCAAACACGTCTTGCCTGTTCCCTGTCCACGGCCGCGCATTCAACCTCCGGTGCCATTTCAAAGCGCCGCAGTTCAGGCTTGCCCGGCGGATAGATCGCGTCAGCACACATGCCGTATAAAGCAACGCCTGACATTTCAGTGCTTTTGACATTGCCACGGGCTCTGAAATTAAAAGCTTTAGTAAACCGCCGTGCGCCGGTTTCTCTATGTACCCAGCCAAAAACACAGCCCAAGTCGAAATACTGAAAAGGCAGCAGCTGGATATGCTGCCCGGAATATACGCCACGCACATGCACACAGTATTTTTCAAACCAGTCAAAAATCCTGTTTGCCCTGCTTTCATCAAAAACATAAGGAAAGCTATCTGTACCCTGCCTTTCCAGATCATCAAGATGCCGCTGACAAGCCTGCCGTTCCCGCTTACATACAAGGCGCAGTCCGTCAACTACCTCGCGCGCATAGCGCTCAGTCACAAATAAATCATCATAACATGTCATGCCATCATTGAATCCTGTTCATCATCGTCATTTAAAGCATTAGCACGTTTGACAACAAGGCGGGCGCGAGCAGTTGGCGTAAGTCCAAGCTTTTCAGCATAGCTTAAAGCCTGCTTACCATACATATCTAATTTCTTTTTATCAGGGAACATCTTCACAGCTTCATCTTCAAACAAAGCCTGATAGCGGCAGAAGTTCGCCAATATGCGTGCATCAACATTGTCAAACAGCTCTATCTCTTTCCCTTCCTTGATAATTTCCTTCCAAATTTTCAAAGCCGCAGCACACGACTTTTCTTTTAAAAACGCAGGTGTTTTCAATACTACTTCAGCACGCTTGATTTTTTCTTCTGCGTTTTGCCGTTTCTCAATTTCTGTTTTTGTATAATGTTTACCAGTTTTATTGCCACGGTTAAAAAGCATAACCTTAGCACTTTGAGCCGGTGTCGGCATAAATATCACCTCCTTCAATCAATATTTGCAAAAAAATATATGATAGGGGAACTTTTCAAAAGTTCGAGTACGGTGCGGTATGATGTGAAAAGCTGCAGGAAATTGCACCCCCCTACCCCTCGTAAGGGATTACCCTGAGTAAAAATTTTAAGAAAAAATATTTTTTTATTTTTTCAAAATATCATTACCAAAGCCGCCGTCCTCAGTAGCAGTTTTAATATCATGGCAACGTTTACACAACGCCTGATGATTAGCTTCATCCCAAAATAAATCATAATCGCCTTTATGCGGCTTGATATGATCCACTACACTCGCAGGCGCATTGCGGCAATTTGCACAAATCGGATGTTTCTGCAAAAATATTTTTCTGTATCTTTGCCAACGCGCATTATAGCCACGCTGAGCAGCACTTTTACGATAACGGTCATAGCGCATGAATTTTTCCTGCTGGTGCTTATCACAATAACCGTTTGCATTATCCGTCAGGCTAAGACAGCCAAGCTTACGGCATTCACGCTTTATTCTGTTTGGCAAGCTGTCACCTCATTTCACGCATAAAAAAGCACCTGCAATATAACATTGCAAGTGCCGAATACGTTTTTACATTTCTTATCACTACCATATTACCACAGGTAAAAGCAAAAATCTGTCCTCTTTTTGTCCATTCCAGCGCATTTACAATCCCAAAGCCTTAGCAAATTTAGATAAAGCTTTATTGTACTGGTTATAAATAGCCTGCCTTGAACTGTATCCCAGCTTCTCCGTGATGCGCTCCATACTATAGCCGTCTACATGGCGCATTATCAAAATATCGCTGTAATGCTCACAATTTATTCCTTTATTGATTATTTGCAGCGCATCTTCAATAATTAATATTTCAGCCTGCCTGTCTGCTATTTTCAAAAGTATCCTTTGACATTCTTCAGCAATATTCATCATGCTAGGATGATAAGGTGTTGTGCTGGTAGCTGCCGCATCATAGGATGCAACAGAAGCAACAGCAGGTTTACCGGCGTCTGCCAATCTTTTCAGCTTACTGCGCAGGCCTTTAAGCGCTTCACGGTTCAAAGCATATTCTTCCAGTTTCTGTACAGCCATCCTTTTTTCTTCATCACGCGCCTTTATCACCTGCTTCACATCCTTTTCCGTTCCAGTATACGCAACCACGGCAATACCGTATTCCTTCAGGAAGTTTTTCTTCAAAGTCAACATCCAAGATGTCCAATGTTTTATCACTGCTTTTCACGGCGTAGCTGTCTAAAAACTTTTGCGCTAACTCTTTATGGACGATCGCGCCAATAGCAACCTGATTATCAAAAACTCCCGGAATATTTCTGACTATGTACATATCAGCTGCGCACCGTTCCACTTTTACCAGCAATCCATTAATTTTGTATGCCTGCATTTTTTTCCATCCTTTTCATCGAGCAAATTTCCATCTTTACAATCAAAAAGCCTGTATATTTATCTATTGAGCCAACACGCCTGTAGCCGTTAGTCCTGCACCTTTTCAAGCACATACATTTGCCGCAGATATGTTCCTGCTCAACCAGTTCTTTAAGTTCGTCTTTATTTTTCTTGATCCATTCAGCTTCTGCTTCCGGCCAATGCTCTTTAGCGTAGCAGATTATTTCATCTTCTTCGACAGAAGCCTTAAAATACTGTGCCGCTTCAGAAAATCTGCCGTTCTTCGCCAACTCTATTATTTTTGCAATCCGTTGAGGTTTTTGAACATATTCCGGTACTTTTTTCGGAGTGGGCGGCGTTGGAAGCAAAGCTTCTTCCTGCGCCGGTTCATTATTGCCCAGCTCTGCAGCCTGACTGATGAAATCCCACATTTCAAGTTCATCAGGATATTTTTTACAAGAAGCAAGGGCAAGCTCAGCTGCTTTATCGAATACAACGGCATCAACAGTACGGAACGCAACCAGCCATTCATCACACAGCCTTTTGCGCATGGCAATATCCATGCTGGCAGAAAGTTTACCGTTTATTTCCATGATCGGCATCTTTTTCTTATCAAACTGGTAAAACGCTTTTAAAACATTTTGCTTTGTTATAACATTCACGTTATGCCCTCCTGTCTGTAAAAATCATCCAGCGATTGCTGTGCAGCTTTATTGTCATTTGGCAAACCATCTGTAAGCCAGTTACCAAGTATGCCAAAAAGATAATTCTTCGGATTACGAATCACTTTACCCCTGTTAGCTGCTTTTAACTCCCTTACGGCCTGCAATACCCATACGGCTTTAGCACTAACAGCAAAAGCTTGCAGCATTTGTATTTCATCGTCCGTAAGCCTGTGTTTTGCACTTGTAAAAGCAGCATTGTATTCCTGCAAAGCTGACACAAATTCAGGTTCCGATGCAGCACTGCGCAGCTTCTTGTTCGTGTCAGTGTTGTTTAATTTATTTTTTAATAATATATAATTCTTGTTATGTGTCGCCAAATGTGTACCCGAAGCTGTTCCCTTTGGTGTTTCCGCAGCGGCAATATTTTCACTGGAAGCCCTTGCAGTATCGGCATTCGCAAGTGTCTCCAAATCTGTTCCCAAAAGTGTATCCAAAGGTGTATCCGCCAGCTGATAGCATTCCCAGTTTTTGATACGCACGATCGTACCTTCACGCTTACTTTTGCATTCTAAAAAACCGACTACGGCAAGACGGTTAAATTCACTTGTAAGCTTTTTTAAAGATACGCCACAGCTTTTAGCAAAGCGGCGGTAACTGATAAACAATTCACCCGGATTCAGTACAGCATTTTTATCTGTTGTTATCTGCCAGTGTGTGACGCTGTGGCAGGCGTTTAATAGCAATGTAATCAGTATTACCTTGCCTTCTGTATCAGCACCACACCAAGCACGGCTTTTCAGCAATTTACGGTGCAATTTTATCCATCCACTCATAGCCCTTAACCTTTCATGGATGCGACTATATAAAAGCTATCGCTGCCTGTAGCACGCACAAAAAGAGGCTTATACTTGCCATTGCTGCCAATAGTAACACTATCACCGCGGCAGTTATATATCAGCCTGTACAGCCTGCCAGCCGAAAAATAATTTGTATCTTCGTCCTGGCCTTCAACGGCATCCAAAGCAATACTTTCAATACCAGTCCCAGCGATGCTAACAGCTTCGATATATAGCCGCTCTGCGTCACTGCAAATTTTTATCTTACTGCCTATTTCATCGCCAACAATAACTGAAGCTCTTGAAATAGCTGCCAGCAACTTGCTTTTATTAATAGTTATACACTTAGTTTCGCTGTTGCCCGCAGCCACCTTTTTACAGTCAGGAAAGCTGCCGCTTACTGACTGGCACATATAATCAAAGCGCGGTGCAGTAACAAAAATACCCTGCGCACTGCTGACCAATCGAACTTCACCCAATTCAGCCAGTTCTGCAATGTGCTGGATATTCAAGGGCAGCAAGATCAATTTAACAGCCTGATTGCAACATGCAGGCGGCACTACATACTTTGCAACACAGGAATTTTGCGCACTCCAGCAGACGGCACTGCCATCGTCCGCAATATTTATTTCTATCCCGCCCCTTGCACCAACAGCATCTTTGGCAATAGCAGCACTACAATGCTTCATTGCTTCCTGTAAAAATCCTGTAGAAAGGCACACGCCGCCTTCAGGTATCTTCAATTCAGGCAGGCGGGCTGATAGTATCGTTAAATTATATTGACTGTTCTCTACAACGATCTGCAGCTCTTTTTCAGCAAAAATAAGCCTTACATCACCTGTAAAAGTTTTTGCCAAAGCCAAAAAGCGTTTACATTCAACACAAATATCAGCTGATTGACCGCAGCCGTTGCTTATTCCTTCCATTCTGTACGTCAGCTGCTCTGCAGCTCCTGCCCGGCAGAACATAAGCATATAATTATTATCTTCATGTGGGCTTACTGCTACAATACGCAAAGCGCCGGCCATTTGTTTTAGATCATCATCCTGCTTTTTGCCGGAAGCCATATTGCCACCAATCAGCGCAACATATTCCAAAGTTTTTTTGAGTTCCTCAGAACTAACATAAATTTCAACAGCCATAGCATCACCTTATATTTTTTATTTAGCTATATTCTATTTAACACTTTTCTCCGGCACCGCATCATCTGTATATCTAAATTTATCCCACAAACAGGATTCCAGCCGTCTAATTTGAAGTTCCAAATCAGCTTCCATATCAGAAAGGATATGTTGAGAAAGCATGTTTGCAACTTCCAGTTTATTTTCACTAAGATCGCTACAAAAATTAATACCATCATTAACAGCCCTACCACTTTCTTTATTAAAATAGTGAAATCGCATTTCAATAGAAGTAGCCCCATACTGCATTCTTTCTTTAAGTTCAGTCACTCTTTCCAAACATTCAGAGTAGTACCGTTTGCATGTCAAAAGTTCTATCAGCTCAGCAACCTTTTCTTTATTCAAAATATTATTTTCCATATCTATCACCGTTCTTTCGCATGTATTGTTTCTACCGCAAACAACTTATTAACAGGCTTTTGTAAATCCCATTTGCCAGGAAATCCATTAGTAATAATGCCACAACAGCTATGACCTAATCCCAAAGGGCAATCCGCACATTCAGTGTGTTTTGTGCATTCATTTTTAATTGTTTCCAGTGCTTTATATAATTCCATAAAACTATTCATCCTCTCGTATGATCGTAATCCTTAAAATATTTTATCGTTCGAAAAATTCGCTTATTATTTACCCACCTTTGTAAATAGCGTGTTTCCTTCGGCGCATGAATTTTATCGTAGATCATAATATAGGGATCATATCCCAGCTCACGCAAAGCATATACACGAAACAAATCACCAGAGTAACTACTATTAAAGTTCGTTAATACATAAACCCTTCGACGTCTAAAATCACCCTTCCAAACATCTTTATACTTAATCAACTTATCATACGTAACCATATCGTGCGGATCGTCCCACGCAAAGTGAAGCATACTGTATTTGACATTATTGATAGCAGCAGCTTTTTTATCAGTCATAAGCCTTATATCAAGCCCTTGCGTGAAGTCTACCCATGCTCCGCTATCAGCCAACTGTCCAAGTAAGTTTTCCCAATCAGGACAAGCTAGCAAATTAGGATCAAGCAATTTTATATGTTTATGCCCACTCCAAAACCGAGATAAATTTGCCACCTTATGAGCTTGCATACCTTCCTTTTCTGCCACAATGCAAAACCGGCACTTACGTGGGCACCCTCTGCTCAAGTAGCCATATGCTGTATCCTCAATACCGTACAAATTATAGTCAGGGTAACAACTTTCTATTTCATTTGGCAGCTTACTTGTAAGATCATAACCAGTCCCACCTTTCACTATTTCGTCTGCCTGATATGATTGAATATCATCCGGCGTAAAAGTAAAAACCTTTGCCATATATACTTTGTCATAATGCTCTAGACTACCAGCCCATCCTACTGAATCACCAAGACTTTTATGCCATGATGAGATCTTCATTAATGCCAAATTAGGAAAACGATGCCCATCAACGTCAACAAGCCCTATCTTCATTTTCCTGATCCTCCAGTAGCTTCATCAAACATACCAGTTTCTACCTTCTGAACAATCTGACCATTTTCAGCAACTTTTTTTGCATTATTATCTGAAATAACAGCTTTAGGATATTTAGTGCCAAGCTGCGCTTCAACAAATATTGCTTCATCACCAGTAGCATCCAAGCTTTTGCTTGCCTTGATATTAATAGTTATGTTGCCTTTATCACCAATATCTAATTCATTAATAAGCTTTCTAAATTCGCCGGTAAACAGAAAATTCAAATCACCATCACACAAATTCTTTAAATCAACTTCCTCGGCCTGATATACTTCACCAGTCTGTTTATTGACATACTCCATAATTCATTTCCTCCAAAAAAGATAAATCCCATAGCGGCAAGTAAAACATTCGCTACAGCTATAGATGCAATAAAAAATATTATCGTCAAAAAGGTATATTGAATAAGTTCAAACAAACTCATATCCATAAGATTTATCCTTCCTTTTCACTGCCAATATGTTTACTCAAAGCATTTATGACTTCCTTATCTTCATTCTTAATCAGCTGAATAGCCAAAGCCGTCACACACCTATTACAAATACCAATTTCGCTATTATGAAAATAAAAACCATTCATCAACACTTCTTCACAACGGCAGCAGAAGCTTCTTTTGTCCATATCAAACTCACTTCCTTAATCGTTTTGTTTAGTTATCTGTTTATAACGCTCATGTTTTTCAAGCCCTTCTACCATAAAGGCAAGTCTTAAATTATCAGGATTTATTTTGTTAGTAGCTTTTTCTGTTGTTATTGATTCCGGCGGAAAAATTTGATTTTTAACTAAAAACGCATCATAAAACATCTGCAGATCTTCATTCATAGCCCTTATATAAAAATTACACATTTCTTCAATTTCTATACATTTAGCTTTTGAAGCTTTTATGCCAACCGTTTTAGTTCTACGCCCTTTGCTGTAACCAATAACGTGTCCTAAAACCATATAAGTTACTTGCCAAATAAGGCGTTGTTCTAATTCTGTTTTGTATCTAATCCATATGATTTCTTCCACATCCTCAGCAATATCCGCATCAGTTATTCCGTATTTTTTCTTTAATCGTTCTAAAATTTCAGCAGCATTAGTCTGTTCGCCATAAAATCCAGCTTCAGCAAGCTTTTTTATTTTTGAAAGCAATTCAGCTTTGTTATTCATCTTTATTTTGCCCTCCACATTTTAGTTCGCGCCGGCGCACGATTATTCCAGCGGCAGATCATTTCTTCTACAGTTACTTTTGCCTGCATGGTGTTTCCACATTTGCAGCGAATATACTTATAGCCACAATCGCCAAACTCCATATGCACACGCCGGCCACAGCTCCGGCAATGGCAAAGCTCAGCAACTCCGAACATATTAAGCTGATCGGGAAAACAAAAGAAATTATAGCTTGCCAAAGTATTAACTCCAATGCAGTCACAGCACGGATAAACACCCGGATGCCGTTTATTTTTCCACCGGCAGTTATTACATTCAGGTTTCATTTTCCCGCGACCTCCATATTAAAAATAATATGTTCCCCCGGCAGAATATAGCGGCCCAAAGCATTATCCCTTTCAGCCTGTGCGCAAATCTCCCGCCAGTCGCGCTGATCGTCATACGTTTCTTTTAAATCGTAAATTATTTCTTCCAAAGTATCACCCGCCTGCACCGTTACAGTTACAGCAACAGTTTGCTTAGGTTCATCCATAAAAAACGAATACCACAAGCAGCAGGCCAACCCTAAAACAGTTAAAAAGTATTTCACAATATCACCCCACTATGATAAAATAATGGGTAGATGAGAACTGGCGAAGTTACATCTACCCTTGAACGTATAGTGCGTCAACACTATACGTTCTTTTCTTTTTCATTATTCATTTACATCCCTCCCTATTGTGCAGCAGCTCTACGCTTGGCCAAAAGCTTTTTAGTTTCACTTTTAAGATCAAGAATATCGCTTTTAAATCGGTTTTCATCACTAGGTTTATTTTTGCGAAAACTGATTATATTTGCAGCATGCTGCATGTTTTTCATACTGGCAGCCTTCAGCTCAGCCTGTCGCTGATCCTGATCGCGCAAGAAAGCAATAACATCTTCATCCCAAACTCTGATCGGGCATCCGCGTTTACCGCCTCCACTATGCGGTAACAAGCCACGCTGGCAATAATTCAACATATCATAATAACTTGCGCCATAGATTTTACAAAACTTGCTCAAACTCATACGCTGCATTTACTGCACCACCTTTCAGCACCAGCCGGAACTCCTTTTATTCCAGCATTTTGCATTTTTACGTTCAGACCTTTCTGTGATCCTAAAACAGCAGCTGACACGCTTCCGCACTTTTATTCTGCGATTAATCGCTTTGATGCAATCGAGTACGCATCTCAGCCCTAATTCTATGTTTTTTCTCAAATCGACCATCACCCGACAGACCTGCTCTACATTGATAAGTACAGACCAATTCAGCCCGCCAATGTTTAACTGCTCATCATCCGACTTCATTTCCTCGCCTCCATATTTCTCTCATTTTTTCATCCCATATCTTTTCACACCCAATTTTTCTAGCAAAATTTAATAAAGTATTATATTCTCTCCAATATGGTCTAGCACGTTCTTCACCCAATTTTCTATTCATTTGAGTATACAGCCTATATGAAGCTTCAATTTCTTCCACCAGTTCTTGAACTATCTTTTGAACAGTCATTTTAAGCCCCTTCCTTTCTTACCTTTTACACAAATCTTTATCGCCTTTCCATGCAGCAATATCGCAAATATGGTAAAATATAGTTTATCAACCATAATTTCCAAAGGAGTTTGATCAATGTTAGAACATTGGTATTATATACTTGCTATTCCGCTATATAAACTTATTAGTAATCTCATAAATTTACACAATACGAAAAAGATACATCATTTGTATATAATATGGATTGAAACCGAGACAGGCTACGCTGAACTTACTCAGGAAAAGCAAAACTTCAGCGAATTAATCAAAAAAGCAAATATAATAGAACCCTATATCCCAACAGTCCAACCAATGGGCTATGGTCAACTTGCATCATTTAATGCTTCTCTAGCTGAAAATTTTCCTTCCAGTTTAGAAAATTTTGTTGTAATTACCAATAAGACATTTTTACAATTAATTGGAATTTTTAAAAAACGCTGTTGGGAAACTTTTAATCCTTTATACTGGTTAAATCTCCTTATATATCTACCTCAAAATTTATTGCAATATTTAGGTTTTGGCGGAAAAAATATTTTCACTAAATTACTACAACTTCTTTGGTGGATAATAGGTATTTTCACAGCTACGGCTACTCAGCTTTATCCAGATTTATGCCGTCAGATCGTAGAACAGGTTTTACAAAAATTTTCTCTACTCTGACACATTCCTCTGGTAGATCAAATGTTTCCTGAATAGCCGTTGCCAGTCTACATGCCCGCATTTGACTAGAAAAACCACCAATGGAAACGTAAAAACTTTTGAAAACGCCTTGCTCTATGCAAGGCGTTCTTTTAATTTCCAGCCAGTGCAAAATTTTCTTCAACACTACTATGCCCCCTTTGCTGATTTTTCAGTAGCCACCTCAAATAGGTACTCAAAGCTTTTCCTATATTTTTTCATAAGAAAAGTTATTTCAGGTAACTCAAAACTTTTGAATCCACGTAGCCTAGCAGATAGCGCTTGATAATTCATTCCTAGCTCATTAGATACGCTTTGCAAGCTATCTCCGTTCCTACTCATTTCCGCTATTAAATTAGGGAAAATATATACAACTTTTCTTCTTACCATTTTTACCTCCTCATCTCACTTATATTTTAAACGCAAATTGCGTTATTCAATTATTATTTTAAACGCATTACGCGTTTTTGTCAATCTTTTATTGAATTTTTAATTGCAATTTGCGTTATAATGTGTTAAATTGTATTCATGGAAGGAGTACTACTATGAATATCTATATTGAATTTGGCAGACGATTAGCCTTTATACGTCAAAATTCAAAGCTTTCACAATCGCAAATTGCGCAAAAACTTAATATCGCACAATCAACATACGCAGGATACGAAAAAGGAGTACGTAAAATTCCTTTAGAAATCATTGTCCAACTATCAAAAATTTTAAATATTAGTCCTACTATACTAATATTGGGCGATGAAGCAAATATTGTTAAAGATTACACTATATCTGAACAAGAATTAATAAAAAAATATCGCCAACTTACTGCCGAGCAGCAAGGGGCGATAGAAAATAGTATAAATTATTATATTAAGGCAAATAAGAAAGATCAAACAACGGAAAACGGCGAAGACCCGTTCGAAAACAAGGTCGGGTAATATATGTTGATTTCAGTTCTGATCGTCACGGTGACGATTAAATAAATATTATAGTCCCGGGGAGAGTGTTTAGTGATGAAAAAAATTTTATTCGCAATACTTATGATTTTAATAATTTCTACTACATCTGGATGCGGTTCTAATGACACAAAAAACGCTGATCAAAACAAACCGAACGTATCCCAATCAACGAACAATTCGGAAGAAAAAATTAAAGTAACAAAAATAGCTTCTAACTCTAATCTTATCGCTAAAGCAATGAATATAGACAATGAAAAAGCAGTGGAAATTGACGGTATTTTATCTGCCATCGGGCTTGAAAAAATCACTTCTATGTACAAAATGACAGATACCGCTTATCAAATAACTGCTCCACCATTATCAAATCAAAAAGTAGATGTTATTTTAGTTATGTATGTTAAACCAAATAATACTATTGATAAAATTATATTCAGAAATAACAAGTTATATGAATCCGGAAATATTTTAAACACTCTCACTGGTACTATTTTATCTGACAACGAACGAAATATTGCAATGAGAGAAGCTGAAAGAGCAGTAAAATCTATTTTAAAAGACCCTGATTCCGCAAAGTTCAGCGGTAATTATTGGGTAACTAAAAATAATAATATTATTCGCGTTGTTGGTACAGTATATGCAAAGAATAGTTTGAACGCTGTCGTTTTAAGTAAATTTTTTGTAGATATGGACAGTAAATATAAAGTAATTGATGTAAAAGCAGAATCATTGTAAAAAACAAAATATTTTATATAGAAAGAAGGTTTCTAATTTGTTAGACGGTATGAGCGGAATCGAAATTTCTGATGTTTTTGGTCTTTCTGAACCTTTATCAAAATTAATTGATGTTGCTTCAGCTGCCTGTGGAAAAGTTTACGAACCATTACATATAAAAAAATTGGCAGACGCAAAAGCATACGAAATAAAAAAAATATCTGAAGCAATAGAATCAACAACAAATCTCGCCTCACACTATGCCGACGGTCAAGTAAATGTTGCCAATCAAATTCCACTTACTTTAGAAGAAAGAGCCAAAACCCGAGCAACTTTCCAAGAAATACAAAAACAACAAAATGTTGAAGCAGTAGTTGTCAATGCCTATAAAGAATTAGAAAATGAATCTGAGGTAAGTCCAGAACCAGTCAATAAAGACTGGATACTGCGCTTTTTTAATTCTATAGAAGATATCAGCGATAAAGATATGCAAGAACTTTGGGGGAAAGTATTAGCCGGTGAAATCAAAAAACCAATGTCATATTCGCTAAGAACACTAGAAAAATTACGCAACTTATCAAAAAACGAAGCCTTTTTATTTCAAAAAGTCTACAAAAACTCATTCACTATAAAAGGAGGGGATTATGCTCTATTGGGCGACGCTTCTGTGTTAGCATCGCATCAAATTTCATATGAAAATTTATTGACATTGTCTGATTGCGGTTTACTAAATATCGCTAACTATATAGAATACACAGCAAGATTGTCAACTCAGGGAGATGTAGTCACCGCCAATAAAAACTATACTATAATTGGTACTTCATTTGATAATAATTCTGAAATCAAAATTCCTGTTTATCCATTTACATTAACCGGCAATGAAATTTCACAAATTATATATAATACTTCTGATAAAATCACACCTACCATGCTTATTTCCGTAACCGATAAATTGAGAAACTCCTATAAAAACTTTGGATTCCATGTATTTAAAATAGATAAATATTTCGATAATAAGAGGGGTATAACCGTTGGTGAAAAGATATACTAATTTTATTATATAAAAACAAAATAGCCGCCCGGTGTTGGCGCACCGAACGGCTGTGTAATAACCCCACCCCGTTAAAAGTAAGGCTGATTACGCTAATATTATAACATATTGCAACCAGCCTTTACTACTTTATACACAATTTTAAAGAAAGGCTGGTTTTTTATATGAAAAAAAGACGATCAAACGGTGAAGGCGGTCTATCATGGGACAAGGAACGCCAAAAATGGTGCGGCACACTGCGCGATACTAACGGCAAACCGCATAAATTCAGGCATGTTGATAAAGTAGAAGTAATCAACTGGCTCAATAAAATGCGCCTTGTATACAGCAGTTTAAATCCTCTCTACAGCTATGATACTACTTTGCAGGATTTTGCCTTTGCCTTCATAAAAAATAAGGCTGCCAATCCTAAAATAGCTGAAAGCACTGTTAATTATTACACCTACCTGGCTTCAAAGCTTTATCCGCTGGCAAACGAAGTGATGAATAAAATCACGCCTGAAGATATCAATGCCTTTATTGCAGGAGCTGATCTATCAGCTTCCAATAAATCAAAGGTATATAAATTCTTAAAAATCCTATTTGGAGCTGCAAGGAAAAATAACCTTATTCTTGAAAATCCTATGGATATAGCCATTGTTCCGGAGTATGAACCGGAATACGATGAACCGTTTACACCGGAAGAAATAAAACTTATTATCACTAAATTAAAAAACACGCCTAAATTTTTACGCTATTATGCCCTCTGCTCACTTGAAAGTGTCATAGGCGCACGTATAGGCGAAATTTTGGGAATTGAACGCAGCACACTAAACTTCGAAAAAAATTACTGTAAAATAAAAGATGCCGTAAAAGCTGATATAAACGGCCGAACCTATGTAGGAAAAACCAAAACCAAAGCTTCTGTTAGAATACAATATTTTGATGCCGGTATAGGTAAAATCCTGCAAGACTACCTGGCAGCGTGCAATGTAGATAGTAAATATTTATTCTGCACAGCCAACGGAACACCTATCAGCGTCCGGAATATGCAGAGGGCATGGAAGATGATTTTAAAGCATGCTAACGTGCGTTACCGCAGCTTCCACTATCTGCGCCACAGCTTTATCACAGAAATGTTTATTCAAGGTTATGCTGCAGCAGACATTGCTGCTGTAGTAGGTCACAGCCGTTTAGAAACAACCAACAAATATGCCCTGCGCCGGCAGGACAAAGTTTTAGAGATTGCCAAAACAGCCGCCAACATTTATAATATTGCTTAGAAAGAAAGCACCGTTTTTATAAACGGTGCTTCTGTAATTATGGGGAACAGTTGGGGAACTTGTACCCCAAAACACTGTCTTTTTAGCCAAAATTTAGGTATTACCACGATTAGACAACAGATCACATAAAATACCTTAATCGCTGTATTTATGCGCTTACAGGGCATTTTTTACGCAAGATTTTATTTTAAAACCCTTGCCTACGAATCAAAAGGTCGCAGGTTCGAATCCTGCCGGGGCCACCAGAAATTAAAGCTCACTTCTTGCGAAGTGAGCTTTTTTGTTTGCCTATTTATTTTACGAAGGCCGCAGCGGGATCGTAAAGCTGAAAGTACTGCCTGCCCCTAAGGTACTGACAGCGCTTACTGTTCCTCCATGACTTTCGACCATCCATTTCACCATCGCCAGCCCTAAACCGGTACCGCTGTCGTCACCACTGCTGCGGGCGGTATTGACTCTGTAAAAACGTTTCCAGATTTTTGGCAGCTCGGCTGCGCTGATCCCAATGCCATCATCGCGAACAGTACCGACCGCATTTTTACCGTCACTCTTTAAAGTAAGCCAGATCTGCCCCTGCTGCCTGCCATACTTGACCGCATTAGTCAGCAGGTTAAGCCAGATACGCATCATCAGAGTCTGATCAGCTTTAACTAAGATTCCCGGTTCGATCTCTGCCGTCAGCGTGACCGCTTTGGATTCTGCCAGCCCCTGGGCTTCCTCTGCCACCATCTCGGTCAGTTCGCTTAAATCAAATTCTTCCAAATGCAGGCTTTCTTTATGCCTGTCCGCCCGAGACAGCTGCAACAGCTGATTGACCAGCTTCGACATTTTCCCGGCCTGCTGCAGCACTCCCTGCAGTGCCTGCTGCTTGCTTTCCAGATCAGGCGACTGTAAACCACATTCAGCCTGCGCGATGATCACCGAGGTCGGTGTTCGCAATTCGTGGGAAGCATCATCGGTAAACTGTCGCTCGGCTTCAAAAGCATCCTCAAGTCTGGCAAACATCCCGTCAAAGGTTTTCGCCAGCGTATCGATCTCATCATCAGCGCCTTCCAGTTCGATCCTTTTGGACAGATCACTGCCGCTGCTGATCTGCGCGGCTGCTTCCGTGATCCGTGTTACCGGACGAAAAGCCTTTTTAGTGATCCAGTAGCCGCCCAAGGCAGCCAGTAGGACCAGCAGCGGAAAAAACAATGCGCACTGCCGCAAAATCTTATCCCGTTCCGCATATGCAGAACTGAGCGGTACCGTTCCACGTACCCAGTAAAAATTATCAGCATGACGCGGTTTAAAATAAAAGTCATATACAAACCAGTTTTGCTGGTCACTTCCGGCCTTCTGCAGCAGCTCGTCTGCAAAGGGTGTTTCCGGCAGACCGCTGGCCACAAGGCCCGTGATCATCTGACCATTCTCGTGATATACAGCAAGCCTGACCCCGTCCTTTAAAAAATCCAGTTTCTCCAGACGCAGACGGCCATTGCTTTCGACCTTCAGTTCTTCGGCAAAATCATAGACCTCTTCTTCCAGCTTGTTCTGTACACCCAACAGCAACACCTTGTCTGTTGCCAGCAAAACAGCCGTAAAAATAGCACTCAAAATTATCACGATCAACCCTGTATACCACAAGGTTATTTTCATTTTAACAGACAGCTTTTTCATAAAGTCTCCTTCAGCACATAGCCGGCGCCGCGCACTGTCTGGATAAGTTTTTTCTCAAACCCGTCATCTACTTTTTTCCGCAGATAGCGGATATATACGTCGACTACATTGGAACCGCCCTCAAAATCATAGTCCCAAACATGGTTTTCGATTGTTTCGCGTGCTAAGACTACGCCCTGATTGCGCAGTAAATACTCCAGAACAGCAAATTCTTTAGCGGAAAGCTGCAATTCGCGCCCGTCTCTGCTGACGCGGCGGCTGTTCAGATCCATTTCCAGACCACCGCACTGCAGCACGTTCGACACCTGTCCATTGCTGCGGCGCAGCAGCACCCGTAAACGCGCCACCAACTCGTCAAAAGCAAATGGTTTGACTAAATAATCATCAGCCCCCAGATCAAGACCGGCGACGCGGTCTTCAACACTGCCCCGCGCCGTCAGCAGCAGCACCGGAGTTTTATCGCCGGCATTACGCATTTTTTTCAGTACCGACAACCCATCGACTCCGGGCAGCATAATATCTAAAATGACGGCATCATAGGCTGTAAGCTGTAAATAATCAAGAGCTTCCAGACCATCGCCGCAGGCATCGACGCTATAACCGCTTCCCTGCAGCTGCTTTTTCAGCACCTCACGCAGGTCAGGCTCATCTTCCACAAATAAAAGTCTCATAGCCGCAACCTCCTCAATTATTTTTATTATAGCACAAGCCTAAGGCTGTTTCCCTGCCAACAGTCAAATACTGCACAGCGCCCGGCCAGCCGCCTTTTTAAAATACAGGCTCCAACATATCAGCAGCAGGCCGCAGCCGATCATGATCGACTCTATCATGACAAGATCGCTCAGCGGTCCGAAGCCAAGAATAGCAATCGGCATCATCCCCTGCGAAACAAACTGCAGCAATGCAAAAACACGCCCCATATAACCCTTTTCCGTATTAGTCTGGATCAAAACTGTCTCAGACGCTATCAGTACCGGTACAAACATCCCGCAGATGCAATCAAAGATCAGATACACCCAAAAGACCCGCGACAGTCCCATCAGCGCAAAGGTGCAGCCAAACACTGCCAACGAGACCGCTATCATCGTAATCTTGTTTTTGAACTCGCCTTTCCAGGCGACAAACGCGCCGCCCAAAAGAGCGCCCAGCGACCACAGCATTTCATTGGCCGTCAGTTTCCAAACTTCACTGCCGAAGCTCCTTACTACCATCAGCGGTGACAAAAACGCCGCCGGAGTGATCAGAACAAAAGTTACCGCATAGCAGACCAGCATTACTCTTAACAGCGGCTGTGACCAGGTGTAACGTACACCTTCCCTCAGTTCCTTCAGTACCGAACTATCAGATCTGTCCGCTGCTCTTGTTACTATTTTCAGCCTGAACATGATGGCAATGGCAATAACTGCCGTCAGCAGATCTACTAAAAAAGTCCACTGCATCCCAAACATACCCAAAATAGCGCCGCCGGCTGCCGGAGAAAGCAACAGCAGCACATTATTCGCCATCTGGTTGATACCGTTGATCCGGAGCAGATGCTCCCGTGGCACAATCTCCGGATAGAGCGCGTTGACTGCCGGAGCCTGAAACCCGCCGCCGACAGAACGCAGACAGGCGATAAAGATCAAAAAGCTTAAATTTGCAAAACCATAATGAAAAGCCACAAAAGCCAGAAGTGTCGCCAAAGCAGTAAAACCGTCCGCCAGCATGATGATCGTTTTTTTATTATATCTGTCCGCAAATACTCCCGCCCACAATGAAACCAGCACCTGAGGAATCAGCGTTGCCAACGTCGACAGCGTTATCCAGAATCCGGACTCAGTCGTTACGGTAATATACCAGACGATCGAAAAGCCCACTACTGACGAACCGAACATCGACAGATTCTGGCTGATCAGGAATAAGGCGATCTGTTTTTTCCAGTTTTTATTTTCTTTCATAAAAAGACCTTGTCTTTCCTATTTTTCAATAAGCCTTCTACTAGAATTTTACAATAAAAAAGCAAATTAACGAATAAGTTTTTAAAATAAATTTTTATTAAATTTTCTTTTAATCTTCTTTTAATCTTTCCGCGTTATAATAAAGACAAAGAAAACGCCGAATAAAGAAAACGGCGCAAGGAGGTAAAAAACATGACTAGAAAAATCCTGGCGATCATCGCCGCCGCAATCTGTACATTAGCAATCACAGCAACCGCTTTTGCCGCTGAGTTCATCAACGCCGATCAGGCACGCAGCATCGCTGCACAATGGGTACCTGCCGGCAGCACTCATCTGGTAACCAAAGACGAAAGCCACAAATACGCAGCTTATTACGAAGTAAAATTCTACGACAACACTACCAACACCGAATATGAAGTTGAAGTGCTCAAAAACGGCGGCGCTGTAAAAGAATTCAAAATGGATGCCCAAACAGTTCTCGGCAGCCCCAGAGTCGTACTATCTGCCGCTGATGTCCAGGACCTCGTTCGCAAAGAATTCCCCAACGCAACCTTCACTAAAGTAAAACTTGACAGCGACGACGGCCTTTATGAATATGAGTTGAAATTCTATACCCCCGAATTACGCGGCGAAATGAAATTCAACCCTGAAAACGGCGCTCTGATGGAAAAAGAACTTAAATACCAAGTTCGCTGAGCCATCCCCCCAAAATGCACTGTAAATGTGCCGATTGCTCACGCAACAAAGCCACTGCCGCACTGTGATAAGTGTGACAGTGGCTTTGTCTTTTTTATTATTAAGAAATCAAAAATGATAAGCCAAGTCAAGCCGGGCCCCGATCTCCCGTCCACCATTAGACCAGTCCCCGCTAAGGCTGCCGCCAGCCGACCATTTTCGGCTGAAATCATGCCTGACATAAGCCGCCGCCACAAAATGGTTCCTGCCCTCTCCCCAACTGCGTACCGGCAGCAGGGCCCCGCATTCATCTTCAGCAAAGCAGACTTCCATAAGCTGCCGCTCGCCAGCCAGGATACGCTTATAACCCAGGCGAATGCCATAACCGCCCGTACCCTCACTGCGGTCAAAGGATAAGCCCAGCTCCCCTTCGGCATAATTATCACTATAACTGCCAAAACTGCGGTCAAAAACACCTGCACCATGCTCTCTAAAGGCCTTCTGCCTATAATGGGTAAAATTGAGCCTGGCATAAGGACTGACATGCCACAATTCTTCCGGCTTCCCATAATCCAGATCATAGGCATACTCAACGCCTATCCCCAACGTTTTACTGTCATAGCCGCTTTCAGCGGTCTGCCCCAGTACCGGCAGATAAGCGGTACCCTTATTGGCCTGTAAACCATAGCTGACAAAGCCTGTTATACTGCCGGGTTTGTTTTTATTTCCAGCATATAAGCCCAATGAATAACTGTCATATTCGCCGCTTCCCGCAGCTCCGCTGACAGTATTGCTGCCGTAATCAAACAACAGACCATAATATCCATGTTCATCGAAAAGAAAATCCTTGCCAATGGTCAGATTATAGCCGTGCCCATTTATGCCACCAATGCGTCCCCAGCGCTTGTTATTCAGCATCCACAATCCGTCCTGCCGCGCCAGTGCCGGCTGCTCATATACCGCTCTCATTACAGAGCCGTTTTTCATGGCATCATGGGCCAGATCCAGCAGCATCCCATTTTCTATTTGCGAAAAAGCGGCTGCAGCATTAGTTTTATCCAGGGCATACAGCCTGTACATCTGTTTTTGCCGGTCACTATCCAGCGAAAAATACATATTATTCAAAGCAGCAAAGGTAGCGCTGTTGCCGCCGGTATTATTACTGACAAAAGTAGTAAGCTTGCCATCTTTATTATCGACTACTATTTGGGCATCCAGCATCCCGGAAAACTCCTGTTCTGTACTGCTCCCTGAAACTATGCTATTCGCAGTAATAAATACGCCGCTGACTCCGGGGGCAGCACTATTAGCCGCTTTAACCTCCATCCGGTCGATATGGGCATCGCCGTCTACATTAAGACAATTATATTTTTTACCGTCTGTATTAAGCAATATCGTACCACTGCCGTTGAAGCCGCCCCTAACCTGCATATTTTCGATGCTTCCATAACTGCCGGCCTGCACTCTGCCATCGTTATACAAGCTGCCATTGACCGTGCCTTTGCCTGTAATCGTACCACTGCCTGTACTATAAGCATCGCCGGCCACAGAGCCGTCTATTTGCAGCGTGCCCTGTACTGCGACAGAACTGCCCTGATAGGTATTGCTGCCGGTCAGATTCAGAATACCCTCCCCCTGTTTTATCAGCCCGGCGTGCAATCCTACCAGTCCGGTGTCTGCAATTTGCTTGTTGAAATCTGTGATATATCGATCAACCATATAACGGTTATCGTCTTTAACATCTTCCGGCGCTTTATCCAGCCAGTTGGTTTTATAGTACAGCCAGCGATCGTGCAGATCTTTGACATCGCTGTCAGCTTCTGTTGAATCAGCAGCTTTTCCTGAACCGAGCGGATCAGCGGCAATATAACCTGCGCGTATTTCTTTGATATCATTGCTCCAGACAGAATCATAGCCCTGAGTATCCACGCTGTATAAGGCCTGCTTTTCAGCTTTTCCACGTACCGTATAAGCATCGCTGATATCGCCGGCACTCAGCCGCCTGACATTGATCGCCCCAAGTCCCCCAACAGCCTTTCCCGCATCAACTATACCCTGTCCAAACAATGCCTCCACCGGTACATTTTCAAAAACATCAATTTCCACATTTGCATCCAGTTCACTGTGCAGCTTTTTTTTACCATTTGTTTTATCATCTGATAGTTTTATACCATAAAATCCCCAAAAAAGATCTTCGTTTTCTGCGTAGGCCTTCTCGAATGCTTTCTCAATATCCAGCGCGGCTCCACCAGGAGGAACAAAAATATTTATTTTGAGCTCTGACTTATTATCTCCTTCTCCTGGATCCTCCTGTACATTTATGAAAAAACCATCCGTCGCCACAATCTGATTATTTGCCGTGCTCAACAGCACATCCCCTATCTGTTTGCCGCCAAGATAGGGAAACGCCTGCTGGACCAAAGCTCCCACGCCTGTTACCAGCGGAGCGGCCTGAGACGTACCATACCTAATCACATCCATTTGACCAGCAGCCGCAAAGTCAGCATTAGCGGAACCAATCGCAACACCCGGTGCGTTTAAAACACAGTCCTCTCTATATTGAGCCAGATCAGAGAAAATTGCGATAGCATTGCAGTCTGCGTCAAAACCGCCCGTCTTATTACGGTGTAGCGCCGCAGCATCGCCTGCAGTAACAGTAATAAAATTGTTGCTCAGGCTTCGGTCAAAAACAGGGCTGGTATTTTCTATACTCGCCATAGTGTGACCGTTGTTGCCAGCAGCCCACACTAAAAGCTTATCATGGGCAACCGCTTCTCTGAACTGTATTGTATTATTATAAAGATAATCCTGCCATTCCGGGTTGCCTGTAGGAGTAAGAACGCCACTCTGCAGCAGCTCATAAGCCTGATTATCATCGATGTTCGTCAAATAGCACCCAGTTCCCCAGGAATTATTGATAACCTTGATTTCCGGATGCTGCACATAATAAACATAAAGGTCCTTGCGGCTCTCAAACGAACCGTCACTGTAATAAATCCTACCGGCAGTAGAGCCCTTGATCTCGGCATCAAAAGCAATGCCATGCATACCCAGGCCGTTTTTAGATGCGGCCACGACACCAGCCACATGAGTACCATGAGTAAAATTCGCCCAATTATATACTCCGGCACCAGCAACATTGATCATCTCAGAATTTTGTTTTAAATCAAATTCAGGAACCAAAAAATTAATAGGATCATCACAGACACCCACAATAACGCCTTTTCCTGTATAGCCATTGGCATAAGCCGACGCCGCATTCACTGCATCCAGCACATTATAGCCCATCTCATTATATTCAGCTGTTTTAAAACTGTCGGCACTTTGCGCGTTGGCAATGCTGCTGCTCATAAGCATCAGCATTGCCAAACTGTTTAAAGACCTTTTCCAGGGCATTTTAGCTCAGCTCCTTAGTGACCTGACTGCCATACATATACGAAGTCTGATCCCCGCTCCGCTTTGATCATGGCACCAAAATAATTACAAAGACTGTCTTTTGGTGAACAAAAATAAAAGCCACTATGTTATTACATAGCGAACGATATTTTTTAAGCAAAAAAAATGTTCTATATATAATATTATAACATATATTATATATAGAACATAAATCATTCATAAATAAAAAATTAGTTTTTCTGCCTTTATTCTTTTGTCAGCAGGTCCAGCTCAGCCTCGCTCAAACCGCAGCCGCGCAGAACTGCTTCCGTATCCTCACCCAGCTTGGGAGCACGTTTCTGCAGCGTTCCCGGCGTTGCCGACATTTTCATGGCAAAGCCCAGCTGCTTATAAGTACCGATCTCTTCGTCTTCGACCGTCAGCACCATTGCATTCGCACGGGTCTGCTCCGCAGCCAACGCTTCGTCAAAATTCAGTACCGGCGTTACGCAGGTGTCCTTCCCCTCCAAACAAGCCGTCCACTCCTGCATGGTTTTAGTCCTGAAAATCTCGGTCAGCTCGTCCTTAACGCGCTCATGCTGCGATTCATCGTCCAGAGCATCGATAAGGTCGGCGCGGTCTAAGGCCAGGCAAAGGTTGCTCCAGAATTTTTTCTCCAGGCACCCTACCGAAACATAACGGCCGTCCCGCGTTTCGTAAATATTATAGTTGGCATATGCACCGGTCAGCCAGTTATTGCCGCGTTCGGCAACGAAACCGCTGCCGAAATATAAACTGGCAGCGCCCGGCATCAGGGTCAGCGCCGTATTATACAGCGAGATGTCTATTTCCTGTCCGGTCCCGGTCTGCTCAGCATGGCGCACAGCCATCAGGATACTCATGCCCGCCATCAGCGCCGCATTCATATCCGCCATCAGAATACCAGGTATCGCCGGCCTGCCTCCTGGTTCGCCGCTCATCGACGTGATGCCCGCCAGGCTCACATAGCCGATATCGTGGTCAGCCTGGTCGACCAATGGTCCCCGCTTGCCATAGCCTGTGATCGCGCAATAAACTATTTTCGGATTCAGCCTGCTCACGGTCTCATAATCAATACCTAAACGCTTTAAAACGCCGGGTCGATAGCTTTCCAAGACTACGTCCGCCGTCTGCGCCAATTTTAAAAAGGCCGCTCTGCCGGCGTCGCTTTTTAAATCCAGCACAACGCTTTTTTTATTGCGGTTCAGCTGCAAATGCCAGTACCCGAACCCGTTTTGAAATGGCGGGAAGCTGCGCGAATAATCGCCGCGCCCCGGTTCTTCGATTTTTATTACTTCCGCTCCGAAGTCCGCCAAAAGCATACTGCAATACGGTCCCGGCAAAAGCCGCGACAAATCCAGAACCCTGATACCGTCAAGTGCACCCACGTCGACACCGCCTTCTTTATAATCTTCTAACAACATTATACCACAAGGAATCTGCTGGCAAACGCTCTGCTTTAATTAAGCTCACAGCAATATTATAAAACAAATACATAATAACACAGATATTTTACATTTTCAGGCGCTGCTCCATTTGACAGCAGCCCCCGCTTTAGTTACAATGGAAGATAAGCATTAAGTAAAAAAATCTTTGGAGGTAGAATAAAAAATGAACAAAACTTTAATGATTATTATCGCCGTCGTTGTTATTTTCGCCGGCATTATTATGAGCGGCTACAACAGCCTTGTTTCCATGAATGAAAACGTCAACGGCAAATGGTCGCAGGTCGAAAACCAGCTCCAGCGCCGTAACGACCTGATCCCCAATCTGGTCAATACCGTTAAAGGCTACGCTGCCCACGAAAGCGACGTTTTTAAAGCTGTATCCGATGCCCGCGCTAAATTAGGCGGCGCCAAGACAGTTGCCGAAACCAGCCAGGCCAACGGCGAATTGAGCAGCGCTCTTTCCCGCCTGCTGATGATCGCAGAAAACTATCCTGACCTGAAAGCCAACACCAACTTCCTGCAGCTGCAGGACGAGCTGGCCGGTACGGAAAACCGCATTGCCGTAGCCCGTATGGATTACAACGGCGCAGTTCAGGGCTTCAACGCCAAGATCAAATCCTTCCCGACCGTTCTTTATGCCGGTATGTTCGGTTTTGACGCCCGTGATTACTTTAAAGCAGACGAAAGCGCAAAAACTGTTCCGCAAGTACAATTTTAACCGATAACGGAGCTCACTGATTATGAAACGTTGGCTCGTCCTTTTGATGCTTCTGATCCAGGCGGTCTTTGCCGTCGGGGCAGAAGCGGCGATCCAGGTACCACCTAAGCCAAGCGTGTCCTCCGGCATCTACGTGCAGGACTATGCCGGTGTTTTATCATCGCAGACCCGTCAGGCCCTTAATGCCATCGGACAGGATCTGGATAATAAAACCACCGCACAGGTCGCCGTAGTTACGGTGAAAACACTTGACGGCCAGCCCATTGACGAATATGGACTGACACTGCTGCGGCAATGGGGACTTGGTAATAAAGAAAAGAATAACGGCGCGCTGATCTTAGTAGCTGTCGATGACAGACAATCGCGGATCGAAGTCGGTTACGGTTTGGAAGGCGTTCTGCCCGACGGCCTGACGGGACGGATCCAGGACCAGCAGATGCTGCCCTACTTTAAACAGGGCCAGTACGAAAAAGGCATCGTGCAGGGCTATCTGACTGTCGCAACTACCGTAGCCAAAAGTTATGATGTCAAGCTGGAAGGTGTGCGTTATAACGGCGGCGCCCAGCAGGGCACAGGCGATACGCCGATGCCTGGCTGGATGAAGGCACTGATCGCAGTCGGCCTGATCGTACTCGTCATCGTTGACCATATGTTCTTCGGCGGCATCATCACTCAGTTCATCCTGCTCGCACTTTTGCGCGGCGGAGGACGCGGAGGCGGTGGCGGCGGTTTCGGAGGAGGCTCCGGCGGCGGCGGCGGTTCCAGCAGGCGCTGGTAAAACAAAAATAAAGGACTATCTCATCGAGATAGTCCTTTTCTTTATGCTTATTTTACTTCATCATACAGCATCCTGATGCAGGCATCGACCAGAGCCCCGATACTGGAAACCTCTCTGTCCAGCGGCAGGCCGGAAGCCGCGTATCCTAACGGCAGCTCGGTACAGGCCGTCATCACCGGAAGGTCACGCTCGCGCCACAGTTCTTCTACGAGAGCTTTAGTCACAGCGCCTGCCCGGCCAAGCTCGCCGGCTTTGACATAAAAGATAGCCTGCTGCGCTTTTTCAGCCTGCTCCTCATTGGGCAGATATAAGGTATAACCGTGTTTATCGGCATATTTCTGATACAGACCGCTGGCGCGCGTACCATGCGTCGACAGCATCCAGGCGCCTTCAGGATTGAGCCGCTGGGCCGCCAGGACAGTTTCTTCAATGATATGCACTAACGGCTGCGGCAGAGCAGCTTTAAAATCATCAATAAAATAATGGGCCGTATTGCAGGGCACCGCCAGTACCTCTGCCCCCATATCGCACAGCTGGCGCAGCCGCGCTTCCAGAACCGGCGCCGGACTTTCGCCTTTGCCGAAGATCGCTGTGCTGCGGTCAGGTATCTCACAATCCCCGATCATATATACCACAGGGTGCTCCTGATCTGTTGCCGCCGGACACTTTGCCGCCAGCTGCCGCAGGAACTCTGCCGCCGCCGCAGGCCCCATTCCTCCCAGCACACCCAGTTTTTTACCATTTTTCTTATACTTGGTCACCTTGATCCCTCCACCAGCAAGAACTGTTTTTATTCGTTTATTTTACCACAACCGGCCGCGACAGTACAGCATGCAATTTTTTATATGTATACATACTTTATGTGCTTTACTCTTTAATTATTAATTTGTTATACTAAAGGGGTATAATTAAATAAAAATCTACCCCGTTTGGAGGAATCAGGATGACCAAGAAAAAAATCGTCGTTATCGGCGGAGGCTGGGCCGGCTGTGCCGCAGCTCTTACTGCTGAAAAAGCCGGTGCCGACGTAACTCTGCTCGAGCGTACCGATATGCTTTTAGGCACAGGGCTGGTCGGCGGGATTTTCCGCAACAACGGCCGCTATACTGCCGCCGAAGAATGTATCGCCATGGGCGCAGGCGACCTGTTTACAGTTATGGAAGCCGTTGCAACTCACAAAAACATGGATTTTCCCGGTCATAAACACGCTACTCTTTACAATATCTATAAAATCGAGCCCGCGGTCAAAAAACTGCTCCTGAGCCGCGGCATCAAGCTGCTGATGGCTGATCCGGCCGTTAAAACGGAATACGAAGGCGACACGATCACCGCCGTTATTACCAAAAGCGGCCTGCGCCTTACTGCCGACGCTTTCGTAGATGTCAGCGGTTCTTCGGCTATGCCGCTCAACTGCAATAAACACGGCAACGGCTGCGCCATGTGTATCCTGCGCTGCCACAGCTTCGGCCCCCGCGTCAGCGTCACCACCCAGTCCGGCGTGGAAGAATGGACAGCAGAAAAACCTACAGGGCTCGGCGCCATGAGCGGCTCCTGTAAGCTGTTCAAAGAATCACTGGCCCCTGAGATCGTTACCGAGCTGGAAAAGACAGGCTGCTGCGTCGTCCCGATTCCCGAAGCAATCAAAAAGCATAAAGAAAAGCTGGCTATGAAAGCCTGCCAGCAGTATGCGCTCGACGCTTATGCCGACAACATCGTTCTGCTGGACACCGGCTCAGCCAAGCTGATGACGCCTTATTATCCGCTGGAAGAGCTGCGTATGATCCCCGGCTTTGAACGGGCCCGCTTCGAAGACCCACTGTCCGGCGGCAAAGGCAACTCTATGCGTTACTTTAATTTCGCCCATGTCGATGCTTCCTTAAAGGCTGACGGCAAAACCAACCTTTTCTGCGGCGGCGAACGTGCCGGAGCAATGGTAGGCCATACGGAAGCTATCGTCAGCGGCTCGCTGGCCGGGCATAACGCCGCCAGAGCCGCCAACGGTCTGGCGCCAGTCATCCTGCCTGAAACCACAGCTATCGGCGAATTTATCGGCTACGTTGTCAAGCAAATGCTGGACGCCGAGACACGCAATAAAAAATACACCTTCTCCGGCTCAGTTTATTTTGAACGGATGCAGGCCAAAAATCTTTACAGCACCGACGATGACGCTATCAAGGCCCGTGTCGAAGCGGCAGGCTGCACCAATATTTTCTCAAACTTATAAGAAAGATGTGATAATCTGATGGCAACTGTACGCGATATCCTCAAAGCCCTCGACGTTATTACCGGCGGCCGCGTCATCACCGACTCCTTCGGTTACGGCGGCGCTAACCCCTTCGTAGTTACCAAGACCTCCGGTATCCCCGGCAAAGCTGTGACCGAACTGCCCGGTCTCGTCTGGGGCGATCCAGATATGCCCGTCAAAAAAGTAGCGGTTATGATGACCCTGACTGAAAGCGCCATTGAACTGGCTGGCGCAACAGGCATCGACTGCCTTATCGCCCATCACCCAATCGCGGAAGGCTCCAATACCGGCGGCGTTACCGCCAGAGATTACTTTAATCTGTATCATCTGGCTGTTTTTGAGCTGCACGAAGCCTTTCACGGCCTGCATCCCGGTATCGCCTGGATCCACGGCAGCTGCGCCAAACACGTCAACATCCGCTTTGGCGGTGTACCCGGTAAGATCGTCTGGTATGGCAACGCCCTGCCGGAAGTAGAAACACTGGGCGACCTGCTCAACCGTATCGACACGATCATGGGCACTGATATCGAATCACGCGTGCTCACCTCTGAACGTCAGATCCGCGGCTGTACCGAGATCCACGAAACCTCGATCGCAGCCCGCGCCAAAATCTTTGTCGGCAGCCCCGACAACAAGCTGGGCAAAACCATCACTGTTTTCCCGCATACCGGTTTCTCGGCCGAGGACCTGGAAAAAGCCTACGCCGAATACCCCGAAGCCAACACCGTAGTCTGCACGATCAGCAGACCGCTGCCCGGCGACCCGCTGGTCAAAAAAGCCGAAGAACTGGGCCTGAACCTGATCGCAGGCAACTCTCACGCGCTGGAGATCTTAGAAAACGGAATCCCCCTGGCCTGGGCCCTGCGTCTGCAGATCCCCGAGCTGGATATCCACATCTTCCGCGAACGTATGGTAAGCCTGCCGCTGGACCACTGCGGCTGCACCCACATCGAAAACTACGGCGAAACCATGGCGCGCAATTATCTGCCTAAGCCAAAAACAGAATAACGGAGGGGTTTATGATGAATGGTGGAAAAAGAAAGATCGAACTGATCGAATACGTAGGCCTGTTTTTAGTCGCCTTTTCCTTTTTGATGCTGGTAGTTAACCCCGGCGGTATCGGGAACCTGTTCAACAATATGTTCAACCATGCCGCCCCTATTATCATCAAGGTCTATATCACAGGTTCCATCGGTATCGCGATCATCATCAGCGTTACCATGGGGCGCCTGCTGGAACGCCTTGGCTTTACCGACGCCCTGATGCGTATTTTCGTGCCCCTGATGAAGGTCATCGGTGTCAACGCCGCTGTAGCCGTACCGTCCGTATATAATATCCTCGGCGATATCAACGCTGCCGGCCGTATTGGCGGCCCGATCCTCAAAAAATCCAAAGCCACCAAAGACGAGCAGAAAATCGCTATCGCTACCATGATGCAGTCGCAGTCCTCCTTTGCGATCTTCGTTTTCGGCTTGATTGCTTTGAACGCCGCCAAGGTTTCCGTCTGGGTCGTCGTTTTTCTGGCGGTGTTCCTGCCGGTGCTTTTGACGCCGCTGCTTCTGCGTCTCACTATCTGGCGCGACACCAAAGCTGTCTCGCTTGAAGACTTGCCCCGCTTCACACCTGAAACCGGTTTTCTGCCGACCATCTTCAATGCGGCCAAGGAAGGCGCTGAGCTGTTGTTTTTGCTCATCATTCCCTCCTGCGCCGTAGTTTTTGCGGCAATCGGCGCTTTAGACCATTTCGGTCTGTGGACCGGCATTCAGGCCGGTATCAATACCATGCTCAATGCCTTCAACATCCATGCCGAAACCGGTTCCGTTTCTATTTTAGTCGGCGGCTCACTGGCAATGGCCCAGCTGAAGGAAATTGCCGCCACGATCGCCCCGCCGCTGGTCGTCGGCTCGTATATCCTGGCTTCCTCCGGCTTCCCGCTGCAGGTCATCTTCGGGCAGATCCCCGCTATCTGGAGCGGCTGCACCGACCTTACCGAACGCGAGGCCATGACGGCAGCCATTATCGGCGCAGTCATCAAGGTTTTAACAGCAGCTTTATTTGCCACCTGTCTGCAATTCCTTTATATGTAATAACAGTATAAGCAAAACCAGCCGCTTGAAGCGGCTGGTTTTATTTTTATAAAAGCTCAAAATTATTCTTTTTATACCTGATCAGTCCGTCCGCCTGCATCTTACTGAGTTCACCTGACATCGCGCTGCGGTCTACCGCCAGAAAATCGGCCAGCTGCTGCCTGTTAAAGGGTATCGTCAGTTTATTGCTCTGCTGCAGGCGCGCCTGTTCTGAAAGGTACGCCAGCAGCTTTTCCCGCGTCGTCCGCTTCGTCAGATATTCCATTTTCTGAGTCAGAAACAGATTGCGCTCCGCCATCAGCAGGAGCAGATTATGCAGCAGCCTGTTTTCAGCTTCGCTGCGAGCCGAACCCGCCAGCAGACGTTTAATGTCCAGAAAGATCACCGTAGCTCCATTAGGCGCGGCCACACTCACCGTCAGCGGCACCTGCCGCAGACAGGCATAGACCTCGCCGAACAGATGCCCGCAGCCCAGCTGCGCCAGAATATTCTGCCGCCCCCAGTAATCCTCGCGCAGGATATGCACGCTGCCGGCAACGACAAAACCAGCTGTCGTTACCTGCTCGCCCAGCTGCCAGATAAAGCTGTTCCGGGGATAGACCCTCAGCTGCGCATCCAGATTCTGCAGCACTGCCGCGATCTCTGTTTTCGCAATACCGCGGAACAAAGATGCCGACGCTATGATCTGCAAATATTTATCCATTCTTCTTTACCTCCGTTGTAAAAACAACAGCTTTCTTCCTACTATCGTACTATAATAAAAACAGAAAGACAACAGGAGGTTCATCATGTTACGCAAAATAATCACTATAGATCAGGAAAAATGTAACGGCTGCGGTCTCTGCGCCCAGGCCTGCCACGAACAGGCCATAGGCATGGTGGACGGCAAGGCAGCCCTGCTGAGAGACGATTACTGCGACGGCCTGGGCGACTGCCTGCCCGTTTGCCCTACCAATGCCATAACCTTTGAAGTACGTGAAGCCGCAGCCTATGACGAAGCTGCCGTTTTGGCCAATAAAGCCAGCCAGGAAGCTGAACTTCCCTGCGGCTGCCCCGGCACACAGGCCCGTTTACTGCATCAGCAGGAACCTGCACCAGCGCAGCAGGCAGCCACGCCCCAAAACAGCGAGCTGCAGCAATGGCCTGTCCAGATCAAGCTGGTCAACCCGCACGCACCCTACCTGCAAAACAGCAGGCTGCTGGTTGCCGCCGACTGTACCGCCTTCGCCTACGGCGATTTCCACCGTAAATTCATAAAAAACCATATCACGCTTATCGGCTGTCCCAAGCTGGACAACGAAGATTACAGCCGCAAGCTGACTGAGATCCTGCTTGCAAACGATATCAAAAGCGTTACCGTCGTCCGCATGGAAGTACCCTGCTGCGGCGGTATGGAACAGGCGGTCAGAACAGCGCTGCAGCAAAGCGGTAAAATCATCCCCTGGCAGGTCGTCACCATCAGCACCGACGGTCAGATTCTGGAAGAAATATAATAATAATAAATAAGGCGCCGGGCAAATATTTGCCAGGCGCCTTATTTATTATTAGACAAGCAGCGCAGCAAGCAGTATGATAATAGTATTATTACTGACTGACCTCTAAAAAATTACGGCGTTCTGCCGCAGGAGAAATTTTATGGAAGCTATTATCATCGTGATCTTTCCCTTTATACTGCTCAGCTGCATTCTGGCAGGCTACTCCATTCTCTGGGCCCTGCTTTTCGGCTATCTGATGTTTTTCGGTTACGCCCTCCGGCAGGGACATACGCCAGTACAGGTACTGACAATGTCCGGACGAGGAATCCGCACGATCAAAAATATCCTCTTCATCTTTATCCTTATCGGTATGATCACCGCCGTCTGGCGGGCCTGCGGCACGATACCGTTCATTATTTACCATATGTCGGGCCTGCTCATACCATCGGTATTCATTTTGATAGTTTTTCTGCTCTGCTGTTTCATTTCACTTTTAACAGGAACCTCTTTCGGTACTGCGGCCACGATCGGCATCATCTGTATGTCTATCGCCAAAGCCAATGGTATCGATCCAACCTTTACCGGCGGCGCTATCTTATCAGGCATCTATTTCGGCGACCGCTGTTCACCGATGTCGACCAGCGCCCTTCTGATCAGCGAACTGACGCAGACTGATATTTACTGTAATATCAAAAATATGTTCAAATCAGCGCTGCTGCCTTTTTCAGTCACCTGCCTGCTTTACGCCCTGCTGGGATTTTCCGGTACCGGCAACACCGGCACAGCCGACCTGTACTCACTCTTTCCGCAAAACTTCGATCTGCACTGGACTACCACTATTCCAGCGCTGCTGATCATCGTTCTTTCATTGTGCAAGGTCAATGTCAGGCTGACGATGGCAGCCAGCATCATTACCGGCAGTCTGCTCTGCCTTTTCCTTCAGGATATCACTCCCGCCCAACTGGGCTCGATCATGTTCTACGGCTTTTACCCTGCTGATCAGCAGCTGGCCCAGATCCTCAGCGGCGGCGGTATCATTTCCATGTTCACCGTCAGCGTCATCATTATCCTTTCCTCCGCTTACGCCGGGATTTTTGAAGCAACAGGCTTTTTGAATACTACGCAGGCCCGCCTTGCACAGCTTGGAGAAAAAATAACGCCGTACGGCAGCATTTTGCTGACAGCCACCATCACAAGTATGGCAACCTGCAACCAGACCCTCAGCAGCATCCTCACCTATCAGCTGCACAAGGACAGCGCTGACAATATGCAGCAGCTGGCCCTGGACCTGGAAAACAGCACTATCGTAGTAGCGGCGCTCATCCCCTGGTCGATCGCCTGCGCTGTACCGCTCGCCACCGTAGGCGCCGGCAACGCTTCGATCCTGTTTGCCTTTTATCTTTATCTGCTGCCCCTGTATAATTTATGGCGGCCATACAAAGTAACCCCAGTCTAATAAATAAACCACCTGACTGCAAGAGCGATCAGGTGGTTTATTTTTATTGTCATCTTTTTTGCGCCTTCTGCAGCAAACTGCTGTCAGCCAGGTCAACGACCAGCGGCTCCAGCCCCTGGCTGCGTACATAGTCCGCCCCTGCGGCAGTAGTAATGATCCTGCCGCCGCGCCCTAAAACCTTACCGTCCATATAACAGACCTGCCCGCCGATGATCGTGGCAAACGCGCTGCGCTGCAGCCTGTCGACGATCGTAATATCGGCATCCCGCCCTGCTGTCAGGCTGCCCTTATTTGCAAGACCAAGCAGCCGCGCCGGCTGATAGCTGATCTTCGCCACCAGCTCCTGCAGCGACAGTCCGCCCAGATCGACCAAAGCCAGACCAGCAGGCAGCAGTACATTGCGTGGAATACCGCCGCCGTCAGTACTGACAGCGTCTACAGCAAAACTGCCGTCAGCCTTTTTCGCCGTTGCCAGCCGCACCCGCGGCCCAACAGGATTGACCGCAAAACTGACGGAAACCAGCGTTTGCTGCCCGCGCCAATAATCCCTGGCCGCCTCACCTGTCAGCAAAGTCATTTCCTGTCCCTGCGGATAATTGACCTGTGCCCAGCCAGACAAAAGCGCCGCCTCCATGCCCGCCTCATCCTCCGTAAAGCCGCCGGTTTTCAGGCAGCGGCGGGTAACCATACTGCCCGGCAGACCGTCAATGATTTCAGCGCTTGTACCGTTGAGCGGTGATAAATAAGACTCGCAGGAAATATTAGGATTGGCCGCCAAAGCTTTAAGGGCCAGCTCCGTTTCTTCCGCCTCCGGCAGTACCGTACCACGGCAGTAAGCATTGATATGCGCTAAATGCAGAGGGTTGCCGTCGGCCAGCTCCACCGCCTCCAGCATGCCTTCGATATTGGAACCATGAGCGGCTGTCCCGGCGTGAAAAGCCGTATAAGCTCCCAGCTCTGCCGCAGCCCTGATCGCTCTGGCCGTTGCTGCCACCGTCAGCGGATAATGCCCGCCCAGCAGCTTGATGCCTAACGACCCCTGCCTCTGCACTTTCGTTATCAGCTGCTGCAGCTCTGCTGACGAAGGATCGTCACTGCTGACCGTATGTCCCGGCCGCACATATTCGATCGTAGCCAGATTGAGACCGGTCCCATATTCACGCGCCAGCTCCAGTACACTGGTCCCCGGCCCCGACATATCCAAAGCACTGGTCACACCAGCCTTGACCAGCATCGTGTGGGCGTAGCTGCCTCCCAGCCAGGCCGAAGCATGCACATGCGAATCGACCAAGCCCGGCAGTACCAGCTTGCCGGACGCATCCAGCTCCCGCACGGCGCTGCCGCCGATACTGCTTTCCACCGCCGCAATCATACCGTTCTGCACAGCGACATCAAAATATCCTTCCCGTGCCGACGCATAATCGACCACATACCCGTTTTTGATCAGTAAATCATATTGCATTTGCTGCCCCTCCCTCAAACCAGTTCAGGTAAAAAGCAACGCTGCCTGTTTTTGCGCAAGCAGCGTTAGCTATTTCCCGGTCAATATTATTTATGCATTTTATAAAAAGCTTCCATAAACTCAGCCAGCTTCTCGCAGCCTGCCAGCGGCATCGCATTGTAAATCGAGGCCCGCAGTCCGCCAACACTGCGGTGTCCCTTCAGTCCACCCATCCCCAGCTCCTCAGCCTCGGCCGCAAAACGCTTCTCCAGCGCTTCGGTCGGCAGTCCAAAAGTCACGTTCATCAGCGAACGGCTGTCAGTTTTGGCAAAGCCGCGGAAAAAATCAGGATACATATCGATCACATCATAAACTATCTTGGCCTTAGCCGCATTGCGCTGCTCCATCATCACCAGTCCGCCCTGCGCCTTCAGCCACTTGGCAACCTTGCCGACGATATAGACCGCAAAAGCCGGCGGCGTATTATACAGCGAACCGTTATCAAGATGAGTTTCGTAATTCAGCATACTGTGCAGAGCTTTAGAACGCCCCTCAATAAATTTTTTACGGGCAATGACTGCTACCGCGCCGGCAGGCCCGATATTTTTCTGTACCCCGGCATAAATCAGCGAAAACTTCTCCGCCGGGATCGGTTTACTCAAAATATCCGAAGACATATCCGCGATCAGCGGTACAGCACCGGTTTCAGGATAAACGCTGTACTCTGTACCTTCGATCGTATTATTAGCCGTGATATGCAGATAAGCGCAGTTTTCCGGCAGCCTGATCTCGCCCGGCTGCGGCACCCGGTCATACTTTTCAGCCTTACTGCTGAAAGGGATAACGACCTTACCTACCTTTTCCGCCTCTTTTACAGCTTTATCCGAAAAATTACTGGTCACGGCATAAGCCGCCGTTTGTCCAGCCCCCAAAAAATTCATCGGCACCATCGAAAACTGCAGGCTGGCGCCGCCTCCCATAAAGAGTACGCAATAATCGTCGCCCAGACCCAAAAGCTCCTTGATGTCGGCTTCCGCCTCAGCATTGATTTTTTCATAAATCGGCGCGCGGTGACTCATTTCCAAAATCGACATACCGCTGCCCTGCAGGTCCAGCAGCTCGGACTGTACCTCCTGCAGCACTTCCAGCGGCAGCATGGCCGGACCGGCATTAAAATTATAGATACGTTTCATTATTCATCTTCTCCGATCAAATGCACGACCATCGCATCGCGCAGCTTAGGTTCAAACCAGGTCGATTTCGGCGGCATGATCTTACCGGCATCAGCTACCTTGATCAGCTCCTCCATCGACGTCGGATACATGGCAAAAGCCACACTGTAGGCCCCTGCGTCTACTTTAGCCGCCAAAGCATCCAACCCGCGGATACCGCCCATAAAATTGATGCGCTCATCCGTACGCGGGTCTTTGATGCCCAGGATCGGCGCCAGCAGATTATCCTGCAAGATCGAAACATCCAGCGACCCGATCACATCATTCGCGGCAAAGGTACCTTCCTTCGCAGTCAGGCGACGCCATTTTCCGGTCAGATACATACTGAACTGATGCCGCGCTTCCGGCTTCGGGCCGTTTTCCAGCTCGCTGATCTCAAACTTTTCTCCGACTCTGCTTAAAAATTCTTCCATCGACAAACCGTTCAGGTCTTTGACCAAACGGTTATAATCCATGATCTGCATCATATTATCGGGAAAAATGACCGCTAAAAAAGTGTTATATTCTTCGTTAGAACCATGCCTCGGCGTTTTGCCAAGCTCGTCAGCCACACGCATAGCCGCAGCACTGCGGTGATGGCCGTCGGCAATATACATTACAGGCACGTCCTCAAACAGACGGGTCAGCTCGGCGATCTCCATCAGGTTCTCCACCACATACAGTGTGTGCTGCACGCCGTCCTCCGACGTAAAATCATATACCGGCTTTTTGGCTCCCATCAGGCTCAAAACATAAGTATTGATCTCGGGCTTGCCCTTATAAGTTAAAAAAACAGCGCCGGTCTGTGCTTCTGTCGCCAGAATATGATTGACCCGGTCCTGCTCTTTATCATGCCTGGTCAGCTCGTGCTTCTTGATAATGTTCTCGCGGTATTCCTCCACTGAAGCAGCGGCCACAAGGCCGATCTGGATATGCTGCCCCATCTGCTGACGGTAAATATAGTAACAGGGCGTCGTATCTTTTTTCATCTGCCCGTCGGACAGATACCTGTCGAGATTTGTTTTCGCCATCTTATAAACTGCCTGGCTGTGCGGATCGATACAATCCGACATCGTCGCTTCCGATTTTGTCACCCGCAAAAAGCTCAGCGGGTTCTTATTAAGTATCTGCCGCGCCTCTTCGGTATCCATCACGTCATAAGGCAAAGCAGCGATCTCTGCCGCATATTCCGGCACCGGACGCAGCCCGCAGAACGGTCTGATCTGTGTCATCTAAAAAACCTCCTCCAGCGTCGTATGTATATACAAACACATGCTAAAATCAAATTAGTCCTTATCTATATTATTTTACTCAGTTCTCTGCTAAAACGCAAGCGTCGCCGCAGCAAACACCAGCGCTGTAAAAAATATTTTCCTGCGGCGTAATAAATATAACACTTTTCCCGGTTTCTTATCCATCCAAAATAAGTTATAATAGAGGAAGTCGTTTTAAATAAGGGGAGTGTCCATCCGTGTCATCTATAACAGTCAACCGACGTGTCCTGCAAAAGCTTATTCCCATCGCCATCGGCTATCTGGCCCTTGGCATCGCCTGCGGTATTCTGGCACAGCAGGCAGGTCTCACACCGCTTGAAGCCTTAGGAATGAGCGTGCTCGTTTTCGCCGGCTCCGGTCAGTTCATCGGCATCGCCATGATGGCCCAGGGTGCGGCCCTCGTTTCTATCGGACTCACTATTTTTATCGTCAACCTGCGTCATCTTTTATTCAGCTCCACGCTGATGAATTTTTTTAACGGCCGCAGCAAAAACTTTCTTATCGGCTATGCCCACGGCATCACCGACGAGACCTTTGCCGTCAACCTGAACGCCTTTGAAACGGAAACAGATCCCCGCTGGACGTGCGAAGAAGCCCTGGGGCTCAACATCACCTCCTGCGCCGTCTGGTCGCTCAGCAATGCCCTCGGCTGCTATGCCGCCGCTTATCTCAACCCGCCTACCGAGCTGGTCTCCTATCTGCTGATCGCCATGTTCCTCGGCATCTGGGTCAACTATCTCACCGACCGGAAAATGATCATCACCGGGCTGGTATCAGGGCTTCTGGCGATCCTGCTTTCGCAGATCGTTCCCTATAAGCTGCATATCGTGCTGGCAACTCTGGCCGCCTCCGGCGCCGCCTGCTATATCACCGAACGCCATGCGGGAGGTGCTGATAATGTCCGCTGAATACGTTTGGGGCGCCATTTTCATTATGATGGGCGTCACCTATATTTCCCGTATCATCCCTTTTTTGCTGCTGGCCGGCAAACCTGTACCACGCTGGTTCAAAACCTGGCTCACCTATGTGCCGACAGCTATTTTCGGCGCGCTGGTCCTGCCCGACGTCTTTCTGCCCGCAGGCAGCCTGGATCTGGGACTGAACAACCTGTACCTGTGGTCGACCGTCATCATCTTCCCGCTGGTCTATAAAACAAAATCACTGGGGCTGGCGATAGTCAGCGGCGCCGCCGTCTTTGCACTGCTGCAGGCCGTACTCTGATCAATCGGCACAGCCTTCAGTATCGAGAGGAATCTGCTTTGGAAATTTTTTTACAGGGTCTTACCATGGGGCTGGCCTATCTTGCCCCCATCGGCGCCCAAAATCTTTTTGTCATCAATACGGCGCTCACCGCGCCTTTAGGCATTGCCCTCGTCACTGCAGGCATCGTCGCCTTCTTTGACATCAGCTTGGCGCTGGCCTGCTTTTGGGGCATCGGCCTTGTGATCGAACACAGTCTGCTACTGCAAAAAGCACTGCTCGGCGGCGGCGGACTGATCTTGATCTATCTGGCCTGGCAGCTGCTGCATGCGCAGGTGCAGACAGACACCTCTGCTTACAGCCAGCCGACGCTGTGGCAAACGGCCACGCTGGCCTTTACCGTTACCTGGTTCAACCCGCAGGCCGTTATCGACGGTACGCTGATGCTGGGCGCCTTTCGCTCATCACTGCCTGCCGATACTGCCTCACTCTTTATCAGCGGCGTAGCAGCAGCCTCCTGCCTGTGGTTCTTCGGGCTTACAGGCATCTTCAAAACCTGCTGCCAAAATCTGCGCCCCAGCCATATGCAATGGATCAACCGCATCTGCGGCGCCGTTATTTTTGTTTACGCCCTCAAACTGCTTTATACCTTTGGGCAGATGCTGTAAAAACAATGAATACACATATAAAAAAGCAACAGCTGTTTAAGCTGTTGCTTTTATTTTGTTCTGACCCTTTTAATTTACTGCTTTAACTTTTTCCTGACTGCACAATAGAATATCTTCTACCGAACAATCAAACACGTCAGCCAGTTTGACAAGTATCTCCAGACTGATCAACGTCCTGCCGCACTCCAGATTACTTAGATGCGGCTGCGACATCTGCAGGGCTTCCGATAATTTCACCTGCGAAATTTTTCTTGCCTTCCGCATCATCTTCACATTACTACCTAAATCATTTAGATCATAACGCTGTTTTTTCATTTTACCCTCTACACCACTCTTACCCATATAATCGTTTCAACTACCGGACCAACTACTTTTGTTTTACTTATTTTTTCTGATTTGATTATTATATATTATTCTATTTTATAAAATAATACTACAAACAATTAGTTTTTGCAACAACTTCTTTTGCCCACAAACGAATTTATATCATCAAATACAACATTAATCTGCCATATTTTTATTTTATATTCTTCTAGACAATATTTTTATAAGATTCTGCAGACGTTTTTTATTAGCTTCATGATCCACCGGCTGGCCTGGAACGGACTTCTCTGCATATTCTGCCGCTCGTCGTGCAAGTATTTATGGCAGTATTCAGTACTTACTAAATAAGTATTGCTTT
>OGKR01000028.1_pt1 | contig 165105 bp, 110 predicted proteins | sample 1572431 | NCBI WGS metagenome assembly OGKR01 (sample SAMEA2582079, study PRJEB24529) | metagenome | biome: Human gut stool | place: China | collected 2011 | reverse complement strand
TACATCCCTTGAAGTATGGATTCCGAAGTTCATAGCCACCAGCATCATTCTTGAAACCAATAACAAAATATCGCTTGCCAGCACTTTTGTAGTGTATTTCCACGCACTGACTTTTGGCTGTAATAGAATCAATCCCCCTTCCCGAGAGGTATTGTAGCAAAGCAGGATGAGCCAGTTCTTTCACCTCAATATCTTCAAACGAAGTGTCCTTTTGTGGGCAAGTAGATTGGGTTGGTGTTGTTGGTAGAATGATTAAACGCCCCATCATGTGCAATACTTCTGAAATATTATGTGTTTGGTATAGCTCCATAGCCAAATCAATGATGTTTCCACCTTTACCCAGTCCGAAGTCGTACCACACATTTTTATTCAAGTCAACCTTGAATGATGCGGTTTGTTCAGTATGCAGTGGCGACAAGTACCACCATTTATATCCTTTCTTATTTACAGGTTCGTAACCTTTGCTGCTAAGGAAACCGGAAATCGAAATTGCTTTTATCTCTTGTATAGTCATAGTGTGAGTGATTTGTTGAAATGATGAATTGTTGAGAGTTATTGCTGGTGAAAAGAAAAGTAGCTTTCTCTTTTGCCCAGTCTCACTTCTTGCTGAGTGTTTGTTGAATTGCATCTATTTGATAATCAAAGATTAGCTCGTTATTCTCAACAATTCAACGACTCAACAAAGGACTATAACCCTAAAGAATCTATAAACTCTTTGGTCACCGTGTAGAATCGTCCCACTCTGCTAACAGATGAAACACGCCCGGGCTTGGTGTAGTCACATTGGTAGGCAAGATAGGTCAGTGCGTTGTGTGCAGGGGTAAGTCTCCAGACATCTTTAACAACCTTGCGTATCTGCCATTGCTCCACCTTCACACCATTCATGGTTAGTAACGGTATCAAGTCCTGAGGGATGAACGATAGTTTGTCAACGTGCTGCGTTTCCATAATGTCACGTATCAGCTCCACCATATCCAGTTCCGTATGGTTACGGTTACATTGGATAATGCGGTCAAGTGCCTCGGTTCTGATGAGAGCAGGATGGAACCACATACGTCCTTCCTTGTTGGTGGAGAGTGTGCGGTGTTGAAGATAATAGAGAAATGCAGGTATCTGTTCTTTCAATTTTTGCAGGAAATTGGTATCATCGCTTTCGAGTGGTCGGATTTTACGCACCCAATAGCGGTTTTCTCCCGGGTCAATGATAACAGGATAGAGTTCGTTATTGGAACATAATACGAACTTGGCAAAGAAGTTTACCTCCTGTCGGTCTTTACCCTTGGCCTCCACCTTGTAGGTCTGGGCAGTGCTTAGGTTCTTCAATCGCTCGGAATCTTCCCTACGGCTCAACAGCACCTCGTCTACAACGATAAGTAGTTTGCCAGCCCAGTCGGCATTGAACTGGCTCCTGAAATCCTCATTCGTATTAAAAGTGGCATTGTCCTGAAAGATACTTTTCAGAAAGTTCAGGAATGTAGTCTTGCCTGTGTTTCGCTCCTCGGATACCAATAACAGGATGGGGAGTTTCTGAGTCGGCTGCGTATAAAGCAACTGCATATAGTCCAGTCCCAGTTTGTATTGTTCCTCAAAGATGTGGTGCATCAGTTTCTCTATGTCTGGAAAAATCCCCTCTGCAGGAATATGCTCAATCGGTTCATACAGATTATAGAAACCGGCAATATCCTTTTGATAGTCTGTGTGACTTGGCACTGTACAAAAGCCATTATATTTATCAATAGAAGGGATGTTGTGCTTACCATAGTCTTGTCGGATAGTGCTAAAGCTCCATTGTATTCTACGAGTGGTCATCGTTCCATCAGCCAAAGGCTGCTGCACTACCTTATATATAGTAGTACCTACTCGAATATATTGTTCTTCCATAATGTTTGCCTTTATATTATACATTTGAATTAGCACTATTCGCTGTCTGGACTTTAGATTTCAGAAGTGAGGAGATTTCCTTCTTTGAGTAAAGATTGCGTCCGCCCAATTTGTGAACGATAATAGTTCCCCCCTTCTGCATACGCCACAAGGTGGTATAGGTTATATGGAGTCGTTCACAGACTTGGTCGCGCGTAAAGTATTCGTCACTCTCTTCTTGTGTCAAATCGGTTTGTGGCTTTTTCCCAACCAGTTCTTCCACCATCTCGGCAACAACCTGTTTAAGGTCGTCTCTTTGTAACATTATAAAATTCCCTTGCATAACATATTGTTTTGATGATTATGCTGCGAAATTACGATGGAATAAAATGAAAGCACCTCGGTGAAAATCATGACGATTTCTGCCGAGGTGCTTTTAACGGAACAACGTTTGTTTTTAACAAATCAAATCTTCATAATGGAATCAATATACATCAGGGGAAAGTAAAGTCCGCAGTCTTATGCTTATCAACTTTGTCTGTTCCTTTCCTGTTTGAACAGCCTTTTCTGACAAACTCAAATTATAGTCGTAGCCGTGCTCGTTGACAATGGCATTATAAAGGGATTCTGCCCAATCAAAGCCTGACTTAAATCCTATGGATGGGAACTTTTCTAAGATGGCTGTATGGAAAGTTCGATAGTTGTAAGAGTCATTAAGCAAACTGCTACAGGTCAACGCAGCAAAAATATAGGCAAGAACGGAATCTGTACCATTTGTTTCCATCCATTCGGTAAGTATTACCTGTATCTCGTTGGTAAGAAGTTCTGCATGAGGCTGTATAAGCATTTCTTCAAACAGGACACAGACTTGCTTACGTCCACGTCTGCCCTTACTCTCTTGTAATGCAGAATTAGCTACATCTTTGACTACACGATTGTTTGCTGCTTTCCATGTGCCTTTAGTGTAAGTCGCTTTATCTATACTGGTAAGCATCAAAGAGCGCATAATTTGTTCGCCAAAGTTTTTCTGCCAAAAAGAAGGCTTCTCTCCCATCATTGTTTTGGATAATAAATCAGCGGCCTTCACGAAGCCATTATCAAATATCATCCAATAGAACACACTGAACAAGAAAGGATTATTGTGCTGCAATTTATCTTTTGTTTCCTCTTTGTTAAATGTGGAGGCAAACAGTTCTGTCAGTTTTTCGTGTGCCTGCTGACTAACATTAGAAAATTGAGTTTTGTTGTAGCTCTCGGTTCCCGGGCATAGGCTTAACAATAATTCGGTGATACCTTTTATTCCATCAAGTGATAGCAGTTCTATCAAGTAGGAGAAGCCTTTGAGGGCGAAGCTCATGTCACCCTCATATGCTTTGGCGAAAAGATTCGTGAACTCTTGATATTCTTTCGGATGTTCGTAATGCCAGCGACGTAAACGCAATAGATTCAGTTCTCGGTCTGATGCCTCTTGATTTTCCTGCTCTTTATCCTGTAAGTGGAGTTTAACCCCATCTTTGATGTATTGCGCATCCGTAGATTGCTCAAATTTAGTCATGGCACTCTCTATTTCCTCAAGTCCATTATCCAATTCCAAATAGCAATACATACAACAAGCAGCCACGTTACCTTCTTCTACGGCTTTAGAGAAGATGTTCATTATGTTCTCAATAGGCATATTCTTTGCTGCCATTACCTCCATAAGTATATTCTGGAGTGAATCTGGCTCATCACATTCTGCCGCATTGTCGTCATTCTGTGATAGGATATTCAAAGTGGAATGAATCTTACTTTTGAACTCTGCATAGATTTCTTGGTTCGTTTCAAACCATTCCTTCATCTTATTATTGCCCATAGGTATCGTATTATCTAATGGGTTAATCTTTAAGGCAAGCCAATGGAATTATTTTCACTCCATCCTGACGAGTGTATGCCATGCTTCCACCTGTCATCACAATCAGCAAATCCGGCTCTCGAAGAGGTACTTGCTTCTCCGTTTTGTTATGCTCTTGTATAAGTCTTTTGAGTTCAAGCAAGTGCTTAGCTCCATCATCTATCTCGCTACTACCAAGTTTGCATTCAATCAGGGCGTAACGTCCATCTTCCAAATGCAGTACAAGGTCAGCTTCTAACCCATAGCGGTCACGATAATATGAAATACGACTATTGAAATCAGCGGTGTAAATTTTCAAATCTCTTATGCACATCTGCTCAAAGATAAAACCAAATGTTTTTAATTGAGTTTCCATTTCTTCGACACTTATATTCATGGCAGCTACTGCAATAGAAGGGTCAACGAAACAGCGTTTAGGAGCACTACGTAACGATGTCTTACTGCGGATGGCAGGACACCATGCGTCAATGTCTTGGATTACAAACAATCTTTCCAACGTACTAATATAATCATCATAGGTATTCATGGTTAATGTAATATCTTCTGATGCCGTAACATCTGCAAGTATGCTGGTTTTCTTTGCCAAGGTACTGATATTTCTTGCGTATGACCTTAAAATTTGTCTGGCTATTTTAGGATTACGCTGTCTGTTATCCACTGCAGATATATCATATTCACAAACACTGTTTACATAGTCTTTTGCTATAAGCATAGCTGCCTTTGGCTTCATTTGTAATGTAGCTGGCCAACCGCCACGACAAGCGACATAAAGCAACTCGGGTATATCCAGTTTGCTTGTCGCTCCATCAATATCATAATTAGGATTATAGAACAATTCATGTATTGATACTTCTCCAGAAGATTCCAAAGACTCCCATAGGCTCATTGGGTACATTTTCATTCTTGTAATGCGCCCTGTTCCTGTGTGTCTTATTTGAGACTTGTCCACAGTATTACTTCCTGTTAAGATATATTGTCCTGGAATGCCACCAGTTTCATCAACTGCCGTTCTAACAGCATCCCACAGCATAGGAGCATCTTGCCATTCATCTATCAATCGAGGTTGTTCTCCTTTCAATAGCAATGATGGTCTGGTCTTGACTGTTGCAAGATATTCATTAACCTTATCAGGGTTTTGTAATTTAATTACGCTTTTGGCTTGTTGCTCCGCTGTAGTTGTTTTCCCCGTCCATTTTGGACCCTCTATTAACACAGCCCCAAAAGCCTCCAGTCTTTCCTGTAGCATTTTGTCTGCTACTCTTGGCAGATATTTCATATGAATACATTGTTAATCAATGGTGCAAAGATACTCTTTTTTTCTTAAACAAAGCACTCATTTGGTATTTTTGAGCCTTTTTATTTGGTGTTTTTGTGGTAATTCATTTGGTGTTATTGGGGTGTTTCATTTGGTATTTTTGCGGTAAATGATTATATCAGTTAGACAAACCAGCCATCAACTCCATCCGTTCCTCCTCGCTCAAGCCTTTCAGCATCTCAAGCAGGGCTTTCTTATCTACAATTGGAGCAACCTCTTTGGGCTTCTCATTGAGCAGATAATGATTATACTCCAGCATCTTCGCAAGAGGGTAAGCTCCGATATAATTGGAGGTAATGTCACCGCCACCACTATGCCCCATGCTGTCGCTTATATATTTATAAGGTACGACTCCCGAATTATTGAGGTTGGTAGCGAAGCTATGTCTTGCCCAAGTTGGCGATGGTGTCTGTTCCATATCCAACAGTTTGGCAACTTTAGCCATGTGTTCACGTATATATCTGTTATAGCGTTGAATAACCCAGATCTCTTGTTCGGGCGTAATTAGCTCACTCATTATAGGGAATACTCTCCGTCCAAGTTTTGGGACATTGCCATACCTGTTAAGTATCTCTTGAATTTCAGGAGTAACAGGAAATATCACTTCGCTGGCACTCTCGTTTCGTTCACGTGTCTTGTGCCTAAGAAAACGCAACTGTTTGCCGCGAGTAGCATAGTACAACTCGTCATAGGTCAGTCGAAGCGTATCGGCAAGATTTTGCCCATCACCCAGATACATAAAGAGGAATAATCCCAAGTCACGGAATATTGCGTACTTTTCCCTGCCAAGGAACAGTTCATTCCCGTCTTTGTCTTTTGCCTCGTCTGCCTTCCAAAAGTCATAGAGCTTCCGCATGGTTGCCACATCAAGAAACTCGTGTTTACGGCTTTGCGCTTTGTTGTAGCCCGTGTCCTTGAACATTTCTTTGGTATCACCTTTCATCAGTCCGTTAGCAATACACATATTGATAATGGTTCTCAGGCTACGGAGTGCGATAGCAATGGTGGTGGTGCTCAGCCCATTCTTTTTCATGATTTTCACCCACTTCAAGATAAAGTCACGGTTTATATCGGCAAACGATATATCCGTTCCCAAATCTTTCACAAAGCGGTTGCGCACATCCTTACTACAACGAGCAGAACCAGCCTTGCCTTCATTGGCCTTAAATTGAATGTATGAATCCCAAACTGTGATGATGGTGCTGTCATCGTCTTTCTTACCTTGAAATCGGTCTTGTAGCTTACGAAGAGAGAAATTGTTTTCTGAAATCAGTTGATTAGCCATCAGTTCCACTCTGTCCATCAGATTCTTCATGTCGTTACGTTCCGCTAATTGGATACGCCGACCGCTTTTCTCGTAATCGCAAAGAGTTAACCATTCTTCCATAGTGTATGATTTACCTAAGCGCAGGAAAGCCTTTTGCCCGGCATGACACACACGCACAGCTACAGGGAGCGGTTGCGAATAGTCGCCCGCTTTTCGTATGTCAAGAGTCAACGAGCCATACACATTACCATTAGCAGCAGTGAACTTTGCAAGGCATTTTTCTCCTCTTGCATTGGATTTTCCGTCCTTCTTGACCATTTCGGTGACCTTATTCGTTTTTTCAATCTCCATAATGCACTTATTAATAGGTGATATACCGCTCATTTTGGTGACCTTCAGGTGACCTTTTTGTGCGAAAACTACTGCAAATGTACGCATTTTCTTGCAAACAGCAAAATGTATTATATAATGATAATCAGCGTAATCACACTCTATGCAATCCTATAAAATAACCCACAAAAAGACTCATAATCTGGAGGTCCCTGGTTCAAGCCCAGGCTGGTCCACAAACTAAAAGGCTCATCTCTAACGAGATAGAGCCTTTTTTAGTTCATGGAGACCTCCGATTAAGGGTCTGTTGCTTGGTTATATTAGCCTTAATAAAGAGCAGTTGTTTCACTATTGTTTCACCAATTAAACAATGTGTAATATGCTGACAATCAACCCAGAAGTAGTTAAAGTACAAAGAAAGACAAATGACTGTTTCACCGTAAGGCTTAGATTTACTCTTAACAGAAGAATGAAACGTATATCAACAAGCCTATTCGCAACCCCTAATGATTTAACAAAGAACTACAAGATTAAAGCCTCAGCACCCATAAAACAAGATATAGACGCTTTAATCCACAGCTACTATGACAAGTGTGCCAAACTCCAAATTGAGTTAAACAACTACACGTTAGACGATGTAATGAACTACCTAAATGGAGAACAAGAGAAGCAACAAACCATTGACTTTATAAAGTTCAGTCGTGAGTGGATAGCCTCAACCACTATCAAAGGTGCACCTAACTACACCACTGCCATTAATGCCTTAGTCCGTTTCATAGGTAAAGAGGAATTGGATATTAATTTGATTACCCTTGACTTCTTAGAAAGCTTTAAAGCATTCTTGAATAAAGAACGTGAGATACGGACTAAAAGATTAATGCAGCAGGGTAAACGGGTACCTTCCAATCGTTCACTCTCTCTATATTTGATAAGCATTAAGAAGTTATTCAATGAAGCCAAGAAGAAATACAATAAGAAGGAGAAGAATTTAATCCTAATCCCCAACTCACCCTTCATGGAACTTGAAATACCCAAGCAGGAAGCAACAAGAAAGAGAGCCATATCCGCAGATATTATAAAGAAGCTATGGAAGCTACCCTATAAAGATATGAAGAAAGGCTACAAATCTACCTGCCATTATAATTTGGCAAAGGATTGTTTCATTCTATCATTCTGTCTTATGGGAATCAATTCAGCAGACCTTTACAATGCCACTGAAATGGAAGGTTATACAATCGTCTATAATCGTACCAAGACGAAAGACCGTAGATTGGATAAGGCTCAAATGAAGGTTGACATACCCAGATTAATCCTGCCTCTTGTTGAGAAGTATAAGGATAAGACTGGTAAACGTCTCTTCAATTTCTATCAATACTATGCTGACGAGAAGGATTTCAATAAGGCTATCAACTACGGCTTAAAAGAAATTTGTACAATATTAGAAATTGACGATTTGGAATACTACGCAGCAAGGCATAGTTGGGCTACCATTGCACTTAATAAAGCTGGCATTGATAAATATATAGTCCATGCAGCACTTAACCATATTGACGATGCAATGAAAGTAACGGACATCTATATTGAACGTGATTTCGTAAATGAGAACAAGGCTAATACTAAGGTTGCGAAGTACGTGTTTGGCAAGTAAGCTAATAATTCCCCACTAAAAATCTACTGAGCTATAATTAGTCGCTATCCTTTTTCGGCTTCCACATGCTTCAAAGGTAGAATGCCTAAAAAGGATATCAAATCAACACTTCAGTAATTTAATGGATATCAGTTATATACAAATTAAAACATATAATTATACGCTATCCTATTTCTAGTGTATAAGGGAAATACTAGACTATATATCTAAAAAACGACATCAAACGAAACAAATGCAGGTTCTGGCAGATTCCCCAGCCCGATAATCTTATGCAATTTTATACACAAAGCCATCTGATAGATTCGTTTATCCAATATCAACTTGGCTATGGGTACTCCCGAGTAATTGAAAACCAGCACCTTGTTCGCCATGGATTTTTGCGGGTCATTATAGTCATACTCGCTTAAAAGTTGATCTAAGTACAAAATATAGATATATTGGTCATCCATTGCCAAATCCAACACCTGCCCAAAGCTTCTTGCCTTACTAAACAAGAGGTTATAGTCTTTACATTCATAAAAAGACCGATCAAAATAAAAGTTCCAGTCTTTTACCATGGTTCCATTTTCCAGGTGGTATTTAGCAAGATACGGCAGTTTGCTAGGCGCAAACACCATATGCCCGTCATGCGCCGACAGATAACCTTTCAAATTCATCCGTGAAGACTGGACAGAAATTTTGTTCCCCACCGGAGATTCGCCGAACCTCTGTAAAGGCTGCAGATTGGCATCCAGTAAGGAAAAGAAACTACCGTCCTTTCCGCACAATAGGGAGACAAAATGCTGTTCATCCAGTCGTACGAAATTATAATCTGCAGGATTGAGCTCACCTTGCACACGCTTATAAGGAGTTTTTTTTCTGGACAGCTCTTCAATTTCAATAGCATTTCCGTTGCCTTTTAGAGACATCACTGCCAACATTTGTATATTGACATCATTCAAACCGAAGGTGTTTTCGTGAGCGTATGTAATTATTGGCTGTAGGAACTCGCCAGGACCATTTCCCAATGAACCCCAAGTATGGATTTTTTTCATACCCGAAGGAATGGAATATACATGGCAAAAATCATTTTGGGCGACATGCGTCATTACCAAGAATGTATCAACACAGTCAATCCATCCCATATTAATCAGCAATTCTGTATCAGATTGCTCACCATCTACTCTAATCTCCTTATCAAAGGCTGGAAATTCTGTTTTAGATTCGAAGCTACAACTTGACAAGAAGCATAGAAGAATGAATATAATAGAAGTTGTTTTCTGCATAAGTACTTCAAAGCAACATGTAGAATAATCAATGAGCCCTACTTTAAGTTTCACTTTACATCTTATTACATATCTGTTGTAACAAGCTAATGGCTAAAAGTGAAATTTAAAGCAGGCTTAATAATTGCACTTTAGCACTAATCATTATATCCAACCAGGCCTTTTGGTATGACCCAGCAAAATATTTTCACCATAATCTCCGTCAGGATATATTACAACCATTGAATATAAATCAGGGAATTATCACTATCCTTTTTCAACTTCCACATGCTTCAAAGATGAAAAAGCATTAGTGTCCACCAATGAATTCTTACAACAAATTAAAGGCAAAGAATAACCTAAAATGGATCCTTGTAACATGAACTCGAATTACTTTTGCAGTACTTTCAAATTTAACAATTGCCCACTAAAATTTCCAGTAAAAGCTAATGGAAAAACAAGAGTGGACTGGTAGTACACCACCTCCTCGCCAATTTTATAAAGTATCTTTTTATCCAAAGTCTGATGTAGTTTTCCATCAATGTATAAACTTGTAGAGGTATGGTCACCTTTAATCACAATTTGTACCCGTTGACCGATAGGAAACATATAATCAAACTCATTTAAATAACCATCTGACCAGAATGCCAATTTTCCAGACTTTGGGCTACTCTGATACAAAATGGCATTGGAAGATTTAAAAAGCACACTGCCCTTATCTGCGGATTTTGCAGTGAAATCAAAAGCCACTTCATAATCATACCCTACTTCTTCTATCAAAAGCTTTTGATTCCTTTTCAACTTCGAGACTTGAAGCACTTTCCCATCCATCGTTTTTACCTTTGCTCCAATATTCACTCCCGGAGCTTCCGACAAAGCACGACGGCAAGAATCAAACCGTGCGAAAGACAAATCATCCACAGCACCGGTCCACATTTTCAAGCTTAATGTCTGCATAGCAGGATACGCACGATGATGAATGTCCTTGAAAGTAATCCCATTTCCAATGTAATCATTCCATACGGCAAACATTCCCCCTTTCACACGCCTATCATTCCGACTAAATATTCTATCATCAAACATATAGGGTTCCCAGTTATTAAAAATCCACTCTATATTCAGGTAATCGTGGTAATAGAGTGCCGTCAATGGTATTATGTACAATTGGCTACATGCCACATTCACCAATCCAAATCCCAATTCGGCCATTTCAAAGGGATCGGCATAACCATTGTACCAAATGTCCAATAGTACCTCGTCAGACTTCACAGGAAGATCTCCTCTGGCATGCGTCAATGCACCCCATGCCACCGCTTTCTTCCCAAAACCCTCCACATATTTAATGTAATAATCAGTAAAAAAGCGAAACTTTTCAACAACATTAGGATCCGAATTATCGTATTCATCTGTACCAATATGCACTTCTTTACCCCTAAACACCGGATTTTCTCCACCTAAATACTCTGCAAACAAGCTGTCCAAGAACAAATAAGTCTCCGGATTAAACAAATCCAGGTGATCCTCTCCGTACTCCTTACTAGCAATTTCCGGCTTATAGCGCGTAAAGGCCAATGAATGCGCAGGCACATCTATTTCCGGCAAGACAGTCACTCCATACTGCTCGGCTAACATCTGAAGTTCAACAAATTCTTTTTTTGAATAATGAGCCCCCTCCGTGGCCAATCCCGGAAACACGGTACTTTCTAATCGGAAAGCCGCGGGTGTTTGCGACCAGTCATTGCCATAGAACTTTTTAAAGCCGTTGTCATTCAAATGAATCTGGAAACAATTCATTTTATAATAGGACATTATCTTCACATAATCCCTCAAAAAGCCAATGGGGACAAATTTACGTCCTACATCCAACATAAATCCACGCTTAGGATAATTGGGCCAATCTACAGCCACTCCCTGCGGCACCGCCCCATCATACTGTTCCATCATTTGAAGAATGGTCCGAGTTCCCCAAAACACTGCCTGCGTCGTTGCACCCGTCAACACCATCCGATCAGACACATCCAAATAATACTTCTCCCGATTCTCTTCTGTTTCTTTTCCAGCCAAAGTCAAAAAAATATCTCCCGAGCAGGCAGAAACGCCTTCCGCCACCTTATATTTCCTGCCAAACATCACTGCTAAATCTTCGGCAAATGTGTTTGCCACCGGATTGAGTTCTGCTGCATAGCGGGGGTCCAACACCAACCGACACGATGAGCGCCAATAGCCATCCCCGCCTTTCCACTCCTGTAATGCCGGTATCACAAATGGCCTAGAATTTTCTGCCTTTAGCCCTGGCACAAATAGTATGCAAGACACTGCTCCCAATAACACACCTGCCTTAAACACCTGCAACACTTTACCAAAGAGAAACTGCCCCAAAAACAAAATAGTCATTTTCACATCACGAAATATCCACCTCATGTAGTTTGGTCCAAAAACATCAATCCAAGCATTATGCTTGGTAATCCATCTATCCAAAGCAAATTCCATACTATTTATTTTAAAGTTTCAGTTCACTCTACAAGAGTGATTTTTTTTACAAAAGTAACTCCATGATAAGGGACTTGTGTCCAAAATCCCCCTTTATACTCCCCTAAATCCTTTTGATGCCACAAATCACGAACAGAGACTTTTTCTGTATTTCCAAGGCTGCACCATAGACTATTAATCTGTGGAACCTCAGGTGCTTTGGGGGTTAGGATATATTTCTCCTTTGCCATCGATTTTGACCAAGAAGGAATTGGTACAATTTCCCCGCGGCCTACACAAGCAAGAAACAGCCACACCGTTAATAAACACAAACTCACTCTCATCTCAACTGGTCTTTATTTTATCACCGGATTAACAAACAACTCATCCATATACACTTGTTGCGAAGCTTCGAAAGCCACCTTCATATAACGGATGCTTTCATCCAATTGATCAAATAACAAGTTTTCAATCCATGCATCATGCCGATTGTTCGGGAAATGGGGAGTATCCTTGATAGAAGCTAATCTATATTCTTTTCCATCCAACGAAGTGAACAGATAAACTTTCAGCGGCATACCTATTCCATCTAAATTATAGTCCAGCATACGAAGCATGACTTTCCGTAGTCTGGTCTTTTTCTGCAAATCTACCACAAGCTCATGATAACCTTTCTCGAATTTCACCCAACGGGCATCTTTACTGTCTTCCTCGGCAACCCTGCCATCAAGCAATGCCTTCAAATCCGCTTTTCCCAACACCATGTCAATGGTAGCCCCGTTAGCCAATCTCTCCATAAAGGCAGCTTCGGCCAATTGCCAGCAGCCAATCCGCCTTTTCCAGGCCATATAGTCATTGTATACTTTATGTGACCACACCGGTTGCCCCAACTGATAAGTTGACGTGGGGCTTTCTATGATTCCACAAACCATAAATGAGATAATCCTGTCAACCCCTGCCACAGAAGCAGCCACTTGTTGAGATAAAAGACGCGGATAAGCGGCAGGAATCAAGGCCGAAGAACGGTCGTTGGTTCCCTGTTCCCAAGTGAAAGTCTCACAATTGGCCCACATCTCAATATTCAGACGGTTGTGGATGTCTCTCAACCGTTTCCAAGTCTTCTTTAAGCGAGGCAACATGAATTTATCGCGTACACAGCCCACTTCGTCCTGATAGGCTATGATGTCGACTTTCAGCTTTGCCAATTGTTTCTCATACTCCGGATTATCAAAATCAGACAGTCCGATACCATAAGGAGAAATCAGTGTCTTCTTATCCGGAGTCAATGCTTTTGCCTTTTTGGTCAATGCATTAACCGATTGTACAGCATGTTCTGCAAAAATGGGGCAAAGACAATCCTCTACCGGCAAATACCAGCCATAAAAGGCTTTATGATTTTTATAAAAGACGGCCAGTTCCTCCATAATTTGCAATTGGCGTTGTTTGATAGCAGGATCCTGCAAATTATCATCCTGGTCTTTTGCCCATCCAGTACTCATAAAAACCTTCATGTCATATCGGGCAGCCTCATCAAGAATGGCTTCCACAGGACTCTGTTTATCTTTATCATACCACCAGGGCATTAATTGAGAGGGATAATAAGCCTTACCCTCATTGGCAACTTCCATGAATACCAGATATTCAATGCCCATAGCTGACAGTTCCCGCACTTTAGCTTTCCATAATTCCGGATCCGTATTATCAAAACTCTGCGGATTGGTATATCTATTACGTACATCCTTATATGCCAGATTTATCCAAGTACCAGTAATGGGCTTCACCCTCAAAACAGATTCCTTCACCTTCTGTTTTCTCTGTCGGCCAGGAACATCATTGCCAGCAAAAACTACTGCCGACGGCAGTACGGCTGATATCATCAGTACCCCCAATAGGATTGGCAGAAAAATCCTCTTCATAATATACACATTTTTTTAATTAATAAAAGATCAATTGCCACCGGACGTAATAATTAACGCCAAACCTAAAATAAAGAGAATAAACATCAAGGCAATCAATAGATTAGTAGATTTAGAAGCCCCTTTGAATTCCTTCCAAATAAACACCCCCCATAATGCGGCAACCATCGTAGCCCCTTGTCCCAACCCATAGGAAATGGCAGCACCGGCTGTTCCGGCAGCAATATAACTGCACGCTGTTCCCAACGCCCAAATGGCACCCCCCAAAATACCAACCAAATGAGTATTCATATTTCCTTTGAAGTATTGACTGTAAGCCACAGGCACCCCCGTAAAAGGTTTCCTCATTAACAAAGAGTTGAATAGAAAGTTACTGATAAAGATACCTATTGCAAACACAAACAAGGCAGAATACGGAGTCATCATACCAACAGCAGGCGATTCCAGATTTTCCAAATCCATAGCAGCGGCGACAAAACGATAGAAAAACGCCATCAGAATACCAGCGCAGACAGCGATCAGAACTCCTCTTTTTCGGACAGTCTGACCTGATACTTCAGAAACTTTACTGGAAGCAATCCCATTAAAAACAATGGCCAACACAATCAAGAAGACACCCCCAAAAAGAGTGACAGGATCCCCCTTCGGTACACTAAAGTAATTGACAAATACGCCTAATACCAACGCCAACCCCACCCCTATCGGGAAAGCAACCGACATACCAGCCAACGACATGGAAGCCGACAACAATATATTCGAGGCATTGAATATGACGCCACCCAGAAAAGCGCTCCAAAAATTCTCCATACCAACTTGCTGCAAGTCCTGCATAAATCCGCGTCCCCCTTCTCCAATGCTGCCCAGTGTCAAGCCCCAAACCAAAGAAAAAAGAAGTATACCAATCACATAATCCCAATAGAACAATTCATAGCGCCATGTTTGGGCTGACAATTTTTGAGTATTTCCCCATGATCCCCAGCATAACATCGTGACCCAGCACAACGCTACCGCCAATCCGTAACTTTCAACTATAAACATAATCGTGATATTTAATATTGTTTTTAATGATTACAACTCTTCACGGTAAGGAATAGAAGACTGGGCTCCCATTCTGGTTACAGCTATGGATGAAGCTTTTGAAGCCATCACAGCAGCTTGTTTCAAGTCCATGCCCTCTGACAATCCTACGCACAAAGCCCCATTAAACGTATCTCCGGCAGCTGTAGTGTCAACAGGCTCCACTTTGAAAGCATCTATACGATAAGAAACGCCCTCTTCCCTTATAAGACATCCTTTCGAACCCAAAGTGATAATTACATTCTTTACCCCCATCGCGCAAATCTCTTCCGCCACTTTCTCAACATCGGCATCATTGGCAATCTTTATGCCCGTAAGCATCTCCGCCTCGATGCGGTTCGGAGTGACCATGTACAGATGCCGGAACAATTCTTTGGGAAGACTGCGGGCAGGAGCCGGATTCAGCACCACCTTCACTCCTTTCCCGAAAGCCTTTCTGGCAGCATACTCCACTGTTTGAAGCGGAATTTCCAATTGCATCAAGAGGATATCTCCCTCACACATTTCCTCCAACATTTTATCTACATCTTGTTCGTTCAACAACATGTTGGCACCGGATGCCACTACAATACTATTCTCCGCATGATCGTCCACGCTGATCAGAGCTACTCCGGAAGCAGAATCTTCATCGAGAGCAATATATCTTGTATCAATTCCTTCCTTTTTAAAATAACCGACAGATTGCCGACCTAATACATCATTCCCCAATTTTGCCATAAATATCAGATTGCCGCCCAATCTCTTTATTGCAACAGCCTGATTTGCTCCTTTTCCACCCTGGTTCATAAAGAATTCCCCTCCCAGAATCGTCTCACCGGGAGCAGGCAGATGAGAAGTTCTCACCACCATGTCCACATTGGAGCTGCCAATCACTATAATTTTTTTCATAACACTATATTATAAATAAATTCAATCTATTCATCATCGTGCCCGGAAGAACACAGGAGGTGTATCTCCGGCATCGGATACTGCCACACGAGCCGTTATTACCTTTTCATCTCCCGGAAAGAGCGTAATAAAATTGTCACTCCAGAATACTGGATTAATCTCCTTACCCCGGACGTCCAGCAAAGTCAGATGATTGAAATGGGACAAACGATCCGATTCGTTCTTCAAACAAATAGAAAAGACATATTCCCCTTCCTCTTTGGTAACTTCAACCTCCTCCTTCAATTCCGGTTTCTCCATAGAAGTGAACCAAAAGAAATCCATATGCTGGGAATAGAACCAATATAGGTTCTCGGACAGAAGTTTACCGTATTTATCATGCAGCTCCAGCTTCACAAAGTAATTATAAGAGTATTTTCCACACCGGGGCACCGTAACAATCTCCTGATAGCAATCGGGAGAAACAGTTATCCGCTGGGAGTCCTCCCAAGCCACTTCCATGTCATTGTTGATAACTTTAGCCGTCACTTTCACGTCTTGCAGTGTCTGATGGGAGGCATTAATCACAGAAACCCTGAAATCATTCGCATTCAACTGTACGTGCACCGGTTCCATAGCTTTTTTTGCAAAATAATAAGAAGCATTGGGAGCCAGATACCAGTCGTATATCTGCCAGCACACATCGGGCCAGCAAGAATTAATCTTCCAAATCATCACACCGGAAGTAATATCCCACATCCGGTGATTAGCCGCTTCAAACATAGCGCGATAACCATCGGCACTCAGAAACTGGGCATTGTCGGCATATTCTTTTGCCGTCTTCGGATCACCGAACATTGTGCGAATGGCATTGTCATAAGAGCGATAGCAATAATTACTTACATCCCAAGCACCATGTTCAGCCCAAATGCTATCCAATGGGAAAATAGGGCTGTTTACATTAGCCGTACTCTCCGCGGTAGGAATAAATTTCCGGAGGCTGTTGTACGTCGGCATGGAAGGCATCCCCAGTTCATTGCGGAACATCTGCAAATGGACCTCACGCACTTTATCAAAGAAGTAGGAAGAAGGCGCCCAATTATAGTCGGGCGCACCGTCATCCGTCGTACCTGTTGGCAGATCTTCTTTCAGATAAGGAGTCAAGGCGTCTACATCCCAATGAAAACTGGTAGTCGGAAGATAAACACGCGTAGTATCGATACTCCTCACTTTCTCCTTGGTCAGCTTGTACAAGCTTTCATTCATCAAGACCTCATTGGCTCCTATCCATGAAATAATAGAAGGGTGATTGCGATAGCGGAGCATCATATCTTCCACTCCTGCCACCGCCAGACCATGATCCAGAGGATTGTCAGCAGTTTCAGTTCCGGGAGTCATACGGAAACATTGATAGAAAACATGCCACCACATCAGGCCATATTTGTCAAAACTTTCAAACCAGGTTTCAGAAGGAGACGGCATATCTTCACTGCCAATCAGGTTGATGTTCGCCTCTGCCATCAAGCGGGCTTCATCATAGATACGTTTTTCAGATTCCTCCAACAAGATGTCCGGCTGTATCCAACCGCCCTTACAGAATATCCGCTTGCCATTCACATAATATACACGACCACATTCATCTCCCACCCGGTTCAGTCCACTTGCCACCTCACGGATTCCGAAATCAAACTCTTTGGTATCGGACACTTTTCCACCGATGCTAAAAGACAGTTTCATGTGATGCAAGTATTGCTCGCCATACCCATTCGGATACCACAAATACGGGTTTTCTATCAGCAAGGAAGGAAAGTCCTCAGGGGTCAGTTCCACTACTTTTCTCTCACCGGCACGCAGGGCTACTTTCTTCGTCAGCTTGATTGGCTTGAGGTATCCCTCCATATGCTTGGTATAAGTGGGAAATTTGACTTCGTTGAGTAATGTAATCCAAGCATTCACCTTTCCCTCGACAAGCTTTGCAGAAGTATTCCTCACTTCAAGTTTAATATTGACCTTTGCAAGCCCAGTGTCAACCTTCATAGGCATGGTAGTGGACTTTGGTAAAGTAGTGATAACAAAAGGATTTTCAATCAACACCTCGTCCGTGGCTTCCACTATCACTTTCTGGTAGATACCCATATTCCGGTCGCGAACCACGGGAGCACAATCCCAGCCACCGGATATCTTCAATGTCTCATCCTTAAAGATATCGTAGGAATGTCCGCGTACAGGACCGAATACTTTCAACTGGGTGCCGGGAGTCGGGACGCCCGGATGATCCACCTGATAAATTTTTATCGCAATGCAATTGTTGGCTCCGGCACGGGCATATCCGGTTATATCAAGTTTAAAGCGACGAAACATACCCACAATATCTTTTTTATCAGCAACCTGACGACCATTTACCCAGACATCTGCCCGGTAGTTGATGCCGTTCAAGGTCAGCCATACCTTCTTGCCTTTATATGATTTGGGAAGAACGACTTCCGTACGATACCAGTATGGATCTTGCCAAGGATTACGGCCACTTTTCAGGTAGTTGTATTTAGATAGATCCATCCGGGCATTAAATTCATCCGACACATCCGGAATCAGGTAATTATTCAGGCCGATTCTCGGATCAGGATATACGTTTTCCTTCACCAAAGCGTTCAACACGGTAGTGGGCACAGTGGCCTGATACCATCCGGCAGTGGGATAAGACAATTGCGAAACCTCAGCAGCTCCGGCGTTTAGCTCGGAAGAATTGATAATCTTCCAGTTCTCCAGTTCAAGAGATTGGGCATTGACAAACAACATGTTACATATCAACAGTATAAAAAAGAGTTTTCTCATAGTTTCTTGTTATTTTAATATTAATGCAGCCGCACCAATAAATCCGGCATTGTCTCCCAAGGCTGCAGGCAGCAAAGTAGTATGCCGGGCTGCTGAACGACAAATGAATTTACGAAATAGCCACTCTGCCTTGTCCCAGTATAAATCGGAAGATTTCAGAACAGATCCGCCTATGATGACAATTTCGGGATCGGTAATATTCACTGTCCATGACAAAGCATGAGCTAATGCCTGGGCAAAAGCATCCCATACCTGCAAAGCCATTTTATCACCGGACCGTGCCAGTTCGGCTATACGATAAGCCGGCAACTCCTCCTTTGTATATTCTTTATAAAGACGGGTGACGGCATTGCCGGATACATAATCTTCCAATATCCCTTCTTTATAAGGTGAAGTCCATACTTCTCCAGCACAACCGGAATGCCCACGCCATACTTTTCCTCCATTAATCCAAGCACATCCTATCCCCGTTCCTAAAGTGAAACCCAGGACTGAACCGGCATTCCGACCCGCTCCCCATAATGCCTCTGCATAAATCAGCGCATTGGCATCATTATCAAGGATCACCCGCAACGGAAATGCTTGTTCAACGGTGTCTTTCAACGGAAAATAGTTCAAAGTGGGAAGATTCTCAACATCCAGCAGTATACCTTTACCTATATCGAGAGGTCCGGTACACCCGATACCAATGCCCTGAATATCGTAATCCGCAGCATCAGCCAGAATATTTTTCAACAGAGAAAACAAATTGGCAATAATTACTTCGCCGGGTTCTTTCGGATTAGTTGCAATAGTACGGGGAGAAGCATAAACCAATCCCTCTCCGCCAACAATACCCGCACTGATCTTTGTGCCTCCGATATCGACTCCTATGGCTACCTTTCTTCGTCCCATCATTATTCTATTGAAGTCACTTTAGCACCATGTGTAAAACTGCCGGGCACTAGTTCCATTTCTTCCGCCCAAGCATTCACTATCAGCTGAACAGGAACAATGGACGGAATTGCAAACAAATCAGGGTCTCCGCAATGAACATTGATTTCCAGCAAATTCACACTTTCAATGCCGGAGGAGATATCCGACACCAGGATCACTTTACCATTAAAAGACAGAACATCAGCCATAAGCCTGATGCTCTGCCGATAAACACCGGACCGTGAATGCGCATAAATGATACAGATAAAGCCAGGGCCTACCATCTCTAGTGGGCCGTGGCGAAACTCACCGCCCAACAAAGCTGAAGCCGGAGTCTTGGTAGCCTCCATAAACATCAGGGCGGTTTGGGCAGCGCTTGCAAAAACCGTACCCCTGCCTATCACTTGAACAAACGGATGCCCACTTAAAAAAGCGACCGAACGGGATAAATAAATCCCCCCTTTCTCAAGCTGAAGACCGACTTCCCGAACGACACTATCTAAAAGAGCATTATCCACCCTGCGACCATCCAATGCTCCTGCAAGCAGATACACTACCAGATAGGTGGTGATAAATGTCTTCGTAGATGTCATTTCCTCCCTCCCAGCCTTACATAGCAGACTGAGAGTAGCCATCGCCGCTAAAGAACTTCCAGACTCATTTGTGACCCCAACCACTGTCAACCGTGAATGATGCCGTTCACCAAGTTGTTTAAGCAGTTCAATCACCTCATAGCTCTCGCCTGACTGTGAGATGGCAACCAATAAAGTGCGCTCTGTCAGAACTGAAGACTGAAAATGCAATAGCTCCCCGGCATTGATAGCAAAAGCGGGTATATTATAAGCGGTCATCATGGTCGCGGCAGCTTGCGATACAAAATAAGAACTTCCCATACCGGTAAGTACTATTTTGTCATAGTCACCGGTTGTCCACAGAGTACAGACAGCATCCAAACGCTCCTTTCCTTCTCTTGAATGATAATAGCCAAGAGTACGTTCCAACATTTCCGGTTGTTCTTGTATTTCTTTGATGAACTGATTCATAAAAAATATTTGTTTTTTATTGATTAAACACTACCAATTCCGCTAATGAGCTATTTTATTGCATCAGCAATAGGTCATTTTCCTTCAATATACCTCTTATAACCTTCATAAGTGTCCGTTCCCGGCTTAAAGGTAGCCCAACTGAAATTCGTAATATGATCGGTAAACATTCCGGCAACCCTTAATTGTTCTTCCAACTCTGACCAAGGCTTGGTACGCATTGTAATCTTCGGACACCAGCATTCCTTAAACGACTCGATGTCTACCCCGAAAATCACTCCGTTGGCATCGCAGGCTTTCTTTATTTCGGCAAACCAATTGGGCAGATCCACATCAAAGTCCACCAGACAACGTCCGCCTATGTCCTGAAGATAAAGAACATCAATATCGGGTGTTTGGGCAAATATCTTACCGAACCACTCCCCACAAAGATCGGCCGGCATGCCACGCCACAAGGCAGGAGCGATGCAGACTTCCTTGGGAGATTTCGACTTTATATAAGCCGCCACCGTCTGCAAATAGTTGGCCAGCATGGAGAGTGAAGGTTCTTGCTGCCACCCCACGGGATAGGAGCCATCGTGAAACTCTTCCGTTATATACCAACCATCCAGGCAGGGATGATTTCCCCAAAGGGCAAACAGTTCATCAAAGACCTGCTTGTTCCGCTCTACGAGGAAATCGTATTGCTCGGGGCTTGCAGTGTCTTTTTTGCTATAATCACCGGGATAAAGCCCTACGATAAGCTTCATTCCATTCTGCTTGGCAGCCTCGAACATCCGGTTCATGATATCATATTGTTTCGTGACCCAAGGAAGTTTTGTTGGAACATAAAAAGAAGTTTTTTCTTCTGCACGGTCATTGAACCCCTCGGCATACTGTATAATCCAGGTATCAATGCCCACCTCTTGGCTTGCTTTAAACTCCTTATCCCAATCGGTGTTTTCATATACCCCGTCCAATTGAATAAACACACTGGAAAACTTTGGAGCCCCTTTGAACTCGGGAGCATAAGAAGTCAACTGCTCCAGATTGTCAATGCAGAACGAACCGGTACACATTACACCCTCATCATTGGTTACTTCTATCCGATACCCCTCAAAGCGGTTCAGCATCAGTTTATTATCCCCCATATCATGTCCCTTGACAAAAGTAAAGGCTTCGTATGGCATCACCACCCGAGTCCACTCTTCTTGAGTCAACACCTCTTTGTCCACATATTCAAAGAATTGCCAGCGCCCTTTGTCGTGCAGTGTCCCCTGGGTGAACATGCCTGCATCTTGAATTATCATAAAACGGAATGTACCCTTGTTGTTCTTATTACCCTTCACCCAAATGGAAAGTCCCAGAGGATGAAAAGATAAATCACTGCGGTAGTCTCCACCACTTTGCTGGATATACACCGATTCCGCTTCGGAAGAATTGCCGGAAAAAGAGTATCTGATTTCAAAACTTCCTGCACCTTCTACACAGTCATCACTGACAAAACGGTCTATCGAACTTTTAGGCGAGGCAGGAGTTACCTTCATATCATACACCACACAATTCATCTCATCATAAGCGTTCAATGTCTTCACAGCACGAGCTTCTGTCAAGATATCCTCGCTTGTGGGGAGCTGCTTATTGCTGCAAGCTGCCATACATAGCAACAAAGAAGACAAGGTTGCCAGAATCATTCTTTTTTTCATGGCTGTCATTTCGTTGTATAGGTTATAATTTCGGTAATCCATATCTTTCCGCCGGACACGGGATTTTTCCATTTAAAAGTCACTGCGTGCTTACCCACCGGACAGTCGTAGCAGAAGAACAACTCGCACTTCCGGTGATTGAGTTCCTGAGGCAAAGCAGTGGTCTCATGCAATTTCCCATCTATATACACCTCCATTTCGGCCGTATAGTCTGTCGGAAGAGCACCTGCGACGTACCCCTTCACCACCAGACCTGTGCCTACGAAAGTGAATGGATTCACCTCATCTATCGATTTTTCAACAGTAAGTTTGCCACTAACTTTCAGGTCCTCAAAGGCCACTTCCAACGCAACAGGACGAATATCCTCCCGCTTGATTTCAAAAGCATTCCCTATTTTCGCATTTCCATGCTTCCGGAGCATATCACAAGCATGTTTATAAGTCATTTCGTAAGCCTTGTTCAGACTTATGTCTGTATGAGAAAAAGGCCGGTCTTCCACCTCATACAAAGTCCCTTTCCAGTATTCGGGAATGTTGCTGTAACCTATCATGGTTCCCAATATACCTGCTGCCGATGCCGGGTTGCAGTCAGAATCCTGCCCAGCACGGGTAGAGATATCAATGGTTTTTGTAAAATCACCCTCTCCATAGAGCAATCCTAAAAGGATGTAGGCCCCGTTGATTTTCGTACCGATATTAAAAGAATTGTGGATGCCTTCGGGACAACTGATTTCTTCGCTCCACTTGTTCTGCAGTTCAAACCAAGTACGCTTCCAGTCATTGGGATATTTCTTGTGCCAACGAATGACATCGGACATGCACTTGTGAAAATCGCTTTCCTCCGGTATGATTTTAAGGGCTTCTTCCACAATATACTCCATATCATCACTGACATAGGCCAAAGAATACATGGCTGCAACATACACCCCCCCGTACCAACCTTCGCCATAAGACATGATGTGACCTACCTTATCGCAAATTTCAGCCGCTTGATTGGGCATCCCAGGCGACATAATTCCGGCAAAATCAGCCTCAATCTGAAAATCGATACAATGGGCATGAGGGTTGTTCTTCCAATGCCCGCTCTGAGGAGCTTTCATTCCTTGCAGCAGGTTATAGCGCGCTACCTGATTGGCATGCCACAAGGGATATTCCGTTCGCTTAAAGGCAACGGCAAACGAATCCACCGGAGCATCCAAACCGCATCTTTCAAAGACTTCGACAAATGTCAAATCTACATAGACATCATCATAAAGTCCCGGAAAGCTATCGTACCATTTTTTCACCATGTGTTCATTCCAAGGAATGGGAATATAATCCTGAATAATAGTTCCCAGGAATTTGAATTCGGTGGGACCACCATAACTGCACCCTAACGTTTGCCCGGCCCAAGCACCTTTCACCTTATCCTTCAGCACTTGCTCTGACAAAATTCTCTTTTCGTTCTTTTTAAAAGCAGCTTTTACTTCAAAGGTACCAAACAGAACCAATAAAGTCAAGAGAAACACTTTTTTCATTCACACTTCTTTTGATAATGATTATACCATTCTGTATATTGCTCATATAATTTTATAGAATCCGGATGCCCTGCCACAATATCTGTATCAGGTTTGTTCATAATGCCCAAATATTGATAGCAGAGCACCTTATCCACATAAGGGGACACAGCTTCCAGCTGCCTGATAATGCGTTTGCCAAAATCAGCAGGAAGCAAATTACCACCGGTTCCATCCTCAAAATAAAACAATTCGACATCTGCCCACAAACGAGCCCTGCAAGCTTTTTCATGCGCCTTATACAATATTTCATAGAACTTGGCCGAGTCTTCCAATGAAGTATGGTTCACTCCCACCCCGTCCTGATAGGCTATGATATCAATATTCATCTTCTCCAACTGACGAACAAAATGATCATCAAAACGGGCTTCCTTGATAAAATAAGGGGCTATCAGGTTCACACAATTGGGCGTCAGGCGTTGGGCAAATGCCGCAGTCTCATTGACATAGTTCACACAAGCATCCACAAAATAAGGTTGCAGCATGGCTTCATTCGGGAAATACCACCCATAAAAACACGCATGATGACTGTACCTCTCAGCTATCTCTTCCATCGCCTGGAAACGAACTGTCTGTACTCCTTTGTCCAACATCATGTTGTAAGCATCTAAATCGCCCCAAAAATCATTGCTGACAAAAAATTTGATACCACATTCATCTGCCGCAGAAAGGACAGCTTCCAGCGGGTCATCACACCCCATTGGAATCCGAGGAGCAATTTTAGAAGGATAGAAGGGTTTGCCGGCACGAGCCACTCCCATCAAAACCAAATACTCCATACCGACCTCACGGATTTCAAACACCTTCCTGCGCCATTGGTCGGCAGTAAAATGGGCCAATGCTTCATTCCAATACCCGCCTTCGGCTGCCGAATGTTGAAATTCAAACCAAGAGCCCGAAATAGGCTTGGTCTTCTTGTCCGAACACAATGTGGTGGCGGCAGCAGGAACTGCATGCATAGCTTCGGGTATGGTCACAGCCACACTTCCCAAGCCTAAATATCTTATAAAATCACGTCTTCTCATCTCTTGTTCTTTTTTTCTGTTTTACTCAATAATTTTATCAGCCAATTCCCACCCCATGAGGGTCGAGATATAAGGAATTATCCACATAGCCATTTTCCTATGTCCACTGTATCCGGGATGCCAGGCTGCACCCAAATCTGTTGTCCTGTTATAAAGTCCTTCATCCAGCCTCAGCAGAAAGAGTTTCGGATCATTCAATTCAGACACTATTGTTTCATAATAACTGAACACCGGAGCCTGCATAGCAACCGGATAAAGGCAGAGAATAGGAATATTCCCATAATGCTCGCGCAACTGTGCTATTATCTGCATATAAGCTTTTACAAACTCTCTCTTGTAAGGATGCGGTTCTGTAGAAAAATCGTTCGAGCCTAAATTTATAACCACCAAATCCGGTCGATAGCCCGTGAAATTCCATTTAACAGTAAGGTCTTCATCAAGAGTATTTAGCATTCGGTCTTTCATCGTTACTTTCGACACCCTCACCGAATCACCGTAGTTACGGGCTACTCCTCTGCCCGAATGGGCAACCAACGTATAATCGGCATCATAATAGCGGGCTACCATGGCTGCAAAGGCATGATTACAGTTTTCCGTTTCCACCCCAAAAGGCTCATCACGGTGCCTACCATCCACCCCATACCCACAAGTAAGCGAGTTGCCGATAAACTCAATATGACGGGTACGCACAGTAGGACTTGCCTGCAACTGTCCCGAAGCAGAGAGCACAAATCGGTGGATGGTTGTCTTTCCAAACTCTCCCTCAGAACGTTTTTGCATCCTCAAGCTATGAAGACGCTTATCTATCCCCGACACCACATTAATTAGAGTATCTGTCCCGCACACCTTTACAACCCGGTGCAGTTCATCATCCACAAACACATTGTAGTAGCTTGTTCCGGTTTCAGAGACTATCAAAGAGAGTCTTCCGCCCGTAAAACGAGTCTCCCAATAGGTGCCCACCCAATCGAAAGATACCGACCCGTCCGAGGAAACCAGCGTTCTGCCAACATATCTCACGGCCGGATCATTCCCTTTGAAAACCTTGCCACAACTCTTAGCAGAAAGCTCCGACAGGCAACACATCTCTATTAGGATAAACAGGTATAGATAACAGCGCTTCATCACTTTCTTTTTATTTACGTGTTTTATTCCTATATTTCAGTTCTTTCAAATATCTCATATACCCATTGAACAAGTTGATTGTACGCGCTTCGCCCACACGGATAGACATCTCCGGATCGTTGAAAACACCGGGGAACTGATAGCAAAGGATCTTCTCGAAATTGTCAAACAGATTCAAATCATGAATAATCTGCTCTATAGGACGGGGATACAAAGAATTGTCCGGATTGAATAGAAAAGCCTCAAGATCGAACCACAAGTGCGCATTCGCCTCATCGCAAACCTTCTGCAACAAATCGGCAGCCTCTTTGCCGCTTATATCGGTTGCCGGCATACGTGCAAAGCCGAATGGACAAAGAATATCCAGATATTTCAATAATTCCGGATAAGTATCCATCCCAACAGGGACATCAAAACTATTAGTGGCAAGCATTATGGGTTTCTCAGGAGCTAAAGCACTACAAAACTCCTTAAATTCCTTGAAGAAATGTACTATTTCAACTTTTCTTTCCTTACTGCGTTGTGGATCTGGTTCCCAGTTATTTAGGCCCCCACCACTTTCTTCGGATACATAGAAAGCATAAAAAGACTCATGATGCCCATACATATCCCACAGTTCTTTGGCAACCCGTTTGTGCCATTCCAAGGACTCGGGGGTAAAGTCGAACCAAGCGAACATACCAACCCCCATCAATACTTGCATTCCTTGCTTATCCGCTTCCGAGAGAATGGCTTCGATAGGATCTTCAGCTGCAATGTCCATACGGCCGGGATATAATTTAGAAGGATAGAAAGCCTTCCCCGGATAATCCTCAACGGTAGTAGAACTTCCGATATAAGCTTGATGGCGAAATACTTCCTGAATTACCACCATATCCATCTCAATCTTGTGCATGGAACGAATCATCTCTCTCCAATGGTCATCGGTCATCTTTTTGATATCTTGATTCCAGTGCTTACCTTCCTCTTCACTCCAATGATAGATTCCGGTCCAAGCACCTGAAATCTGCTGAATGGAACGAATGTCCGATTGAATTACTTCTATTTCTTTTGTCTTACGATATACTCTTTTGCCATCAGACACCTTCAAAATCACCTTATGCTTGCCCACTTTATCTTTCATGGGAATCATAATCTTCACAACATCCGATTTACTTGATGATATTTTCAAAGTTGTATCACACAATAAAGCAGATTTTTTCTCTTTATCCCAAAAAAGGGAAACTTGATAAGTTTGCAGAGAATTACCCCTATTCACAATTCCTCCACGTATATCCAAATTTATCTTATTTGAAATTTTGCCGGGAGGTATCAATGTTAAACCCACTTTCTCATTAGAGTACATATTCACAGTACAAAACAGAGAAAAAAGAAACAATAATAAATATTTCATAATTACCTTTTTTGAAAGTATAATTTCTATTAATAGAAGCTGTTGGGAAAAGTGACAAAAGATTCCATCTCATTATTAGCTACGCGAATATAAGTATCAAACCTACGTTCACCTTCATGCAAAACAATGACACGAGCTCCATTAGAAGACAAATCATTATAAACAGTTTTTCCACCTGTATAACGACCATAAGCCAACAACACTTCTTTATATGCTACTGCATAATCATTATCATGATCATGTCCAACGAAGATACCCATCACATCACCACACTCCTTAACTGAAGTGAAAAAGCCAGAATTGGTAGTTGGACAACATACCATTTCTCCCTTACAACCAAACAAACGGTTTTTATCTTCCAGTAATGCATCTTTATATTCTGGGAGAGCAATATGGAAAAAAGCCAATGCAGGCAGAGGTATACCTCCGTTGTTTTCTGCAAACTTCTTACTGTGCTCACGATACCAAGCTATCTGATTAAATTTAATCCAATCATAACCCGGAACTGACTTAATTTGAGTATAAGAATGAGAATCAATGCAATACAGTAATGCCGCATCTTTATTCTTATCTTTTGAAGATTTCACAGTCAGCACATAATCCGGAACCACCTCACTTATACGGGTAGGCATTAGACTGCCTTTCTTCTTCGCAATATAGTCATAGAGTTCCGGACGGGTATGATCGTATTCGTCGTCATGATTACCAAATACGACAGCAAAAGGAATATTACGTTTGATACAAACGTCCAACACTATATCCAACCCTTTAAAAGATTCGTTAGAAACCACAACATCTCCCGTGAATATTACAAATTCGGGCTTCTCTATATCCAAGACCTCATTCATACGATCCAGTGCTACCTGAGAATTGACCTGATCATCATATTTATAATGGACATCCGTAAACTGTACTATTTTAAATGTTCTATTCTGATTGAATTTCAATGTCTCTTTTTGTCCCCATACTGTAAAAATATTCAATAAAGCCATAAGGGAAAAAAGTACTTTCTTACATGTCATAATCTAAGTCCGATAAACTAATTAATAAAAACCCAAAAAACAAAAATAGGCGGGATTATCACTCTTAAGACGAATTCCCGCCTATCAATCACCAGCTACATGTTACTTCTTATTGGCGATACCAAGTCATCTTATACATGCGTATTGTTGTTTGGGATGTATCACCACCAATCACACAAGTTGCAATATAAATATCATATCCAGTATCTGTAGGCACAATGGCAGTAGTCAAATCACCCCAAGAGTTATAACTTGTAGCATAAGGAGACCATTCACCCCTGAATAAACAGAACTTATCATAACCTGCATCATCAGGTCCCAATTCCATCTTAGACGGGTCGGTAATATCATAAACACTCAATGTAGAAACGCCACCAGACCAAGTGTCCGCTTGCTGGTCGTTCAACGCTAAATAAGTCTCGTTTTCAATATTGAACACATTAAATCCTAAGATGCGATACTCGTGATTGTCTTGATTCAAAGACGTAATTTCATAAGCCGGAGTAAACATACTAAATTTAGCTTTATAAGCAGCGTCATCGCCGGTAGCGCCAGAATAGCGATTATAAGCAATATAATGCTTAGAATCATCTTCAAGAGTTGCACGTTGTATCATTGGAGCGCTGGTCCAATCGCCACCAGCAGGGCCATAACGAAGTACATTCGGTTTTGCATCAGGAGTTACCAATTGACCATCCTCCAATTTCCAATAATAAATTTCCATATTATGAGGACACATACCATAAATATAAGCTACTCCTTTAGTTACATCCCCCTTCACACTCATGTTATAACCCAAATCATCGGGACATCCTGCATCAGCTGTCCAATTCAATAGATTAATATGTTCTTGAGTCTCCTCTGAATAGTAATAGACCATAAATCCTGCACCATAAACATTTTCACGGTTTGTAATCAAATGACCGGCATCATCTGTACGAGCTCTCATCATAAAGGTACTTGCTGCAGGGATTTCCTTCACAAACTCACCGCTATTTCTATCATACAATTTAATAGGAGCATTGTACTCTTGAATAGCCAAGTAGTTCTGATAGAAAGCCAAACCGGTAGTATTAGATGACATATTCAGTAAAGCGGCATTTTTCTCCCATAATTTAGCATATTTAGTCTTCGGAGGAGTAGGCACTACACGAATCGTGTTATGATGCTTATTTCCCAATGCATCCACTACCGTTATAGGATAAGGATTTGTAAAATCCATCTCACCACCAACCGCAGGAGTAACATAACAATTGTGTTCTACATTCACCATGCAGATAAGACGTGTTAGATCCAACGGGGTTTCATCTGTCGTAGGTACCTTAACAATAATCTCTTCATTTTCTTCATAAGGTCCAGTCTTGGTGGCTGCAAATTTCGATGGATTTCCCGGAATCTGTATGGTAACACTCATCAGTCCGTTCACTTGAGCAGTACGGCCTGTTTCATAATCAGGAGACTCACACGATGCCAATGTAGCCCAACACAAACAAGCGATTACTGATAATTTACTTAATATTTTCATGGTTAATTTTTATTTTCAAGTTAATACATTCAGCAAATAAATTGATTTTTTACTTCCATTCATCAAACTGTTGAACTGCTTCATTCTGTTCTATTTCACCAAGGGGTATAGGGAATCTGGCATAACGTTCTTCCCAAACACGGGTCTTGCCGCCATCAATATCTACAACTTCGTATGTAAATTCATTATCACCGACCTTAATCGGCTTCACTCCATGCATACTTGTACCGTTCAGTACAGTAGATGCCAACCCCCAACGGCGAAGATCCCAAAAACGATGGCCTTCAAAAGCCAGTTCAATCTTTCTCTCATGGCGAAGTAATTTCATGAATTCTGTTTGGGTAGCAGCCGTTAAATCCTTAGTAAAACCAGCTCTTCTCCTGACCTGATTTAAAGCATCTAAAGCCTCCGGCAACTTATCCTGCATCGCCATGGCCTCTGCATAAATTAACAGCACTTCAGCATAACGCATATAATAATAAGTCAAATCTCCCTGACCAGTAAAACTCGTGCCTTTGGGTTGAATGGCTTCTTTCATCAACTTACGCATGTAGTAGCCTGTACTGGTAGTACCTCCTCCCAAGCCAAAACCATCCTTACTACCCTCATAAGTATATAAAGTTTCCCCTTTCCATTGACAACCGTTATACAAGATTGTTGCATAAAAACGCGGCTCACGCCCTTCATAAGGATTAGCAGCCATCTCAGGATTATCCCAATCAAATTCACTACCATCAGCCATTTGATAAGAAGAAACCAAATCTTCTGTAGGAGAAATCTCAGCATAACCACCATCACTTGGCGGACAATAGAAATAATCAAAAGAATAAGTGAACTTATCCTTCAGATATCCGAATTCTATGACACTTTCTTTATTTTCAACCGGCACCAAACGCGAATTGGTAAACAGTTTACCGTAATCTTCATATAGCTCATAATCTTGGTTCATTACCTGAGCTGCTGCATCAGAAGCTTCTTTCCAACGTTCAGCATATAACATAGCACGAGCCAACATACCATAAGCAGCACCACTGCTCAAGCATCCCAATTCCACTTTATCTTTTGTAGGCAAATGTTCGGCGGCAAACTTCAAATCCTCATAAATAAAATCCCAACCTTCTTGAGAAGAACAAAGCGGATGATTTTTCTCACCTAACACAGGAAGTTGTCTATAGATTATATATTGCCCACCATAGCATTTAGCTAAATTAAAACAAGTTACACCACGGAAAAAGCGGACTTGTGCTTCAGCAAGTGTAGCAATCGAGTCTGAAAAATTAGTTCGATTCTTTTCTAGATTTTCCAAAAAACGAGTCAAAGACAATTGTGAGGAGTGGCTCCCCCCCCAAGTATCAAACATATTACTAGTAGTTGTTATAGGCATCGAACCAAAAACGAATTGATTATAATCAGATACAGGATTATTCTGCTTCAACATATCAGTACAAGCTTCACCTCCAAGTCCATAATAACCACCCACCAATGAATAATAACCATTGATATAAGTAATCAAGTTAGATTCATTCGACCAAATAATATCAGAAGGATATGAAGATGTTAATGTTGGATCAATATCACAACTACCCAATATGAAACAAGTAGAAGTGAATACCGTTAATATTTTCTTTATAGATTTCATCTGATTAAATTTTTAGAAAGTAATGTTTAAACCAAATTCATAAGTACGCTGCTGAGGATAATATCCTTGATTTACTCCAGGCATTTCCGGATCCATATAATCCAGTCCACAAATAGTCAGCAAATTACCACCACTCACATAAGCACGAATAGTTCTAAATCCAGCCTTTTCCGTCAATTTCTTAGGAAGTGTATAACCTAACTGAACTGATTTCAAACGTAAATATGTACCATCTTTTACCCACCAAGAAGAGAATTTTCCACCATTATCGCGAGCCTCAATCCCTAAACGAGGAAATTTTGCATTGGGATTATCAGGACGCCAAGAGCCTTCCACCAAATAATAAGGGGTATTTCCATCAGCATAAAACGGACGGGTATAGAACGTATCGTCACGAATTCCACTATCATAAATACCGCATAAATTCACATCGAACATAGCAGCTCCCTGCCAGAACATACTGAAATCAAATCCCTTCCATTCAGCTCCTAAATTTAATCCAAATACCATTTCCGGAATACTACTACGACCAATGGGTACCATATCTTGATCCCAAGTAATCTTTCCATCACCGTTAATGTCTTTCAATTTAATATCACCTGGTTTTGTATTTGTAGACCCTTCAAACAAAGCGCTGTGAGCTATTTCTTCTTCCGATTGAAATAATCCTTCTGCAACGAATCCCAAATAGCGTCCCATACTTTGCCCTGTAGCACGTTTATAAATCGGCACATTAGCATCTTCTGTAACTTTCAAGATTTTGTTACGAGCCCATGACAAGTTGCCTCGTACATGATAATTAAAATCTCGAATTTTATTATGGTGCGTCAATACCAATTCAAAACCACGATTGTCATGTGAACCATAGTTAATATATCCCGGGAAGTAACTGCCTAAAGAAGGTGGAAATTTCCCAGACTGACCTTCCAGAGAACGAGTGGTCTTCATGTAGAATACATCCAATTCAAGCCCCAATAGGCCATTCCACATATTAGACTCAACACCAATATTATAGGTATCAGTCAATTGCCATTTCAAATCCGGACAAATAGGCCCACTCATACCTATATCTTTCAAAGCATTAGTACCAAATACGACTACGGGGTCAGCAGATAAGGTTGCTGTAGAAAAATAAGTCATAGTGCTCTCAATAGCACGATCACTACCTAAACGTCCTATAGAAGCACGAATCTTTAAATTATCCATAAAAGGAACGGCTTCTTTAAAGAAATCTTCTTGAGAAATTCGCCAACCGACAGAAACGGCAGGGAAAAAGCCCCAACGGTTATGAGCCGGAAGTGCAGTAGAAGCATCCACACGTCCTGTAAACTCAAGCAGATACTTTTCATCATAAGCATAATTAAAACGCATAACATAGCCTGCACGTTTGTCATTACTATGACTGCCCTTGACTAAATTTTCGCTGACTTTCAAACCGTAACTCATATCCATTATATCTGTAATCGGAAAATCCTCCCGTCCAGCAGATATTCCTTCATAATCTTCTCTGGCATATTCATACAAGAACAAACCTGAGACATCGTGCTTACCAAATTTATTAGCATATTCAATGGTAGGTCTTATCGTATAACGCTGCTGGGAACCGTACCAGTGTGAGACAGATGCCATTGAACAGATACGCCCTTTTTCAACATTACCCTGATGTGTCGTTTGATTCCAAGAATAAACATTATACGGTGTCATTGCAGCTTTCCTCATTGAATGACTCTTCAAAAAAGCAGCATCCAATTTTGCTGAAAGCCCCTTGATAGGCAACTTATAACATAAAGAAATATCACCTTGAAACTTAGTAGTCTTACTTGATTGATATCCAGACAAGTCTCTGGCACCTAAAGGGTTATTATTTCCATTACCTGCTGTATTTTGACTTGCTATAGGCATACCGTCTTTGGTATAAGGCCTCAAATAAGGATAAGACAACATCGCTTGTTGGAATACTCCCGCATAAGCATTCGGACCAACAGAAGCACCCGGTGAACGCTGGTCATCTACAAACCCAGATAAATTCAAAGAAAAATCAATATTATTAGTTACCTTAGCATCCAAGTTTGAACGGAAATTATACTTATCATAAGATGTGTTTTCGACAATACCTTCCTGATTATAAGCTCCCAAAGAAGCAAAGAACTTGATACGCTCATTACCACCAGAAACAGAAACCGTATTCGTATATGTAGGAGCTACATTTTTAAAAAGCAAATCAAACCAGTCTGTATTACCATAGATCTCTTCATCCTCTCCAGGATTATTTATACGTTCAATATCTTCGGGAGAAAAACGTAAATTCTCCTCAGCTACACCATCCATCAACTGAGCTTTATTATACCAATAGGCATAATCCGGACCATTCAAAAATTTCGGAAAATTAGTATTCTGGCTCAACGTAACGGAAGAATTCAACGTTACAGTCGGTTTTTGTACAGTACCACGTTTTGTCGTTACCAAAATTACACCGGCAGCAGCACGTACGCCATACACGGCAGCAGCTGTGGCATCCTTCAAAATAGTAACTGATTCTACTTCATCTGGAGAAAAAGAGGGAAAATAATCTTGTATCACACCATCCACTACTACCAAAGCGTTACCGTCACCAGCACCTGTACCACGAATATAAAGATTTGAACCATCCTGCCCAGGCTGTCCACTGCTTTGTTTAGCAATCAACCCCGGAATACGTCCAGCTAACATATTAGAAAGTGTCCCGCTTGGAGCCTTCTTCAACTCTTTGTTACCCACTTGAGCAATAGAACCTGTTACACTGATTTTTTTCTGTGTGCCATAGCCTACTACCACCACTTCATCCAACAATTCGGAATCCTCTTTCAAAACCACTTTCAAAAGCTTTCTATCTTTCAGAGCAATCTTTTGAGTAGTATATCCTACATAAGAAAAGGTTAATGACACTTTAGTATTGGGCACAGTAATCGTAAAATGACCATCCACATCTGTCACTGCACCAGTCTTGCGATTCTCTGTAAAAACAGATACACCTATCAACGGATTATCCATCTCGTCGAACACACTACCCTCTACCTTCACTTGGGCACTTGCACCTAAACTTACCAAAGTGAACAACAAGAACAGCCAACAAAAATACTTGTTTTTCATTTTAACTAGAATTTAAAATCGAACAATTGAATTAGTTTTTAATATTGTTTATCCAGAACAATCTCTTCCAAGGTCTTCCAGCATTGATAGAGTCCTCTGGGAACATGGAAACAACCTTTCCACTTGCCACCCTTCAAAGGCAACAGAACTTCACCTCTACGATTCAAATAGCCAAACCATTCCGGATATTCTTGATCCTTGAAATGCGTCCATACATAACCATGTACTTTTTCAAACCACTCCAAACATTTTTCGTCTCCGGTCAACCGATAGCCTTTAAGCAATGAAATCAGCGTCTCTATATGCACCCACCAGAGTTTCTGATCCCACTCCAATTGCTGGGGAGGGAATCCCTTGCGATCCATAAAATAATAGATACCGCCAAATTCATTATCCCAACCATATTCCAACATCTTCAAAGCCGTGTTCTTAGCCTTCATTATCAATTCCGGGCGTTTCAACCGCTTACCTAAATCCATGATAAACCACATGGCTTCAATAGCATGCCCCGGAGTAACCTGACGTCCTTCAAAACAGTCTACCAAACTATTGTCACCATTTAGGTTCTCAACAATAAGTCCTCCAAGTTCCGGACGCAAGAACACCTCCATCACCTCGTGGATGCACGTATCCATTGTTTCCACCAAAAAATCCTCGTCAAGCAAATGCTCAATTTCTAATGCCAAGTTACATAGAATCATAGGCAAAGCAAAGCCTTTAAGATCTCTTGTTCCCGGATGAAGCTTATTCCATTTTCCTTTCGGATTATCAACTTTCGACAAAACAATGTCAAAAGTCTTTTTAGCTATATCTGCATACTCTTGATTTCCGGTGGCCAAACTCAGTTGCCCGAATGCCATCGTTGCAAAAGTGTATGAAAAGATATTATAAGGCTCTACCAACGGATGTCCTGCACGGTCCAATGAAAAATACCAGTTGTAATTCCCATCGTGCCCGTATTTCTTCAAGAACTCACCACCCTGAATGGCACAATCAAGCCACTCCTGACGCTTCTCCACCCTATTGTAAAGCATGGAGAACATCCATACTTCCCGGCCTTGCAGCCAGATAAATTTATCCGTGTCGAAAACATTCCCCTCCCGATCCAGACAAGTAAAATAGCCACCGTATTCGGTGTCTTGGGAATGATTCAACCAAAAAGGAAGAACATTATTCATAAGTTCGTCCTTATACTGATTCGCCAATTTCTTAAAATCCATCATCTTCATTCTTTTTTAAATAGGGCTGGGAACGTTTTTTATCCGGCATGCATCTAAACCAGCCCTTTACATTCACATTATTTATCTGTTGTATAAGAAATTACATCTCTTACCCAAATATCTGCTCCTTCAACGGGGTTTACCCATTTACAAGTCACGGTATATTTGCCATAAGACTGTACATAATTAAAGAACAACTCATGCTTACGGTGATTATACTTCAGCGGAAGCTTGCATACCTCAATCAATCTATCATTGAAATACACTTCCAGTTCAGCAACGTAATCTTCGGGCACATTCTCACCTTTCAATTCACCTTTAATGACAGCCCCCACACCTTCAAATTCGAAGGTCGGGAAATTAGCAATCCAATTCTCCACTACCACTTTTTTATCAACTTTCAAGCCTTCGAAGCTAATCTCCAATTGTGCAGGTTCCAGTTCTTGAAAACAGATAGTCACCTCATCGCTTCCAACTTTTCCACCGTTTTTTTCTATCATTTGTAAAGCGTGCCCAAAACTCAATTCACATCCTTTATTAAAGCTCACTGTATTATTGAAAGGAATATCTTCGACTACAGTCAGCTCTTTTCTGAATTTCTCAGGAATGCGATTATACCCAATCATTGTTCCCAAAATTCCCCCGGAAGAAGCCGGATTACAATCTGAATCCTGACCGGCACGTGTAGAAATATCAATCGTCTTCTCAAAGTCACCCTGCCCGTAGAGAAGCCCTAAAATGATATATGCACCGTTCACATAAGTCTCAATATTGAAAGGCATCTCAACCCCATCTGGACAAGCAATATCATTGGATCCCCATTTTTTCTCTATTTCTTCCCAACATTTTTTCCAATCCTCTGGATACTGTTTATGCCAATTTATAACATCAGCCATGCATGCATGAAAACGACTTTCCCGAGGAATAGACCTCAACGCCTCCGTCACAACATACTCAACATCATCGCTCACATAAGCCAAAGAGTACATGGCTGCTACATATACACCACCATACCAGCCATCGCCATACGCCATGATGTGTCCTACACGATCGCAAATTTCAGTAGCACTATTTACCATACCTGGAGCCATGATACCTGCAAAATCCGCTTCAATCTGAAAATCCAGACAATTGGCATGGGGATTATTTTTCCAATGCCCGCTGGCGGGAGGAGTCAAGCCATGAAGAAGATTGTAACGGGCCATCTGATTGGCATGACACAAAGGGTATTCTTTAGCCAAAAAGGCTGTGGCAAAAGAATCGGCCGGAGCATCCAAACCGCATCTTTCAAAAGTCTCCACAAAAGTCAGGTCGACATATACATCGTCATAAAGGCCGCCACCACCATCGTACCATTTTTTAATTTCACCCGGTCCCCAAGGCATCACTATCGAATCCGGAATCATAGTAGACAGATAGCGGAACTCTGTAGGACCTCCATACGTACAGCCGATAACCTGACCGGCCCAAGCACCTTTTACTTTATCAAACAGAGCATCTTTTGATAGAGTAAGATTCAAATTCTCGTTTTGAGAACCACCACATGAGCATAAAGTTGCCACCAAACAACCACTCAATAAAATTTTTCTAATTTTCATCATATCTATTATTAAGGTCAATTTTTTGTTTTCATCCAATAACGTTCAATCTCTTCCAATGATTTTCCGGTGGTCTCCGGCACCAGTTTCCAAACTATCAGCATGTAGGGAATACACATGGCAGCAAACAGGAAGAATGTTCCGGCGGGGGTAAGATTTTGGAGCATCCAGGGGGTAAGCTGCCCAATCAAGTATGTACCTATCCACAATGCAAAACCGGCAATGGACATGGCCAGTCCACGCACCCGGATTGGATACATTTCGGAAAGCAATACAAACACGACTGCGCAAATGGAAACCGCACAGCAAAACACATAGAACAAAAAGAAAACTAGCAGGAATAGGCTTGAAATGCCCCATGATTCTCCGGCAATAAAATAAAAGCCTATCAATACCAATGAAAGAATCATGCCTGAAACACCGTAATACACCAATTTCTTACGACCCACTTTATCAATAATGGCAAGAGCCAGTACAGTAGTCAGGGTATTGACTAGCCCCACCAACACCTGATAGAACAAGGAATCACCACCGGAAAGGCCAGCCCCTTCAAAGATGGAAGGACCATAATACAAGACTGCATTCACTCCCATAAACTGTCCGAGGATGGCTATACATACACCAATAATAACGGCTTTCATAATACCCGGCGACAAAAGCAAGGACCACTCTGATTGGGTTTCGGAAGTAAGAACAGACTTCGTTTCGTTCAATTGCACCAACGCTTCTTTGGAAGAGCTGTAAATGTGCTCCAAAATATTGACCGCACGCTCTTCACGATTGCGGACAATCAGCCAACGCGGACTTTCCGGAATAAAAAAGACAATGGCAAAGAACAGCAAAGCAGGCAAAGTCTCCATTCCCAACATTCCTCTCCATACTTCATTCACAAAAATCCAGTTAAACCAGCTATCGGCAGCTCCTGCATGGGTCTCAGCATACATAAGCAACTGATAATTCATTAGATAAGCTCCTAAAAAGCCAATGGTAACCGCTAATTGATAAAGTGATACCAAGCGTCCACGATACTGAGCTACCGACACCTCGGATATATAAAGAGGGGATACAATGGAAACCACACCGATACCTACACCTCCGACAATACGGTAAACCACCAACTGATTGAAATCTGCACATACCGCACAACCGATAGCAGACATGGAAAAGAGTATGGCCGACAGAATCATGGTACGTTTACGACCAAGCTTGTCACTTAAAATACCAGCAAAGAGCACTCCTACAATGGAACCTATCAACGCACAGCCTACATACCACCCTTGCGACATGGTATCTAAATTAAACTGAGCGGTTACCTTGGCAATGGTACCGGAAATGACTGCTGTATCATATCCGAAAAGAAATCCTCCCAAAGCAGCCACAACAGACAAGAAAACTACATAACCAATATTGACCGAAGATTTCATAGTATAAAATTTATCGATTAAATTCAAATTATTCTTTTACAAGTTGCTTATAAACAGTACCGAAGCGATCGGTCACCAGTACTTCTATGCGAGCCTTTTTATCTTTAGGAACAGCCTTAAACAAATGATTGGTAGGAAAAGCATTCACCCAGAGTGCACCCATCTTTTCACGATCGGAAAAAGCTTCTACAGCAGCCGGATCCAAACCTTTACAACGGGTCATCTCACCCATACAAGTACCATTCTCGAACCACTCTACCTTCCACTGCTCATCCCAATTCCAGACATTGGCCAGCACTTCTTCGGGAAACTCTTTCGAACTACCCGGAGCATAAGCCTGAAACTGGTATTCCAGCGGATAATCTACCGCTTTGTAGTGCCACTTCACCTGATTACCATCTACCTCATAAAGTCCAAAGCCTTGGGGGGTACCGTCAGAACAAAGCATGGATTTCCAAAAACCTGCACATACAGCAGCTGTATTGTGTTCCATTAACCGGTCGTTGAACACCACGTTACCGTTCACATGGGTATGTCCGGTAATGAGGTGTGCCTCATGGTCTTTCAGCAAATCATACAGACTATTGGCATTGCTTGTCTCGTCGGGTAGCAAGGCATTGAACTTGATGTCCTTGGTAGTGCTGGAAGGAATATGCATCATTACAAATACCAGATGATCTTTCGGCACCAAAGCCAAATCTTTCTCTATCCATTGCAGTGTACGTTCATCAATGTAACCTATATAACGATAATCCCTATTGATATAAAAACAATTGTCTAGTATAATATAATGTGCCTTTCCACGATTGAAAGAATAATAAATGGGACCAAAATAGTCCTCATAGGTCTTGTATGAATGTTCAAAAGAACGTACACCCATTTCCATATCATGATTTCCTATGATACGGTAAACAGGCAATCCCAGACCGCCAGACACTTGAATGTAATCTGGGTATAAACCAGGAGTATTACCCACAATGTCACCACAATCCAACACGAAGGCATCACGCTCCTTGGCATACTTTTCCATAAAGGCTCGTGCCTTACCTACATAAGAACGATAACTGTCTAAATGCTCCTGACAGCTGACTTGCACATCAGTCTGTACCATAAACACATGCTTCATATCATCTTTCAGATTCCTCTTCAATTCAAAATCATACTTTAAACGGCCTTTCTTAAGCGGGAAAAAGAAAGCGATATGCCCACCACCCTCTTGCGGCAGATAACCTGCAGGCGTGGAAAGATATACAAACCGAGCATCCCGGTTGCGCGGCAACTCATAACGGCCCTGAGCATCAGTCAGCACCACGTCAAAACCATCTGTCACCACAACACCAGCAAGCCCTTTGCCTTTACAGGTCACCACGCCTTCAACGGGATCTGGATAAATTGCAGCCTGCATGATTGAGACAACCAAGAACAGACAACAACTGCAAAACAATCTGAGCATAAAATTCATAATCACTTAATATTGAAATATTCCTTATACCTATTACACAAGTGTCCTGCCTGCAAATATGCTGATTGGGGACTCATAAAATGAGAAAACTCAAAAGTGATGGCCTTGTCATAACCGGCTCGCTTGGCAGCCTCCAGCTTCATCCGTAACTTGTCAAACTTAATAGGCAAAAAGTCGATGGGCATGTCACGATCAAAGGTTTCAGCGTTTGTCCAACATTTCATGCCATACTTATCAGCCAGCTTTTTGTTCACCGTAAAGAAAGCATCCAGTTCATCGTAATCGATATGTCCGTCCTGAAAAGCACAGGCGTCAACCACATCATGAATGCCATCGAAAATTTCATTCCACTCCCTTTCATGCTCCTGAACAGAAACCGCATCCTCCTTTGTCAACTTATCTGTACCCATCACGGCCTTTTTCCCGTCAATCCACGGAGAAATAAAAGTCGGCAAACCGCCGGAGACATCCTTGCATTGTTTGCCCATCGCATGAAAGGCATCAATGGCACCCTTCGTCTTACGGCTTATCTCACCACTGATATACCATCCGCCGAAACTCTTGTACTTCTCACCGTACCTGCTCCACACCTCATCAATCACATACTTGTTATCCTCAACCTCCCACGAAAGGTCACCGGTATCCCAGTACTTGCCCGAATCATATAAACCAAAATAGAACTTCATGTGATATTTCCCCGCCAGCCGAAGGAACATGTCCAACAAATCGACGGAAGGCATATAACACCCTTTGCCCAGCAAATGCGCCGAAGGATAAGTAATGAATTTGCGATAACCCGACCGGATCATTATGACCGTGTCAATTCCAATACTCTGCATATACCGGAAATCCTGATCCCATTCCCTTTCCCCCCAATTCTGATGGGGAATATCATGGGATATCTCATCCAAGAACGTGCCGGTAATTTTAAGTGCATCGCCCATGGGAACTAGCATGGAAGAGGCAGACTCTTGAGAAAAGAAGCAATCCCCATCACCCTCTCGCCCCAACAATGAAGGGGCCATGAATGCAGACGCACCGAACAAAGCGGTCCTCTTTAAAAAATCCCTGCGTGTTTTCATTATTAATAAAATTAAGATCAACCATTATATATTAAACCTATCGAATACACTTTTTTAAGATAAAAAATCAATTATGTTTTTCATTGTTTTAGATATTAATTGTTATTATTCAATTATCACGCTGCAAATATAGATATATTTATTATATTTGCAAGACTTAATAAAGTATTTAATTAATATATAACCTACAATTAATATATATTAACGCGTAATTACAAAACAATTTACATAATAACAAATCAAATACATAATATTTCAGAATAATAAATCCGTATTTATTAATATAATAAGCAAAATAGAGTAAATAACATAAAAATACATACATATGAAACAGAATTTATTAAAAGAAATGGAAACCGGGAGCAAGAATGCACTCTTAAAAAAAAGGATCATCACACATTATATATATAATGGGAGCTCCACTATTACCGATTTGGCCAAGGAACTCGATCTGAGTGTGCCCACAACCACCAAATTCATCAATGAAATGTGTGAGGACAACTATATAAACGACTATGGGAAACTGGAGACCAGTAGCGGCCGCCATCCAAGCCTATACGGACTCAACCCGGAATCAGGATACTTCATTGGAGTGGACATTAAGAAATTTGCCATAAACATCGGACTGATCAATTTCAAGGGGGATATGGTGGAAATCAAGATGAACATACCATACAAGTTCGAAAATACACAGGAAGCTTTGGAAGAACTGTGTGCACTCATCCGAAACTTCATAAAGGGAACGGAAATCAACGACAAGAAGATAATGAACATCTGCATCAACATCTCCGGAAGAGTAAATCCGGAATCAGGATATAGTTTCAGCATGTTCAACTTTTCAGAGCGTCCTTTGGCGGATGTACTGAATGAAAAGATAGGATACCCGGTCTGCATAGACAACGACACAAGGGCCATGACCTATGGAGAGCATATGCAAGGATGCGTCAAAGGGGAAAAGGACATCATCTTTGTCAACATAAGCTGGGGACTCGGAATCGGCATCATCATAGACGGGAAGGTATACACGGGAAAATCTGGATTTTCCGGAGAATTCGGGCATGTCAATGTTTTCGATAATGAAATACTGTGCCACTGCGGCAAAAAAGGATGCCTGGAAACGGAAGCCTCAGGATCGGCACTACACCGCATCCTGTTGGAAAGAATCGGTAGCGGAGAAAGTTCCATACTATCAAAACGGACTGCAGAAAATCCGCCCACCTTGGATGAAATCATCACCGCAGTCAATAAAGAGGACTTGCTATGCATTGAGATAGTGGAAGAAATAGGCCAAAAACTGGGAAGGCAAATAGCTGGATTAATAAGCATATTCAATCCGGAACTAGTAATAATCGGGGGTACACTATCATCAACAGGAGACTATATAGTGCAGCCAATCAAAACGGCAATAAGGAAATACTCATTGAATCTGGTCAACAAAGACGCCACGGTGACTGTTTCCAAGCTAAAAGACAAGGCTGGAGTAGTTGGGGCCTGCATGCTGGCACGGAGCAGAATGTTCGAAATTTAAAACGACCATTGCCAGCATAATGGGATTGACAAAGAGTATACCAAGAACGCAACTATCATATGCAAAAATATTGAAAAAGCGAGTCAGTAGTTGGTTACTGATAAAAGCACAGAATAAACCAGCATCATGATAACCGATTTCCAATACTGCCTCATATTGTGGAATTCGAAAATGCAGATTATTAAACTGTCAATAAAGAGAAGATGGAATCTATAGGATATACTCGGAAATATTACGAACATAACAAAGATTTGGGAAAGTATACCCTAAGATAAGGACAGAAAAGCAAGAAGCCATCATTACGGGTATCTATATTACTATAATTCCCTATCTGTAGCCTGCGTAGTGGGTTTAGGTGACGGAAAGAGGTTGTGGCAATCACAATCTCTTTCTTTTTATGATACATGGGGCAAGCTGTTGCATTTCAGATAAAATCCTTTACCTTTGCCGGCAAACACATTTATCAAGATATCAGGATGAAGAAAGTATTTAAATTGGCCGGAGGATTCATGGTCGGGGCATGCATCGGCTTTGTAGGAATAATAGGTGTAAGAGTCCTGGTTTTAGGAGACTCGTTCGACGGTTTACACAGCAAGTTTGCCGAAACCGGCATGCTGGAGACAGTAGGAGTTTCCTTGTTAGCCATACTGATTCTGCTGTTCTCCATCTTCCTGCAAGTGCTTCTGCACGAAGGCGGGCATCTTGTCTGCGGACTGGCAACCGGCTACCGCTTCGTCTCCTTCCGCATCTTCAACCTTACCTTCATACGGAAAGACGGGAAATTATGCATCAAGCGTTTCAGCCTTGCCGGAACGGGAGGCCAATGCCTGCTTACCCCACCCGAAAGGCCTCTTGAAGATATCCCAACCACCTTGTACAACCTGGGTGGAGTGCTTGCCAACCTGCTGACCGCCATCCTTGCCTTCCTCCCCCTGCTGACCGTAGACGGGCTGCCTTACCTGCTGAAATTCTTCCTTCTGATGCTCTCTTTGATTGGCATTCTCCTTGCAGGGATGAACGGCATCCCCATGAAGATGGGCGGCATCGGCAATGATGCCGACAACATGCGCCTGCTTCTCAAGGACAGCAAGAGCAAGCAGGCACTGGTCACCCAGCTGCGCATCAACGCACTGGTGCAAGAGGGCATGCGTCCTAAGGACATGCCTGCCGAATGGTTCAGCCAAACGGAAGACATCAACTACAAAGATGCCCTGCAGGTCACCATAGCCTTGATGAGCGCCTCGCGCCTGCTCGACTGCGAAGAATGGGAAGCCGCCTACAATGCATTTGAGAAAATAATGAGCCACCGGCACGAAGTCATCGGACTTTTGATAAAGGAAAACGCTTGCGAGCTGCTCTTCACCGCACTGGTGACAAAGAGGACCGCACGGGCAGAAGAATTATATACCGATGAGCTGGATACCTACATCCGGCAATATAAGGATGTGACGTCTTCCAAACAGCGGCTGCTCTGCGCCCTGGCACTCTACCGGGACAAGGACACAGCAAAGGCAAAGGAGATTTACGAAGCCACCTGCCAACGGAAAAACAAATACTTGATGCAGGGAGAAGTCAGTTCGGACATAGCTTTGATGAAATCAATCCTTACCGCCAAGAATGCCTTGTAAGATGGAACGATATTTCTTTTACTTGTTATATCTGCTGCTTGGCTGCTCACTATGCGGTTGTAGCAGAAAACAAGCGCCAAAGCAGACACAAGACCCGGATACGGAGACCACCATCCCGTACGCCGACACCATAGCGGCACCCGTCCCTCCGGCTCCGGCTAAAAGCCGGACAGCCCGCTACCTGGACTCCCTCGGTTTCGTCAACATCGCCGAAGCGGACAGCAGCATCGCCATCGACTTGATGTACACCCGTGCCGACAACTTCACCGGAACCCTATTGTACGAAGACCTGAAAGAAGCCTATCTGCACCCCGATGCCATGAAAAGCCTGAAGCGGGCACAACGCCTGCTGAAAGAACAGTACCCCGGCTACAGCCTTATCGTCTACGACGCAGCGCGCCCCTTGTCCGTACAGCAGAAGATGTGGAACGTAGTGAAAGGAACCTCCAAATACATCTATGTCTCCAACCCCTCACGCGGCGGCGGCCTGCACAACTACGGGTTGGCAGTGGACATCAGCATACTCGACGATAAAGGAACCCCTCTGCCCATGGGCACCCCGGTAGACCATCTGGGCAGGGAAGCCCACATCACAGAAGAAGCCGTGCTCGTGGCACAAGGCAAGCTGACGGAACAAGAACGTGAAAACCGGCTGCTGCTCCGGCAGGTAATGAAAGAAGCCGGATTCCACCCGCTACCCAGCGAATGGTGGCACTTCAACCGCGTCAGCAGGCAGACGGCAAAGGAGCGATACCGGGTCATCCCTTAACTCTCACCCCCAGCTTGTCCGGAAACTTAAATTTGCTATCGCTTTGACGCGAATGACGCAGATGACGCGGATTTTTAATATTCTTAATCTGTATTATCAGCGTCATCTGTGTCTGAAAAATAATCAGATAGAAAGCTGCGAATTTATGCCCCACTTTGTCCTTTTTGAGATAACTTTGCATCAGAATAAATAAGCCAAGCCATGCCTTTATCCCAAGACACCCTCCGCTTCATCCGCGAGCATCGCCGCGACGACGTGCGCAGCCTTGCCTTGCAGGCACGCCGCTACCCTTCGATAAACATGCCCGCCGCCATCACACAGATTTCCGGCTGGCAGATTGCCAAAGAGAAGATACCCGCATGGGCCGAGAACGAGCATATACTCTACCCCGCCCACCTTTCTCTGGAACAATGCTCCTCCCAAGCAACGGCACAGTATAAAGCGGAGATTATAACTAACCTGCTACATACAGAACAAGAACATCCCGCGCAGAACAGTACCCCCGCATCAGCCGGCACCTTTACCGACCTCACCGGAGGTTTCGGCATCGACTGCGCCTATCTCTCCTCCCGCTTCGGGCATGCCACTTACGTCGAGCGCCAGGAAACCCTCTGCCAGATAGCCGCACACAACTTCCCTGTCCTCGGCCTGAACCACATCTCCGTCTGCCACGCAGACAGCGTCCACCATCTGCAAGAGATGGAGCCCGTGGACTGTATATTCATAGACCCTGCCCGCCGCGACGGACACGGTGGAAAGACCGTAGCCATCGGCGACTGCGAACCCGATATAGCCGCCCTCGAAGAACTGCTGCTGCGCAAGGCAAGACACGTACTGGTAAAACTCTCCCCCATGCTCGACCTCACCCTTGCCCTGAACGATTTGAAGCATGTACGAGAGGCACACATCGTCTCCGTGGGCAACGAATGCAAGGAACTGCTGCTCTTGCTGGGACAAGGCGAAGGAGTGCCGGCAGACGACATCCCCATCCATTGCGTCAACTTCACCGGTGTACCGGCTCCCCAAGCCCTCGTCTTCACCCGCCGGCAGGAGAAGGAGCGTGCATGCCCCTACACCCCTCAACTGAAATCATACCTCTACGAACCGAATGCCTCCGTGCTGAAAGCCGGTGCATTCCGCAGCCTCTCCTCATTGTATAAGGTGGAAAAACTGCATCCCAACAGCCACCTCTACACCTCGGGCCACTTCCTGCCGGACTTCCCCGGCCGCAAGTTCCGGATTACCTCCTCCTGCGGCTTCGGCAAGAAAGAAGTGAAAGAGATGCTGGCTGCCGAGAAAAAGGCGAACCTCACCGTGCGCAACTTCCCCGCCACCGTGGCCGAACTGCGCAAACGACTGAAATTGGCCGAAGGGGGAGGCACTTATCTCTTTGCCACTACTCTGGCAGACGAGAAGAAGGTACTTATCCGCTGCCAGGCTACGGGATAAGACACCAACCCCTATACCTTCCCCTGCACGAGATGTACATCTCATGTTGCTCGAGATGTACATCTCATACAGTCCGAGATGCACATCTCGTGCATCTTTAGCATCAGTCTGCCAGATGACGGCAAAGGGAGATACCGCCGAAAAGGTACTACCTCCAAGAATTTATGTAACCTCATTGTAACTGAATCGTTATCTGTTCTTCAACGCTCCGCAACCTCCACGTAACGGCAACCCTCTACTTTTGCGGCAGATTATTAACAGATAATAACAAGCATGAAACAGATTTTGAGAGCATTCTTATTCTTACTCCTATTCACCGCCACCGTCAATACGGCCATTGCCGACGAAAAAGCAAATGTCACGAAACAAGGAACTGTACGCGGACGTATCATCGACGCTACTAAACAAACCCTCCCGGGCGCATCCATCTACATCGAGAAACTACACACTGGCGTGACGAGCGACGTCAACGGCTTCTACACTTTCTCTAACCTTGACTCGGGAACCTATACAGTAAAGGTGAGCTACGTGGGCTACTCTCCCGTAGAACTGAAAATCACCATCCCCGCAGGCCGTACACTGGAAAAAGACGTCGTACTGAACGAAGGCGTGGAGTTGCAGGAAGTGGTGGTAGGCGGCGCCTTCCAGGGACAGCGCCGTGCCATCAACTCACAGAAAAACAACATGGGGATTACGAATGTAGTCTCTGCCGACCAGGTAGGCAAGTTCCCCGACTCCAACATCGGTGACGCCCTTAAACGCATCTCCGGCATCAACGTGCAGTACGACCAAGGCGAGGCACGCTTCGGGCAAGTGCGGGGCACGAGTGCCGACCTCAGCTCCGTCACCATCAACGGCAACCGCGTTCCCTCTGCCGAAGGCGATACGCGCAACGTACAGCTCGACCTCATTCCGGCAGACATGATTCAGACCATCGAAGTGAACAAGGTAGTAACCGCCGATATGGACGGCGACGCCATCGGCGGCAGCATCAACCTCGTCACCAAGAACTCCCCCTACAAGCGTACCATTGCCGCCACCGCCGGAACCGGCTACAACTGGGTGAGCGAAAAGGCGCAACTGAACCTTGGCTTCACCTACGGCGACCGCTTCTTCAACGACAAACTCGGCTTGATTGTATCGGCCTCCTATCAGAACTCACCTTCCGGTTCCTACGACACCGAATTTGTATGGGAGCAGGATGACAACGGCAAGACGTACGTCAACGACTACCAAATCCGCCAATACTACGTCACCCGCGAACGCCAAAGCTACTCCGCCGCACTGGACTGGGACATCAATGCCAACCACAAACTGACCTTCAAAGGCATCTTCAACAACCGCAACGACTGGGAGAACCGCTACCGTACCACGCTGAAAGACCTTGACCCCGACGGCAACGCCACCGTACGCATACAGACCAAAGCCGGTACGCCGGACAACCGTAACGCCCGCCTGGAACGCCAGCGCACCATGGACTTTGCCCTCGGCGGCGAACACCTCTTCGGCGCCCTCTCCATGGACTGGCACGCCAGCTATGCCAAAGCCAGCGAAGAACGTCCCAACGAACGCTACATCGACTTCCAACTGAAGAAACAGAAGTTCGACATGGACCTGAGCGACGAACGCCAACCCTTTGCCAGCCCCAAAACAGGCTCTACCATGACATTGAACGATGAATTCAGCCTGAAAGAGCTGACGGAACAGCAGGAAGACATCAAGGAGCAGGACCTGAAGTTCTCCGCCAACTTCAAACTTCCCTTCAAGAACGGCAACAAGCTGAAGTTCGGCGCAAAGGTAGTGCGCAAGACCAAGGATAAAGAAGTGGACTTCTACGAATACTCTCCTCTGGACGAGGATGCCTTCATGACGAACAGCCTGGCAAATACAGTGGACCAGACCAACAAGAACTTCATGCCCAACAACAAATACCAGGCAGGCATCTACGCCAGCAAGGAATACACCGGCTCTTTAGACTTGAACAACGCTTCCCTCTTTGAGAAAGAGCAGGTGCAGGAAGAACTTGCCGGAAACTTCAACGCCCGCGAAACCGTGACTTCCGGCTACCTCCGCTTCGACCAAAAACTGACAAAAGACGTGGAACTGATGACCGGACTTCGCATAGAGAACACCAACCTTGCCTATACGGGACGCACCTACGATGCCGACGAAGACCTCACCAGCAAGACCGACCGTCAGCGCAACAACTACATCAACTTCCTGCCGTCGCTGCTCGTAAAGTGGAATGTAAACGATGACTTCAAAGTGCGCGGTTCGTTTACCCAAACCTTGTCACGCCCCAAATACTCGGCCCTCGTGCCCAGTGTGAACATCAAGCGTTCCGACAACGAAATCACCATCGGAAACCCGGAGCTGAAACCTACCGTCTCCTACAACTTCGACTTGAGTGCCGACTACTACTTCCGCAGCATCGGTCTGATAAGCGCCGGCATCTTCTACAAGAAGATAGACGACTTCATCGTAGACCAGGTGAGCACCAACTACGAATACCAGGGTAACACCTACACCCGCTTCACCCAACCCAAGAATGCGGGCAACGCCAACCTGGTAGGGGTAGAGTTATCCTACCAGCGCGACTTCAGCTTCATTGCTCCCGCTCTGAAATGTGTAGGTTTCTACGGAACGTACACCTACACCCACTCCCGTGTGGAAGACTTCAACTTCGAAGGTCGCGAGAATGAGAAAGACTTGAGCATGCCAGGCTCTCCGGAGCATACCGCAAATGCTTCCCTATACTTTGAGAAAGGCGGTCTGAATCTGCGCCTGAGCTATAACTTCGCTTCCGATTTCATCGACGAAATGGGAGAAAGCACCTTCTACGACCGCTACTACGACAAGGTGAACTATATGGACGTAAACGCCAGCTATACCTTCGGAAAGAAGTTCAAGACTACCTTCTACGCCGAAGCCAACAACCTGCTGAACCAGCCGCTACGCTACTACCAGGGCACAAAAGACCGTACCATGCAGGCAGAATACTACGGCGTGAAAGTGAATGCGGGAGTGAAGATTAATTTTTAAACAGCGAATTCTATCTCAACAAGTTATCAACATTAACTACTCAACAATTTAATAATGACAATGAAGAAAATATTCCTTTTACTGTTTATTGCCCTACTCGGCAACGCAGCCATTGCCCAAATCACCGATTACTCCATCTTCGACAAGAAGTTCAACTTCTACGTAGCCAACGACCTCGGCCGTAACGGCTACTACGACCAAAAGCCCATCGCCGAACTGATGGGACAAATGGCAGAAGAAGTAGGCCCCGAATTCGTTCTTGCCACCGGCGATGTACACCACTTTGAAGGCGTACGTAGCGTGAACGACCCGCTTTGGATGACCAACTACGAACTTATTTACAGCCACCCGGAGCTGATGATAGACTGGTTCCCCCTGCTGGGCAACCACGAATACCGCGGCAATACGCAGGCTGTGCTCGACTACAGTAATATCAGCCGCCGCTGGACCATGCCCGCCCGTTATTATACCAAGACGTTCGAGGACAACGGCGCTACCATCCGCATCCTTTGGGTAGACACCGCCCCGATGATTGACAAATACCGCAACGACAGCGAGACCTATCCCGATGCCTGCAAGCAGGATTACCAGCAACAACTTTCCTGGATAGATTCCGTACTGACTGCCGCCAAAGAGGACTGGGTTATCGTTGCCGGACACCATCCCATCTATGCCGAAACCCCGAAGGACGAGAGCGAACGCGCGGATATGCAGGCACGTCTCGATCCCATCCTGCGCAAGCACAAGGTGGATATGTACATCTGCGGGCACATCCACAACTTCCAGCACGTACGCATGGCAGGCAGCGACATCGACTATATCACCAATTCTGCCGGTTCGCTCGCCCGCAAGGTGAAGCCCATCGAAGGGACCGTATTCTGCAGCCCCGAACCGGGTTTCTCCATTGTATCGGCCAGCAAAAAGACACTGGAACTGCGCATGATTGACAAGAAAGGGAATGTATTGCACACGGTGACGCGCAGCAAATAATCCAAGCCGGCACGCAAGCAGGCGCATTCCCCCGAAGCCCTGCCGAACAACCACTTTCCTCCCACGAAGCAAAAGACCATGTTTCGTAGGAGGATTTTTCCATCTCATACGACAAAAACAAAGCCTATCCGCAGGAATACAAGAAAAAGCCCTATATTTGCATTTGTCAATACATAACTATGATGAAGAAGATACACTTCCTGCTACTAATCAGCCTGCTACTTGCCGCTTGCAGTGATGACGACAAAGAGAAACAACCCGCTTTTGTGACCAATATCACCATATCCGATGCCGGAAAGACCTTCAATCCCGGTGATGCCGTGACCGTCAAAGCCGACGGCTTGCAGAGCGGCGACCAAATCATATTGGACATCTACTGGCCGATAGCCGACAATCCTCTCTTTCCCGAAGGGTATTCACGCTACACACGCGCCGTTACCACGGAGCAAACCACCAACAGCATTACTTTCCTTGCCCCCGGACACTGGCCCGCCTCACGGGTAGAAATGTTCCTGGAACGGGCAGGACAGCTTCAGCCTCTCGGCCAGATTTCGGTAGCCGACGGACAATCCCCCGAAGAACCATATCTCTACGGTATCACCAACTCCCACGCCATTTACACACCGACCGTTCCCCGCGGCATCACCCGTATCGACCTGGTAACACAAGAAATATCGGAAGTAATCCAGTTCCATGACGACGAAGATTTCCACCTTGCCGCCAACATCCCCGGCACCAACATCCTCTGCGGGATACGGGAGAAAGACGGCAGTAGTTTCATCGACGGATACGACCTCTGCATGCACTATTGGTGTAACCCGGTAGAACGTAACGCAATTACCATCTGCTCGGACTTCAACAACACTGTTTCCCTGGAAATGGCCGGAGATAAGCTCCTCACCTACTGTAGCATCTCTTATCCGGTATATACCCGGTTGAATATGCCACCGATACATGCTCCCGAAATACCATTACCGGATGGACTGAAGCCCGAATCCCTCTCACGCTATCCGGGCGTGATAGCCGACGCCCACATGCTGCTCTCGGCCAACAACGGCGACGGCACCTTCTCGCCCGTCGTGATAGACATCGCCAAAGAAAAGATGCACTGCTACGACCCCATCAAGGCCGAAGCCTTGATACCTTTCCGGATTATGGAACCATCCCCCGAAAACCCAAACAGCCTGCAATGCAAAGGAGGCTATATCGTTTCCCGTGCCAATGGTGGAGATACGCAATTCTGCTTATGGGATACTACTGCCGGAAACTTGAAAGAGCCTTTCGCCACCTACCCCAACGCCGTACGCTCCGCTGCCATGTACTACTCCAAGGACGGGCAGACAAGGAAACTCTACGTGCAGTTTGCAGGCTATCGTGAAGGCGACTTCATCGAAACTTATGATTTCCAGACAAAGGAATGGAGGATGTTTATGTTCTACGTACCGTTTGCAGAGATTTTACTGGCACGATAACCGGCTCCCTTACTGCTTTTTCTCCCGCAAGTCATCCTTGGGTATGGTCGTCTCACTGCCGTCACGCGTAGCTATGTAGTGAGGAGACATGATTTCGATGCCTGCTTCGTTGAAGGCATCCTGGATATTCTGATGCAAATCAGAGTAAATCTGGCTAAGGCTGTTGGCATCCCTGATATAGGCATTCACTTGATAAACCGGATAATAATCTTGAAGGGAAGTCTCCAATACAAACGGACGGGGATCATCTATCACTCCAGGAGTATTCAATGCAGCCTCTATCAACAGCTGATGTGTCTTCCGCCACGGAACATCGTAGCCAATACTGACCTCCGAATGGATAATCAATCCATACTCACGGGCAGACTGGCTGTAATTGACCGTATGGGAAGACATGATGAAAGAGTTCGGAATGGTCACCACCTCATTCTTCGGAGTACGGATGCGGGTGACGAGCGGTGTTTTCTCAATGATGTTGCCCGTAGTATCGTTCAGCTTGATGCGGTCACCCAGCTTGAAAGGCCGCATGTAGGTTATGACCAGTCCTGCAATGATATTGCCGATAACCGTACTGGAACCGAGCGAAACAATCAAGCCGACAAACACGGAGATCCCCTGGAAGACTCCCGACTTGGAACCCGGCAGATAAGGGTAAATCATGGCAATCATAAACGCATAAAGCAAGAAGCGCACAATATGATAGGTAGGAATGGCCCAATCCGGATAGAAGCCGTTTATCTTCAGCCGTTCAGCCTGCACCTCATTGGCAAGATAACGCACCAGTCTGACCAGATACTTCACCGCATAGCATATCACAAAGATAGTGAACAGATTGGGTATATAGTCGGCTATTCCATTCAAGATGACCTTTATAGGATTCCAGATGTAGGAGAATAATGTATAAGCCAAGCTCTTGGTCTGAGGGAAAATGGAGAATAATAACGGAACCGTCAGCAGCAACTGCAACAGCATGACCACATAACGCACCAGGTTGGCAACAAACACCAGCAGGTTGACCTGCTTCTGCGTATCCAGCAATTCATAATCCTGAATAGAGATCGGTTTCAGCTTGGTATCCTTCAGCTTCTGAATGCGTAGTTTGAGTTTTCTGAACAGCCAGTTGGTAAACTTGAACAAGAAGAACTGTCCCACAAGCACCAGGATAAAGTACAAGATACGCTTACCCAACTGCCACAAGCTATGCTCCTTCTGTATGGCTTTCAGTTTGTCCACCACGACATGCCTCTTGCTGGCGGCCAGCTGGTCGCGGGTACAGTTTTCCCACAAAGCATCCTGATCGGTAAAGGAAATGATGACCTTTTCGCCATACATCAAGTCTGTAACAATATCCGTACTCTCTAAATAAACAGAGTCCGGACGCAGATTGAAACGCGTACCCAATGCTTCGATGACGTTGCTTACATCTTTGGCTCGCTGTTGGGGCGTATGCCCTCCACGCTTGGCATACAGATAGAACAAAGTGTCCTTCTCCACCACCACCGGAATACCCGGTGTCACCGTCCGCAACGAATCAATGCGTTGTTTCTGCAATGCCAGCTTCACCGAATCGGCCGCATAGCCCGCCAACTTCATCTGCTCCATTTCCATCCGCAGGTTCGCCTCATTCAGCCGGGCTGTTTCCAACTCCTGCCGGACAAGCGACAACTGAATCGAATCGGAGTCAGTCCTTGCCACTGTGACACTCCCCACACTATCCTCACCTAAAACACTGAGCACTTTATCTACCAACTGAGCTGACACTCCGTCTGCCAGCATCAACAGCCAACAAAGACAGAAAGCACGGATAACCTTCATATATAAACTTCTTGATTTGATTCTTTAATTATGCAAATATACCCAATAAATGCTTCAAACATACGGAATGTTTTTAACTTCCTACCCTAATCGACATAACTTTTTCATGCAAACATGAAAGTTCTGTATCCGGTTTGCATTATCTTTGTACTCAAAATTGACATGCCTATGGATATATTGTTTCTTGTCGGAGGACTGCTCCTCATTCTTTTGGGCGCCAATGGTTTGACAGATGGTGCCGCATCCGTTGCCAAACGTTTCCACATACCGTCCATCGTCATCGGGCTCACCATTGTTGCCTTCGGCACTTCCGCACCGGAACTCACCGTCAGCATATCCTCTGCTCTCAAAGGCAGTGCAGACATTGCCATTGGCAATGTGGTGGGAAGCAATACGTTCAATACCCTGATGATTGTGGGTTGTACGGCCCTTTTTGCCCCGATAGCCATCACCCGCAACACGCTGAAGCGCGAAATCCCTCTATGTATCCTTTCGTCCATCGCCCTGCTGATTTGTGCCAACGACGTCTTTCTGGACGGCAGTGGGGAGAACATACTCAGCATCACCGACGGTCTGTTACTGCTATGCTTCTTTGCCATTTTCCTGAGTTATACTTTTGCCATTGCAAAAAGGGATGGAAGTATGAAGGAACCGGAAAAGGAGCACTTACAGGAAGAAGACGAAATCAGGCTGTTACCCGCGTGGAAGTCCGCCCTATACATTCTCGGCGGACTTGCCGGCCTCATCATCGGAGGTAATTTCTTTGTAGACGGTGCCAGCGGCATAGCCCGCGGATTGGGTGTCAGCGAATCCATCATCGGGCTGACGCTCGTAGCAGGCGGCACTTCACTGCCCGAACTCGCCACCTCCATCGTAGCCGCCTTGAAGAAAAACCCCGAAATAGCCATCGGAAACGTCATCGGAAGTAATCTCTTCAATATATTCTTCGTACTGGGTTGTTCGGCCTCCATCACTCCACTGCGTCTGACGGGCATCACCAATTTCGATTTGTGGGTACTCGTAGGGTCCAGCATCCTGCTTTGGCTGTTCGGTATCTTTTTCGGGAAACGCATCATCACCCGGGTGGAAGGAAGCATTCTGATTCTCTGCTACATTGCCTACACAGCGGTACTGATATACAACCTCTAACAGCAAATTTACAAACACCCTACGCGGTATTTTAAAGATTATCACGTATTTTTAAATAAGGCAAGCTGTACCTCGGCATAAAAAATAAGCAAGCTTATTTTGTTCTGCTCTCAGTTTGCATTACCTTTGTGGTCTCAATATTGAACAACTATGGCAATTACAATCAAGAAAGTAACCACAAGACGGGAACTGGAGCGCTTTATCCGTTTCAACTACCTGCTATACAAAAACAACCCCTATTCCGTCCCCGACCTTTTCGATGACATGCTCAACACCTTCAACAAGAAGAAAAACGCTGCATTCGAATTTTGTGAAGCCGACTATTTCCTGGCTTATCGGGAAGGTAAAATCGTAGGACGTGTAGCTGCCATCATCAACCACAAGGCAAACCAAACCTGGAACAAAAAGGAAGTCCGCTTCGGCTGGATAGACTTCATCGATGATGCGGAAGTCTCCGATGCCCTGATTCGCACCGTGGAAGAATGGGGAAAAGAACGGGGAATGACACATATACAAGGCCCGCTGGGATTCACAGATTTCGATGCCGAAGGTATGCTCATCGAAGGATTCGACCAGCTCAGCACCATGGCCACCATTTATAACTATCCCTACTATCCGCAACATCTGGAACGCATGGGCTTTGAGAAGGATGCCGATTGGGTGGAGTACAAAATCTACATTCCCGACGCCATACCCGACAAGCACAAGCGCATCTCCGACCTCATCCAGCGCAAGTATAACCTCAAGGTAAAGAAATACACATCTGCCAAGAAGATTGCCCAAGACTACGGTCAGGCCATCTTCGAACTGATGAACGAAGCCTATCAGCCACTCTATGGCTATTCTGCACTGAGCCAACGGCAGATTGACCAATACGTCAAGATGTACCTGCCCATCCTCGACCTACGCATGGTGACATTGATTACCGATGCCGATGACCAGCTGCTTGCCGTAGGCATTTCCATGCCGTCACTCGCCGAAGCGTTGCAAAAAGCCCACGGGCGCCTGCTTCCTATGGGTTGGTATCACCTGGCCAAGACCATCTTCTTGAAGAAATATCCCAAGATGCTCGATTTGCTGCTGGTTGCCGTGAAACCGGAGTATCAGAACAAGGGGGTAAATGCATTGTTGTTCTCCGACCTTATCCCCGTCTATCAGCAACTTGGTTTCGAGTATGCCGAGAGTAATCCGGAGCTGGAGCTGAACGGCAAGGTGCAAGCGCAGTGGGAGTACTTCAAGACGGAACAGCATAAACGGAGAAGATGCTTTGTGAAAGGAATAAAATAAGTTCTAAATCCAGAATATAAGCTTGTCAGAAGTCCATAAAAGACATTATTTTTTTGCGAACCCCCGAATTTCTCATTACCTTTGTCGCAATGCGCAATATGAAGGAATAACGTACTTATGGAAGATAACAACAATATGACCCTGCCGCTGGAAGAAGCAGACAACAATATCACAGAGAGCCCCGTTTCCAGCGTGGAATATACCGACGACAACATCCGCCACCTGGACGACATGGAGCATATCCGTGTCCGTTCCGGTATGTACATAGGCCGTCTGGGCGACGGCTCACAGAACGATGACGGCATCTATGTGTTGCTGAAAGAAGTGATGGACAACAGCATCGACGAGTTCAAGATGGGTGCCGGAAAGCGTATAGAAGTGACTATAGAAGACAGTCTGCGTGTCAGCGTACGCGACTATGGACGAGGCATTCCGCAAGGCAAACTGGTAGAGGCGGTCAGCAAACTGAATACCGGGGGTAAATATGACTCGAAGGCTTTCAAGAAAAGTGTCGGACTGAACGGCGTGGGCATCAAGGCGGTCAATGCGCTGAGTAGCCGTTTCGAGGTACGCAGTTACCGCGACGGCAAAGTACGTACCGCCATCTTCGAGAAAGGAACGCTGTTGAGTGATGTGACCGAAGACTCGACAGAAGAAAGCGGAACCTATATCTTCTTCGAACCGGACGCCACACTCTTCCTGAACTATTCCTTCCAGAACCAGTTCGCAGAAACCCTGCTGCGCAACTACACCTACCTGAATACGGGCCTCACCTTCATTTACAACGGCCAGCGCATCGTTTCCCGCCACGGGCTGGAGGACTTGCTGAAAGACAACATGACCAGCGAAGGCCTTTACGACATCATCCACCTGAAAGGAGAGGACATCGAGATTGCCTTCACACACACCAACCAATACGGCGAAGAGTACTACTCCTTTGTCAACGGGCAACACACCACCCAAGGCGGCACACACCAGACTGCCTTGAAGGAACACATTGCCCGTACCATCAAGGAGTTCTACAACAAGAACCAGGAATATGCCGACATCCGCAACGGACTGGTAGCCGCCATTGCCATCGACGTGGAGGAACCCATGTTCGAGAGCCAGACCAAAACGAAACTGGGCAGCAACAACATGTGGCCTGCCGCGCCGCAGGAACACAAGCCCGCCGGCCCCACGGTGAACAAATACGTAGGAGACTTCATCAAGACGGAAGTGGACAACTACCTCCACAAGAACCCGCTTGTGGCCGAAGTGATGCTGCAAAAGATACAAGACTCCGAGAAAGAGCGCAAAGCCATTGCCGGCGTCACCAAGCTGGCACGCGAACGCGCCAAGAAAGCCAACCTGCACAACCGCAAGCTGCGCGACTGCCGCTACCACTTGAGTGACGGTAAAGGCAAAGACCAGGAAACCGAATCCTGCATCTTCATTACCGAGGGAGACTCTGCCAGCGGTTCCATCACCAAGAGCCGCGACGTGAATACCCAAGCAGTATTCAGCCTGCGTGGTAAACCGCTAAATTCCTACGGACTCACCAAGAAAGTAGTTTATGAAAACGAAGAATTCAACTTGCTTCAAGCAGCCTTGAATATAGAAGACGGCATAGAGACACTGCGCTACAACAAAGTCATCGTAGCTACCGATGCCGATGTGGACGGCATGCACATCCGCCTGCTCATCATCACCTTCTTCCTGCAATTCTTCCCCGACCTGATAAAGAAAGGGCATGTATATATCCTGCAAACCCCTCTCTTCCGCGTGCGCAACAAAAAGAAGACAAGTTATTGCTATACAGAGGAGGAACGTGTGAAAGCCATTGAAGAACTGGGTCCCAACCCCGAAATCACCCGATTCAAAGGTCTGGGAGAAATCTCGCCCGACGAGTTCAAGCATTTTATCGGCAAGGATATGCGTCTGGAACAAGTGTCCCTGCGCAAGACAGACCTCGTAAAAGAGCTGCTGGAATTCTACATGGGTAAGAATACCATGGAACGACAAAACTTTATTATCAACAACTTGGTTATAGAAGAAGATTTGGCATCATGAGAAGAGCTATCTTTCCGGGAACATTCGACCCGTTTACTATCGGACACTCTTCGGTAGTGAGCCGTGCACTGACTTTTATAGACGAAATCGTCATAGGCATCGGCATCAATGAAAATAAGAATACGTATTTCCCCTTGGAAAAGCGCGAACAAATGATACGAGACTACTACCGGAACGAGCCGCGCATCATTGTGCAGTCCTATGACTGCCTGACTATCGACTTTGCCCGGCAGGTAGATGCCAGTCTGATAATACGCGGCATACGCACCGTGAAGGATTTCGAATACGAGGAAACCATTGCCGACATCAACCGCAAACTGACCGGCATAGAAACCATCCTGCTCTTCACCGAGCCGGAACTTACCTGCGTCAGTTCCACCACCGTGCGCGAACTGCTGCAATACGGCAAGGACATAAGCATGTTCATACCGGAGGGAATGGAGATTAGGGATTAAGGATAAAGGATTAGGGATTAAAATGGAAATGATGAAAAAACTATTTACTATTATAATATGTATATGCGCGGTGACGGCGCAAGCGCAAAAGCCGAACAATGAAGCCCTGCGCAAACTGCAAATGGCAGAGTTTGCCATCACCAACCTTTATGTGGACAAGGTGGATGAAGACAAGCTGGTGGAAGAAGCCATCATCAAGATGCTGGCACAACTCGACCCGCACTCCACCTACAACAACGCCGAAGAAGTGAAGAAGATGAACGAGCCGTTGCAAGGCAATTTCGAGGGCATCGGCGTACAGTTTCAGATGATAGAAGATACCCTGCTTGTGATACAACCCGTGAGCAACGGACCTTCCGAGAAGGTGGGCATCCTTGCCGGCGACCGTATCGTAGCCGTCAATGACAGCGCCATTGCCGGAGTAAAAATGAGCACGGAAGATATTATGAGCCGCCTGCGCGGACCGAAAGACTCGGAAGTGAAACTCACCATTGTGCGCCGTGGCGTGGACGACCAGCTGTACTTCACCGTGAAGCGTGACAAAATTCCCATCCTCAGCCTGGACGCATCTTACATGATACAACCCAAAACCGGCTATATCCGTATCAACCGCTTCGGGGCAACCACCGCCGAAGAGTTTGCAGAAGCCCTGAAAAGCCTGCAAAAGAAAGGAATGAAAGACCTCATCCTCGACCTGCAAGGAAATGGAGGAGGGTATCTGAATGCCGCCATCGACCTTGCCAACGAATTTCTGAAGCAAAAAGAACTCATCGTCTACACCGAAGGAAGAGCCGCACGCCGCAGTGATTTCTTTGCCAAAGGTACGGGCAACTTCAAGAACGGCCGTCTCATCATATTGGTGGACGAGTACTCCGCTTCTGCCAGTGAAATCGTGACCGGAGCCATCCAGGACTGGGACAGAGGCGTGGTAGTAGGACGCCGCACCTTCGGCAAGGGATTAGTACAGCGTCCTATCGACCTGCCGGACGGTTCCATGATTCGCCTCACTATCGCCCGCTACTATACTCCTTCGGGCCGTTGTATCCAGAAGCCTTACGACAGCACCGCCAACCTCGACGGCCGCCTAACCGGCGAGAACAGTCAGGATAAGTATAACCAGGAACTGATAGACCGCTTCAATCATGGAGAAATGATTCATGCGGACAGTATCCATTTTGCCGACTCCCTGAAAGCACAGACCAAGCGTATGGGACGTACCGTTTACGGAGGTGGAGGTATCATGCCCGACTTCTTCGTCCCCATCGACACTACCCAGTACACAGACTATCACCGCAACCTCGTAGCCAAAGGCGTGGTTATCAAAGCCACTACCGGCTACATCGAGAAGCACCGGAAGGAGTTGCAGAACAAATACAAGAAATTCGAAGCCTTCAACGAGAAGTTCGAGATAGACGATAACTTCCTTGCCGAAATACGTACGCTTGCCGACAAAGAGAAAATCAAGTTTGACGAGAAACAGTACAACCAATCCCTACCGCTCATCAAGACACAACTTAAAGCCTTGATAGCCCGTGACCTATGGGACATGAACGAATACTTCCAGGTGATGAACAGCACGAACCAGAGCGTGCAGCAAGCTCTAAAAGTGCTGAACGAAGGCATCTACAGCACTATTATCCAATAGCCGACTTGAAACAAACTTAGGCGCGGATTATGCGGATTTAGTTTATCTAACTCCGCGTATTCCGCGTAATTCGCGCCTAAAATCATTCTCCGAACAGCCACTTATTCAGCCACTTGTTGACGTAGATGTTGACCACAGCACATCCAGCACCGATTGCAGCCCCCGCCAACACATCTGACGGATAATGCACTCCCTCGTTCATACGGGAAACTCCCACGGAACAAGCCCACAGGGCAGACGGAGCTATCACATACCATTTAGGATACTTTACACTGAGCGAGGTGGCAAGGGCAAAAGCCGTCGCCGTATGTCCAGAAGGAAAAGACGGGCTGCCTTCATGGCTATATGCATGCACTCTGTCGGGATATTTATCATAAGGACGCTCACGGTCCACCAGATATTTCATTCCATAAGTCACAACAAAAGCCCCCGCTACACTTGTACCTACGTAGACCGCATCTTTCAGCAAACCCTTATCATGTTTTATCCAAGCGGCAACCGCCATCGCCACCGGAACACCGACAGCAACATAGGGCTCCGAACGTGAAATTATCTTATTATAGTTACGGACAAACTTGCCATCCCAACTGTTAACCCGGTGCAAAGTGTTAATATCCCAATTCTGTGCCGAAAGACCGGATACAACAAGGCAGATAAAATATACAAAAAAAATAGCCTTTTTCATAAGTCCTTTATATTAGTTTGACGCAAAGATAGGACAAATAGATAGAGTTTTCACAAAAAAATTCTATCTTTGTTGCCACATTTATAATAATTCGCTAATCATTTCATGAGACTGGAAACTTGCTGCAACCGACAGATTGATTGTATGGTATGTCCCCAAAAATCAGAAGGAGTATTGGTTTACCGCCACTACCCCAAGGGACAACATTTCTCTGCTGAAAAGTGCACACAGAACAGCATGATATTTATGCTGAAAGGTGAATTACTTGTAAACAGTGACGAATATCCGGGCACCACTCTCCAAAGCCGCCAGCTCATCTTGCAAGCCATCGGCTCCAAAGTAGAACTCCTGGCTTTGACCGAAGTGGAATATATTGTGTATTGGTTCACCGAGCTTCCTCTGATTTGCGAAGAGCGCTACAAGGAGATACTGAAACGCTCGGAAGCCCCCTTGACTTATACCCCGCTTACCGCGATTTCCATGCTCGAAGGGCTCCTGAAAAGCCTTGCCTGCTACCTCAACGAGCAACCCTATGCGTGCAGCAAATACATTGAAATGAAATGCCAGGAATTGGTATACATATTGACATGCTACTATCCGCTACACCAAATCAGTACATTCTTCTACCCCATCAGCACTTATACGGAAAGCTTCCAATATTTCGTCATGCAGAACTACGACAAGGTGAAGAATGTGGAAGAGTTTGCCCACCTCGGTGGATATACCACCACCACATTCCGCCGTCTGTTTAAAAATATGTATGGGGTCCCGGTCTATGAATGGATTCTGGACAAGAAACGTGAAGGAATTCTGAACGACCTGCAATACACCAAACAACGCATTTCAGTCATCAGCGCCCGCTATGGCTTTGATTCCCTATCCCACTTTGCCCACTTCTGCAAAGACTCTTTCGGAGACACGCCCCGCGCCCTGAGAAAACGTTCGGCAAACGGAGAAAAGATTTCCATTATCTGCAAAGAGCAAGGCAAAGACCAGGAGGACGAGTAAACCTTTTACTTGTCCGTAAACTTCGCATTCTGCCGGATTACGGAATTATTTCTTTAATCGCTTGCTTTATCGCTGGATTTCTCCTATTTTTGCGAAACATTTACAGAAGTATCCTGATAGAACAAATTTTCAAACTATTAAATAACTTAAATTCAATCATTTATGTGGTTAAGTAATTCATCTGTAGGAAGGAAAGTGGTGATGAGCGTTACCGGTATCGCCCTTATCCTGTTTCTGACATTTCACATGGCGATGAACCTGGTTGCATTAGTCTCGGCTAATGGCTACAACATGGTTTGTGAGTTCCTGGGAGCAAACTGGTACGCATTGGTGGCTACGGTAGGTCTGGCTGCCTTATTCATCATCCACATCATCTACGCTTTCTGGCTGACTATGCAGAACCGTAAGGCACGTGGTAGCGAACGTTATGCCGTTACGGAAAAGCCCAAGACTGTGGAATGGGCTTCTCAGAACATGCTCGTACTGGGTATCATCGTAATCGTGGGTTTGGGCCTGCACTTGGTAAACTTCTGGGCTAAAATGCAGCTTCCCGAGTTGATGCACAACATGGGCATGCATGCTGACACCCTCACGCTGGCATATGCAGCCAACGGTGTCTATCACATTCAGAACACCTTCAGCAATCCGGTATTCGTAGTGCTTTACCTTGTTTGGCTGGGCGCATTGTGGTTCCACCTCACTCACGGTTTCTGGAGCTCCATGCAGTCTTTGGGCTGGAACAACAAAGTATGGATTAACCGTTGGAAATGTATCTCCAACATCTATTCTACTATCGTTGTCCTCTGCTTCGCTCTGGTAGTTGTCGTATTCTTTGCAAAATCATTGTGCGGCGCTTGCTAAATTCAAATTGTAAATGACTAAATTGTAAATTGCATTATGACTAAGATAGATTCTAAAATACCGGAAGGACCGGTGGCTGAGAAATGGACCAATTATAAGGCTCACCAAAAATTAGTAAACCCTGCCAACAAACGTCGTCTGGACATCATCGTAGTAGGAACCGGACTTGCCGGTGCCAGTGCTGCCGCCTCTCTGGGCGAAATGGGTTTCAGAGTATTCAACTTCTGCATCCAGGACTCTCCGCGCCGTGCACACTCCATCGCTGCACAAGGTGGTATCAATGCTGCTAAGAATTACCAAAACGACGGTGACTCTGTATACCGTCTGTTCTACGATACAGTAAAGGGTGGCGACTACCGTGCCCGCGAAGCCAACGTTTACCGTCTGGCTGAAGTATCCAACAATATTATCGACCAATGCGTTGCACAAGGTGTTCCTTTCGCCCGCGAATACGGCGGTACACTGGACAACCGTTCTTTCGGTGGTGCTCAGGTATCCCGTACTTTCTATGCCAAGGGTCAGACCGGACAGCAGCTGTTGCTGGGTGCATACTCTGCATTGAGCCGCCAGGTGAACGTAGGCACTGTGAAACTGTATACCCGCTACGAAATGGAAGACGTTGTCCTCATTGACGGACGTGCCCGCGGTATCATTGCAAAGAACCTCGTTACCGGTAAATTGGAACGTTTTGCCGCCCACGCTGTGGTAATCGCTACCGGTGGTTACGGCAATGCCTACTTCCTTTCTACCAATGCAATGGCATGTAACTGCTCTGCAGCAATGGCTTGCTACCGTAAAGGTGCCTGGTTTGCCAACCCTGCTTACGTACAGATTCACCCCACTTGTATCCCGGTTCACGGTGACAAGCAGTCTAAGCTGACTTTGATGTCCGAATCTCTGCGTAACGATGGTCGTATCTGGGTTCCGAAGAAGCTGGAAGATGCCAAGAAACTGCAGGAAGGTACACTGCAAGGAAAAGATATTCCCGAGGAAGACCGCGACTACTACCTGGAACGCCGTTATCCGGCATTCGGTAACCTCGTTCCGCGTGACGTTGCCAGCCGCGCTGCCAAAGAACGCTGCGACAAGGGCTTCGGCGTGAACAACACCGGTCTTGCCGTATTCCTTGACTTCTCCGAAGCTATCAACCGTCTGGGTAAAGATGTCGTTGCACAACGTTACGGCAACCTCTTCGATATGTATGAAGAAATCACTGATGTCAGCCCATACGAAAACCCGATGATGATTTATCCGGCTATCCACTATACCATGGGTGGTATCTGGGTTGACTACGAACTGATGACCTCCATCAAGGGACTGTTCGCCATCGGTGAATGTAACTTCTCCGACCACGGTGCAAACCGCCTCGGTGCTTCCGCCCTGATGCAAGGTCTGGCCGATGGTTACTTCGTATTGCCTTACACTATCCAGAACTATCTGGCCGACCAGATTACAGTTCCCCGTTTCTCTACCGACCTGCCCGAATTTGCAGCTGCAGAAAAGGCCGTTCAGGAGAAGATTGACTGGATGATGAACATCAAGGGTAAGAAGTCTGTAGACTCTATCCACAAGGAACTGGGCCACATTATGTGGGAATATGTAGGTATGGGACGTACGGCCGAAGGCTTGAAGGAAGGTCTGAAGAAGCTGAAAGAAGTCCGCAAGGAGTTCGAGAAAGAACTGTTCATCCCGGGCGACAAGGAAGGTATGAATGTAGAACTCGACAAGGCTATCCGTCTGTACGACTTCATCACTATGGGCGAGCTGGTTGCTTACGATGCACTGAACCGTAACGAAAGCTGCGGCGGTCACTTCCGTGAAGAATATCAGACTGAAGAAGGCGAAGCCAAGCGTGACGATGAAAACTACTTCTACGTGGCTTGCTGGGAATATCAGGGTTCTGACGAAAAGGAACCGGTATTGCTGAAAGAGCCGCTGGTTTACGAAGCAATCAAGGTACAGACTCGTAACTACAAGAGCTAATCGGGAAGTTGAACATTTAAAGAATTAAAGAAAATGGATAAAAATATATCATTTACGCTCAAGGTATGGCGCCAGAAGGGTCCGAAAGCAAAAGGCGCTTTTGAAACATACCAAATGAAAGATATCCCGGGCGATACTTCATTCCTCGAAATGCTGGATATCCTGAACGAACAGCTGATTTCTGAAGGTAAAGAACCGGTTGTATTCGACCACGACTGCCGCGAAGGTATCTGCGGTATGTGTTCGCTCTACATCAACGGACATCCCCACGGTCCTGCAACCGGCGCTACGACTTGCCAGATTTATATGCGTCGTTTCAACGACGGCGATACCATCACTGTTGAACCGTGGCGCTCTGCCGGTTTCCCGGTTATCAAGGACTTGATGGTCGACCGTACGGCCTACGACAAGATTATGCAGGCAGGCGGCTACGTCAGCGTACGTACCGGTGCTCCCCAGGATGCCAACGCTATCCTGATTCCGAAGCCCATCGCTGACGAGGCTATGGATGCTGCCAGCTGTATCGGTTGTGGTGCTTGTGTGGCTGCTTGTAAGAACGGTTCTGCTATGCTGTTCGTTTCTGCCAAGGTGAGCCAGCTGAACCTGTTGCCCCAAGGCAAACCGGAAGCATTGCGCCGTGCCAAGGCTATGTTGAGCAAGATGGACGAACTCGGTTTCGGTAACTGTACAAACACTCGTGCGTGCGAAGCTGAATGCCCGAAGAATGTTTCCATCAGCAACATTGCTCGCCTGAACCGCGACTTTATCATTGCGAAACTGAAAGACTAATCCGGTCTTTCTGCAAATAATATAGGATGCGCTTCGGATAAACCTTTTGAGCAAGCTCAGATTTATCACTCAGCTTTCACTATATTTGATTAATATCACAAGAGACTCCTCTGCCGGGAAACCGCCGGAGGAGTTTTTTTATGACATGCCGTTTACTTCAGATAAATTGCCGGCACGCAAGCTACGGGGAGAAGCCCCGAAATTCTTTTTGCAGAAATTGGAAAAATGAGGCAGCGATTCAAAGCCATATTTATAGCAAATCTCTGATATAGAAGCATCCGTATAACGAAGTTCATAAACCACGCTTTCCTTCCTCCGTTCCATCATCCACTCGTACACCGGTTGATGAAAAACAGAATTGAATATACGCCGGAAAGTAGCTACTGTATATCCTCCCAACTGGGCAAGTTCCTCTACCGTCTTGACTTTGGCATGATTCTGCAAGACAAAGTAGTGGAAGGAATTAGTATACTGGGCAAGAGGATGTATCAGCATGGAAAGCTCATAGTCGGAGTAGTAATTTCCAAGAATGAAAGCAAGTTCTTTCCGTTTGAAACAAAGCATTTCCCGGCAAATCTTCTCCTCGGACAAATAGGCCTTGGAACTCTCCAGAAAGAGCTGCAACTCGGGAGTAATGGTCAAAGGATAGAATATCAATGGAGGGGTAACCTCTTTCATAATATGGTTATACCGGTCCTCACAGAAGAATTCAGGCTTACTGAACCGGTAACAAACGCATTCCACATCCGTCATGGCAAGTATTTCGTACTTGGAACCAATAGCTTGAAGGATGAACTCACCTGCATGCAACACAGTTCCCGCATACTCCTTACTGTTGACAAGCACTTCTCCTTTCAGCAGGAAAATTATAATATTTTCCTCACACTTTCGCGCCGGCAGATGGAATCCTCTGAGGTGGGAAGCATATATTATTGCATTGTCCACAGCCTTGGGACATTGAGCGCATTGTTTTTTACCTCTGCAAGCAGAAGAGTTGGGCATCGGCAAGTAGATTTGTTTGTTTGTTGCAGTGACAAAAATAGATAAATAATACTCATAAAAGAAACATTCCCCGAAAACTTTCATAAAGAAGTTTCGGGGAATGAATAAAATAGAAGTAATTCAGTTTTTTATTGCGGACAGTGCCGTTTTATTTTTCCACGTTCGTATCATCAGCCGTACTCCATGGACCAACTTCAGGTACAAAGGTTACTTTTGCCGCCTTATTGGCCAGCGTCAGCGTATAACGTATCTTTTTGCCTTCACCCCAGGCTTGTGTATCATTCAAGTCAATGGCGGAAGTTACAGTATCAAGAAGAACGTCTTTCTCATAGATGTCATAGACAACATTGATTTTGGCATTCGTATCCAACGTCTGGGGCATCAACATCCAGGCTGTATTCACTTCCACACCCGTTGTATTCACTTCCAATGCACCATCGTCAATCGTATGTGCATAAGTGGCTGTTCCTTCCTGTGACTTCCATATTGAATCATCAAAACCATAAGTTCCTTTATTGTGCACACCGGATATTGTAAGTGTTTTCAGTTTATAAGTCAAAGCGTCGGCTGCCTTGACAGTGAAATTTATTTGGGTCAGTATATGGCCGAATTTCAAAGATACCCCACTGGCATTTGATGCCTTGGTTGCATCCGTCGCTTTCGCGGCTACCAAGTCCGTTTGGGCAGCTACATCCGCTACCGTATAAGTAATGGAAGGATATATAGCACTAGCAGCCGGTTGATTGTACGTCAAGGCCCCGGTACCCGGATTCCCGTAAGCAAAGAACTGCAAGTTATCCGTCATTGGCCAATAATATGTTCCCCCAGTCAAACTCCAGTCGGGAGCACTATAAGTTACCTTAACAGCTGCCATGAATTCCTTCATCGCATCAAAAGTCGCAACAGAGGCCATTGTTGTTGCTCCCGTATTATAAGCATACACAGTGAACCCTACCTTCTGCAATTCCGGCAAATCAGTCACTGTGGTTCTCGTAGTGTTACCCACTACTGTTCCCAATTTAATCTCCGCCTTTTGTCCGGCATTCTCTATCTCCTCACTTTCCGAGCAACTCATTACTGCTGCTGCAGCCAAAGCCAAAAATAAAACCTTCTTCATAATTGTCTGTTATTAAAGTTAATATATTTATTTGTCTGTTTGCTATCAATTCACCGGTAGCTCCACATCCGTCTCATCATCCCAATCGTCCACATCGCCACCAATCCCTCCATCTCCTTCATCGGTTCCCGGTTCCAAATCATCCACCACAACCTTGTCCTCCGGTACGGGAACCTCGATATGGATTTCCGACCCAGGAACGCCCACATCAGGTTCTTCTTCGCCTCCTCCCGAGGGAGGAGCTGTTTCAATCACTTCCGTGATATCCACCTTCACCTCTTGAACCGTTTTATCTCGTTTCACAATCTTCAGTGTCAGCAACATAGGACTATCCGCACGGGTCTTGGTATCTTTCAGTAATACAAAACTGGAGAAATGCCCCCATAAAAGCCCGTTTTCACGCTTTGTATCCACACATATAGGTACCTCGCTCAAATGGCAAGCACGGTTGCCTATAAAGTAACTTCCGTTCAAGCCGTCCACATGGCAGATGATGCTCGATATTCTATCCCATCCTTCCACCTTTATATCAAAGGAATAATGGTCCACTACCGCTTCCGGCTTCCAGTCCAACGGAAGCGCCACATCACTCTGCCTTATTTCCACCTCGTCCAAAGCCACCACATACAAAGGGTCGGGCGACCAAACCATATCTTCGTGTACATCCAGCCCCGTACAGTGTCCCGTAAAAGCCTCAATCGTCTCATAACTCTCGTCGCCCCGTATCTGTATACTCTCCGTATTGAAGTTATAGGCCACCACCGCATACTTCCCCGGCGGTACCTTCACCTCACCCCCTCCGGCAGGCAGATAACTTTCAACCTTTCTCCCCTGAGTATCTTTCGGATAGAAGATAATCCGCATGGTCTGCGGCAGCTTATCCGTCACCCCTTTCCAATCCAGTTTAATCTGTACTCCGCTAACGGGATAATCATCCAGCATATCGCGGAAGTCACAGCTTCCCAGCATTGGCAACAGCCCGAAGAACAGCCAGAGAATCATATGCCGTGCATCTTTCATACCACTCATCTCCCCGACGTTAGAAGCCATACCAAAGAAATTTTTGCTTTTGTCGGCCCGATAAAGTGATACTTTCCACTGCTGACCCAAACCAAGTCATTTCCATAAGAAGTATATTTCCTGTACTCCGTATCCAAGTATCCAATGCCCACACTGAATTCAATCGCCAGATGCCGAGCCAGTGGACGCACGTATCCATAAGTTATTCCTGCAGCTGCGTAATACTTCCCCCGGTATCCCTTCTCCTTTTTCAACTGAAAATCATAGGTACCTCCTTCGGCATATGCTCCCAGGAAGTGTCCGGACAATCTTCCGCGCGTATGGCGGTTTCCCAACCAGTAACGCGCCTCTGTCCCTCCCGAAAGGAGCTGATAGCAGAAATTACATCCGCTGTCAGACCACCAAGGGCATTTGTACTCAACATTCAAAGACCACCTCTTTCCCAATGGCAGCTCCACTTCTATGTTCGGAGCCAAGGCCAGGTCGTAAAGCAAATTATTTTTTAACGCCAGCACCGTTTTACAAGTATGGCTATGGGATTCTACCGACTTATTCTGCCCTATTACCTGCCCCGACATCATGCAAAAAAGGAGTAGCCAAAAGACATATATAAAAATGCGTTTTCCCATAATTTCGCGTTGTATACAAACAAAAGTAGAAGATAATTACCGAATAAAAATCACTTTCCATCACTCTTTTCAAAGGCTGAAAGGTTCTGTGAAACGATTGAAACAGATTTGCAACTTCTGCCTTATCCGGGACGCTGTGAATAGATTCTTCTCTCTCAAAAAGTCAATCCGTGTGCGAAAACAGTAAAATTCAGTGAAAGAAATACAAAAGAAGTAGCAGGAACATTCTGAAATTTGGAAGATAACAACGGGAACCTTACATTTGTAATGTGATTTTTTTCATAGTATTAGATTTAAGGTTAACAAAGGTTGGAGTACAGCGGTACTCCTTTTTTTATGCCCATACGTTTCTCCGAATGACAAAAAATAGCTATCTTCGATGGCTTTTATAACTGTTAAAGAAGAAAACATCACCACTTGAGCCCATTATGAAAAAACCGGTACTCGCATTGCTTTCCATAATCCTACTTACCGCAGGATGTTCCCAACGGCCTGCCGCCACCACCAAGATACCCCTGACCAGCGCACACCGTGGTGCCGCCACCATCGCTCCCGAAAACACAATGGCATCCGTAGATTCGTGCATCAAATACGGTGTAGGCAATATAGAATGCGATGTCTGCATCAGTAAGGACAGTGTCTTCTACGTACTGCACGATTCCACCCTCGACCGTACCACCAACGGTACCGGCGCCATCTCCCAATGGCTGTCCACCGACATCGACACACTGGATGCCGGCTCTTGGTTTGCGCCCCGATTTGCCGGACAACGGGTACTACGCCTTACCGACCTGCTACGCAAGGCCAAAGAGCACGGTTTAAGAATCACCATCGACTACCGCAACGGCGGTCTGCACCAATTACTGAACTTGATAAAGGACGAAGGCATGCTGGAAAACTGCAACTTCACCTTCAGCAAGGAGTATCATGCCAAATGCTTCAGAAAGATGGCACCCGAGGTAAGAACCCTGCAAGCCTACATCAAAAGTGAAAAGGACATAGAGCATGTCGTAAAGGAACTGCATCCCGACATCGCTGTCGTCTGGATTGACTCCCTTACCCCGCAATTCGTAAAGAAATGCCGTGAGCACAACCTGCAGGTACTGGCACTTGTCCTGGGGCTGGACGACAAGACGGAAGAGAACCAGAAGGCAGTCGACCTGGGGGTAGACATCATAGCGACAGACCACCCGGAAAAGTTCATCATGAAATACGGGAAACCGTCCATATAAGGCAAGAGACCTGCCGCGCTCAAGTCAGCAAGTGATAGACACCACCCACCATTGCCTTGACCACTCCCTTCATCTCCAATTCAAAAAGCAAGGCACTCATCCGGTTGACGGGTATGTCCGCTTCCACCACCATCGCATTGATATGGAGGTCTCCCTGCCGCATAAGGATGCGCACAACAAGCTCCTCCTCTTCTGTCAGTTCCGGAAAGAGATTACGCTGAATACCTTCTGTCCGGGCAGGCTGCTCCGCTACGGCCCAGCCCATAATCTGCACAAACTCTTCCGCACTCTGGATAAGGGCAGCCTTGTTGTCGCGTATCAACCGGTTACAACCGATGGAAGATTCGTCCGTAACACGCCCCGGAACGGCAAAGCAGTCACGATGGTATCCCTCCGCCAACTCTGCAGTGATAAGGGAACCTCCCTTTGCGGCAGACTCCACCACAATGGTAGCATCACTCATACCCGCCACAATACGGTTGCGGCTGACGAAATTATGCTTGTCCGGATTCGTCCCGGTAAGGAATTCGGTCAACAGTCCGCCTTGTGCCAGCATGTCGATGGCTGTTTTCCGGTGTACATACGGATAGATGCGGTCCAGTCCGTGAGCAAGGACAGCAACGGTAGGGAGATGATTTGCCAAAGCGGCCTGATGGGCATGGATATCTATCCCGTAAGCCAGTCCGCTTACTACCAGCACATCGGGACAAAGAACGGCCAAATCGCGCAGGAAGTCGGCACAGAATTGCTTGCCGTAATCGGTGGCACGGCGTGTACCTACCATATCGATGACATGCAGGCGGTTGAAATCGGTGTTTCCTTTAAAGAAAAGTACAATCGGCGCATCCTCACATTCGCGCAAGCGGGAAGGGTAAGCCTCATCCTTCAACGTCAGGCAGGAAAGACGATTCTTCTCTACAAACTCCATCTCCTGCTCGGCACGCAGAAAGGCAGCGGGACAATCAAGAGCCGTCACTACCCCCGGATTCACACCGGGCATGATTTCGGGGAGCTCCTTCCGCCGACTGAATACTTCGGCAGCACTGCCCATACCCTCTATTAAACGCTTTGCCCCGATATGTCCTATACCGGGGCAAAGTGTGAGAGCTATGCTGCAAATCCGTTCGTCACTGTTCATTCCACCACAGATTACACAGATTCACACGGATTGAGATAAGGGGCAAAGAGACGGTCGAACAGTTCGCTATCGCTTAACCGTCCGTTCACCACACATACGGTTTCAACTATGCCTTTGAGACAGACTTTGCCGTCGGAAGCACGGAAGATATCTTGGTAAAAGACGTACTTGATACCCTCCTTCTTCATGTAGAGTTTGGAGACAAACTCGTCACCACTCCTCAGGGGAGTCTTGAAAGCCATATTGATACGTGCCACTACCGGGTCTACCCCCTGCTCGTGCAGTCCGGCAAAGCTGACGCCGGCACTCAACAGAAACTCATGGCGCGTATGCTCCAGATAATGCTGATAATTGGCATTATTGACGATGCCTTGCAGGTCGCATTCATAGTCGCGCACCTTCATGGGAAGTTCATAGATATAATTCATATTTACTATTGGACTATTTACTATTTGATACTTAGCCACGTTGTTTCTCCACATCCAAGCCTTTGAACTTCTTCAGTTCCTCTACGCTGACCAGCTTGTAGAGTTTGTCACTGGGACGTATTTTCACCGATTTCATCGAGAAATGCTGGCCTTTCTTTACAGTCTGCACGGGTTTCAAATCGACGCGTGCCTCGTCCAAAGTGACGAATTCGGCACCCGTTGTGGGACCCGTAATCAGCAACTTGTCGCCTACGCTCACTTCGGCTGCTTCTACCAGGAACTCTGCCACACCGATGTTTGAGAAGTAGCGGATGCCCTTACCCACATAGATTTTACGTTCCGTAGCGGCAGAGCCGTAGTTCTTGGTCCATTCGCCCAAGCGTTGTCCCAGGTAGTAGCCGTCCCAGAAACCACGATTGAAGACCGTCTTCAAACGTTCGTCCCACCGGGCAATTTTCTCATCGGTGAATGTATCGTCCAGATAGGAACGGATGGCTTCTTTGTAACACTCCACTACCGTGCGCACGTACTCGGGTCCGCGGGCACGTCCTTCTATTTTGAAAACACGAACACCTGCATCCAGCATCTTGTTCATGAAGTGGATAGTTTTTAAGTCTTTGGGGGACATGATGTATTGGTTGTCCACCTCCAATTCCACATCCGTCTCCTTGTCGCGCACCGTATAACTACGGCGGCATACCTGCATGCAAGCACCACGGTTGGCAGAGTGGTTCATCTCATGCAATGAGAGATAACACTTTCCGCTGACTGCCATGCAAAGGGCACCGTGGCAGAACATCTCTATACGTATCTGCTCTCCGCTGGGTCCACAGATATTCTCCTCACGGATATGGCGGTAGATTTCTGCCACTTGCTCCAGATTCAACTCACGCGCCAGCACCACCACATCGGCAAACTGCGCATAGAAGCGCAGGGCTTCCACGTTGCTGATGTTGAGCTGTGTGCTGAGGTGTACCTCCTGCCCTATCTGCCGGGCATAACTCATCACTGCCACATCAGCGGCAATGACTGCCGAGATGCCTGCCGCCTTTGCCGCATCTACAATGGTACGCATCAGCGGAATGTCATGGTCGTATATAATGGTATTGACGGTGAGGTAGCTCTTCATGCCATGTTCGTCGCACGTCCGGGCTATTTCCCGCAAATCGTCGATAGTGAAGGTATTTGCCGAACGGGCACGCATGTTCAGGTTCTCGATACCGAAATAGATGGAGTCGGCACCTGCTTGTATGGCTGCTGCGAGAGATTCGCGCGAGCCTACCGGTGCCATGATTTCGAAGTCACTGATTGAGTGTTTCATCATTTCTTTTTGAATTAGAGTATGCAAAGGTAGGCTTTTTTCTGTACTTTTGCGGACAAATCCGCTTAGATTATGAAGATTAAAGATATAGACCTGGGCCCACGCCCCGTATTCCTCGCCCCGATGGAGGACGTCACCGACCCTGCTTTCCGCCTGATGTGCAAGCACTTCGGAGCAGACATGGTATATACCGAGTTCGTTTCTGCCGATGCCTTGATACGCTCCGTAGGCAAGACCCAGCAGAAACTGAACATCAGCGATGAAGAGCGGCCCGTAGCCATACAGATATACGGACGGGACACCGCCACCATGGTAGAAGCCGCCCGCATTGTGGAGCAGGCACATCCGGACACGCTGGACATCAACTTCGGCTGCCCCGTGAAGCGCGTTGCCGGCAAGGGTGCCGGTGCCGGTATGCTACAGAACATTCCGCTGATGCTGGAAATCACCCGTGCCGTGGTAGATGCCGTGAAGATTCCCGTCACCGTGAAGACCCGCCTGGGCTGGGATGCCAACAGTAAAATCATCGTAGACCTTGCCGAGCAGTTGCAGGACTGCGGCATTGCCGCCCTCACCATCCACGGCCGTACCCGCGCCCAGATGTATACCGGCGAGGCGGACTGGACACTTATCGGCGAGGTGAAAAAGAACCCACGCATGCACATTCCCATCATCGGCAACGGTGATATCACCACTCCCCAACGGGCCAAAGAATGCTTCGACCTCTACGGTGTGGACGCCATCATGATAGGCCGTGCCAGCTTCGGCCGCCCGTGGTTCTTTAAGGAAGTGAAGCATTATTTGGAGACGGGCGAAGAACTCCCTCCGCTGAGTTCCGAATGGCGGCTGAACGTACTCCGCCAGGAAGTGGAAGACAGCGTCAACCTGCTGGATGAACGACGGGGCATACTGCACGTGCGCCGCCACCTGGCAGCAAGCCCGCTCTTCAAAGGGATTCCCAATTTCCGCGACACCCGGATAGCCATGCTGCGGGCAGAGACGAAGGAGGAACTGTACCGCATCTTCGAAGAGATAGAACCGTTGCTGCCATAGGAGAAAACCGCATACGATTTTTACCATCGAGTCCGATACTTGAGCAATCATCCTCACGCCCCTTCTTGAATAGCTTCTGAGAGGGGGGCTATTCAGACGCAGATGACACGCTTTGTTGCCATCCGCATAACTCACTGTCTGTCAGCAAGAAATTTTGCCAACCACTTGCCTTGCCCTTGGCAAACTTTTGCCATGCCTATGGCAAAGTTTTGCCAACGCGGTGGCAAAGCCTTGCCAATGGGAAGGCAAAACCTTGCCAACAAGGAGGCAAGAAAAAAAACATTGTTTCTTTGGCAGAAAGAAACAAGTCCCTATATTCGTCTTCCCAAGAAAGAAAGAATCCCATAAATATGTCTTTATGAAAAAGAAAAAACTGCTCAAACAGCTCATCGTAAACTTCCAGCATTCACTTCCGGCAGAAGTTTATCCGCGTACATTGGTATTGCCCACAGACAGTGGAAAGATAATCACCGTGCCCGACTAGCGGAACATCGGCTGCGCAAACCATCGCTTGAACATCCACGTGGCCAGGATATAAATGCCGAAAGCCGATACGAAACCCACGATAGAGTCTATCAGGTAATGTGCCTGGATATAGACCGTAGCCCCGCACAACAGCAGATAGAAAGGAAACAAGCAGGCAAACAGACGCTTGCTGCCACGCCATGCCATAATCATCAGTACCGTAGACATTCCGACGTGCGAACTGGGAAAAGCAGCCGTGGGGCGCTCACCCACCTGCTGGGAACTCTCCACCAGGTTGTAGAAGAAGCCGTGCTCATAGCCCGGACCGGGAAGAAGTTCCTGATGGTGATGGAAATAGTCACCGATGGACGGGAAGATACCTTGCGCCACATGGTCGCTTCCAATGGCGGGGAAGTAGAACTGCGGCCCGGCAACGGGGACGAAGATATAAATAAGGTAATAGATGAAGAAAGCGGTGACGATGACGAACGAAACCTTCTCGAAAAGGTCGAAACGATAAAGGAAATACCACACCACCACCAGCAGAATCATCGGATAATAGAAGAAGTATCCCATATTGAACGGCTCGCTCACCCACATCTGCGGAAACCTTTCACAGAACCATACAGCAGGCTGTCCGCCAAACATCCACTGCTCCACCGACGCGAACACGTGGTCGAGATTGGGGAATATCCGGTTGAACTCAAAGGTGTCGGGATACCAATAGGAAAGCAGTGACATCTGGATGGCTATGCGCACAAAGGCAGAGAACTTGCAGGGTGCCAGCCGGTAAAGATACATCAGCAGGAACGTCATACCCGCAATGACAACACGGTCTGCAAGCATCTGCACCGGATGATCCATTTCCTGAAAAAGAAACAGAATGAGAATGGAAGTCAGCAAATTGTATATCAGCGTAATCTTCTCTACCGCAAAAAGCCCCTTACGGGTTTCTACCCTTTTAAATAAATCTAAAGCCATCCCTTATCCTTATACCAGGCAATGGTTTCCTTTACACCCCGTTCCAGGTCGTACTCAGGACTGAAGCCCAGTTCCTCGACGGCCGGTGTGATGTCACACTGCCAGTTGCGTTGTTTCATTATTCTATACTTGTCCGAATTGAGCGTACTGGTCTTGTTCTGCCGCTTCGCCCAAAATTCAGCGAGCAAAGATACGACTTTCAATACAATTAACGGACATCTCAAGCGAATAACAAACGGATTGCCCAATTCTTTCCTTATCAAATCGGAAAAAGCACGGCTGCTATACACCTTCCCGTCAGCCAGGAAATAGGCGCGGCGGGACACCTGCTTCTCTATCCCGAGGAAGACGGCTTGCACGATATCCTTTACATATACAAACGTCAAGTCCTGGCGGCAGAAGCCTACAGAAAAGTCCGTATGCTGCCGGATGGACTTTGCCATAAGATAATAATCCTTCTCACGCGGCCCGTATACACCCGTCGGCCGGTAGATGACGTAGGGGAAACCCGGAATACTCTGCAAATAAAGTTCTGTTTTCAGTTTACTGAGTCCGTAGGCGGTATTGGGTGAAGGGGGGTCACTCTCCATAATCGGGTCGTAGGTCCTCTCGCGTACCGGGCCGAACACACTCAGCGTACTGATGAAGATAAACTGCTTGGGAATCATGTTCAGCTCCCTCAGCGTATCGATGAAGTATTTGGTCTGCAGATAATTCACCAAATCGAATTCGTTCTTGTCCACACACTTCGTCACACCGGCACAATGGACAATATAATCAAATTTATTGTAGGTCCCTTTATGTCCCGAGAGTTGTGCCCTCAGTTCATTGGGGTGCGCAAAGTCCAGTTCGAGGAAATGTATCTTGCGGTCACGCAGATACTCGCGGCTGCTGGACGAACGTACACCCGCCCACACACCGAACTTGCGCTTCAACGCCTCCTCCACGATGAAACTTCCGATAAATCCGCTTGCTCCTGTAATTAAAATCGATTCCACTTCTTCAGTTACAAATTACTAATTACTTTTCATCCGGTCCGTCACCTTGACGCTCCTTGTGTTACTCTGTCGCCTCGTTACTCTTCTTCACCGGCTCCACATGGATGCTGACCAGTGTTCCTTTGCCGAACTGCCTTTTCAACTTGTTCTCCACCGCCGTTGCCGTCTCGTGGGCTTCCTCCAGCGAGATGCTGCCATCCATACGCACATGCACCTCGATGGCACAATAACTGCCGATGCGGCGCGTACGAAGGTGATGCGGCGAGCTGATACCGGGAAAAGAGAGAATCGTCTTCAGTATCTCATCCTCCACCTCGGCAGGCAATGATTTCTCCAACAGTTCGTCCACACACGGTATCAACAACTGCACAGCCACCTTCATAATGAAGAAGCTGACAATAACCGCTGCCACCGGGTCCAGCACCCGCCAATGGTCACCCAAAAGAATGGCGCCACCTATACCCGCTGCCGTGCCTATGGACGAAAACGCGTCACTCCGGTGATGCCAGGCATTGGCAACAACCGCCTGCGAATTCAACTTCCTGCCCTTGAATACGGTATATTGATAAAGCACTTCCTTGAAAACGATGGATACCAATGCAGCCACCAGTGCCAGTATACCGGGTTCCTGCAGAGAGCCGCCTTGCAGGAAGCGGTAAATGGAGGAAGCCCCGTTCCAGAAAATGCCGAATCCCACAAACAACAGAAAAATACCGATAATGGCAGTTGCCAGCGTCTCGTACTTGCCATGACCGTAATCGTGTCCTTCATCTTCGGGCTTTGCCGAAATGCGCACAAAAACAATGACAATAATATCTGTAATGAAATCCGACAAAGAATGTACCGCATCTGCCAGCATGGCGGCACTGTGACCTACAATACCTGCAAAGAATTTGAAGACAAGCAAGAGAAAGTTTACCACACTTCCCACAACCGTCACCCGGTAAATATCTTTTTCCCGTGTGGCATCTGCTTTTTTGTTCAGAGTTTGCATTTCCATCTGCTTTTCGTCTAAGGTACAGCCTATCTTCACTTTGTGTGCAAATATAGTACATAAATCCATTACAATCTGTCGTTCCTTCATTATTTTCAATAGAATGATAATATTTTGAAGTCTGAGTGAACGAAGGAACGTATTTATTTGTTTACTTTGCAAGAGGTAATCACCACAGATTACACAGATTGACACAGAATCTCTATTTATACATAAAATACATCATAACATTATGGCCAAAAAGAAAGAAAAGAAAGCCGGCAAACGCATGAAGAAGAAAGAGCTCGTCAAAGTACTGCTGGAATTCTTCCACACAAAGCAAGACGAAGTATTATCCCTGAAATACATCTTTGAACAACTCCACCTCACCACACATCCGCTGAAGATGCTGTGCATGGACATCTTGTCCGAACTGTCGATGGACGACTACATCACAGAAGTGGACAAGCACAAATACAAGCTGAACAACCACGGCGTGGAAATGACCGGAACCTTCCAGCGCAAGAGCAACGGCAAGAATTCCTTTATACCGGAAGGTGGAGGCGAACCGATATTCGTGGCCGAACGCAACTCGGCACACGCCATGAACAATGATAAAGTGCGTATCGCCTTCTATGCCAAGCGTCGCGGACGCGAAGCCGAAGGAGAAGTCATCGAGATACTGGAACGTGCCAACGACACCTTCGTGGGTACCCTGGAAGTTGCCAAGTCATACGCTTTCCTTGTAACGGAAAACCGTACGCTTGCCAACGACATCTTCATCCCCAAAGAAAAGTTGAAAGGCGGCAAGACGGGCGACAAAGCCATCGTAAAGGTGGTGGAATGGCCCGACAAAGCCAAGAACCCCATCGGCCAGGTAATCGACATCCTGGGGCGCGCAGGAGACAATACCACCGAGATGCACGCCATCCTGGCGGAATTCGGCCTGCCCTATGTCTACCCCGCTGCCGTAGAGAAAGCTGCCGACAAGATACCCGCCGAAATCTCCGCCGAGGAAATAGCCCGACGTGAGGACTTCCGGGGTGTGACCACCTTCACCATCGACCCCAAGGATGCCAAGGACTTCGACGACGCCCTCTCCATCCGCAAACTGAAAGGGGGACTTTGGGAAGTAGGCGTACACATTGCCGACGTGACCCACTACGTGAAAGAGGGCGGCATCATAGACAAGGAAGCCGAGAAGCGTGCCACATCCGTCTACCTCGTAGACCGCACCATCCCAATGCTCCCCGAACGGTTGTGTAATTTCATCTGTTCACTCCGCCCCGACGAAGAGAAGCTTGCCTACTCCGTCATCTTTGAAATGACGGAAAAAGGCGAAGTGAAGAACTCACGCGTGGTACATACCGTCATCAAGAGCGACCGCCGCTTCACCTACGAAGAAGCCCAGGAGATTATAGAAACCGGCAAAGGAGACTTCCAGGAAGAGGTGCTCCAACTGGATAAGCTTGCCAAAATACTGCGTGAGAACCGCTTTAAGGCAGGAGCCATCAACTTCGACCGCTACGAAGTGAAGTTCGAAATTGACGAGAAGGGCAAACCCGTCAGCGTCTACTTCAAGGAGTCGAAAGATGCCAACAAGCTGATAGAGGAGTTCATGCTGCTTGCCAACCGCACCGTAGCCGAAAAGATAGGCCGCGTGCCCAAAGGCAAGAAAGCCAAAGTGTTGCCATACCGTATTCACGACCTCCCCGACCCGGAGAAGCTGGACAACCTGGCACAGTTCATCGCCCGTTTCGGCTACAAGCTGCGTACCAGCGGTACAAAGACCGACATCTCCAAGTCCATCAACCACCTGCTGGACGACATCCAGGGCAAGAAGGAGGAGAACTTGATTGAAACCGTCTCCATCCGCGCCATGCAGAAGGCACGCTACTCCGTGCATAACGTGGGGCACTATGGTCTGGCTTTCGATTACTATACCCATTTCACCTCGCCCATCCGCCGCTATCCGGATATGATGGTACACCGTCTGCTCACCAAGTACTTGGACCAGGGAGGCCGCACCGTGTCCGAACAGAAATACGAAGCCCTCTGCGAACACAGCAGCAGCATGGAGCAGATAGCCTCCAACGCGGAACGCGCCTCCATCAAGTACAAGCAAGTAGAATTCATGACCGAACGCCTGGGACAGACCTTCGACGGTGTCATCTCCGGCGTAACGGAATGGGGACTCTACGTGGAGCTGAACGAAAACAAATGCGAAGGCATGATTCCCATCCGCGACCTCGACGATGACTATTACGAATTCGACGAAAAGAACTACTGCCTGCGCGGACGCCGCAAAAACCGGATATACAGCCTGGGAGACGCCATCACCGTCAAAGTGGCACGCGCCAATCTGGAGAAGAAGCAACTGGATTTTGCACTGATAGAATAAAATCAACCCAGCAACATTCCTTTTATAGAATCTTAAGAAAGTCAGCTTAGACTTCATTTGTTAAATACAACTGACTTTCTTAAGATTTAATTTTATATTATATCTTTGCATGCAGTTTAGAAGAAATTAGCTTAAAAATATCTACTTATATGAAAAGTACATTTATAATAGCTATCCTACTGCTGCATTTGCCGTTCACCTCAATCCATTCAATAGAAACGGATAAAACACAAATAAGAAACAGTTTGGATAGTCTTGACAAATATATCCAAATTAAAGACACATACACAAAACAAAAGGAAGAACGAATTGCAACCCTCAAAGAACGGTTAAAAGAAACAAGCCTCTCATTGGATGAACAGTATAGATATACTTATCTACTTTTCGATGAATATTCCACTTACCAGTCAAAATTAATGCATGCCAGCGCCCAGCAACTCATCGCATTGTCTGTACAAATGGGTGACAAAAACAAACTGGTTGATTCTGAAATCCAATTAGCCTATAGTTATCTTTGGTGCGGAGCCTTTAAAGAAGCTTATGAATATGCCAACACAATAGACACAGCAGGAATATCCAATGACGCAAAAGTCAACTATCTGATGTTTCGATTGAATTTAGAATATGAGTCAGCCCTCTATGTCAAGCCATTGCATTTTTTTCTCTCCAAATATGAGAAAAGCATGGACGGTATAATCTCTCAACTTGAGCAGCTTCTACCAACCTCCGACGACCATCTGCTTGAGGCTCATCAAAAAGCATGTTCACACAACAATAAATTTGAACAAGCATACGAATATCTCAAACAAAGGCTGAAATATTCATCGGGCATTTCCCGCGAAATGTCAGCCAAACTTGGAGATGTCGGCTTTTATCATTTAGAAATGGGAGATACAATCACTGCTATCAAGTATATGGTGGAAAGTGCAATTATGGATATCCAAATAGGTTCCAAACAAACACCCGCCCTACGAAAAATAGCAGAAGCAATTTATCCGGATGAAGAGGTGGAAAGAGCCTATAAATATATACAATTGTCAATGGACAATGCCGTCTTTTTTGACTCAAGGTATCGTATGTATGAATCTAGCATTACCTTACCTCTAATTGATAAAGACCTATATGAACTAACAAAAAAACAAAAAGACACTTTAGCTATCGGCATTTATACCATCATTCTATTTATTATAGCCTTGCTTATCTCTTTCTTATTTATATGGAAACAGAATAAAAAACTTAAAATTTCCGCCTCTCTGATTCGAAAGCAGAATATATCATTGCTTTCCATGAATACCCGTATGACCGAGATAAATAAAGAACTGCAAGATGCCAACAATATCAAGGCAACCTATTTAGGACGGATTTTATCAGACAACTCTTCTTCAATCAGCACAATAGAAGAATTAGTAAAAACTGTAAAAATCAAAATTAAAGCCAAACAATATGATGATATTATCCAGTTTATCTATAAACATGATTATTTGAAAAAGCGAAAAGATATGTTGGCACGTTTTGATGAAATGTTCCTAAAACTATTCCCTAATTTTATCGAAAAATTCAACTCTTTACTGAAAGAAGAAGACAGAGTAGTTGTACAAGAAAAAAATATACTGACACCAGAACTACGTATTTTTGCTTTAGTCAGATTAGGAGTTACTAAAAGCGATACAATTGCCGAGATTCTCAATTTCTCGGCAAGTACAGTACGCAACTACAAATCTAAAATCAGAAATATCTCAATAGTTCCGAATGAAGAGTTTGACAAACGATTATTAGAAATAGAATCCGAGTCTTAAATCATCAAAAACGTTTTCAAAAACACCTTTTTGGGGATAACTGCAGCAGTCTATTCTGTACTTCAACAGAAAAGCGTCTATTCCATACAACACTGATTATCAATACATATGTAATTTTTTCATGTGTACTAACTGTACTTTTTTTGTTGTTTCAGTTAGCAGCATCTACTTTTGCCCAAGAGAAATTTATCTATTCATCAATTAACTTTAAATTTATTACATGGAACGTTTATCAAGAAATGCTTTCCGCACAACTTTCATGCTATTGATGCTTGTTTTTGGGGTGGTCACAGTTACTGCTCAATCCCTTAAAAGTATCAAAGGCGTTGTTGTGGACAAAGAGAACAACTCCGTTATAGGAGCAAGTGTTTTACAAAAAGGGACTAACAATGGTGTTGTTACAGATTTGGATGGTAACTTCACACTAACCATGCAAGACGATGCACCTAAAGTAATTATTATTTCTTATTTGGGTATGAAATCCCAAGAAATCAGTGTAACGAAAGCCAATCTTGGACAAATTACACTTGTCGAAGACGCTGAAATGTTGGACGAAGTGGTAGTAGTGAGTTATGGTAAACAATCGAAACGATTAATTACCGGCTCGGTGCAATCTGTAAAAGCAACAGAACTGGCAGATATGCCGGTAGCACAATTATCCCAAAAGTTACAAGGTAAACTGGCAGGTGTACAAATCAACCAAGTCACAGGTATTCCCGGACAAGGTATGGAAATACGTATACGTGGCCAAGCTTCCATCTCAGCCGGAAGTGACCCACTTATTGTAGTAGACGGGTTCCCTATCAACTCAAACCTTGCCAATATCAACCCCGATGAAATCGAAACAATTTCTGTATTAAAAGACGCATCCGCTTCTTCTTTATACGGTTCACGTGCAGCCAATGGTGTAGTGCTGATTACAACCAAACGCGCAAAAGCCGGTTCTTCTTCATTGAGTGTCTCTGCCTATATGGGACTGCAACAAATTCCCAATGAGCTCAAACCTGATATGATGAATGCCCGCGAATTTGCACAATTTAAAAAAGAAATTGCAGAAGAGAATGGTTGGGATGTACCTAATATGTTTAAAAATCCAGAACAATATGGTAAAGGTACAGACTGGTTTGATGTCATTACCCGTTCGGCACTAATGCAAAATTACTCTGTCAATTATACCACTTCAACAGAAAAATTCAGTACCTCAGCCATTGCCGGCTATATGAAGCAGGAGGGTGTATTACTAAATTCAGATTATGACCGCTTTTCTTTGCGTATCAATTCGGATTACAAATTTAATGACAAAGTAAAAATTGGCTTCAACCTCGCTGGTACATTGACAACAAACAATACACCCAACAGTGACGGTACTTGGTATGATTCTCCAAGTGTCATCCAAAGTGCCTTACTGACTTCACCACTTGCACCATGGAAAAATGAAGACGGAACTATCCCCATTAATGCAGATGACTACTCTGGGAACAGCTATGGCGGTTCTGCCGGACCCAATTGGTATAATCAAGTACAAGTTGTCAAAAACACAGGTAAAAGTACCAACGCCATCGCCAATGCCTTTCTGGAATATGAACCTATCAAAGGCCTTGTCCTTAAAAGTAGCCTTAACGGTGAACTGTTCAATTCGGTAGCCGACTCGTTCACACCTTCAACTGCAGGTAGTATTTTCAATCCTGGTAGTGAAACCGATGCATCACGTATTTCTGGCAGTCATAGCAATAACTACACTTATTCGTGGTTATGGGAAAATACAGCCAATTATACTTTCAACCTGTTCGATAATCACAATTTTGATGTTTTAGCAGGTTGGACTGCACAAAAAGCCCATACTGAAACCGGAACAATGACCGGAAAAGACTATCCAGACAATAGTATCCAAACTTTGAATGCAGCAAAAACCATTACTGGTTCAACAGACATTCAAAACTGGACACTTCTCTCATTTGTTGCCCGCTTAAATTATAACTATAAACACAAATATCTGCTTTCATTGGCCTATCGTACAGATGGCTCTTCCAAATTCGGTGTGGACAACCGCTGGGGAGGATTCCCTTCAGCTTCCATTGGATGGATTGTATCCGAAGAAAAGTTCATGAAATCTATCAAACCCATTTCATATATGAAAATCAGAGCCAGCTATGGTGTAGTCGGTAATAACAATGTGGGTAACTATACACAATATGCCTCAATGGTCAACACAAACGCTGTCATAAATAACCAATATCTTAGTGGAAAAAGTCTGGGAGGTTTCAACAATGCTATGTTAGGATGGGAAAACACCAAAGAATGGGATCTCGGTGTAGACTTTGGTTTCCTGAACGGACGCATTAACTTCAGCTACGATTATTATCACAAGACAACGGAAGATTTGCTTTATAACGTTGAACTCCCCATTTCCTCAGGATTTACTAATTTCAATACTAACATTGGCAAACTTGCTTTTTGGGGACATGAATTTACATTAAACACACAGAACCTTATCGGAACCTTCAAATGGAATACAGATTTCAATATAGCTTTCAACGATAATAAGGTACTGGCATTGGGAACCGCCAATGCAACTCTTTATGGTGACAATACAATTAATGAAGTCGGAAAACGTATCGGTCAACTTTACGGGCTGGTTTGGGACGGTGTATACTGGAATCAGGAAGATTTTGACAATTCACCAAAATATATTGGAGCTCAGGTAGGTACTATAAAATATAAGGATATGGATGGAAGCGGTGATGTTACCAACGACGAACGTGATAAACGTCCTATCGGACGTACATCGCCTGTCGCTACTTTAGGTATGACCAATACATTCAATTATCGTAATTTTGATTTATCCATCGTTATGTCAGGGGCGTTCGGCCATAAAATGTATAACTATATGGACCGCTTTGTTACCAATTTGGACGGTTCATTCAATGTGCTGAAAGAAGTAAACGACCGATGGCGTTCAGAAGATAATCCAGGTAGCGGAAAGCATGGTAAAGTTATCTCAGGAACTACCGGACAAGAAAGAGACTGGTTCAGTACCAATTTCGTATATGATGCAAGCTATCTTACAATCAAAAACATCACCTTGGGCTACACTGTACCATTAAAAAAATCGGCAGCCATCAAAGGACTTCGTGTTTACGGCAGTGTACAGCAAGCTTTGGTTATAACAAGCTATCCAGGTAATAATCCCGAAGCATCCGCATCAGGCGGTGTGTCAGCCGGTATAGACTATACAAGGTATCCCGTTCCAAGAACCTTTACTTTAGGTATCAATTTAAATTTCTAATTTAACAACACTTTGTGATATGAAAACAAAAACATTAATATTTGCACTTTTTACCGGCATTACAATCAGTTCATGCAGTGATTTTCTCACCCAGTTGCCGGAAACCAGTGTACCCAAAGAAAACTTCTATAAAACTGAAGCAGATTTTGCACAAGCAAATATAGGTATCTATCAAATGCTACGTTCTATTTATGGTGCCGGTGCAGCCAATTACGGGTCCTGGATGATGGGAGAAATGCGTTCAGATAACACAACCTATCTGTATAACCTGGAAAACAGAGGATATGCAGACCGAGAATATGTGGCTCTTTTCACAGATGATGCCAATGGCGGTGCCGTAAGCAATAAGTATAATAATACATACTATATGATTCAACGTGCCAATCAAGTCATCCAATATATTGAAGAAGCCAATATCAGCGAAAGTGCTTACAGAAACTATAAAGGACAAGCGTTGTTCCTTCGTGCATTGGGCTACTTTGATTTGGTACAATATTTTGGTGGTGTTCCCCTGATAACTGTAGCACCTACTTCCTACGGCCAGACAATGGTTCCCCGAAATACTATTGAAGAAGTTTACAATCAGATTATAACAGATGCTACCGAAGCAGCCAATATCCTCCCTCCCGTAACTGAACAACAAAAGGGATATGCCTCGCAAGGATCAGCCTATACTCTATTAGGGAACGTATATATTGTTCTAAAAAGATGGGCAGAAGCAGAGACAGCACTCAAGAAGGTAACCGGCTATACTTTGCTGGATGATTATGCTTCAATCTACGATCCTAACAATAAGAATCATGCAGAATCCATTTTCGAAATCCAATATTGGGACGATCAAGCTGCCGGTCAACAAAGTGACTTTGCCTATAACTTCCTTCCTATTCTTTCCAATCCGGGATTGATAGAAGGCTTTCCTGACGGCAATACAAACAATTATGCAGGATGGAATATTCCTACACCTGAAATGATTGCAGCCTACGAACCGGGAGACAAACGGAAGGAAGCATCTATCGGTTTCTTCACTGGAGACCCTGCACACAATTATATAGATTTCCCTTATGTGAAGAAATATGTACATGGTGCAGTCCAAGCAGGTTACTGTAATGATAATTGGCCCGTTTACCGTTATGCGGAAGTATTGCTTTTCCTCGCAGAAGCCTTAAATGAACAAGGTAAACCTGAGGCATTAAGTTATCTGAATCAAGTACATGCCCATCCACGTACAAGTTTAGCACCCATTACTACAACCAATCAAACAGAATTGCGGGAACTCATCCAGCAAGAACGCCGTATAGAACTTGCTTTTGAAAATAAACGTTGGTTGGATTTAGTACGTACCGGCAAGGCTATAGAAGTAATGACTGAGTTTGGAAAAAGATTTAAAGCTGATCCGACAAAATATTATTATCCCAAAAATGTATTTCCTGCAGCTGAAGCTTTTACCGTAACTACCGAGCGTTTACTTTTCCCTATTCCTCAACGTGAAATCCGTTTGAATCCGGATATAATGATACAGAACCCTGGATACTAATATATTTTATGTGGGATATGAATTTCATATCCCACACCTTCACATCCTCAAACATCTTTTACTCATGGAACGACGCACCTTCCTCAAAATTATGTCATCAGCAGGCTTAGTCAGTCTGGTAAGTCCTGCTTTTGCCGCAGAGCTTTGTAAAAGTAAAGCACCGGCTTCTGCCGTAACGCCTCTCGAAGCAACATTCTGTAATCCTCCTTTTTCGTCTGGCGTTTACACATGGTGGCACTGGATGAATGGAAATATAACAAAAGATGGTATAACTCGAGATCTTGAGGCAATGAAAGCAAACGGTATAGCAGGCTATCAGCTTTTTGAAGCAGGAAGCGGCATTCCAGTCGGTCCGGTAGAGTCACTTAGCGACGAGTGGATAGAACTTGTTATACATACCCTCAAAGAATCGGAACGACTGGGATTAGAATTTGCAATGCATAATTGTCCCGGTTGGTCGTCCAGCGGTGGTCCATGGATTACTCCAGACAAAGCCATGCAAGAAATTACATGGAGTGAAACAAAATTAACAGGTGGTAAACAAATTCAAGTCCAATTGCCCGTTCCCAAGCATCTTTTTAATTACTACAGAGATACTTATTGTCTGGCTATACCGGCAGATACCCCCATAATACCCAAATCATCTGTCATTGATTTAACAAACCTAATCAACAAAGATGGTTTCCTTACATGGGACGCTCCTACTGGGGAATGGCTAATTATACGTTTTGGGCAGACTGCCAAAAACCAAAAGAACCATTCGGCTCCTACCAAATCAACCGGATTAGATTGTGACAAATTCAGCACTAAAGCATTGGACTATCATTTGGATTGCATGTTCAAGAGACTGATGCCTACTATGGAAAAGATAGCCAAACATTCTAAAATAGGTTTACTTATAGACAGTTATGAAATGGGAGATCAGAATTGGACAAATGACATGCCATCTTATTTTGAGAAAAAGCGCAAATATCCATTGTGGACATTCTTACCAGTATTGGCAGGTAAAATAATTGAAAGTGAAGAAACCTCTCAGCGTTTCCAATTCGACTTCCGTCGTACCCAGGCAGATATGTTTGCAGACCGTTATTATTCTCATTTTCAGAAAAGATGTAAAGAGAAAGGATTCATTACCTATACTGAGCCTTATGGTGGTGGCATGATGGAGGAATTGCAAATAGCACAACGATTGGATATTAATATGGGAGAATTCTGGTGCGGACAAACTGTACTTTGGCCCAATTTCCTGCTCAATCGCACCGTCAAGCAAGTAGCATCCATAGCACATACGCTAGGAGGCAAAATAGTCGGTGCAGAAGCTTTTACCTCTGAACCTGACTCTGACAAATGGCTTTTATATCCATATGCTCTCAAATCGCTAGGAGATTATATGTTTACAAGAGGGCTTAACAGAATTTATTTCCACCGATATACTCACCAACCGCATTCTACTGCAATCCCAGGTATGACTATGGGACCATGGGGATTACATTTTGACCGCACAAACACATGGTGGAAGCCCGGAAAAGAATGGATTAACTATTTGAATCGCTGCCAACACATATTTCAAAACTCCACTTTCTATGGTGATATTCTTTATCATAGCGGTGATAACACTTTTGGCAGTACAGTCGAACCGGAACAAACTCCGCTGGCTCCCCCTGAAGGATATGACTATGACATTATCAATACCGAAATACTAGAACAAGCATACATCAAAAACGGAAAGATTATCCTTCCTGCCACACGTTTTGACGGATATAAATTATTGGTTTTACTCAAATCGGAAGCCATGTCATTACATACACTACAGACATTAGCGCGACTCGTGAAAGAAGGTATGATTCTGGTTGGCTCAAAACCGCAAAATACACTTGGACTACTTGATGGAGAAAAAGAAGATGAATTCACCTCACTGATAAATCAAATCTGGGAACATCCCAATGTATATGAAAAAGAAGATTTACAAGTTATTCTTAATCAGCTTGACATATACCCCGACTTTATCTATCGTTCTGTAAATGGAGATGCAGCTATTCACGCCATCCATTACCAACAGAAAGATACTGAAATTTATTTCGTAGCAAACCGCAAACGAACTTATGAAAAAGGAACGGCTCATTTCCGTACAAAAGGTTATACACCGGAACTATGGAATCCGTATACAACAGAAATACTACCGTGTCCGATTTATAAAATCAACGAAAAAGGCACCGAAATACCACTCAATTTAGCTCCGGCCGAATCCATGTTCATCATTTTCCGAAAAGTAAAGAAACAACAAAAGTGGGAAGACATAAAATACAACGGTACATCTCTGTTCCCTAATCTCCAAGCTTCAATAGGAAATAACTCTACAGCAACTAATTTCAGTATGACTTGTTGGATAAAACCTGAAGCAGATATTGCCCTAAGTGAGGAACAAGAATTTGGAAATATGCGTACCCGATGCTTTGCCATCTATCCTCTAAATGGAGAACAACGATACGGAAAAGGACACAGTATCGTAGGATTATCTGTAGGCAGAAATGGCATAGTAGTTTATGAACATACAACCCATAACCAAGCTGTTTACAGACAAAGTATTCCACTTTCCGGATGGACTCATTTGGCTCTTATTTATCAAAACAATACACCGCACCTTTGGATAAATGGCGAATATATTGGACAAGGAGTAACCTCAGCAACAACAGTGCATTTTGATATAAATAAACCAGATTGTCAAAGTAAAGCAGATGCTTATGAAGGTGAACTTTGCAATCTATCCATTCATCCTTCGGTTCTTGATAAATCGGAAATCATCCATCTTTACCGGAAAGGACTACCTGATTTATCCCAACAACATACACAGTTACTTTCATGGTTACTCAATTATCAATTTATTGCATGGAAACCAGGTTTTTACGAATTTATTTCAGAAAGTACAAAATTCCAAAAGCAAATTGAGATTCTTCCGGCATGTATACCGTTAAAAGGCCCCTGGACAGTATGTTTCCCTCCTAATATGGGAGCACCTAAAAAAATTGTCTTATCAGAATTACACTCATTACATTTAGAAACGGACTTTGGTGTCCGCCACTTTTCAGGCACAATGACCTACTCATATTCGCTGGCGATAAACAACACCTATTTAAAAGATAAGTTCTGCCTACGCTTAGATTTAGGTCGAGTGGAAGTTATTGCCGAAGTATTAGTAAATGGGAAATGTGCAGGGATTTGTTGGACACCTCCTTATTATGTTGATATTCAAGATTTACTACATTCCGGTAATAATACCATTGAAATCCGTGTTACCAACTTATGGGTCAACCGTTTGATTGGTGATGAACATTTACCCGAAGAAAATGCATACAATTATCAACCTATTCCAAATAAATTTTCTACCTTATACAACGGTGGTATCACACAACTTCCCGAATGGTACATACAAGGCAAACCAAAACCTGCTGGAGGAAGAATTGCATTTACTACTTGGAAGCACTATGATAAAGCATCACCTCTCGTAGAATCCGGTCTATTAGGTCCGGTCATACTAACAGTAGGCAGAATAGAAAACATTAAAAAATAATGAGTCATGAGAAATAGCATTATATTCATCTTGAGCTTGATATGTATCACAGCTTGTTCTAATGAGAAAGTATCCACAAGTTGGACGGAAAACGATTTCTTGAAAGTTGATGGAAAGTTCATACGAAATAACCATGGAAAAGGAGATACCATCTCTCTGAAGGGAATCAATCTTGGTGGATGGCTACTTCGTGAAGGATGGATGGACCCTATCGGATTTGAAAACACAAATACTGAAGAAACCCTTGATGATTATGTCTCACGCCAAATTATGATAGAACGTTTCGGCGAACAAACCACCGATGAAATGCTGGATGTATATCAAAAGCTATACATACAAGAATCCGATCTGGATGTCATCAAATCATTAGGATTAAACTTTATACGAGTTCCTTTCTATTGGCAGGAAATTATGGACCAACACGGAGAAATCAAGTCTCATGGATTCGATCAGCTTGATTGGATAGTTAAAGAAGCCAAGAAACGTAAAATGTATGTAATTCTTGATCTACACGGTGCACCAGGAGGACATTCCGACGGTTATCTAACCGGTGGACAATCCGGTTCAAACATGCTATGGACAAACTCGACATACCAACAATGGACTGAAAATATTTGGAAAACAATTGCCAGCCGTTACAAAAATGATCCCACCGTACTCGGATACGACTTGCTCAATGAACCTGTTGCTTCTAAAGACAGTAATCTTTCCATTATAGACATATATGACAGACTATATAAAGCGGTAAGAAACATTGATGCCAACCACATTATATTGATGGGGGCTTTTTACAATTTTGATTTCCTCTGTAACCCGACCGACAGAGGATGGACAAATGTCATCTACCAAACGCACCACTATGGAGCAGACAACCGTGAAAACAAAAGTATTCAGGAGAAATTTATGAAAGAACAGTTGGAATATTTGAAAGAATATCGTGACAAATGGAATATACCTGTTTATGCCGGTGAATATAGTTTTTGGAACCACTATGACCTTTGGGAAACTTGGATGACCTCTCTCTCAAAAGAACATATCATGTGGAGTAGTTGGACCTATAAAAACACAGACTGTTCACCAATAAACAATTGGGGTATATATGTTTGCAATGAAAATCCCAAACCCAATGTACGACTTGATGCAAAAGAGGAGATCCTCAAAAAATGGCAAATGTTCAGCTCTGATTACTATAAAAGGAATGACAGTCTATACAATACAATCCGTAAATGTGCCATAAAGTAAATTAAATATTGCATTACATAAAAATATATATGAAAAGTTATAACCTATTATTAAGCTTTGCCACCTTGCTTTGTTTTGCCCCGGTATCAGCACAACAACAATCGCCACAATTAGGAAAATCATCTATTGATGAAGTATTGCAAGCAATGACACTGGAAGAAAAAATAACATTGCTTATCGGTGGCGAGATGGGAGGAAAAGCAACTACTATCGGTGCTACGGGAGTCACCCAAAATCTTGTTCCCGGAGCAGCCGGAACAACGCATGCCATACCAAGGTTGGGTATACCTTCAATCGTACTTGCTGACGGACCGGCTGGATTAAGAATCCAACCCACACGAGATAACGATCCCAATACATATTATTGTACGGCATTCCCTATAGCAACCCTATTGGCGTCAACATGGAACACTGGCTTAGTAGAAGAAGTAGGAAAATCCATTGGTCAAGAAGTAAAAGAGTATGGAGTGGATGTATTGCTTGCCCCAGCACTCAATATTCAGAGGGACCCACTTTGCGGGCGTAACTTCGAGTATTATTCGGAAGATCCCTTTCTGTCGGGAAAAATAGCAGCTTCCATGGTACGTGGAGTACAAAGCAATGGAGTAGGCACAAGTATCAAACATTTCGCAGCCAATAATCAAGAGACCAATCGTATGGCAACCAATGCTGTAATCAGTAAACGGGCTTTACGCGAGATTTATCTCAAAGGCTTTGAAATAGTAGTCCGCGAAGCAAGTCCTTGGACAGTGATGACTGCATACAACTACATTAATGGTGTGTATGCTTCAGAAAGTCGTGAATTGCTGACTGACATTCTCCGTAACGAATGGGGCTTCAAAGGATTGGTAATGACCGACTGGTTTGGCGGTCAGAATGCAGCTGCCCAAATGTATGCAGGAAACGACTTATTAATGCCGGGACGCCCCTACCAATACGATGAAATATCGGCTGCAATCCACACCGGTACTCTGAGTGAAAAAGACATAGATACCAATGTCAGACGTATGCTGCAACTAATCCTCGCTTCTCCCCGGTTCAAGAAATATCCTTTTAGCAACAAGCCTAATCTGAAGATGCATGCCGCCGTTACACGACAATCTGCAGCGGAAGGAATGGTATTGCTCGAAAACAAACAAAATGCTTTGCCACTAACCGATTCCATACAGACCATTGCCGCTTTTGGGACTACATCCTACGACTTCATAGCCGGAGGTTCCGGTGCAGGGGATGTTTACGAAGCTTACACCGTCTCACTGGTAGAAGGACTTTCCAATGCAGGGTATCATCTTGACAAATCAGTTTCCAACTGGTATGAACAATATATAAAAGAGCAAACCGAAAAGATGAGGCCTATGGGAAATAATCCTCATCTGGCATTCTTCAATCATCCACGTATGGGGGAAAAAGTTCCACAAAAGGAACTACTAGAGAAGAGTGCAGAAACAACCGACCTGGCCATTATTACTATCGGGCGCAATGCCGGAGAATACGTAGACCGAAAGATAGAAAACGACTTCCAACTAACAAATGAAGAACATGCCCTTATTCAAAATGTATGCCAAAACTACCACAAAAAAGGCAAAAAAGTTGTAGTCATTCTCAATGTATGCGGAGTAGTGGAAACAGCCTCTTGGAAATCGCTCCCTGATGCCATTCTACTAGCTTGGCAAGCAGGGCAAGAAGGAGGAAATACTGTGGCTGACATTCTGAAGGGAACCGTTAACCCTTCGGGTAAACTCCCCATGACTTTCCCTATACAATATATGGATACGCCGTCATCCACCAACTTTCCTTACAACTATAAAGCAGACCCTGAACAAATAATAGCTTCTATCTTTACCAACAGAGGATTGAAACATGAACAGCGTAATGTAGATTATACCGAATATACAGAGGATATCTTTGTTGGTTACCGATATTTCGACACATACAACAAAGAAGTTTCCTATCCGTTCGGCTATGGATTATCTTATTCCCGATTCTATTTTGATAACCCTATTATCCGGCAAGAGCAAGATAATTATACAATTTCAATTGATATTACCAATATAGGGCAGGTTTCCGGAAAAGAAGTGATACAACTTTATGTAAAAGCACCGATGGGTAGTCTGCCTAAACCGAAAAAAGAGCTGAAAGCATTTGCTAAAACTAAAAAACTACAACCTGGAGAAAAACAAACGATATCACTGTCTATAAAGACTGCTGACCTGGCCTCATACGCTGAAGACAAGCAGGCATGGGTGGTAGATTCTGGCAGCTATCTGTTAGAAATCGGCAACTGTGTTGCAGATATAAAATGCAGTACTCAATTGATAATACCATAATCCATTTATTATGAAAAGAATATACTTTCTGTTGATGTTATGTTGGGCCGTATCCGTAAACGCCATGACATCCATTACCAATCTTCGTGTACAAAATACGATAGAACCTCTTACGGTCGAAGACTCCCATCCTCTTTTCAGCTGGCAAATGTTGTCGGATATCATCGGCCAAGAACAGTCTGCTTATCAGCTTATTGTTACGCGCGAAAGCGATAACCGCATGGTATGGAATAGCGGAAAAGTAATATCCGGAATCTCCAACAATATCAAATATCTTGGTGTAGCATTACAACCGGAAACCGCTTACTTGTGGAAAGTAACAGTCTGGGATGTTGATAACAAGACTTATACAGAAACTTCACGTTTCGAAACCGGTCTGATGAATCCGGCACTTACAGCGTGGGAAGGCGCCGAATTTATCGGTTCTAAAGAGATATCATTGGATGCCGCCTCACACTATTATTTTGAAATCTCAACCAAATTCCAACTTCAGAAAGGTGACAAAGTGTCCCTCATTCTTGGTGCAAACGATTTCCGTTTGACCGATTCTTTCCAGAATCCCGAAAATTTGTCTGGAGAAAACTACGTTCGCGTAGAAATAGACCTTTCAGGTGTAGGCAGTACCCAAGGAGCAGTATTAAATGTCTATCGTGTAGGATATGCAAAAAATGACCGTATTGATCTACCTTTCATCAGCCTTTCATCTGCCAATTACCCACAAACAAATATCAACGAGATCTTTACAGCTGCAAACAAAAACAAAGAGCATGCACTCTCCATCTATGTAGAAACCAGCAATATTTATTTCGTTATTGATAACAAAGATGTACTAAGTATCCCTGCACAATATCACGCATTCTCCTCAGGCTTTGCAGTGGGTAATTCAAATCTGGAAGTACGTAATGCCACACGTTTCCAGATAGGGCCTTGGGGTAACACACATGATTACAACACGCTGCCGAACCTTTGTTCTGTCGGATTTGCTGCCATGCCTGGTTGCAAAGTGATATATACCGAATACAAAATCAGAAATTGCGGACACAGTAAAAACAACATAGCATTCAGTGAACATAACTACCCTATATTTGAAAAGATACCGAATGTAGAAGTTGTCACCAATAAAATAATAGTCAGTAACTCTTCCTCAGAAATGACCATAGGGTATGCAGATCCCAGTCATGGAGCATTAACCATGCTCCGTTCCATATTCGAAGTGCCTAAAAAGGTAAAGAAAGCCAAACTGTACGCAACAGCAATGGGCTCCTACGAGATGTATATCAATGGAAAACGCGTAGGAAAAGACTGGTTCTCACCGGGTGACAGCCAATTCAGGGAAGTACTAGGTTATCATGCTTATGATGTTACAACTCTGGTAAGCAATGGGAAAAATTGCATAGCCGCCCTATTAAATCCTGCATGGTATACGGGGTATATGACTTTTACTACCAGCAATTTCAATTTCTTTGGTGACAATGAAGCTTTACTCACCAAATTGGTTATTACCTACGAAGATAGAAGCAAGCAAATCGTCGTTTCCAACCCTAACACATGGAAAACATATAAAGACGGTCCCATCCGACACGGCAGTTTCTTCAATGGAGAACGGTATGATGCTAATAAAGAAAACGGTATCATAGGTTGGAATACCACAGAATATGAAGATGAACAATGGTCAAAAGCAGAAGTAATAGCAATACGCGACTGGATACATTTTGAAATCCGTGCACGCTATGACGACCCCGTTGAACTACGTGAAACATTAACCGCTACTAAATTGATGCCTGCACACAGCAAAGACCGGCACACCTATATCTATGATATGGGAGTCAATATGGTAGGGGTACCATCCATTAATATCCCAGCAGGATGGCTTCACACAGGAGATACAGTTATTCTCCGTTATGCCGAACAGCTCTATCCCGGATTCAAAGGAGACACAAAATATTACGTTGATACTTACGGGAGTAAAGGCAAAAATATAGCCGGACGTCCTCTATACGAAACGTTTCGGGCTGCTTTGGCTACAGATTTCTACATAGCCAAAAACAGTGATGCAGTAGTCATACAACCCAGTACCACCTACCGTGGTTACCAGTATATCCAAATCACACTGCCTACCCATCACGGGGCATTACCAGTGGAAAACATAAAAGGATTGGTCCTTTCATCCGATGAAATTTCGACCAGTACTTATAATGCCACCACAAGTGACAACAATAAAACTGCAAAACTTGTCAATCAGTTATTCAAGAATATCCAGCGCAGTCAACTTGGCAATTTCTTTACAGTCCCTACCGACTGCCCGCAACGTAATGAACGTATGGGATGGACCGGTGATGCCCAAGCTTATACACGGACTGCAACCTATAACTCGGATGTCCTGAACTTTTTCCGTCAATGGATGGTATCTCTTCGTGCCGATCAAGGAATAGGAAGTGCAACGGAAGTACCAGGCGGTATAGGAAGTACCGTGCCCACATACAACCAAACAGATGATACAAGTTTTGCAGATGGAACAACGTGGGCAGCAGCCATCTGTATGGTCCCTTGGCAGCTTTACAACCAATATGGTAATACACAAATCATTGAAGAAAATATCGAACCAATGATGAATTGGCTAAACGGCATGGATTTTTATGACTTCAGTGAAACTTATCCACATCTTTCAGCCAAAACAACCGGATTGGCAGATTGGTTGGCAATGGATGAACGGACACCGGCTGATTTGGTCAATAATGCCATCTATATTTACATGATGGAACTCACAGCACAAATGGCAGATGCCATCGGATATACTGATTATGCCACTATCCTCCGCAAACGCCATGCACTGGCAAAGGCTGAATGGAACAAAGCTTACGTAAACCCCCAAACCGGTAAGACACAAGCCATCGACGGCACTCTTGTCCACTCGCAGTCTTCATATGCTACACCATTAAACTTCAACTGTTTTGATGAAACAAATAAAGCCAAAGCAGAGGCTTACCTTGTCGAACTCGCTGCCAATCCGTCAACCAGTGGAAAGGGGGAAAAAGAATTTCCGGCTTATACAATTACAACCGGATTCTCCGGTACTCCCAATATTCTTCCAGCTCTTAGCCGAGCCGGATATATGGAAGAAGCTTTTCGCATGTTCACGTGTACAGACTTCACTTCTTGGCTTTATCCCGTAACTAAAGGAGCAACTTCTATTTGGGAACGCTGGAATGGCTATGAAGTGGCTTTCGGAGCACAAAATGAAAACCACATGAATTCATTTAACCATTTTGCACTTGGCGCAGTAGGGCAGTGGATGTACGAATACCAATTAGGAATCACCGGTTACAAACAAGGTTATAAACATTTTATCCTACAACCGACAGTAGGGGCCAATTACACTTCTCTGTCCGGAAGCTACGAGTCTAATTATGGTATTATACGAAGTGCCTGGATTGCCGATGGAAAAGGAAATATGTTAAGTTACAAGGCAACAGTACCTGCCAATACCACAGCTACCCTCTTCCTTCCTATTACCGAATCAATGAGCGAGTTTGAAATGGCACAAGGTGTCAAATTTATAAGGAAAACCACACACCTGAACATTCTGGTAGCCGAATATGAATTAAAAGCCGGAACCTTTGAATTCAACATTATGGAAAGAAAGGGAATTTTCATCAAAAAACAAACAGAAAAACGCTTCACTCCATAGGCATATTGAAGAAGTTGTTATAACTTTGTCAAAAACACTTATAGGAAAGAACATGAAAACAATTACTATCACAAATCTACAAGAGATTGAAAAAATTATCCACAAATGTCCATACTGCACAGTCGGTATCATTGATTTGAAAGGTGAACCTTATGTTGTTCCCATGAACTTTGCCTACAAAGACGGGACTATTTACCTGCACTCAGGACCCGAAGGAAGCAAAGTCGAAATGGTGACACTTCATCCACAAGTATGCATCACTTTTTGTGAAGGGCACGAATTGGTATATATGCACAAACAAATAGCATGTAGTTATAGTATGAAATCACGTAGTGTCATTTGCCGTGGAAAAGTGAAATTCATTGAAGAGATGACTGAAAAACGCCGGATTTTAGATACCATCATGAAGCAATATACAGAAAACGAATGCGGATATTCAGAACCGGCTGTGCGCAATGTGAAGATATGGGAAGTAAAAGTAGAGCATATGACATGCAAATCATTCGGACTACGTCCAAGTGACATATAAACATTCACACATATATCCTTTAAAACAACCCAAAAATGAAATATTCCTCTTTAATCTTTACCATATGGCTACCCTTTTTGTCTGTACATGCCCAGAATCAGGTCTTCGACCCTCTGCTAGATGAAACATGCAAAACTATAATCAACGATAAAGAGGAGTCATGGAATAGCTGCTACATGTGGTATCCTGGACAATTGAGTGCACACCTTCAACGAATACAGAAAGAAAAGTCCGAAGCACGTTGCATCAATGTAAGCTATCCAGGAAATTCCACAAAAGATGAAAACAGAGCTTACTTCCGCAAAGAAGTAAAATTGTCCGAAGAAACCGACATCAGATGGCATGCGCAAGGGAAAACAGACTTCTATATTGACGGACAAAAACAGTCCTCAAAAACCGGAAAGTACAAAATTAAATGAGGAAAACACCTGTTGCTTTTTGACATACAAACCGTCAAAGGACTTCCGGCAATAATTGTACAAGGAAAAAACATAGAAGATATTCAAGGCTGGCAAGTAAGTTTAGACGGGCAAACATGGAATCTGCCTGAAACTAATGCCAAATATAACTCGCCCAATAGGTTACCGGACAAAGAACAGGAACTTACTGTATCCATTCCTGCAAAAGAGTATCTTTTACTTAGAAATGCATCTAATAAAAACGGAACATTAGAGCTGGGAGAAAACGCATGTTTGCTGGTTGATTTTCACCATCTGGAAGTAGGAAATGTTGTAATCCAAGCTTCCGGCAGTGGAATATTATCCTTCAATGTGGGAGAATCACCGGAAGAAGCCTTGAATGAAAATACCCAAAACTTCGAACAAAAGGCTATCCCCCGATACAAACTGCAACATAGGGTACAAGAAATCAAACTACCGGAGTATGCTTTACGTTATCTAAAAATTTCATGTGATAAACCTTGTATTATCACCTCTATCCGTCATGATGCAAAAATATGGCCTGTAGAATTCCAAATGCAGTTTACAAGCGACAACGATGGCTTAAATAATCTTTGGAACGCCAGTGTTGCCACTTTGCACACCTCTATGCACAACTTCTATCTGGACGGAATTAAACGGGATTATCTGCCGTGGTCAATGGATGCTATAATCAGCGCACTGGGAGGAGACTATGTATTTGGTGATCGCCAAGTAGCACGTAATGGTATTTCCATCGCTTTGATGCCATCCAATCCGAAAATATCAGATTGGGGCATCATAGACTATCCTCTGCATGCACTCATCGGACTCAAACAAGATTGCATGCGTTATGGTGACCTAAGCAGTTCTTTAATGTTCAAAGAGCGGATTATCCAGCAACTGGATCTTTATGAATCTGTCCAAGATGTTAATGGTTTCTTGACTGCCACCCCTCCCACTTCTGGCTTTATCCCAGGATGGTCCCGAAAAATGGGCCCTGATGACTTTGGAACAGCCACCTATGCACAAATGATGCTTTACTTGAATTTCAAGATAGGAGCCTACTTTGCACATTTGTGGAAAGAGAACATGCTTGCACACCATTATGAACAGAAAGCAAAATTACTTGGTAACAACATTGTACGTCATTTTTGGAATAATACACAAAAGGCTTTCATCAATGGTTACCATGCAAACGGAGAAAAAGATACCCGTATTTCACATCATGCACAATATTGGGGTATTTTGTCCGAACTCTACCCCACACAATACTATGACTACCTATTCGACAAAGTCATTCCTTCCATTCCATTCTACAAAGAAAACATCAGTTATGAAAAAGGATACGAATGCCTGGCGTATATTAAAGCCGGACGCATCAATGATATGTTCACTTTACTAAATGAAGTCTGGGGTAACTGGTTGCAGCAAGGTTACACGCGATTCCCGGAAAACTTTTCACCGGAAGCTCCACTAAAACAACAACTCACTTTCTATGAGCGTCCCTTTGGACTGAGCCTCTGTCACGGAGCAAACGGAGTCCCTCCCATCATCGGCATACTACATGGTATTTATGGATTTTCACAATCAGATAAAAACATCTCCAACTATATCTTACGCCCCAATCTAATCAATATGAATTGGACCAAGGGACGTATCCCGATAAAGGAAGGCTATATCAACCTTTATTTGGTAAAAGAAGGAAAATGTACAGTTGAAATACCCAAAGGATGTATCATACATCTATATACCGGCCAGAAAACAAAACCACTGATTTTGGAAAAAGCCGGAAAATATACATTTACACTTCATTCGGAGAGTAAAATCAGAGAATAAATAAGGTCTGCCTTAGGTTAGCAGACCTTATTACATAATCTCCAATACAATTGTTGAAGAAACGACATTTTACAACGGATATTCCTCAAACGCATACAACAGCGTCGAAAGATACCGTTCTCCCGTATCGGGCAGCAGCGCTACAATCGTCTTTCCTTCATTCTCGGGCAACCGTGCCAAGCGGGTAGCTGCAGCAACGGCAGCTCCCGAAGAGATGCCGACCAGCAATCCCTCATACTTCGCCAGTTCGCGGCCCGTACGTATGGCGTCATCATTGGATACCTGCAGAACTTCGTCTATTACGGCACTGTTATAGTTCTTTGGCACAAATCCGGCACCGATACCTTGTATTTTATGGGGACCGGGCTTCCCACCGGAAAGTACGGGAGAATCTTCGGGCTCCACAGCCACAATCTTTACCTTCGGGTTATTGGCTTTCAAGGCTGCACCCACACCACTCACTGTGCCTCCCGTCCCTACACCGGCCACGAAAATATCCACCCGGCCGTCTGTATCACGCCAGATTTCTTGTCCGGTAGTACGCTCGTGCATTGCCGGATTGGCAGGGTTGTCAAATTGCTGTAGAATCAGCGAGCCGGGGTTGGCGGCTTTCAGTTCTTCGGCACGGGCTATGGCGCCTTTCATACCGTCGGCACCCGGAGTCAGTACCAATTCCGCACCGAGGGCTTTCAAGAGGTTGCGGCGTTCCAAGCTCATTGTGTCGGGCATCGTCAGTATCAGCTTGTAACCTTTGGCAGCGGCCACAAAAGCCAGCCCTACGCCCGTATTCCCACTGGTAGGTTCGATGATGGTGGCACCGGGCTTCAACAGCCCTTTTGCCTCGGCATCTTCTATCATGGCAAGCGCCACGCGGTCCTTCACACTGCCGGCGGGGTTAAAATATTCCAATTTGGCGATAACACGGGCTTTCAGACGCTTATTCTTGTTATAATTATTCAACTCCAGCAAGGGAGTGTTGCCTACCAGGTCGGTAAGGCGTTCTGCTATCTTCTTCATAATCCAACTGTTTTTAAATTCCTCATTCCCCTAAGGGAAAAGACTAACAATCCGGAGTGGAACGAGGTATGTTATTTCTTACAAGACAAAAGTAGCGCAAAATTGGTTCGTAGAAAATACCACAAATATGGTAAATACGTACTATAAATGAGGGATATGTAGGATATTTGACGAGTATTTCCTATCTTTGTTGCCACTTTTAAACTTAAGGATATCATAATGAGTCCACTCAACTTTACCCACATTTTGACACAAGCAGTCGATGAGCTATCGGAAAGCGAATCATACAAAGGACTGTTTCACCAGCATACGGACGGCAACCCGCTGCCTTCGGCAAAAGTGCTGCGCGACATCATCGAACTGGCGCGAGCCATCATCTTCCCCGGATATTTCGGAAATTCTACGGTCAACAGCCGTACGGTGACTTACCATATCGGTGTCAATGTCGAACGCTTGTTCGACCTGCTGACCGAGCAAATCCTTGCCGGCCTCTGCTTTGCAGGCGACGGCGAATGCAACTGTTGTACCGAGCTCCAACGGGAAGAAGCCGCCTTATTGGCTGCCAAGTTCATCAGCAACCTGCCGGCAATGAGACGTACACTCGCCACAGATGTGGAAGCCGCCTACAACGGTGACCCCGCCGCACAGTCGTTCGGCGAAGTCATCAGCTGCTATCCGGCCATCCGCGCCATCAGCAACTACCGCATCGCACACGAGTTGCTCAAGTTGGGTGTTCCCCTCATTCCCCGCATCATCACCGAGATGGCGCACAGTGAAACGGGAATCGATATCCATCCAGGAGCGGAAATAGGTGGTTATTTTACCATCGACCACGGTACGGGTGTGGTAATCGGCGAGACCTGCATCATCGGCAACAACGTGAAGCTGTACCAGGGTGTGACCCTCGGTGCCAAGAGCTTCCCGCTAGACGAAGACGGCAAGCCCATCAAGGGTATTCCCCGCCATCCCATTCTGGAAGACAATGTGATAGTCTATTCCAACGCCACCATATTGGGACGCATCACCATCGGACAAGGAGCCACCGTAGGCGGCAATATCTGGGTGACAGAAGATGTTCCCGCAGGAGCAAGGATTGTACAGACAAAGGCCAAGAAGTAAGTCACAAACAACCAATAAACAATTAAAATCGTAAATAACTCAAATCAGCAGTTCAAGTAGTTAAGTGGTTATCAGCCACTAATGAGAGAAACGAGTGACAACTACCCAGACTACCGATTCACATAAATAGTAAATGCATAGATGAGCGAACAATCTTTTGAAATGATTGCCAAAACCTTCCAAGGACTGGAAGAGGTACTGGCACAAGAGCTGACTGCACTGGGCGCCAACGAAATAGAAATAGGCCGCCGCATGGTATCTTTCAGTGGTGATAAGGAAATGATGTACAAGGCAAACTTCTGCCTGCGTACAGCCATCCGGATACTGAAACCCATCAAACACTTCACAGCCAAGGATGCCGACGAGGTTTACGAACAGATTAAAGCCATCCGATGGGAAGACTATCTGGATACGGACAAGACCTTTGCCGTGGACGCGGTTGTATTCAGTGAAGAGTTCCGTCATTCCAAGTTCGTTTCCTACAAGGTGAAGGATGCCATCGTGGACTATTTCCGCGAGAAGACCGGCGAACGTCCCGGCGTGCGTGTCAACAAACCGGACGTGCTGCTGAACATACACATTGCCGAAACCAAATGTACGCTGTCTCTCGACTCCAGCGGCGAATCGCTGCACCGCCGCGGTTATCGCCAGGAAGCAGTAGAGGCCCCGCTGAATGAGGTGCTGGCCGCCGGCATGATATTGATGACCGGCTGGCGTGGCGAATGCGACCTGATAGACCCGATGTGTGGTTCGGGAACCATTCCCATCGAAGCGGCGCTGATTGCACGCAACATCGCTCCGGGCGTATTCCGCAAGGAGTTCGCTTTCGAGAAGTGGGTGGATTTTGACCAGGAGCTGTTCGACACGATATACAATGACGACAGCCAGGAACGTGAATTTACGCATAAGATATACGGTTACGACAACAGCCCGAAGGCAAACGAAATTGCCACACACAATATAAAGGCTGCCGGCGTAAGCAAGGATGTAGTATTGAAGTTGCAACCCTTCCAGCAATTCGAGCAACCTGCGGAGAAATCCATCATCATCACCAATCCTCCCTACGGTGAGCGTATCTCTACCAACGACCTGCTGGGCCTTTACTCCATGATTGGCGAGCGTCTGAAACATGCCTTTACGGGCAACACCGCATGGATTCTTTCTTACCGAGAAGAGTGCTTCGACCAAATCGGGCTAAAAGCCACCTCCAAGATACCTTTATTCAATGGTGCGCTGGAATGCGAATTCCGCCAGTACGAAATCTTCGATGGAAAGTACAAGGAATTCCGTGCCGAAGGCGAGGAGTTGAGCAAGGAGCGCAAAGAATTTCGTCCGGCTTCTGGGGAACGGAAAGAGTTCAAACCCGGAGAAAGACGCGAATTCCGTCCCCGATTCAGTGGAGAGAGACGTGAATTCGGTAGCGAAAGACGCGAGTTCAACGGCGAACGCAGACCAAGAGAATTCAAGGACGGCGAAAAGCGCGAATTCCGTCCGCGTGAAAGAAGAGAGTTCAAAGACGGGGAAAGACGGGAATTCAAGCCGAGGGAAAGACGGGAATTCGGTGGAGAACGCAGAACAAGGTCGGGTGAGTCTTACCCGGAAAGAAAAAGAAGAGAGGCGGGAAAGAAGGAAGAAGAATAACACGAACAATGACAAGGAGAATGAATGCAAAGAAAATAAGTAAGAGCATTCTTGCACTGCTGATAACAGTACCTGCTCTGCTTGCAACAAACGCTATGGCACAAGAACTGAAAAAGCCGACCCTGGAAGATCTGATCCCCGGAGGTGAGACCTACCACAAACCGGAAAACAAATCGTACCAGTGGTGGGGCGATGCCGCTTGTCTGGAACTTGGCATCGACAATATAGAAGGTACATGGGCTGTCAAAGGATTAGGTGCCAAGCCCGGAGAGAAATTCACTGCCATCACATTGGAAGAAGCCAACGCGCTGCTGGAAGAAAAAGGACTTGGAAAACTGAGTCATTTCCATGCTGCAAAGGCTGTCAACGTACCCCGAGGCGTCAATCTGGGTATTCAAGTCCAAATAGACCCACTCCTGCTGCTGAACACCGGCAAGTACCGTGCCCTCGTCGACTGGAAGAAGAAAAAAGTCATCTGGAGCCAGCCTTGCCCCGCCCAAGCCGCAAATGAGGATTGGAACGAGGTAAGCCGCCATTTGGCTTATACTATCGGCAATAATCTCTATGTGATGACCAGTGACGGGCAAACCCTGAAAGTCACCAACGAACCGGAAGGTATCGTCTGCGGACAAAGTGTGCACCGCAATGAATTCGGCATTTCAAAAGGCACTTTCTGGAATCCTGCCGGGGACCTGCTGGCCTTTTATCGAATGAACGAAAGCATGGTCACCCCCTATCCATTGGTTGACATCACGACAAGAATAGCACTGGTGGATAAAATACGCTACCCCATGGCCGGCATGCTCAGCCATCAGGTAAAGGCAGGTATCTACAATCCGGCTACTCAAAAGACCATCTACCTAGACATGGGCGACCCAAAAGACCGCTACTTCACCAACATCACCTGGGCACCGGATGGCAAAAGCCTCTATCTGATAGAGCTAAACCGAGACCAAAACCACTCCGAACTGTGCCGGTACGATGCTGAAAGCGGAAAGCTGCAACAAGTGCTCATCGAAGAGAGACATCCCAAATATGTGGAGCCGCAATCTCCCATTCTATTCCTGCCATGGGACAGCCACAAGTTCATCTATCAAAGCCAGCGTGACGGCTTCAACCATCTGTACCTATACAATACGGAAGGGGAACTGCTGAAGCAACTCACCTCCGGCCCCTGGCTTGTACAAGACATCGTAGGTTTTAACCGGAACACGAAAGAGCTCATCATCAAGAGTACGGAAATCTCTCCTTTGCAGAGCAACCTTTACGCTGTCAACCTGAAGAATGGCAAACGCAGCTTGATAGGAGACCCAACCGGCATGCACTCGGCACAAATTTCCGGTTTCATGGGAACTTACCTCATCGACAATGCCTCTTCGCCCACTTGCCCCCGTATCATAAAACTGATGTCCACCAACCCGAAAAAACAACGGGAACACACACTGCTGACAGCCAAGAACCCCTACGAAGGCTTTGAAATGCCCAGCATAGAAGTAGGCACCATCAAAGCCGCCGACGGCAAGACAGACTTATACTACCGCCTGATAAAGCCTACCGACTTCGACCCGGCAAAGAAGTATCCCGCCATCGTCTACGTATACGGCGGCCCGCACGCCCAGATGATAACGAACGGCTGGATGAACGATGCCCGCGGCTGGGACATCTACATGGCAAACAAAGGCTACATCATGTTCAGCCTCGACAACCGTGGCAGCAGCAACCGTGGACTGGAGTTTGAAAACGCCACCTTCCGCCAGCTGGGCATCGAAGAGGGCAAAGACCAGGTGAAGGGCGTAGAATTCCTGAAAAGCCAGCCTTATGTGGACGGAGAGCGTATCGGCGTGCACGGCTGGAGCTTCGGAGGACACATGACTACGGCGCTGATGCTGCGCTATCCCGAAATTTTCAAGGTAGGCGTTGCCGGCGGACCGGTTATCGACTGGGGATACTACGAGATAATGTACGGTGAGCGCTATATGGACACTCCGCAAGCGAACCCGGAAGGCTACAAGCAGACAAATCTGAAAAACCTTGCCGGTAACTTGAAAGGACATCTGCTCATCATACACGACGACCACGACGACACCTGCGTGCCGCAGCACACCCTTTCATTCATGAAGGCGTGCGTGGATGCCCGTACCTATCCCGATTTGTTTATCTATCCCACGCACAAGCACAACGTCCTGGGACGCGACCGTGTGCATCTGCACGAGAAGATAACAAGATATTTTGAAGAATATCTTTAATGTACAATGTACCGTACAATTTGCTATGCAGTGCGGGCGTGCAAATAGGGAGTAGATGGTAGAAGAAAGAAGAGAATAAAAGAGAGAATAAATCATTAAGTATAACAATCTGTACAACTTACCTGATGCCCCACAGCACAGACAAATTGTACATTGTAAATTGTAAATGAACCCATGAAAGTATTATTATTAGGCTCCGGTGGCCGCGAACACGCTCTGGCATGGAAGATTGCCCAAAGCCCGAAAGTAGAGAAACTATATATTGCGCCCGGCAATGCAGGTACAAGCGAAGCAGGCGAGAATGTGAACCTGAAGGCGACAGACTTTCCCGCACTCAAGGCCTTTGCCCTTGAGAAAGAAATCGACATGATTGTTGTGGGTCCCGAAGACCCGTTGGTACAAGGCATCTTCGACAGCTTCAAGGAAGACCCTGCCACCTGCCATATCGACATCATCGGCCCCACCGCCAAAGGTGCTACACTGGAAGGTAGCAAGGAATTTGCCAAAGGCTTCATGATGCGCCACAACATCCCCACTGCCCGCTACAAGAGCATCACCGCCGACAACTTGCAGGAGGGACTCGACTTCCTCGCTTCCCTCGAAGCGCCTTACGTACTGAAGGCCGACGGACTGTGTGCAGGCAAGGGCGTGCTGATTCTCCCCACACTGGAAGAAGCTCAGAAAGAGCTGAAGGAAATGCTGGACGGCATGTTCGGCGATGCCAGCGCCACGGTAGTCATTGAAGAGTTCCTCAGCGGCATCGAATGTTCCGTATTCGTGATGACAGACGGCCGCCACTATAAGGTATTGCCCGTAGCCAAAGATTACAAGCGTATCGGCGAAGGCGACAAAGGCCTCAACACCGGCGGTATGGGCAGCGTTACTCCCGTACCTTTTGCCAACGAAACATTTATGGAAAAAGTACGCACCCGCATCATCGAACCTACCGTAAACGGTCTGCTGGAAGAAGAAATCGGCTACCAAGGCTTCATCTTCCTGGGACTTATCAACGTGAAGGGCGAACCGATGGTGATTGAATACAACGTCCGCATGGGCGACCCCGAAACCGAAAGTGTAATGCTGCGTATCAAGAGCGACCTGGTAGACCTACTCGAAGGCGTTGCCCAGGGCGACCTCGACCAGCGTACACTGGAATTCGACCCACGCACAGCCGCTTGCGTCATGCTGGTGAGCGGAGGATATCCGGAAGCCTACGAAAAGGGCAAGGTGATGACCGGATTCGAGAAGGCTGCCGAAACAGACAGCATCCTCTTCCATGCCGGAACAGCCACCAAAGACGGACAGACCGTAACTGCCGGTGGCCGTGTCATCGCCGTCTGCTCCTATGGTGAAACAAAGGAAGAAGCCTTGCAGAAGAGCTACCGCGTGGCCGACATGATAAACTTCGAGAAGAAATATTTCCGTCGCGACATCGGATTTGACTTATAAATGAGAACGAAGAGATTCCAGAACCGGATAACGGCAGGGCGGTTCACACTACCCACCGCTATCCTGATTTCAGTATCCTGCTGGATACTGACCGCTGTTCTGTTGCCCGAAACGGAGACACAGCAAAGCGGATATTCCCTTTGGGAAACATTCTGCGACTTCTGCATCCCCACCTGGGCAAACCGTCTCTTCAGCTTTATTCTGTATGCCGTCATCGGGTACTTCCTAATACAGCTCAACAATACGTTCGCCATCATCCGGATGCGGGCATCGGTACAGACTTCTGTCTACTTCCTGCTGATATCCGTCTGCCCCAGCCTGCACATGCTGTATGCGGGAGACTTGGCAGCCGCCTCCTTCCTGGTGGCACTGTTTTTCCTCTTCAAGAGCTACCAGCAGGCACGGCCCACAGGCAGTCTCTTCCACGCCTTTGTCTTCATCGGACTGGGCAGCCTGCTTTTTCCGCAGCTCATGCTGTTTGTCCCCATCTTCTGGATAGGTGCCTACAACTTCCAGTCTCTCCAACCCAAAAGTTTCTTCGCTTCCTTGGTAGGATGGAGCGTACCCTACTGGCTGTTGCTGGGACACGCCCTCTACTACGGGCAAATGGAACTCTTCTGCCAACCCTTCCGCGAGCTGGTGACCTTCGCTCCCACCCGGTTCGACTATCAGCCGTGGGAACTCGCCACCCTCGGGTATCTCCTTGTTCTGTTCATCGTCAGCGCGGCACACTGTCTCATTGCCGGCTATGAAGACAAGATACGCACCCGAAGCTATCTACACTTCCTCATCCTGCTGAATTTCTGCATCTTTGTCTATATCGGACTGCAACCGGTATTGAGTGTCCACCTGATGTCCTTCCTGCTCATCGGTGTCAGCATCCTGGCGGGACACTTGTTTGTACTGACAAATAGCCGCAGTTCCAATATATTCTTCATTTGTGCATTTATCGGATTATTCATTCTATTAGGATTCAACATATGGACGCTTTTGTAGATACACTCGTACAGCTGCTGATTGACTGGGGATATGTCGGTCTGTTCATCTCTGCCCTATTGGCAGGAAGCATCATTCCGTTCAGTTCCGAGATAGTGATGGTAGCACTGGTCAAGGTCGGTCTGAGCCCGGCACTGTGCGTACTCTCTGCCACCTTGGGAAATACGCTGGGAGGCATGACGTGCTACTACATGGGACGTCTGGGACGTATAGACTGGATTGAGAAATATTTCAAGGTAAAAAGGGAAAAGATAGAACGGATGCAGCATTTCCTCCAAGGGAAAGGGGCACTGATGGCTTCCTTCGCCTTTCTGCCTTTTGTGGGAGAGGCCATAGCCATTGCACTGGGCTTCATGCGCAGTAATCTGATGCTGACCACCACTTCCATGTTTGCAGGGAAGCTGGTGCGCTACATAGCTATGCTGTGGGCACTGCAAGGAGCCATTTCGATGATGAATTATTGACATGTAGTGGGTTTGAGCAATGGATGTATAGATGCAACGCGTTGGATGTATAGATGCAACGTGCTGGATGTATAGATGCAGCACGCTGGATATATAGACGCAACAGCACACTGAACCACAGAGAATTAAATAAAATAAAAACATTCAACAAAAGCAGAAGTGATGCAACGAATCATAGAGAAGACGGAAGACGGAAGTGCGACACTGTTTGTACCGGAACTGAATGAACATTATCATTCGGTAAAAGGGGCACGTACAGAGTCACAGCACATCTTCATCGACATGGGACTGAAAGTATCCGCTACTGCCCGCCCGCATATCCTTGAAATCGGTTTCGGCACCGGGCTGAATGCCCTGCTTACACTGGAAACTGCCGAAAAGGGAAAGAGACCAGTGCACTATACCGGTATCGAACTCTATCCGCTTGCATGGCCGGAGGTGGATGCGCTAAAATATAGCGACAATCCTCTGTTCGAGGAACTGCATCGGGCTGCGTGGGAAGAAGAAGTTGCCATAACTCCTTATTTCACACTGAGAAAAGTGCGGGCAGATGTCGAAACAATAAGCATTGACAGTTTGTTAATGATTAATAAATCTCCGTTCGATGTTGTCTACTTCGATGCCTTTGCACCCGAAAAGCAACCGGGAATGTGGGAGGAAAAAGTCTTCCGGAATATCCATGCCGCCATGAGCACCGATGGCGTGCTGACCACCTACTGCGCCAAAGGAGTAATACGCCGCATGCTGCAAGCCGTAGGATTCAAGGTAGAGCGTCTCCCAGGTCCTCCCGGAGGGAAACGGGAGATACTGAGGGGAAGGAAGAAGTGATAAGTGATGAGTGATGCAACACACTGCCACAGCGCAGCCAAATTGTAAATTGTAAATAGTAAATTGTAAATGAAAAAGTTTTGTTTTTTACTCCTCATAGCCACCTTGCTCTTCTCGTGCAAGCAAGGAGGCCAACAGAACAAGAAGAATGACGATAAACCCGTGATTACCGTCACCATCGAGCCGCTGCGGTATTTCACCGAAGCCATTGCCGGCGATGAATTCACCGTCGTCAGCATGGTGCCCAAAGGTTCAAGTCCGGAAACCTACGACCCCACGCCCCAGCAGCTTGTCGACCTTGCCCAAAGCAAGGCCTATTTCCGCATCGGCTACATCGGTTTCGAGCAGACATGGACGGAAAAACTGACGGACAATGCTCCCCACCTGCAATTCTTCGATATGTCCGAGAATGTGGAACTTATTCTGGACGATACCCATGCACATCATCATAAAGACGGGCATGTACACGAAGGCCATACGCACGCCGGTGGTGTGGAACCCCACATCTGGAATTCCACCATCAACGCCCAAATCATTGCCGGAAATATTCTGAATGCACTCTGCGCCATAGACAAAGCCAATGAAAACGCCTACATGGAACGTTACAACGCACTCATCCGGCGGATAGAGCATACAGACAGCCTCATCTGCCAGATGCTTTCCAGCCCGAATGCCGACCGTGCCTTCATGATTTATCATCCGGCACTTTCCTACTTTGCCCGCGACTACAACCTGCACCAGATTCCTATCGAAGCCGGTGGAAAGGAACCCTCTCCCACCCATCTGAAGAACCTGATAAACTCCTGCAAGAAGGAGAAGGTACGCGTCATCTTTGTACAGCCGGAATTCGACCGCCGCAATGCCGACCTTATCGCCCAGCAGACCGGAACCCGGGTGGTGGCTATCAATCCCCTCTCATACGACTGGGAGGAGGAGATGATGAATACGGCCCAAGCACTGCTCACCCCTCGTTCCCCTAAAGGAGAAGGAGAATAAAGAAAAAAACATGCTCGCATCTCCTATTATAGAAATAAAGAACCTCAGTGCCGGATACGATAACCGGACTGTGTTGCACGATGTAAACCTGACTATCTACGAACGTGATTTTCTGGGTATCATCGGCCCCAACGGTGGAGGAAAGACCACACTTATCAAGTGCATCCTGGGACTGCTGAAGCCCACTGCCGGAGAGATACTTTATCATACCGATTCCCCGTCACCCGAAGTAGCCGGTTCTCAATGCCTACCCCTCAACACTCGATTATCCATGGGGTATCTGCCCCAGTACAGCAGCATCGACCGGAAGTTTCCCATTACAGTAGAAGAAGTCATCCTTTCAGGCCTCAGCAGCCAAAAGCCACTTGCTTCGCGCTTCAATACCCGACACCGGGAAAAGGCCCGCCATGTGATAGCCCGCATGGGACTGGAAGGCATGGAACAACGCGCCATAGGTGCCTTGAGCGGCGGACAGTTGCAACGCGCCTTGCTGGGACGTGCCATCATCTCCGACCCACAGGTCGTGATTCTTGATGAGCCCAGTACCTACATTGACAAGCGTTTTGAAGCCCGCCTCTACGAACTACTGACAGAAATCAATGAAGAATGTGCCATCATCCTCGTCAGCCATGACATCGGTACGGTATTGCAGCAAGTCAAGTCTATCGCTTGCGTCAACGAAACGCTGGATTACCACCCCGACACCGGTGTCACGGAGGAGTGGCTGGAACGGAACTTCAACTGCCCGATAGAGTTATTGGGACACGGAACACTGCCACACAGAATACTGGGGGAGCATAAGCATGCTCATGAATAAGCAAAGGAGGTTGGTTTTACAGTAAACCAGCCTCCTTGCTCTTTCAAATAGTCACCCGGCAATCTTCTTACCCATTATTTATATCGGAATGCCTTATATGAATGGGGCAACAGTAATAAACGGAAAGAATTCTTAGGCGTAACCGGACGTCTGGTCTGTATCACCGGTCCGGCAGGAAGAGGACTCAAAACAGTCCCATCCTCCAAGCTTTCCAGCTTCATCACCTTATCACCGGTCACGATACGCACCTCTACCGGTTCGTCATTGAAGTTCTCTACCACCAGCGTTTTATTGTCATATACAAACAGGCCTACTTTGGAGGGAGCTTCCAGACAGACTCCTATGTCCTTACTCATAATACGACGAATTTCATTCAAGGCATTGGCCGGAAAATCATACAGATTGCCCATATCGTCGGGAATGGTAAGAACATACAGATTACCGGTAGCATACGGGGCTCTCAACAGAATAGGATAGCCCGAAACTCCACCCGTCAGCGGACGACCGGCACTGACCATCTCCCAAGCATCATTCGTATAATACTGCACCTGCGGAATCAACAGGTCACGTCCGGACTGCCCGTAACGGCCGAAATCATTGACAAGAGCCTTCAAATCAGTACAACGCAACTCGGCTACCTCTGTAAGCTTCTCAGGAATGGCTTTCAGCAAACTGCTCGTAACCACCACATCACGCCCGCTTTGCAGTTGTCTCTTGATTTTAGCCATAATTTCCGTATCCTGTGCAGCTTGTGCAGTCAGCAGAACCACTTGCTGGTCTTCCGGAAAAACAGGACGCATATCCATCGGCAAACCTATCATGCCCAAATAGTTCTGAAGGAAATCATCACCGGCGGCATGAAAAGGCTTGTAGGATTTTATACCCACCGGATTCCCCAGCTTATGAATCAACTTATCCGTTTGTTTCAGCACAACACCGGCTATACGGGCCATCGTGGTAGGTTCTACCAAAGAGCCGTCTTCCAACCGGATGGGAGCGGTCACCTCATCATAGTTAAAGCTGGTACCCATTCCCTGCCAGGGAGTACGGTATTTAGGAGACAACTTCACATCCAGAAGCTGGTGATAGGCAAAGAGAATAATCTCGGGAGCCTTGGCAAGCATGGTCAAATGAAGCTGTTCGGCATACCGGTCCATACCCATGTTCAGTCCACCTACATCGACCCATCCCCCACCGTTATAACCCGGACGCAGGTTATCGAAATAACGGATAATATTATAACTCAGATAGTTCTGCAAATGCTGATTACCTGCCGGGTCCCTTGTTTCAGTACCGGTCCAGACACCGTCAAAGAGCTGGGGACCTTCCTCCAAATTAAATCCCAAACCTTGAAAGTGATCATACCAGTTGGGATATTTGATAATCACCTTTACCTGAGGATTCACTTTCTTGGCAGGTTTCAGCACGAGGTCACGACCGGCCTCGGTCATCAGCTTCAAGCGGTAGTCCGTCCAGCTCTGCATTCCTTTTGCCTTTATTTCTATGTCGGACTTGCAGCTGGTGAAGAAGAAATCATCCAGAATAAACTCATCAAAGTGTTTCGCCGTGTGTTCCGCAATCTTTTGCACCATCTTGCGGTGTTCGGGATTGGAATAGCAGAATGTCTCGAAACTGTTTGCCTCGTTGATGGTATAGGTAATACCTCCAGCTGTCTCTATACCCCGGTCATGAAAGAATTTCTTTGCCTGCTCCAGAGTGGCATCCTCCACAACCAGCAAGTCCCGGTGTGTTTCCAGATAAATCTTGTCCACTTCCAACTGTTGTGAAATCACATTCCAGGTAGAATCCAGCCAATGGATGTCCTTCATCTTGTCTACCTCGTAAGCACGGACATAAATGGATACTTTGAAACTCTCGTAAGCTTTTGCCTGCATGGTCATATTACAAACCATGCAGAGCAGAAAAACTACAATTACAAACTTATCTACCTTTATTTTACTATTCATTGCAATTCAATATTTTATTAGACGCCAATACCATATACATAAACCACGTAGCATGTCCACCCAGGCAATACTCACCTTCCTGCCACAAGAACGGAAAATGAAGCAGTTCGGGTAGATCGGGACGAATCAGATTAGTACCCGGAGAAACTCCACCCGGGATATAAGACCAATCAGCACGATTGACACCATAGGCGGCCTTCATCGTTTCGGCACCAACCCCCGTTACAAAAGCTGCCTGGTTACGTCCCGGATGCATACCCAGCAGATACTGGACGGCATTAAAAATGTAGTCCGGTGTAAATAAGTCAGGATAAGCAGCATGTAAATAACAGTAGTTATAGCCCAAATGCTGAGGCTCCCATGAACCGGAAGAACGGTTACCTCTGTCGTGTGGCACTCCATACGGGGTTTTACTGCTATACTCCTGATACATGGCCTGTAACTCCGGCAATGCCTTACGAATAGCCTTGCTGAAACGGACATTGCCCACAGCTTGGTCGAACCGTCCGATGAACCAGCCCGTCTGACGGATATTCTTGCAGATGAAATCCTGCTGCTGCAAAACGAAATCGCGGTACCCGGCTTCCTTCGTTGCCAGATAAAGCTCTACGGCGGCATGTACTTTCGTTGTCAGTATCCAATTGTTATCACAACGTGTAATCTTAAACAGCTCACGGGCTATTTCCAGACAATCTGCCGCCAGAGTATCATTATGTCCCTTCAGCACGCGTGAAATACCTGCCAGCCAAGCGGCCACCTGTAACTCACGTCCCGGATTGTCTTCCGTAAACACCCAACGGTCATCAGCCGTTCCACTGACATGATCAGTATGGGCCGAAGCATCTCCCAAGTGTGCATATTGCCGTACAGTAGGACACAAAATTCCTCTATAGAGGCGTCCCAATGCCTTCCAACCGGCTACTACGGTCAAAGCCCCGTTTTCCACTTGCTGTAACAAGTCGTTTTTCCCGTCAGGCTGGTGTATCTCTACAATCCGTTTTTCGAAATCAATGGAAGTCTCGTCCCAATAGGCACCGAAATTCTCACAAGCCATAGCGAGGATATAGGCTTCACCTGCCTGCGACTCCACACGCAGGTCATAATCGCCTGCATCGTGCCAACCGCCTACGTTCAATCCCGGAACAAGATCGCCCGGCTGATATTTACACAGAGTAGAAGGTCCCTGGCTATATCCGTCAATGTGATTGATATTCGTTTGGGCCATTCGGGCATCGTCCTGGTGACAGAAGTCATGCCATACACGATACTTCTCGTTGACACGCATGTGACACATCTGTACCGGCAGGAAATATTCCACCTCCGCCTGCCAGATTCCTTTATCCCAAACATCCTTTGCAATACGGAACACCGGAGAAGCCGCATCACCGTACATCACCTGATAAAGTCCCTCTTCCGTAATTTCCGTAAAGTCGAACTGCAAATAATGGTAACGCTGGAAATCTCCCCAATCCTTGGCAGCCTGCTGTTTCACCAGTTTCCTGCCGTCGGCCGCAATACGGTAGAGGGCAGGTTGCCGGAAATCTGTATCCCGTTTGTCCAATTCGATGACAGCCACTTTCTTCTGTCCGGGATGATAACCCACTTGGGAAGTCTGTACTACCGGTGCATAGCGCCACTCCTTGGTAACTGTGGGACGGATAATCCATTTTACCGCATTCCCTTTCGTTCCTGCCGGAAATTCCGAACGAAGCACAAACCAACCGTTATTATGGTTTATCCGTCCGTCATACAGCATCAAATCTCCCTTCTCACTCTCAATCGTAATCTTTGCCAACTCATCCTGCGGATTGAGCACAAACTTTTTTCCCGCGGCAAGAGGGGCAGAGACAATATCATCGGCAATCATCGGATTATAAGTCTTCCGGTCCAGAAGCAACTGGTCCAGGCTGGCTTTCCCCTTAGGATTGAAGTCTCCGATATGCTCCATATTGGAGGTCTGCTTCATGGTGGGCCCCATCGCCTGATGAGGGAAAACACCCGTCCGGTTATCCATAATCCAGGGCTTGCCCAACAAGGTAGAAGGCACCAGCTCCAGATTGAAACCGAGCTTCCCGGCAAAGCGCTCCGGAACCGGCCGGTCCAAATCAACAGTCAATACCAGATAGTCCTTTTCCCCTTTCACCTTGATAGTATAGCCGAAAGCAAAATCCGGATAGAGCATCGGATTGAACCCCGCCATATGCTTGGCCGAGTCAGGATAGCTCAGTGTGACACGGATTTCGTTGGCAGCCTCATCCACCACCCGTTTCCTCATCTTGGGCAATCCCTGCCACTGCCCCTGCGAAATCTCGAAACGCACATCACCGCCTGCGGCCCTGCGGTCTCCATTCAAAACCAAGGTGACACCCCCTTGGTGTCCTTCAGGATAGACATCACTGAAAACCATCACATTGGCCCCGTGGTTTTCAAAATACCCCGACGGGTTAATCTTGAAGTCCTGGGCTTGCAAACCTGCACAAAGCATCAGTGATGCCGCACCTATTATCAATTTCTTCATACGTATTATTTTAAACGATTATACATTTCCACTCCCAAGCGTACCGTATGATATGGACAACGCCACATACTTACTTTGGGAGCCTCCTTTTTAGGCTCTCCGTCGAAACAGTCGCTATACCATTCCCCGTATTCCTTGTCCACCATATGGTCTTTGACAAAAGTCCAGACCGTATCAACCGATTGTAGATAAACGTCACTCCCGCTGATTTGCCAAGCATTGACACAAGCTATCACCGTTTCAATCTGGCCCCACCATGAGGCATGCTTGGTTTTTCTGTCACCTTTCTTCTCGTAAATCATATAGCCTTTATCACTCATTCCTTCAGCCAGACAAGCTTCCGTCACATCCAATGCAAGCTGATTTGTCTGTTCTATCAAGTCCTGATTTTCCAGCGTACGGGCAGCCTCACAAAGCAACCATCCGGTCTCAACATCATGTCCGTAAGAATCCATTTCGACCAGACTGTTCCACTCATTATCAAAGAACAGATTGAAATGCTTCCTTGACGGGTCGTAAATGCGGTTGATGAACAAATCGACGCAAAACTCAAGCCTTTTCTTCAAGCCATTGTCTTTCCAGCACTGATATAGAAGGGTATAAGCTTCCAACACATGCAGATGGGCATTCATGGTCTTGGGAGCATTATTGTCATATCGCTCCAATTTCTCCCAATTTTCGGTAAAGGATTCCACATAACCGTCATATTGCGGTTCGCGACCTTTTTCTTCCAAGACATGATACAAACTAATAGCAGTTTTCAGACTTTCGTCGTTACCCGTCGCCAGATAGTGCTCTGCCAGTCCATAGATGGCATAGGTCATGGCATAAGTATATTTAGAAGCATTCACTATCTCACCATCGGGATTGACCAGCCAATATACCCCACCGTTCTCCTTATCTATGAATGTATCGATGAAATAACGCTGAGACTTGTCGGCAAGTTTCAGATAGGATTCATCTCCAAATGTACGGTATGCAGCAGAAAAGCTCCACAGAATCCGGGCATTCAGCACCCCTCCTCTGGGAGCATCTACCACCGGAGTACCATTCCGTAATACCATACCATAAAAACCGCCGTCAGGCGCCACTGCATAATCCATCCAAAACGGCAACACGCTGTCCTGCACATTGGCAACAATTTCCGCACACAATGTCGACCGTAACGAATTATGCCGAACAGTACATGCACACACGCCCATACATATAAATAGAAGGAAACAAAATGTTTTTCTTGCCATACTTAACTACAAGTTTAAATTGTGGACACTTAATCATCTGATTTGCTCATTCAGGAATACATACCCCAAACATAGTGAAGAATCTCTTTTCTGTAGAAGAGATTCTTCACTTCGTTCAGAATAACAGAACAATATAATTGTCTATTCTTAGCACAATTTTAGAGTCATCAATATCCCTCATTCTGGTCCTCCGAATTGATGAGAGGATTATTAAGAATCTCATTAGTAGGTATTGGGAAAATCTCCTGATATTTCTGATGCTCAAAATAACGGAAAGAATCGCCAGTTTCCCAGCACTCCTCCGGTGTAGAATTGGCTTTTGTTTTCGGGTATTCGCATCTGAACCATTCTTCAGCCAACCCCATACGGCAAAGGTCGAAATATAAAGAGAACTCTGCATTGAGCTCATGACGGCGTTCTTGTGTCAAAGCCACTTTCCATACATCACTTGTATACCCTTTCCGCGTCTTATATTCAGCATAAACAGTCTTTGCATCGGGTACATCGACAACTGTCGTATTCAACATTGCCTGCGGGAAATCAATGGCTTGTACACCAATTTCCAAGTTACCCCACGCACGATTACGCACTTGTCTGATCATCTCCCATCCGGTCGCTTCCTCACCCGTCTCGAAACAACATTCAGCATAATCCAGCAATACGCCTGCATATCGTTTGAAAGTCAATGAAATCGGGCAATACACAAACCCGTCCTTACCCGGTTGCTTTCTCCAATACTTCAGTGAATATACACAAGGTACATTTTCAGAGCCTTGTACATATCCGCTGTAAGAGGGATTAAGCCCCAGCTTTTGGCCGGTAATGGGATGTGTGTCACCAGTACCTACACAAGTGTATTCCTTGCGTTTGTCACCTTGCTCAAAAGAGCGATAATACTCCCAAGACAGAGCCAAGGATCCCCAACCACCGTATTCGGGAGCGGCACACATATAGCCATACCATATCTTACCGTCATCGTTGCTGTTGCCTCCCCAATTCATATTGCCATGAGTATGATAGGCAACCTCGAAAACCGATTCTTTTGTCCAATGGTTGTCCCAGGCATGGAGATTGGCATAACATGGTTCCAATGCATATACATTACTAGTAATAATATCATTCAACTCCTTCTTGGCCTCAGTGAATTTCTTCTGATACATATAGAGTTCAGCCAAAAATGCCTTGCAGAAACCTTTAGTAATACGACCGTATTCTCCATCGGCAGGTTCCCAATCCAACTTTTCCATAGCAAACTTAAGGTCTTCCTCAACAACCTGATAAGTGCCCTCCAAATTTTCAGGACGCGCCTTTCCTGCACTGGTTGTATAAGTCTCACCTGTAAGCAACATAGGAACAGGACCAAAGACTTTTGACAAATACAAGTAATTATATGCACGAATGGCACGCGCCTCAGCTTCAAACTGCGTTTTCTTTTCGACAGAAAGCACGGAAACGTCCACATTCTGCAATCCAGCCAGAAAACGATTGGCCCGGTCAATAGCTTTATAACTCATACGCCAAGCCGTATCCAGCGAACCTTTATTGGCCAATACCGCATGACGCTGCCATTCGGCATCCCAGCCGGATGCCTGACAATCCATCGTACTATGCCCCGCAATAAATACATTAGGCTTGAATCCCCATGTTGTATCATCTCCACTGTTGTCACTGCCTTGATAAGTATAAAAAGTATCGTATATACCATAAAGCCCCGACTTTATGTTTGTTTCATTCTGATACATGAAATCTTCAGGCAGAATATCGTAATGATCTACTTCCAAATAGTCATCACAGGAACTGGTGGTACCCAAGGTTAGAGCACTCAGCAACAATATATGATAAAAACTTTTTTTCATAATGATATCTGTTTATCTGTTAAGTATTTAGAATTGTACACTCGCACCGAAAGAAATAGATAACGGGAACGGATACCGTCCGCCATCGAATCCTGTCAACAACACTCTGTTTGACCCGACTTCCGGATCACCCCATTTATTATAGGAAGAAAGCGTCAATATATTATCTGCACTGACAAATACGCGGACATTCTCCATCTTCGCATGCTTTATCAAATTCTTCGGGAAAGTATAACCAACCTGAATGTTCGAGATCTTCAAATAATCACCTTTCTTAATGAAGGCGTCACTGGCACGGTGGTTCTTATTGTGGTCGCCTTTGGTGATACGCGGATATTTACCATTGGGATTCTCAAGAGTCCAGGCATTCTTCACATATTCTGCCAGAACGTTCTGGTAGCCACCATCAGGACCATACATAGAAGTCAGACGGGCAGCACTATAAGAATAGATATCCATACCAGCTACCCCATACATATTCATCGAAAAGTCGAAATTCTTATAGGAGGCAGTAAGGTTCAAACCGTAAGAAAGAGTGGGGAAACCATTACCGATAACAGTACGGTCTTCGTCTGTAATCTGGCCGTCACCATTAAGGTCAATATACTTGAAGTCACCCGGAGCAGTGTCACCATCCTGATACTTGCCTGTAGGCGACTGGGCGTTCAAGGCATCAATTTCCTGCTGGTTCTGGAAAATGCCGGCTACTTTCCAGCCATAATAAGAACCTACGGCATAACCGTTCTGTGTGATGGAATGGTTATCCCAGTCATCGCCATCCTGCGTACCACCAGAACTGTTGTTTTTGTAAAAAATAGGATCACCGACCTCTACCGCCTCATTTTTCAAGGTAGAACCATTAACACGCACTCCTACATTCCAATCACCGAAGCTCTTATTCCATGCAGCACTAATCTCAAAACCTTTGTTACGGATATGTCCGGCATTGGTATACACAGTAGTAAAACCGGTAGAAGGACGGATCTGACGATAAATAAGCAAATCTTTCGAGTTACGGATAAAGTAGTCAACCGAGAATGAAAGCTCGTTGTTCATAAAGGCCATATCCAGACCGATATTGGTTTGTTCGTTAGTTTCCCACTTCAGGTTTGTATCAATTTCCTTTTGCTGTGCGATACCAGCTCCATTAGTCATACTGCCTCCAATCATCATATAATACATACAGTTCAAGGAAGAGAGCTGAGGAACAGAAAGACTGGTCGCACTTCCTGCATTACCCGTCTGTCCCCAACCGGCACGTATCTTCAGATTACTGAAAAGATTCAGATTCTTGATGAAATTCTCCTCTGACAAACGCCATGCCAAAGAAGCGGAAGGGAAAGTACCGTACCGGTTACCCGATCCAAAATTAGAAGAGCCATCACGACGTACTGTAGCAGTCAATATATAACGGTCATTCAAACTGTAGGTCAAACGTCCAAAATAAGATTGATAACGGGTTTTCAAATCACGTCCACCATTCGTAGTTTTGGAAGAGGGATCGTTTGTCAAAGAAATCTGGCGGATATTATCAGCCGGGAAATCACTGGCGCTGGTATTCAACCAAACACCGTCCGTATCGCTAACAGAGAAACCTGCCATGGCACTGACACGATGATGATCATTCGACCAATCATAGTTCACAAACGATTCTAAAGCAATCTCCGAATTCTGATTCTGGTTGATAGAGTAACTATCTTTACGGTCTTTCGAACCGAATGTACGGGGATTATAGGGAGTATACCCATCATAACCTGATGTAGAATAATTGTAGCTACCGATAGCTTTAAAGGTCAATCCCTTCGCAATATCCAATTGCAAGAATGCACTGGCCACCAAACGGTCCCATTTGGAAATCTGGTCGGTTCTGGTCTTAGCTGCAGCCACCAAGTTATCGGCTCCCTTGTTGATATCACCATCAGACTCTTGTTTATAATGTCCCCATGAACCGTCGGGCAAAACAATAGGCATAGAATAAAAAGTTCCATTTTCCACATAATCCATCGTAGGAATAGCTTGTGCATAACTACGCATATTGCCACTAAAATGATGCTGGGCATGTGTATAGTTCAAGTTCAATCCCACATGAATGAAATCTTTCACTTTATGGGTGATATTGGCACGAGCTGTCAGACGTTTGAAATAAGATTCAATGACAACACCTTCATTATTCAGATATCCCACCGAAAGATTGGCTTGTGTAGCTTCCGTACCTCCCGAAGCGGAGAGATTATAGTTCTGCTGCAATGCCGTACGCGACATTTCATCCTGCCAATCAATGTTATTCAGTTTGCCAATGTACTCTTCACCAAAAGCCAGATTGGTCATAACCGAACCATTACGACAAGACTCACGCACTGCCTTAGCAAAGAGGTCCGCATCGGCCACATCTATCTTGTTACTGTTGAACTGAAGAGAATAGTTAGCGGAGAAATCCACTTTTGCCTTACCCTTGCTTCCACTTTTTGTGGTAATCATAATAACACCATTGGCACCACGTGTTCCGTAAATAGCCGTAGCAGAAGCATCTTTTAGGATTTCAATACTTTCCACATCGTTAGGATTAAGAAAATCAATGGAAGTACCGACTTGCACTCCATCCACTACATAAAGCGGATCGGAACTACCATTTACGGTGGCTACACCACGAATACGAATGCTGAATCCTCCATCGGGCGCACCGGAAGAGCGAATGACGGAAACACCGGCAGCAGCACCTTGCAAACCTTGTCCCAGATTCACCGGATTACGTTTCATCATCTCCTCTGCATTTACAGAAGTAATGGAACCGGTCAGGTCGGATTTCTTCATCGTACCGTATCCTACCACCACAACTTCTTCCAATGTTTCGGCATCTTCTTTTAAAACAATCTTCAATGCATTCATCGCCCCACTTACCTTGACGGTCCGCGTCAAATAACCGATATAACTAGCTTTCAATGTAGAGCCTACAGGACATTGTAAAGAGAAGTTACCATCCAAATCCGTAATCATACCATTGGTCGTACCTTCCACAATGACATTAGCACCAATAACAGGTTCGCCTTTCTCGTCTACGACCTGTCCTTTTACTGTGACAACATTCTGCTGTACTACAGAGACACCTGCAAACGGCTGTACACCCATTGCAAAGAGAGGTCCGGCACATGCCAGCGATACTGACACGATACCCAAATACTTCATCACATTTCTCATAAAATATTAAATACTTAGGTTTAACAAATACCCCAGTCATAGCATATCGGGGGAAAAGACACGCGACACAATTTTGTGCCAACACAGAGGCACTGCCGTGCCATAGTAATGGCACAGATATCGGTAACTATATCCCTTTCTCTTCCATACCGACAAGGGGTGAATTAAATATAGGTTTTTAAAGATCAAATTCAAAAGTTCAGGGAAGTCCCTTCAACTTGGTTCAGCAACTGCGGTTTCGCCTTCCTGCAATCCACTTTCACTACCTGAATGCGGTTGTCTGTAGGCAGGCATATCAAGCCCTCAGCCTGCTTCTTGTCAGCACTGTACACCTTCAGACTCATCCTGCTCCAATCCATTTCGGAAGTGGACTGTGCCAACTTCAGATGAGGAAGCACCGAACCGTCGCGCACCAGCATGATTATCGGCAGGCTGCCTGCTTCAATCCTGTGCCATCCGCCTTCATACACTTTCTCCGTCTGATAGTCTATCCATTTTCCTTCGGGAAGGTAAACGGTGCGACCGGTTATACCGGATTCGAGCAAGGGGGCAACCAGAATCTGCGAGCCGAAGAGGTATTCGTCGTCCACCTTCCATGCTCCGGGGTCATCGGGAAATTCCACAAACAAGGCTCTCAACATCGGCAAGCCTTTCTCGGTACATTCCTTGGCCTGGGCATAAACATAAGGCATCAGGCGATATTTCATCTCTGCACTTTTGCGGAAAACGTCCTGTACACGCTTGCTGTCGTACAGCCACGGCTCAGTCGGAGGTGCTCCATGTGCGCGGGTATGCGAAGTGAGGAAACCGAAAGGTATCCAACGACAATACAAGTCTTCCGGAGTAGACTTTACAAACCCTCCCATATCATGGCTCCAGAAAGAGAAACCGGACAAGCCGAAGGACAAACCGGCACGAAGCGTACCCAGCATACCCGTATTCGTCGTGGCAGCATCACCGCCCCAATGCAACGGATAGCGCTGTGAACCGGCCCATGCAGCACGGGCCCACATAATATTTTCATTATGAAGCTTCTTGGTTATCTCGGATACTGCCATGTCGTAGCGCACCGGATAGAGATTGTGCTCATACCATCCACTTTTGCCCGAAGCATAAATACCGTTCAGCGGAGCCGCTTCGCCAAAGTCAACCTTGATGGCACTGACACCGATATTCAGCAGTCCGGCTAACTTGTCCTGATACCACTTCACAGTCTCCGGATTGGAAAAATCGAGCACTACATCCTCGTAAGGAAGTTCCCCGTTACCGTTCTTCACATACATGTTCTTCTCTATCAGCTCAGGGAAATAACGGTTCTTGAGAGTGAAATAAGGCAACTGCCACAAGCATACGTGGAAACCCTGTGACCTCAAATCCTTCAACATCTGCTGTGGATTTTGGAAACGGTTTTCGGAGAATTTATAGTCACACTGCCAATCCACGTCAAACCAACCGGTATCGAAATGGATAACATCGCACGGATACTTGTTTTTGCGGATATTGGCAGCCACATCATAACCTTCCTTCTCACTGAAATAGGTGATACGGCTCATCCATGTACCGAAAGACCACAATGGAGGCATACCCGGTTTTCCTACCAAATCGGTGTACTCGTCCAAGATGTCTTTCGGTTCGCCAAAGAATACAAACAAATCCAGGTTCTCGTCGCCCATGAACATTTTGTTCAGTCCGATATAAGTAGCACCGAAATCACAAGTGACCGGTGCGGAAGTGTGCATGAACATACCGTATCCCCGGTTACTCATAAAGAAAGGAATGGGTTTGTACATCTGGTCTGTTTCCGGACCTTGCGGGTCTGTAACAAACAGATTCACCTTCTGCCCGGCTTTGTTCAGTCCGGTGGCCGATTCGCCGCAACCGAAAATCATCTCATCCGCAGTCAGCGTAAACACGGGATTGATACGGCGGGCATTGTCGCTTCCCCGCTTCACAAAACTGAAAGGCGTATACTTCACCTGCGTAGAATCAGCATCACGCAGAGTAGCGGTCTGACTCAGGATACGTCCGGTTTTATCCTTCAACACGATTCTCCAGGGATTCTTGTTAATCTGAATGGTTCCGTAATCGCCGGAATAAACAATGTTGTCATTCGTCTCGGCCACTTTCCAGCTTCCATCCCTGCCCGGCTCTTTGGCCAACATGATGGAAGTGGCCGGTCTGGGCTCCACCGGAGTGGTCAGCATGCGGATACGCACCGTACGCGGAGTTACAAAGTCAATCTTAAATTTCAAGTTAGGGTCATTCTCATAAGCAGTAAAAGGAAAATCGAGCATTCTCATTTTACGGGGTTGTGCACCGTTGGTATTGAAAGCTTGACGGGGCATCAGATGCCCCCGTTTCCAGTTCACCAGTCCTTCACCCGACTTAACGTCGAATGATTCCAGATGATCTGCAAAAAACAAGGTATTACTCAAATCACGAAAATCAGTACTCATATCCAAAGGTTGGTTCATCAGATACGAAGTACCGTCATTGACATGTGGCTGTGCCAACAGATTGCCACCGGCAAACAACAGCATTGCCACTGCTAAAAGTTCTTTCTTCATACTATTAGGATTTAAATGATCTCACTGACAAAGGTATCTTGCATAAAGGAAAAACAGATGTGTGAAAAATGTCTTTTAATGCCCGTTTTTGTTGCATAGAGCACATATAGAGCGCCTGGAAACAAAATGCATACTCTTTTTCACCAAATGAGGTATATCATCGTACATGAATACACAAATCTTCCCTTGCCCATCCGGATGATTATATTTAAGTTTGCAGATACAATATCGTTAATCTCCCTAAATATTACAGAAAACACATGAAGCATCTGTTTTTATTCTTAATATGCCAGCTATCCTTTGCCTTTACAGCTTGGGGAAATCCGGCAGAGATTCCACCGGCTGTTATGTTTAAACAGCTTTCCACCACAGAAGGACTGTCCAACAACAGCGTCAGGAGCATTTTCAGAGATAGCAGGGGATTTCTGTGGATAGGGACGGAATCGGGACTCAACAAATATGACGGCTACTCGTTCCGGCAGTATCACCGGGATAACTCCGAACTGCCCGACGATGCCATCATCAACATCTTCGAAGGACCGGAAATGAATGTATGGATAAGGACATCCAACGGTTACAGTATCTACGACTACAAGACCGGAAAGTTCGACAATGACTACAAAACCACACTCGAAAAATTAAAGATTCCCAGCAAAAACATTCTCAGAATAGGGAAAACACCCAAAAATGAATTCTGGGCCTACGATCATTCCAAAATCTATATACTGAACATAGACAACAATTCCCTCAAAGCATATCCACTGTCTATCGAGAAAATTTCCAATATATCGATAGGAGTGCAATATATCTACGTCATGTACTCCAACGGCGTGCTATACAGCATCAACAAGCAAACCTCCGAAACCAGGGAAATCACCATCCCGGCCATTTACAAACCACTACTGGAAGACCATGAACCGCACGTCTATACAGACCAAAGTGAAAGCATATGGATATCTACATACCAAAACAGTCTGCTACTGTACAAAAGCAACCTTACACAACAATGGGAAGACATCTGCCTGAACAGTTGCAATGATATTCAGTACAACCGCGTACAACGTATCCTCGATTTGGGCGACGGAAATGTATGGATTCTCACCAGCCACATGGGGCTGGTCATCTACAACACCTTGAATAAATCGCTTACCAACCTGCTGCACACCCCCCTGAAACCACATACCATCGCCAGCAACAACCTGAATACCATTTACCGGGATAAGGACGGAATCATATATATAGGTAACTTCAAACACGGCATCTCCTATTATAGTCCAATGTCCCAAATCATCCTCTGCAACAAATCACTGGAATATGACGACATCTTGACTTTCTGCAAGGACACCGACCCGGGATTTATCTACTACGGAACAGACGGCACGGGCCTGATACGCCAATCACTGATAACCGATGCATACGAGAAGATACCCACTCCCGCCAATATCGTAGTCGATTTATCCATTGACTCCAAGAGCCGTCTGTGGATCGGCACGTTCCAGAAAGGGTTGCTCTGCTATTTGAAAGGGCAAATCAGACAATACACAACCAGCAACAGCCAACTGCTCGAAGACAATGTATATACGATAGAAGTAGACAAACACGGATACGTCTGGATAGGTACGATGAGAGGATATATACAAAGGCTGCATCCTGAAACCGGAGTATTCGACACCATCTTGTATCGTCCGGGAGAGTTCTTTGTACGGGATATGTACTATGACAATGACCGGCATCTGTATGTAGCAAGCAAAGGCGGGCTTATTATCATCGACACCGAAACCCAAGCCTACAACATCTACTCCGAAACCACCCGTTTCAAGGAAACCGACATGCTCACCGTCTACAAGGACAGCCGTGACCTGCTTTGGATAGGCCATCCGCATGGACTTAGCGTCTGGAACCAGAAGAACGACTCCGTCTATTTCATTGACCAGAAGAACGGACTTGCCGCCAACCTCGTCAGAGCCATTACGGAAGACAACAACCATCAGATGTGGATTGGCACCGGCAACGGTATTTCACGCATACAGATGACAAACGGAGTGTATTCCATCGTGAACTATTCCGTAAGCGACGGGCTGATTTGCAATGACACCAACGTACATGCCATTCTGAAACTGGAGAATGGAAACATACTGATAGGCACTCCCAAAGGATACCAGACCATTATCCCCCAAGAAATTCTTTCAACAAACTACGATGCCCGCATCTACCTGACCGGAATCGAGCTTAAATCCGGAACAGCCCACTCTGACATCTTGGGAGGAAGCTCGCTTGAATGTGCACAAAGACTGTCGCTCACCGAAAAGGAAAATTCATTTACTCTATCCTTCTCAGCTCTCGACCTGATAGAAACAGACAAGATAAAATATGCCTACAAAATCGACCAAAGCCATGCCAACTGGATTTATGCTGAAAACAACAAGATAAATCTATCCATGCTGCCTGCCGGAAACTATACCTTGTCCGTAAAGGCATGCAATTCACAAGGCGTATGGAGCCCCCATATCAAAGAGCTGAAAATAAAGATACTTCCTCCCTGGTGGCGTACCTGGTGGGCCTATACCATTTATACCGGCATTGTTCTGTGCATCATCCTACTAATTATCCGCAACCTGCGTTCACGGCACAAACAGAAACAAATCATGCAGGCCATTGAAGTAGAAAATGAAAAGCAACAGAAAATCAACAACATGAAGCTACAATTCTTTGCCAACATAAGCCATGAACTGCGTACCCCCCTATCGCTAATCATCAACCCGCTTGAGGAATTCTTTGTGGACCACCCCGAATACCGAAAGGGGATTCTGGATATGGTGAAGCAAAACGCCGACTATCTGCTGGAACTCATCAACCAATTGCTGGACTTCAGAAAGCTCGACGCCAAAGCCGAGACACTGAAATGCAAGCACGACAATATTCTCATCATCCTGAGCGAGATATTTCATTCCTTCGACCCGATAGCACAGAAACGGAACATCAGCTACAGCTTTACCAGTCCGCAGCATTCCGTATTCATGGATTTCGACTATGACAAGATACGCAAGATATGTACCAACATTCTGTCGAACGCATTCAAGTTCACTCCCAATAAAGGAAGCATCTCACTGGACATTGCCATAAAGGGAAAAAATCTGGAACTGACCTTTACCGATACCGGTTGCGGCATAGAGGATGAATCCAAGGAAAAAATATTCCAAAGATTCTATCAGTCGGGAAAAAACCAATCGAGCAACGGAGGCAGCGGCATCGGCCTACACATTGTTTCCGAATATGTAAAAATGCACCAAGGCACTGTCTGTGTCAAGGATAACCAGCCTTGCGGTTCCGTATTCCTGATTACACTCCCTCTGCACCAGAACAGTAATGAAACCGGAAGCGGAGAGCTGGTCGAAGCATCGGAAACAAAAGAAGAAACCCATCCGTTCACCATCCTGCTTGTAGATGACAACTACGACTTTCTTAAATTTCTCTCTGAAAGTCTTGCCAGAAAATATCACGTATTGAAAGCCACTAATGGGAAACAAGCACTGAATGTTTTGGAAAAGGAAGATATAGATTTAGTGGTCAGTGACATCATGATGCCCGAAATGGATGGTCTGGAACTATGTTCAACCATCAAGAACGATATACGCTATTCACATATCCCCATCATCCTGCTGACAGCCAAAGCAAGCGAGGAGCACCAATTGGAAGGACTCAACGTCGGTGCAGACGACTACATCACCAAGCCTTTCAATATGGAAGTCCTCAAACTGCGTATCAACAAGATTATCGAGATGAACGTCAAACGTCAGGAAATGTTCAATCAGGACATTAAAATCGAGCCAAGCCGTATCACCATCACTCCTCTTGACCGACAGCTGGTGGAAAAAGCCATCCAGATTGTAGAGGACAATATCAGCGAAACCGAGTTTTCCGTCGAAGAGCTTGCCAGCAGCCTGAATATATCACGCAGCTATTTCTACAAGAAAATGATTAAGATAACGGGAAAGAAACCCATCGAGTTCATCAGAACCATCCGCATGAAACGGGCACAGCAACTCCTGACAGAAAGCCAAATGCAAGTTTCGGAAATTGCATATACCTTGGGGTATAACTCCCCCAAGGTATTCTCCAAGCATTTTAAAGATGAATTCAACATCAGCCCGTCCGAATTTATAAGGCAGCAGGCTGAATAGGAACATCATTTTGACATCAAAGCATCCAACGAAGACACCAATGCCACCAAAGCGGCACTCCAATTAATGGCTATCTCATTGGAAGCATACGAACCTTCCACATCTGCATAAGACTCATCCGGCAGGTTGGAAGCATAAGCAACGCCATCCTGCTGCCCAGGATTGGGACCGCCAACCAGGAAACCGGGAAGAGGTGCCTCTATATCATCCGATGCAGAGAGACGATGGTGCGGATACAGAGGACTCTTCATCCCGAAACCGGTAACATAACAATATCCCGTAGCATTCTTTCCTAAAATGTAGTCCATATTGCGGTAGGCGTTCGTCAGGTACGACTTCTCGCCTGTAAGCAAATAGGCGCAAACCAGTGAAGTGGCTTGGTTAGCACACCCTTCGGCAAGGCATCCCCAGAAGAAATCTTTGGCATCGTTGCCGTAAGGAGCATGGAAAGGAGAGCGGTCAGCACCCCGCACAGCCTCGGCAGCATAGTCCAGTAACAGGTCTTTCATGGCATTTGCCAATTCCACGTCTTCACCCTGATATTCCCTGCCCGGTTGCAGCCAGGCAAACACGCCCAACGCAGTGGTATTGCCCCAAGAAGGAGTCTTATATGCAGTGGGGAGATGCTTCTTCACTTGTTCCCGGTAAGCGGGCTTTCCCGTAGCAAGATAGAGCTCGGAAGCCGCCCAGAAGAATTCGTCATCGGCACTACGATCACCGTAAGCTCCCGTAACCACGGCAGGTTGATATTGCTTGTTGAGGAGGTCCTGATGATAGAGCGCTTGCGGATGCGCTTCTGCCCAGGCGTAAGCACGTTCGGCAGCCTGTAAAGCCACTGTCGAAAAGCCCGGATAATCCTCTTCGTAAGGAGCAAACAAGGCAGAAGCCTGCGCCAAAGCCGCAGCATAGTCCAATGCCGCCGTTACTGATTTCTGAACCACATAACGGGGCTGCCTACACTCCGTAGGCTTGATGAATCCCTCGAACGAAGGGGTAGTCAGCTTGTGGTAGACTCCTCCGTCGGCAGGGTCTTGCATAGTCAGCATCCATTTCAGGTTATAGTACATCTCGTCCAGCAAATCGGGCGTATGGTTTCCACTTTCCGGGATGTTGACCCGTTGACGGATAAAATAGTCAGGAAAGCGGGCATAAATCGCCTGCATCAGTCCGATGGAATAGGCGGAGTTCACAATATACTTGTTATAGTCTCCGGCATCATACCATCCTCCCGGAGAAGAAATCACCATTCCCGCCTTACGTTCCGGCCCGGCGGCATTGGGATGTATCAGTACCTTGTCATCGGGATGGCCTGCCGGACGGCTCCACCGACCCGCATAAGTCGCTTCGATGGGCATGCCCGTACGTTGGTAATAGAAAGATTTCAAAGCAGCATCGGCCAAAGGGGACAGTACTCTTTCTTTTATTTCGAATGCCACTGAATCTCCGTTAACCATCAGAAAATAGTTTCCCGGTGCCGTGATGTCACTGAAATCCAATATCGTCCTGTTCTTATCCGACCAAGCGGATGAAGCGGTATATCCGGGTTTGCCGGAAAATACCCGATTGCCCGTGGCTGCATCTACTATGGTAAATTCACGTACTTCACCGGTATTCACCACTGCTACTTTCTCCTGCCGGGGATAGTACCCTAACTGATTCAAACGTACAGTTTCTGAAGGATGACCTAAAGTGACCATCCCTCCCAGAACCGTAAACAGACATGCAGTTATATTCATATCACTATTCTTTATATATTAAAATTATTTATCAGACAATAAGGTAATGAAACTGATGGCCGGCAAGTGTACCCGTACCTGCCCATTCTCCACTTTCACTGCAGTTTCCTTCATGCAGTCTTTTGTATTGGTCACATAGACTTTCAGTTCCTTCACTTCTGTGGGGATACCGGAGATGACAGCCTCGCACTCCGCCCCATTATTGACCATATGGACAACATATTCTCCGCGCACCATATTTCCGAAAGCCGCACAGTTTACATTTTTCTTGCCACTTCTGACCGGAATGGCCAAGGCATCGGCCGGAGTGGAGGCCAGTTGCTTGATATTCCAGAAACGTTGCGTAGGACGCAAAGGGCCTTTGGAACCATAAATGCCGTCTCCCCACAACAACGAATAGTCTGAAGTGAGCTGCCACTGCAAGATGGACAATGGCTGGCAAATGGCACAAATACGCGTATACAGATTGATTTCATAAAGTGCAAACGTCGACTCATTGAATATCTCGGCATAACCATGAGCAGCGGCATCCGTACTACCCTCACCAACCAAGAGTGGTACATTAATCGCTTTGGCAGCGTCTGCCCACTTCTTTAACGTGACATCATCACAACCACGCCATGAATGGAAAGATACTGCACCGATGTACTTATGAGTCTCAGGATTGTTCAAAGCAGGAAGGATGAAATCGAAAGTCGTGGCATCCGAATTGTCGCCCAGCAGCATGCGGGTAGGAAGATTCAACCCTGCCAGATAAGCACCGAACTCCTTAATGAAATCTGCATGTTCCTGCGGAGTGTGGAGGACATCAATACCCAAATCCGATTCATTGAACGAGAACATGGAGAACTCAATGCCATAATGCTGTCTGGCATACAGCAGATAATCTGCCATGGATTTATAAATCTTCTCCTTTTTCCGGTTATCCAGACGATAAGCAATGACACCGCCTTGACGGGCATAACTTGCAGGACCTCCGTCAATGGCCCATGCAGGCGGAAACCAGCAGCTTAGTATTACCGGCATTCCCATCGCCTTCAAGCGCTTTGCCATGAGGAGACTTTCCTCCACCCGCTTGTTCAGTCCCCCATTCTGTGCGGTGGCAATAGGGTCGGCTTCCTCTTCCGGTTGCCACAATCTCCACGGAAATTCCACACGTCCATAGGCTACACGCAAATTTTCCAGACAGTAATCTATCACTTTAGGGTCGGCAGCAGGATTCTGCAGGCGGAAATTCCCTCCAAAACCTGTAAACAGACTTCCCGGATTCTGCATATCCAATATAATTTCCGCGTCACTATGATCTATCACTCCAGAAGCATGCAGTTCCATAGACAATGCAGTTCTCTCAGCCTTTTTCAGAGTCGGCATCAGCGAGATATAAACTACGGTACCGGTGGATTCTTTTTCAACCGTGGCCTTTACAGACTTATTAAACTTGAATTCCAACTTCCTATTGACCGAAGTAACGGTCAGCTTCCTGCCACTTGTCCTTACTTTGGCATCAGCATAGTTTTCCGGACTTAAAGCAATACAGTAATAGGCTGTCTGGTTCAAAATAGTGTCCGACAGCGCATCAATAGAAATCTCCACCAAGCCTTTTCCCTTATCAGTCACTTTCTGATGGAACTTTACACCTCGCAGAGTAGTCGTCACTTCCTGCATATCCCCCTCACGATGGAAAACGGGACGGACCTGCTTCTCCTTTCCGGTAATCTCCATATCCCCTTTCAAGGTTCCGACACGCAGGGACGACTCAAAGTCTATCAATTCACCGTCTACACGGACACCCGTGATATTGCTCCATGCCATCACTTCCGTCTGGGCAGAAAGCGGCTGAGACAATATGCCACACAGCAATGCAGCCACTCCCAACTGGAAAATTCGTAAATTCTTCATTATATCAAATATATAAAAGGTTGTCATTTCAGTCTTGTATCAATCTCAAACCCCATACGGCTGTTATGATAGGGACAGTTCCACATACTTGCTTTAGGTTCCTTGTAGCGGGGAGTCCCATCTTCCAGCACGGTTCTGAACCATTCGCCATACTCCTTGTCTATCATCCGGGACTTGATGAAATTCCAGGTACGGACGGCACTGTCCAGATAAGATTGTTCACCGGTCAGCTGCCAGGCATTGATGCATCCTACCACAGTTTCCGCCTGGCACCACCAGGAAGCATCCTTCCTGATTTTGTCCTTATGCCGTTCGTACATCATGGCACCCATCGGGTTGATGCCCTCTTTCAAGGAGGCGTCTGCAAGTTCCAAAGCCACTTTCCTGCATTTCCCGATGACCTCCGGGTCACCCAGAGCTTCTGCAGCTTCCGTCAGCAGCCAGGAAGTTTCGATGTCATGCCCGTAAGAGTCGATGTCATCCAGATTGTTCCAGTTCGAATCACAGTATAATATCAGGTGATGTGTTTGTGAGTTATACAGTTTGGTTGTTATCAAGTTTATCACTTTTGCAAGGCGCTCGCGAAGGCCGTCATCTTTCCATACTTTATATAACGCTGTGTATGCCTCCAATACATGGATATGGGTATTCATTGTTTTGGTGGCAACACCATCTCCATCATATCCCAACTTTTGGGGAGTTCCCCATTCGCGGGTAAAGGATTCTATATAACCGTCGTTTACGGGATCTTTGATTTTGCTCTCCACGGTCCGGTAAAGCTCTATGGCTTTTTGCAGGCTTTCATTGTTGCCTGTTGCTCTGAAATGTTCGGACAAACCGTAGATGGCATAAGAGCAGCCGTAAGTCTGCTTGTCCGTATCCAGTGGAGTACCGTCTGCTTTTATCAGCCAATATACGCCTCCATACTGCGGGTCGATGAAGTGGTCTATGAAATAGCGTTGCGCCCTGTCAGCCAGTTTGCGGTAGGCAGCATTGCCATACATCCGATAGGCGGTTGAAAAAGTCCAGAGGATGCGGGCATTCAGTACGCCTCCTTTGGGAGCATCCGCTATCGGGGCACCGTCACGTCCCAATGAACCGTAAAAACCTCCGGAAGGGTCTACACTGTATTTTTCCCAAAAAGAGAGGATATTCTCTTTCAAGTCTGAGGTTATCTCATCTTTTAAAATCTTATCCGCGTGTGATTGCGCTTTTAGGAAAGGTGCAATCAGCAGCCCTACTACAATCAGCAGAAAAACGGGAAATAGGTGTCTCATAATGTAGCGATTTAAGAAATTGGCCATAGTTACACTGCAAATTTACAAAAAAACAAGTTGTCATTACTCATTGCCATCCTTTTTCAAGGGATACAATTGGTTCCGATAAAGGTCATTTTTGGGTACTGAATCCTTGTTTTGTCAAACACTGGCCTTTGTCGGCTCAAACACTGGCGTCTGTCGGCTCAAAGTCCAGTGTCTGTCAGCTCAAACACCAGTGTTCGTCAAGTGCTACAATATCTGCCCCAGAAACATAGGCAAACACCGGAAAAAGATACATTTTATAACGTTATTGGCTACAAACAAAAACCATCCGTTTCCTTTTTAGTCCGTATATTAGTGGAGAATTCTGTAACTCAAAAATAGATACTATGAGAAAGAGACATTTTCTATTCGCATCCGTCCTGGCACTGCTCTGCAGTAGCGGTGCACTGCATGCACAAGATTTCAAGCTGACATCTTCCGGTTATTTCAAGAACCAGGGAGTAGACGTCATGGCTTTTGATGACATCTATCCCGAGGGACACCAAGGAGGAGTATGTATCATCATGAATGGACACCGCGTAGCAACGAATGGAGACATCCGACTGGAAGCCACCCCCGGACAATGGCAGCCCGTACCGAAACAACTCGACCGGAAGCTCAGCGACAACAGCATCACCGCTACGCTCTGCTATCCCGACTCCTCACGCCATCTCACCGGATTCAACCCGATGATTTACCCGGACCTCCACCTTATATATACGGTAAACGTGGAAAGCAAAGGTAAAAACATAGAGGTGACCGTAGACCTTGACCGCCCCATTCCCCAGGAATTCATCGGAAAAGTGGGCTTCAACCTTGAATTCTTCCCGGGTTCCCTCTTCGGCAAGCCCTGGATTATGGACGGTCAGAGCGGCATCTTCCCGCAACAACCCAACTCTCCCCTAATGACAACCCAACCCAACTATCTGCATACGGGAAATTATCATGACGGCAAGCAATCGCTGGCAGACATGGACAAACTGATAGGAAAAGGTTACAGCCCGATTGTGGCCGACGACATCATCAGCGAACCTTATGCCAAAGGCCGTAAGTTTACCTCCCGCCCCGACGACCCTTACAACAAAGTAACCATCGAATCATTGAGTGGTGACCTACAACTGTTTGACGGGCGTATGAACCACAATAACGGCTGGTTCGTACTGCGCAGCAACATAAAACCGGGTGTCACTAAAGGGGCCGTCAAATGGATTATCACTCCGAACGTAGTGGCCGACTGGATGTATCAGCCGGTTATCCAGACTTCACAGATAGGTTATCATCCCGCCCAGGACAAGGAAGCCGTCATCGAAATGGATATACGTGACAATAGAAAGGAAACGGCACAAATCATCCGCATTGACGCAGACGGCGAGAAAGTGGTCAAGAACGTCACTCCTGCCAATTGGGGCAAGTTCCTGAGATACAACTATCTGAAGGTGGACTTCACGGATGTGAAGGAAGCGGGACTCTACAAGATTAAATACGATACCTCCGTATCCCCTATCTTCCGCATCGACAATGACGTATATGCCCGCGGCGTATGGCAGCCCGTACTGGAATACTTCCTTCCCGTACAGATGTGCCACATGCGCGTCAACGAAAAATACCGCGTATGGCACGACTGCTGCCACATGGACGATGCCCAGATGGCACCGGCACACAATCATATCGACGGCTACGACCAGAAAGAGGGCCTGTCCAAGTTCAAACCGGGTGAAGTGGTTCCCGGAGTGAACATAGGCGGCTGGCACGATGCCGGAGACTTTGACCTCCGCATCGAATCCCAAGCCGGAGAATCCTATATCCTGGCACTGGCCTACGAAGCTTTCCACCCGAATCTCGACGTGACTTCCATCGACCAGATAAACCGTGTGACGGAAATCCACCAGCCCGACGGTAAGAATGACTTGCTGCAACAAGTAGAGAACGGCGCCCTTACGGTAGTCAACGGCTACCTGGCACTGGGACGTCTCTACCGGGGAATCATCTGCAACGACCTGCGCCAGTACGTACTTCTGGGTGATGCCGCCGCCATGACCGACGGGAAAATCGGTAATGAAGACGACCGCTGGATATTTACGGAGGATAACCCCGGACGGGAACTGTCGACAGCTGCCCAGCTGGCTGCCGTATCACGTGTATTGAAAGGTTTCAATGATACATTGAGTGTGCATTGCCTCGACATTGCTCGCAAAGTATATGCTTCTACCGGAAGCGGCAACAACAGAGCCTTGTTCCCCAAAGTGCAAGCAGCCGTAGAGCTGTACCTCACCACCGGCGAACAACCCTATATGGACTTCATTCTGGACAACCAGGAGCTCATCATCAAGCAGATAGGCCGCATCGGCTGGTACACGGCACGTGTGGAAAAACTGTTCGCACAGATGAAGAACAAGAAAGCCAAAGCCTTTTCAGCAGCTTTCCGCAAAGCTTTGACCGGATATGAACAAGAACTGAACAAACAAGTACAGGAGACTCCCTATGGCGTTCCCTACCGTCCGAACATCTGGGGTGCAGGCTGGGATATACAGCGTTTCGGCTTCCAGCACTACTTCCTGACAACCGCCTATCCGGAAATATTCCCGAAAGCACCGGTATTCAATGCCCTCAACTTCATTCTCGGATGCCACCCGGGCTCCAACCAAGCTTCCTTCGCCTCGGGTGTCGGCGCACAATCAGCCACTGTGGGCTACGGACTGAATCGCGCAGACTGGTCGTACATTCCCGGTGGAGTCATTTCCGGTACAGCTCTTATCCGTCCCGACTTCCCGGAACTCCTGACGTTCCCGTTCCTCTGGCAACAGACTGAGTATGTGTTGGGAGGAGGTTCGTCCCACTATATGTTCCTGGTACTTGCAGCAGAACAGTTGCTGAAACAATAAAAGACAGAGGGGGAACAAAACCCTCTGGATATTTTCTTTTAAGCGCGGATTACACGGATTTAGTTTACTGCATCCGTGGATTCCGCGTAACCCGCGCCCAATATTATAGTATAATGAAAGTGTTTATATACTTTTCACTCTTTCACCAATTATCCGTACGGAACGGAATGGTAGGCAGTTCATTCCCGCCAATCATTGTACCGACCTGGAAATCACGGAAACAATAGCGCACGGCAACGGGATTGGGCACCTTTTCCGAAGAAATCACGACCTCATTCGTCTGCCAGTGCAGCCATACTTTATCGGCAGGATGGAACACACGGTCCTCACCCGCCACTTCGAAACCGCGAAGGTCATAGTTGCGACAGATACCCATTTCCAAATGGTCGAAGGAAACCCATGCTTCACTGCCTTTAGCAGTCCATGACTTATATTGTGGGCCGAAACAGTGTATCTGCTTCAATCCATAGGTAAGGTTCAATGCCAGATAGCTCAAGCGTTGACCTACCTTTGTCTTGTTGCGGGGATGGATATTGTATATCTCATAAGGCTCTACAAGGTCGTTTGTAGAAATCATGGCACTGTTCGGAATCAGGCTTTGGGCACGGAATTGCGCTTCACGTAGGTAAGCAGCTTTCTCTTGCTGGGTACCTCCATAGGCGTACGGCGCTATTTCGGCAAAGTAGAAAGGCAATTCGCCCAGTCCCCATTCTTTGCGCCACAGCTGCACCATATCGGCCAGACGCTCGGCGTATGTTTCATGACGGCCTACGTTAGACTCGCCCTGATACCAGATGAATCCCTTTATGGTATAGTTCTGAAGCGGCTTCAGCATGGCATTGTACATCAGCATGGGGCGGTGCATGGGGTGCAGGCGTTCGATGGAATCGGGGTTGAGAGATATGTCTGGATAGTTTTCCAGCAGTTCACGGCTTATCCAACCTTCTACAGTGGCTCCACCGTAAGCGCTACAGATGATGCCGACCGGAATCCGGAGGGCACGGCTCAACGAAGTGGCAAAATAGTAGGCCGTCGCACTGAAATCGGGTGCGGTTTCTATGGAAGATATGTTCCAGCTACCTTTGCAGTCGGTTTGTGGTTCATAAGTCTGGTGCTTGGGAACGGTGAACATACGCACGCCTCTGTTTTCGGCAGAAGCTATGATGTCATCCGCTCCGTTCATGATGCAACAGCCGGCAAAGCCTTTCAGGGGCATTTCCATATTGCTCTGGCCGGAGGCAAGCCATACTTCACCGATTAGGATATTCTTCAACGTAGTTTTTTCTCCGTCATCAAAGGTTATCTCATAAGGCGTGTACCCTGCTGCCGGAGTTTTCACGGCAAGCAGCCAACGTCCGTCCTTATCGGCACGGCAAGTGGAGGTTTGTCCGTTCCACGAAGGCGTGACGCGTACTTCGGCTTTCGGTGCAGCCGTTCCCCACAGTTTCACTTCAGTCTGCTGCTGCAGTATCATGTTGTCGCCTACCAGTGCAGGCAGTTTTACTTTAGCACCCAGCGAGGCGGCACAGCATAATAGAATCAATGCAAGAGTCTTACTTTTCATGGTATATTTGTGTTTAATACTATACTCGGAATCAATAACGTGAGCAAAAATAAGGCTTTTTTGCTCACGTTCTCCGTTTCATGTGCAAAAAGTGGGTGTTTTTGCACATGTACTCAAACAAAATTATACATAGATGTATTATACATTGATGTATAATTTGTATATTTGTCATTAAATCAAGAACAGAAAGCTTATGAAATCACCTTTTCAATACGGCACACTGGTTGATAAAGAGAGTTTCGTCAATCGGGTAGAAGAACGAAAGCAACTAAAAGAATTGCTTGGATCGGGTATCAACGTAATGCTTATTTCACCGCGCCGATGGGGAAAATCGTCGCTTGTAAAAGTAGCTATGGACGAACTGACACAAGAAGACAAGCATATCCGTGTCTGCTTCATTGATGCATTCAGCATCAAGACGGAAGCTGAATTCTACCGCATCTTTGCGCGAGAAGTCATTTCTTGCGCCGCCTCCACCCTTGAAAAGAGGCTTGAAGATGTGAAACAGTTTCTTAAAGCCGTTTCTCCCAGTATCACATTGAAGAGCGACCCAACCGATACCCTCTCCTTTGACCTGAAATTGGAACTGGAAGAAAAAAGTGTCATGGAGATACTGGAACTACCCGAAAAGATAGCAGCTGCCAAAGGCATACACCTGATTGTCTGCATCGACGAGTTCCAACAACTGGCACTACTACCCGGCTACAAAAGTATGGAGGGAAAAATGCGCTCTGCCTGGCAGAAGCAGCAACAAGTTTCCTATTGCTTTTACGGAAGCAAGCGGCATATGATGATGGACATCTTCAACAATTCTTCTAACCCCTTCTACCGCTTCGGACAAGTACTGTTCCTGCAAAAGATAAAGAAAGAGGAATGGGTGCCCTTCATCGTCAATGCCTTCCACCGGACGAACAAAGAAATCAGCGAACAGCAAGCAGAACAACTGTGCGACATCGTGAAATGCCATTCGTGGTATTTGCAACAGTTGTGCTATTTCATCTGGAGCGGTACGTCTGAAAAAGTGACAGATGAGATTATCGAAATCCGTACCCGCCAACTGATAGACACCAACATGCCTATGTTCATGAACGACACCGAGAACCTGACTGCTGCCCAAACTGCCATGCTTCGTGCTGTAGCCGATGGTGAATACCGCTTCAACTCCATCCCCGTAGTGCGGAAATATGAATTGGGCAGTGCACAGACCATCACACGCAACAAGCGTATGCTGACAGAACGTGATTTCATTGAGAAAGAAGGAAACAAGTATGCTTTCTCCGACCCTATATTCGAGCTTTGGTTCAGAAGGGAGTATTGCTAAATGTGAGAAAGGGCGTGAGCAGGAAGTGATGCTTCCTGCTCACGCCAACAACTAAAGTTTCATAGACATTAAAATGCTTCTTCCTTGTAACTCATACATAGTAGACTCTATTAAGACCATCTTAGTACTTATTCCACTCATGCACAGGTTTCTTATCCTATGATTATCAAACAGCCTCTGGCCTTGAGAATCTATATATTCAGTATGTACATATACATCTGCATTCTCCAAATCCACTTCTTTCAACTCTGATAAAGAATATTCAAGTTCAATAGAGGCATGCATTTTCTCCGTTATCACAACCGGATTAAATGACTTACAACTATATGCATGATTCACTTTCGTAAACTCATTTAGTAACTTAGGATGGTAAAGATTAATATGGCTATTGATTATTACTGCATTTTGCCAGTTCTTATTTACATAGGTAACCACAATACGTATCATATCATCCCTGATTATTCCATCACAAGCAATCAATGCTATTTTTGTTTTCTTTTCTATATATTTACGATAAAATGGGATTCCAGCAACAATTGCTGATATGACTATAGACAAAATAGAAATTACTAAAGATGCTATTTCCATACAAATTCTTTTTCTAATTCTTCATTCCATTTCTATAATATTTAAAGTTCTCCATGTTTCACTATTCTTATAACGTTCTTTACATCCTTTAGGTACATATATAACAAGTTCACCATTTGTCCTATAAAAAGTTCTCTTTTCAATAAAAGGAGGCTCCTCTCTATTTATATATATTTTCGTAAGATTTGTACAACCGGTAAAAGCATTGTCGCCAATACCAGCAATACTTTTGGGCAAAAGCATAGAAGTCAAACTAGTACATTCCCAAAATGCATTATCATCTATAAAAGTAATATTATCTGAAAAATTAATATCAGTCAAACTATTACATCCCCAAAATCCTGCCTCTCCTAACATTGTAATGGAATTCGGCATATTAATAACCCTCAAATTTTGACAAGAATAAAAAGCAAATGGACTTATAGTCTGAATACCATCAAGTATAGTTATTTCATCTTTTAATCTTGGACATGCTATTAATTCAGACACACTTTTATCATATAGCACACCATCTATTGACGTAAAACAAGCACTATTTACATCTACATCAATAAATGATAATCCAGATAGAAATTTAAATATCCCATACGGTATAGTGACTGTTTCTGATGGAATATTTAATTTCTCTTGATAAATACAATCATAAAAAGCATATTCATTTATTTCTTTTACTGTATTAGGTATATTAATAATTTTCTTTCCTGCGGCAGGATAATAGATTAAGGTTTCCTGCTTTTTATCACACAGCATACCATCTATCGAAGCATACCAACGATTCTCTGAATCAACATTGATTGAAACCAATTTATAACAGCGATTGAATGCCAATTTATCAATAAAAGAAACGTTCCTAGGTATATTTACAGAAATCAAACTGCATGCGCTAAAAGATTCCCAACCAATACTTCTACAGTCATCTGGAATGGAAATATTTTCTAATTTTTCTGAAAAGAAAAATGCTTGAGCTTCTATTTTCTTTGTATTAAAAGGTAAATATATAGAAATGAGATTAGTGTGAGAAAAACAACCTCCAGGAATTATATTATCTATATTTACACTACTACCATATTGAGAATAATTTGTTCCACCCGAACAGATAGTAGCTTGAGCAATATCCAATTCTCTTAATTGCCCTAATGTTGGATTTCCGTAATAATCTATTCCAGCCATCTCGCGAATAAGACGCAAATCAGTACCATTTATAAAACCACTTATCTCCAGATGAGTTATTAAGTTCGCCTCCACATTTAATAATTTCTTTAGTGTACCTGCTTTTTCAACATACACCTTAACATGTTTTTCTTCTATTTGTTTTGCTTCTTGAATAATCCGAATAGTATCAGCTAAAGTACTCTCTATAGAAGTAAAAACAATGTTTCCAACTCTAGATTTTACTTCTGAATTTTCTTCAATATGAAAAAAGAGCCTATCTTGTTTAAAACTTTTAGTTACTACATTTTGCACTAACTTTATCCATTGAGAGTTTTCTTCATCAATATGTATATTATAATTGACATTAGTTTCTACTGATATTTCTATAGTCTCTCCTTTTGCTGTAATATCGTATTCCTTTTGCGACAACAATATCGCATCTTTCTGCACCTGGACAATCTTCAACGTATCTGCCACAGATTTATCATTCCTATCATAATAGATGATTTCAGCTTCCCTCTTGTCATAAGTTTCATTAGGAGTAACAGTATAATAAAGCGTATGGCTGGAAACACTTCTCGTTACGGTTGTGGTAATCCAATCTACCTGCGGCATTTTCACATCAAAGTCAAAATTGCTGTTCAGTTCTACGGTAATTTGTTCTCCTTTATCAGAAACGGTATATTCATTCTTAGTCAACAATAAAATGCCTCCTCCTGTCTGATACACCTTCAAGACTTCCTCCAATTCACCGCTTCGGAAGATGATTTCTCCTTCGCGCTTGTCATATTCCTCGCTCTTGCTGATGTAAAACTTCCGCATAGTTCTATCCATGTCAGTTCTTGTAGCAGATTCGTGCATTTGATTATGTCCTTTGTCGCCCATAATTATTTGCCCGGAGCCAGAACCTTCACGTATCCAGCTTTGATATTGCTCTGGAATAACAACTTCATAAGTAACATTTGCCTTTACCTCCACCTGGATTTCTCCTCCGTTCTTATCTACTTCAAACTTTGCAGTAGTCAGAGTGATGGCATCTTTCTGTTTCTGCGTTACTACGATACTCTTAGTCAAATCACCGGCTGCCAAGTTCAATACCACGTTACGGTCATCGACTCCTTCATTTCTTATTACTTTAACTAAGACTTGGTTTTCTCCGGCTTTTCCCTTATTGGGGAACACCGTACACCAGCTGACATCACCGCCTGACTGTGAAACATTTATCGACCAATCTTTATTGGTTGTAAAAGAAAGAATCGCTTCGCCACTATCCGAAGTGAAATCCAAGCTTTTGGTAAAGTAAATCTCACTATCAGGGTTAGGGATAATCTCTGCCGGAGCATCATCATCCGAACAACTACTCAAAGCGGTCAACAGGCACAAGACTGCCATTGAGTACAACAAACGCACATAGATGGAACTTTTAGAATTCACTTTAAATAGAATCATAACCAGATAATATTAGTCCTCGCGTTCCTCCGAGAATATAAAAAAAGACAGCGTGGAACTGCGTGCTATTCATCGTCTTTGAAGGTCCTGAGAAAACCCGATACACCAATGAACAGACAGCAGACCCACGCCGAAACCAGCGCAGGAGCAGTCCATGCCATTCTTGTGTATCATTGATGAATTTCTCAGGTTCTCAAAGACAAGAATGAAGCACAACGCTTCTTACAATATCATTTCACAAAACATTGAAGCTAAGGACACTTCCTTGCTTCGATGGCAAATTTAACGATAAAGAATGAAAACAAGAAAAAGATTGGAAAGTATTTTTAAGGCTGATGCCTACAGAAGATAAATATGATTTTGTCATTCTGACACTTTGTATTTTCTATCGCACGAGAATCCCGTATTTCCGGTCTATTATCCACGCAGCAGTAAATATGAGAGCAAAAATCTGTAAGTATCAGGTTATAAGCATTATACCAAAACGAACATCCTTCCAATAAATCGGAATCACCTCTCCGAAAGCCCGGATACACCGAAAAGGCAGAAGCAAAAGAACGTTTTACTAAAACAGAGTAACCGTTTTACTAAAACGCAATACCCCTTTTAGTAAAAAGCAATCACCCTTTTAGCTTAAAGGTGTAGCCAATTTCTGCATAAAAGCCCTACAAAAGCGGAAGAATATGCAAGAAGAACGCATCTTTATGACCCCAATATCCACAATATATCCTAAATTCGTCCTTCTGCCCAACCATGTGCGGCAGAGAAATCTACAGAAACATTACTTTTTGTCAAAAATATAAGGATATTACTGCCTTTCAGCACCTTTTACAACAACCCATGCAGTTCCCACGCCCGCACATGCCGTATTCCTTCATTGGATGGCAGACAGAAATCATCAAGCGAAACAACCAGTTTCTCATAATTATCTTGTATCGACTCCAACGAAGCATACTCACGACGCATCGTCTGCTCGTCAACCAACATATAAGTGGATTGCAGATAAACCGTGCGGTCGCCTTTCCGTGCCACGAAATCCACTTCCTTCTCTTTGGCACATCCGGTATAGACATCATAGCCTGCCCTGAGTAACTCCAGATAGACAAGATTCTCCAGTTTATAACCCACACCATAGGCTGTTCCGGGATAGAGGAAATTCTTAAAGGCAAGGTCGTTGATGTAATATTTCGCCGTACCGGACAGTATTTCCTTTCCGCGCAAGTCAAAGCGTTCACAACGATACGCCAAGAACGAGTCTTCGATATAGCCTATGTAGGCAGCCACGGCATCATAGCTCGTCTTCCGGCCCTGGCTCTTGAAATAGTTCACGATGTTGCCGATGGACACTAAATTAGAGGCATTGCCTACAAGAAACGCAAAAAGGTCCTCAAGCAGTCGGGGGTCACGTATGCTGTAGCGTTGGATGATGTCCTTCAGCAAGATGGTGTCCTTCAAGGCAGACAAGTAATTGCGCTGCACCTCCTGCTTTTCGGGCAAGACAAAAAGTTCCGGGATTCCGCCCGTATTCATATAGCCCATATAGCTCTCACGGTTCTGTTCCAGATGCCTTATCTCTGTATACTCCTGATAGCTGAAGGGATATATCGGAAATTGGACGTATCGCCCGGAAAGCAGCGTGGCAAGCTCACCGGACAGCATCCGTGAGTTGGAGCCACTGATAAAGAGCTCGTACTCCTCGGTATAGTCCTGCGAATAAGAATTGACCGACTTTTCCCATTCTTCGATGAGCTGCACTTCGTCGATGAAAATATAAATCTCCTCTTGTCCAGAGATTGTACTTCCTAAGTATATCCATTCTTTCGTTCATAACCTAAAAAGTTTGCGAAAAAGGCTAGATTTTCGGTTATAAACGAAAGATTCATTTAGACAAGCAAGGAGGATATTTCCTTTCCGCATCCCCCTTTATCGGCCGGATATTCCCTCTATAGAATCATCATTGTTGCATCTATATATCCACCGCGTTGCATCTATACTTCCACCGTGCTGCATCTATAGATGCAGCAAATCCCTTAACCTATCCTAATAATGCTGCTTATTGTCACCTATTTAGAAGCGAAATCATTATATTTGCGCCCATATATGCCAATACGTTGACTAAGCGATGGCAAAACAGCTTGTAAAAAACAAAACTGAATAATAACGAATTTCATCTGAATGAAACAGTACAAAACCGTAAACAACCTTGTAGGCTGGATTACCTTCCTCATTGCAGCGACGGTCTACTGCATGACCATCGAACCTACTGCAAGCTTTTGGGACTGCCCGGAGTTCATCACCACCGGCTATAAGCTGGAAGTAGGACACCCGCCCGGCGCACCGTTCTTCATGCTGGTAGCCAACCTATTCTCACAATTTGCTTCCGATGCCTCCACCGTTGCCAAGATGGTGAACTACATGAGCGCGCTGATGAGCGGCGCATGTATCCTGTTCCTTTTCTGGAGCATCACGCACCTGGTACGCAAACTTGTGGTGACAGACGAAAACAATATCACACGCGGACAGATGGTCACCATCATGGGTAGCGGTCTGGTGGGCGCACTTGCCTACACGTTCAGCGATACCTTCTGGTTCAGCGCTGTGGAAGGCGAGGTGTATGCCTTCTCCTCACTGTTCACTGCCGTCGTATTCTGGCTCATACTGAAATGGGAGGACGTTGCCAACGAGCCTCACAGTGACCGCTGGCTGATTCTCATTGCCTACCTGACCGGTCTGAGTATCGGCGTGCACTTGCTGAACCTGCTCTGCCTGCCCGCCATCGTACTGGTATACTACTACAAGAAAGTACCCAACGCCAATGCCCGAGGCTCCCTGCTGGCATTGCTCGCTTCGGGCATACTGGTAGCAGCCGTACTCTACGGCATCGTGCCGGGTATCGTGAAAGTGGGCGGCTGGTTCGAACTGCTCTTCGTCAACACGCTGGGCATGTCCTTCAACACGGGTGTCATCGTATATATCATCCTGTTGGCAGCCTGCCTCATCTGGGGTATCTACGAAAGCTATACCGAACGCAACAAGGCACGTATGGCACTCTCGTTCATACTCACCATCGCCATGCTGGGTATCCCGTTCTACGGACACGGTACCAGCTCGGTAGTTATCGGTGTTATTGTCATTGCCGCATTGTGGCTCTACCTCCGTCCGAAGACGCAGGCAGCCGTCAAAGAGAAATTCCGCGTATCGGCACGCACGCTGAACACCTCGCTGCTCTGCACCATGATGATTGTCATCGGATATTCCTCGTATGCACTTATCGTCATCCGCTCCACCGCCAACACGCCGATGGACCAGAACTCTCCGGAAGACATCTTCACACTGGGCGAATACCTGGGACGCGAGCAGTATGGCACACGCCCGCTGTTCTATGGCCCTGCCTTCTCCTCGCAAGTGGCACTGGACGTGAAAGACGGTTACTGCGAACCGCGCATCAAGTACAACGGCACGAAGTTCATCCGCAAGGAGAAAGCTACGCCCGACGAAAAGGATTCGTACATCGAAATCCCCGGACGCATTGAGTACGAATACGCCCAGAACATGCTGTTCCCGCGTATGTACAGCAGTACCCATACACAACAATACCATGCCTGGCAGGACATCAAGGGTTACGATGTGCCCTATGACAAATGCGGCAACATGATTATGGTAAACATGCCCACACAGTGGGAAAACATCAAGTTCTTCTTCTCCTACCAGCTCAACTGGATGTACTGGCGCTACTTCATGTGGAACTTCGCCGGACGCCAGAACGACATACAAGGCAGCGGAGAAATTGAACACGGCAACTGGATTACCGGTATCCCGTTCATTGACAACTGGCTGGTGGGCGACCAGAGCCTCTTGCCTCAGGAACTGAAAGACAACAAGGGACACAACGTATTCTACTGCCTGCCCCTGCTGCTGGGTATCATCGGCCTGCTATGGCAAGCCTACCGTGGACAGAAAGGCATCCAGCAATTCTGGGTGGTCTTCTTCCTCTTCTTCATGACCGGTATTGCCATCGTGCTCTACCTGAACCAGACTCCGAGCCAACCGCGCGAACGTGACTATGCCTACGCCGGTTCGTTCTACGCCTTCGCCATCTGGATTGGTATGGGTGTGGCAGGACTCGTCCGTCTGCTTCAAGACTATGCCAAGATGAAGGAACTGCCTGCTGCCGCCATCGTTTCCGTAGCCTGCCTCTTTGTCCCCGTGCAGATGGCAAGCCAGACTTGGGACGACCACGACCGCAGCGACCGCTACATGGCACGCGACTTCGGCCAGAACTACCTGATGTCCCTACAAGAAAGCGGCAACCCGATTATCTATACCAACGGTGACAACGATACCTTCCCCCTCTGGTACAACCAGGAGACCGAAGGTTTCCGTACCGACGCCCGCACCTGCAACCTCTCGTACCTGCAGACCGATTGGTACATCGACCAGATGAAGCGCCCCGCCTACGACAGTCCTTCTCTCCCCATCACGTGGGACCGAATGGAGTACGTAGAAGGCACCAACGAATACGTCCCCATCCAGCCTGAGTACAAGAAAAGCATCGACCAGCTCTATGCCGAAGCCGAGAAGCAGGCACTGGACGGTAATCCCGAAGCACTGGTCAATGTAAAGAAAGAATTCGGTGACAACCCGTATGAGCTAAAGAATATCCTCAAGAACTGGGTGCGCAACAAGAATCAGGACTTGAAGGTGATTCCTACCGACAGCATTGTCATCAAGGTAGACAAGGAAGCCGTGCGCCGCAGCGGCATGATGATACCGGGCGACTCAATCCCCGACTACATGCACATTTCGCTGAAAGGCAAACGCGCCCTCTACAAGAGCGAGTTGATGATGCTCGAGATGCTGAGCGAGGCCAACTGGGAACGCCCCATCTATATCGCTGTCAGCGTAGGCAGGGAGAACCAGTTGAACATGGAGAACCACTTCGTTCAGGAAGGTCTTGCCTATCGTTTCACTCCGTTCGACACCAGTAAGACGGGCGTGACAATAGACTCCGAAAAGATGTACGACAACCTGATGAACAAGTTCAAGTTCGGTGGCATCGACAAGCCGGGCATCTATATCGACGAGAACGCCATGCGCATGTGTCACTCTCACCGTCGCATCTTCTCCCAACTCGTGCAGCAGCTGATGCGTGAGGGCAAGAAAGACAAGGCAAAAGCCGCCCTGGACTATGCCGAAAAGATGATTCCCGCCTACAACGTGCCTTACGACTGGCAGAACGGTGCCGTACAGATGGCAGAAGCCTACTACCAACTGGGCGAAACCGCCAAGGCGGACGAGATAATGAAAGCCCTTGCTGACAAGGCTGTAGAGTACTTGACCTGGTATCTGAGCCTGGACGACAACCGCTTCATGATTTCTACCCGTGAGTTTGAATACCACTGGGCTGTACTCGATGCCGAGGTGAAGGCCATGAAGAAGTACAACTCCAAGCTCGCCGAAATCTACGAGCCGAAGGTGGAAGAACTGTATAATATGTATGTGGACAGAATGAAGGAGTGAGAATAAGGATTAGGGATTAAGGATTAAAGGATTAGGGATTAGCCTGTGCAGTTCATCACTAATCATTAATAACTAATCCTTAACCCCTAATCCTTAATCATTAACCCCTAATCCTTAATCCCTAATCCCTTAATCCTTAATCACGTGTTTATAGAACAACCTCCTGAGTTTTTTCGCAAACTATATCCCGGTGCAGTCTGGAGGATGGACCCCAATGAAAAAGCCGTTTATCTGACTTTCGACGATGGCCCTATCCCCGAAGTAACTCCCTGGGTGCTCGACCTGCTGGATAAGCACAACATCAAAGCCACCTTCTTCATGGTAGGTGACAACATACGGAAGCATCCGGACGAATTCCGGATGGTCGTTGAGCGTGGGCACCGCATCGGTAACCACACCTTCAACCATATCCGTGGATTTGAATACACGGCCAAGAATTATCTGGGAAATACCGAACAGGCGAAGATTTTCATGGAAATGGGTGGGGACATCAATTGCAATGTGGAGAAGGTTCTCTACCCTCTCTTGTTCCGCCCTCCCCACGGCCATATGTTCGCCAACCAGTATCTCACGCTGAAACGAACCTACAAGATTGTGATGTGGGACCTCGTGACCCGCGACTACAGCAAGAAGCTGCGCGGTCCGCAAGTGCTAGCCAACGTGATGCGCTACGCCCGCAACGGCTCCATCATCACCTTCCACGATTCCTTGAAATCCTGGTGCAACGGAAACCTGCAGTACGCATTGCCGCGCGCCATTGACTTCCTGAAGGAAGAGGGATATGAATTCAAAGTATTATAAACTTGAAACAGCAGAAAGTTACCAACATCTGCTGTCACAATAAATTCCACATAAAATAAGAAGGGGTTGTCTCGGCAAAAGGCAACCCCTTACATTTTATAGGCTCATGTCCTGTTCCACAAGAATAAACAGATGTTTTATAATTACCAAGTAAATGTACATCTGTATTCATCCCACTGGTCTTTTACAACCAGTTCCGTAGGATAACTGTCGGAATTCAATGTCCATGTAAAATACATATCGGACACAGAGTCCTCGCCATTGTATGTATAATGCCCTACAAGCGGCAGATGTTTCGTAGCCTTACCAAGCATGCCTCCATAATAGGCATATATCATCTCGTCCATATCCACATCCAGTATTTCATCAAACAACATCAGGCAGCCCTTATTCTCGATAGGAGCTGTTATATTATCCGTCGTATAGTCTATGGCAGCACTATACTCCCACTCGTCATTGCTGTCGATAATTCCGTCACCATTGAGATCCCCACTAGCTACATAACGTGTGGAAGTCTTCACCACATCTCCATCCTTATAGGTGATGTTCGTTATTTCACCATCGCTTTCAGAGCGTTTCATTACAACCAGATGGCCTTCAGTGTCGTATTCCATCTCCCAAGTAAACTCATCGGCATCGGGAGTACCAGCGTGGTCTATTGAGTTGCAAAATTCCACATAACCATCGCTGTTGAGCTGCAAGTTCAGTTCTGTAACATCGCCCTCTTCATCCGTCACGGTGATTCTTGCTCGGTCCTTTGCAACATCTGCCTTTGTAGTAGCGGGAAAGTACTCAAAGACGGCTTTATCCCCATCCTCAGTTGTAATGTTCGTCACCAGCCCTTCTTCATTGTGAGAAATCGCCATGCCCGAAACCGACTTCGGAAGCCCTCCCGTAAACACTTGCGAAGGATTGACCACAGTGGCGGTGTTTTCGCCACCCTCACCATTCTCATTTTCGTCATCGTCACTGCAAGCAGTGAATCCCAAGCACAACGCCACACCCAACATGGAGGCAGCCATCATTTTAAACATTTTCATAAGTTACAAATCTTGTTTTATCCCCATCCCTCTAAGGAAAATCCATAATAACAAAAGTATAAGGAATGCCGTCCGTATCTCACGACAACAAGACTCTGCCATTCAAACCCGGACAGATACTTTTGGCCATTTATCATTCCCAGACAAAGCTTAATATTTTTTGCAAAGTAATAAACTTTTCCTTTCACTCCTTGTCACTGAAAAAGGTGATTTTTCAGCCACATACAGAAAAAATTCAGCATCTCCAATAAAAAGCAAAATGAATAAGACGTATATTTGCAACAACTAAGCACAGATTGAATTCCACTAAAATATACCGATATGAGGGTACGCCATACTAAGCTATTATCACTCCTCTTTTCTTTAACCACTATCCTGCTTCACGCCGGAGAAATACCAACAGACACTCTGTTGGCACACTTCTACAACCGGGCAGCCAATCTCATGGAAGAAGGACACTACGATGAAGCGCAACGTAGCTTCGACAGCGCCTTTGCCACCCGGAACGTAAAGCACTCCTTCATGTATCCCATCTTGCTGAACGAACAAGCCACACTACTGATCTATGTGGGAAAGACAGAAGAAGCCTTTGCCATGAAAAAAAATGTGCTCCCCTACCTGCCGCAGATAGATGATTTGGAAAAGCACATCAGCGTATACAACGATTTGGGCCTCCTCTACCGTCAGCACCAAATGAATGACTCTACACTCTACTATTACAATAAAGCACTGGACAGTGCCTTGCAATATGGGGACGAAAGCTGGATAGCCCACATCTGCAACAATGTGTCCATCCTATACTTCAATATCAGGCAGCTGGACGAAGCTGAAAAGTATACCGACATGGCCACCGAACATGCCGCCAGAACCGAAGACCCATTCGTAGCTTTCACCACCTGGCAAATCAGAGCAACCATAAAGGCTGAGCTGAACAAGCTGGATGATGCTGAAAAATCCAACCGCAAAGCCTGGAACATTGCCTGCCACGGAGAGGGAAACGAAGACTTATGGAAGATACGCTGCCTGCCCGGCATGCTGAGACTCTTTGAACGAAAAGAACAACCCGATTCCATAGACCACTACTTGAAATTGGGGAACAAACTACTACAACGGGTACCATCCAACTCCATCGCTGCCATAGGATTCATACAATCGAGGGCAGCCACCGAAACAAACCGCAAAAACTATGCCCGCGCCTTGAAGGACTTCCACTGGCTGCGTAACCGGAAAACCGGTACCGAGCCCAAAACATTATTTACACAAATGGCACGATGCTACGATGCCTTGGGAAACCCCAAACTGGCCTACACCTATATGGATAGTGCCCGCATGTGGACTGATACGCTGGCACAGCACAATCTGACGCAACAAATGGCAGAATTCAACGTGAAATATCACACACAAGAAAAGGAATTGGAGATAGCCCACCTGTAACAAGAACAACTGGAACACCAAGCCTTCCTGCTAAAAGCCTCCATTGCTGTAGCCCTTCTGTCCGGTCTTGCTCTCATTACTTTGTTGACGCTCCGCCACAAGAAACGAATAGCCGAAAAGAAGATTGAACTGCTAAAGCAAGAAAACGAACTGAACTCGGCACGCCGTTACATTGAAGGGTTGGAAGAGGAATGCAAATATTTTGCCAAGGAACTGCATGACGGTATAGCCAACGACCTGCTGGGGCTGCAAATGAAGATAGAAACTTCTGCCAGCAAAGGGAATGAGCAGGAACTGGCCTCACTCGTCAGCAAACTGAGAAACAACGTGCGGAATATCTCACACGAACTGATGCCTCCCGAATTCGAGCATCTCAGTCTAGACCAGATACTCGACCGTTATGCTGCCAAACTGACCGAGAACACCGGCATAGAGGTCAGCTATCATCCAACGGAGAACAACGCATCACGCCATCTTCCCAATGAAACCGCTTATGAGCTGTACCGCATCGTACAAGAACTCACCATGAACATCGTGAAACATGCCTCAGCCAGTCATATAGTCATCAGTCTCCGTGCCGACAATGAAAATAAATATACCCTGCAAATTACAGACAACGGTAAGAATGCAAACAAGCAACAAACAGCAACAAACAACAATGACGGCATAGGATTGCGCACCGTAAACGACCGTATCAGAGCCATCAACGCTACCGCCAATGTATGCTCGTCAACAGAAAACAACGTTTTCACCCTACTGCTTAACATAAACGAATGAAACCAAACAAAGAAACATACAGAATACTGGTAATAGATGACCACCCGATTGTTGCTGAAGGCATCATCGCATTGGCCTCGCAACTCGAAGGAGTGACGTGCAAAGGAGCCACTTGTGCAAAAGACGTGGAACAACTGACCCTCAAAGAGAGATTCGACCTTTGCATCATTGACCTTGAACTACCGGATATGAATGGATTCCAACTCATATCCCACCTTCACAGCCAGATACCCGAATGCGGCATTTTAATCTATACCATGCATGAAGAACCTTGGATCATAGCCAAATTATCCACCCTAAACATCAACGGAGCTGTTTCAAAAAATGCCAGCACCAGCGAATTGAGAGACGCCATCAGTACACTGAAAAACGGAACCAGATACTTCAGCAATGTTTTCAGCGAACTGGACAAGGAAAAACAAAACACCCTACCATATGCACTTCCCGAATTGTCGAGACGTGAAAAAGAAGTGCTCGCCTATCTCTCGCAAGGACTGAGCACTTCTGAAATATCCCAATTACTATTTCTCAGCATCAATACAATACAGACTTACCGGAAGCGCCTGATGGAAAAACTGGAGGCCAAAAACGTTGCAGAACTTGTCTACAAGGGGAAGAGCTTATTCTGAGAACACTTGTCATTCGTCCGGACAGTTACAAACCTCCAACTTCTCAATCTTCTCCGTCTGAAAAGGAAGAAAATCAACTTAGCGGATACTCACCGTCATCGGATTGCGCACCTTCTGTGCAAAATCAGCCATGTATCGGTTCCAGGCTTCAGCAGTCTTGATGTCCGCGCGGTCCCAGGCAAAGCCCCAGTAATACACGTAGTCAGCGCCCGGCTCATAGTCGCTGACAACCAGTACATGACCGTCCGCATTGTTACGCATCTTCTTCTCCTCTATGGGGAAAAGCACGGTTTTGGCTTCCTTCACAACGGCAGGGAAAGCGGCCCCCATAAATATCTTGCCATTATCCGGTCCGGTAGTGGGGTCTACATACGTCATATAACCACCAGCGGCATCAGCCACCACAGCACCGTCCGGTTCGTGCAGCACAATACCGGTAACAATGGGCAAAGATTCCTTTAGATTGCTATACGAAACGGCAGTACGGTTCAGATGAGAACCGGCATCCAGCGTAATCAGACGTGTTTCCACCACCGCAGTATCCCCTTTCACAGCCAACGGATTGAACTCCAGCTTCACGGTGAAGCGCAACGGACCGTTGTCCAGCACCTCCTGCGTCTTGTAGCACCACGGATAGATAATGGTATCATTCACCATCAATGCAGACACTCCAGCTCCCAATGTTGGGCCTACTGCATAGCAGTCCATGCCATAACCGTGGTCTATATGATAGGAGAATGTGCGTACCAGCTCATCGGCTGCCTTCGGGTCTGTCTTGCGCAATTCATTAACCTGCTTCCAGGAGTCTGCATCCAGTTCCTTGGCATACATGTCTTCCAGTACCGGTGCAGCAGTGCCTCGCTTCGTGAACAAGTCGTAGCCGAAACCGCGTTCACCCCTTGCCTGCAATGCAGGACCGTAGGCACGGAAGCCTACCAAGTCGTTCTCCCAGGCCATGTCGTCCAGACGTTCGGGATACTGCCGCCCACAAGCCCTTACCTCCACATCGACGGGAGTACCGGCCTGGACGGTATATGCAGCCGATGCATTGGCGGCTACCGTAGCAGGGAAGATTAATTTGTCATCGTAGGTCACTTGGTAAGGCACCTGCTCCCCTTCGACATTCAGAACCACAATCTGTGCGGTGTCTGCCAGATTCAGAAGGTTTGAGATTTCGGTCATGGACACCTCTACCATCTCATCGGAACGGTCCATCGCTAACGGATTGGTTACCGTAACAGTCACTATCTTGCTATCGTTGCAAGCAAGACAGCAGAGGGCCGCCATACATAATAAAAGAAAGTTTCTCATATAATCATTGCTTTTTCCTAATCAGTTGTATAACTTTCTTTTAGGCGCGGATTTCGCGGATTATACGGATTTTCCTTATCCTTTCCGCGAAATCCGCGTAATCCGCGCCCAAAAGAAAAAGGTGACAAGTGACATTATCCTGCCACTTTATCACCTTCTCAATTATCCTTAAATTTATTTCGGTTGCTTTCCGATATAAGCCAAGATACCTCCGTCTACATAGAGGATGTGACCGTTTACCGCATTAGAGGCTTCCGATGCCAGGAACACTGCCGGACCGGTAAGTTCTTCCGGAGCCAGCCAGCGGCCTGCCGGAGTCTTGGCGCAGATGAACGAGTCGAACGGGTGACGGCTACCGTCGGCCTGCTTTTCACGCAGCGGAGCAGTCTGCGGGGTAGCGATGTAACCCGGACCGATACCGTTACATTGGATGTTATATTCACCATATTCAGAGCAGATGTTGCGAGTCAGCATCTTCAAGCCACCCTTGGCAGCGGCATAGGCCGACACAGTCTCACGCCCCAGTTCGGACATCATAGAGCAGATATTGATAATTTTACCGTGGCCCTTCTTCATCATGGCAGGCAGAACAGCCTTTGATACGATGAACGGAGCATTGAGGTCGATATCGATTACACGACGGAAGTCAGCAGCCTCCATCTCGTGCATAGGAACACGGCGGATGATGCCGGCATTGTTTACGAGGATATCAACAGAGCCTACTTCCTTTTCAATCTGGGCTACCATGGCCTGAACAGCAGGTTCGTCTGTCACATCACATACATAACCGCGTGCCTTGATACCCTTTTCAGTATAGGCAGCCAAGCCTTTGTCTACCAACTCCTGGTTGATATCGTTGAAACAGATAGTTGCTCCTTGCTCTGCAAAAGCTGAAGCGATAGCAAAACCGATACCATAAGAAGCACCTGTAACAAGGGCTACTTTACCTTCCAAAGAAAAATTCAAATACGGATTCATAACGTTAAATTATTAAGTTTAAATAAGTGATATTCTATTTATGTACGATTTGCAAGTAGTTTATACTCAATGGAAACTTTATTTTGGGAGAATGCCTTCCCTATAAGGAAATCGCAGCGAATGCTTTTCGTATCGTAGCTTTTCACATCATCGGGATGCTCAGCATAGCGAATTTCATAGTTCGTTTTCATGATTGCACTACATTTAATAGGTTATAACTTCAGCCATCAAATACACATCGTTTGCGTACACGATGCAAATGTAACAAAAGAAAATGGAGAAACCGTATAAATTTGTGTCAATTATATAGCAATATCGTTCAAAGATTCGTAAAAAGAAAAAATCTATACCTATAGTGCCAACAAGAGGGGGAAAGAATAACAAAAAAACCCACTAAAACTTGCGATTTTAGTGGGTTTTTAGCTGCAATTAGCTGCATCGTAGTTGGACTACCAGGATTCGAACCTGGACAAACAGAACCAAAACCTGTTGTGCTACCATTACACCATAGTCCAAACATAGGGCTTTCTGTTAAAAAGCGGTGCAAAGATAAAAGGAAGCCCCGAAATATCCAAATATTTCGGGGCTATTTTTACTGCCAAAGCATTATTTCCTTAATTACTTCTCTTTAGGATACCGCTATTTGGCGATAATCAGATAGTAATTCTTCTTGCCGCGCTGTACCAGCAGGTATTTTTCGTCCAGCAGGTCGGCTGTCGTAATCACCTGGTCGAAAGCAGCCAGTTTCTCCTTATTCAGAGAAACGCCACCGCCTTGCACCAGCTTACGCATCTCGCCCTTGGAAGCGAATACAGCAGCATTATCCACGAACAAATCCACCGCCTTCACACCGGCAGCCAGTGCATCACGGGATATTTCGAACTGGGGAACACCCTCGAACACAGCCAGCAGCGTATCTTCGTCCAACTTCTTCAGTGCATCAGAAGTTGCATTGCCAAACAAGATGTTGGATGCATCCACAGCAGCATTATAGTCCTCTTCGGAATGAACCATGATAGTCACTTCCTTGGCCAGACACTTCTGAAGGACGCGCAAATGGGGAGCAGCCTCGTGCTCGGCCGTCAGAGCGTCAATCTCCTCCTTGGACAGTGCAGTGAATATCTTTATGTAGCGTTTGGCATCCTCGTCGCTCACGTTCAGCCAGAACTGGTAGAACTTATATGGAGAAGTGTAGCGCGGGTCGAGCCAGATGTTTCCGGACTCTGTCTTGCCGAACTTACCACCGTCGGCCTTCGTAATCAGCGGGCTGGTCAGTGCAAATACCTCCCCACCGTTCGTACGGCGAATCAGTTCGGCACCGGTGGTGATGTTACCCCACTGGTCGCTGCCACCCATCTGGAGCTTGCAGCCTTTGGTTTCATACAGATGAAGGAAGTCGTACCCCTGCAACAGCTGGTAGGTGAATTCCGTGAAGGAAAGACCGTCACGTGCCTCACCGTTCAGACGCTTCTTTACAGAATCTTTCGCCATCATATAGTTCACGGTGATGTGCTTACCCACTTCACGGGCAAAATCGAGGAAAGTGAAGTTCTTCATCCAATCGTAGTTGTTCACCAACTCGGCACGGTTGGGGGCATCCGAATCAAAATCCAGGAACTTGGAGAGCTGGGCCTTCATACCGGCCAGGTTGCGCTGCAACGTCTCTTCCGTAAGCAGATTGCGTTCGGCAGACTTTCCGGAAGGGTCACCAATCATACCCGTAGCACCGCCAATCAGTGCCAACGGCTTGTGTCCGCAACGCTGGAAGTGACGCAAAATCATCACACTGCAAAGGTGCCCGATGTGCAAAGAGTCCGCAGTAGGGTCGAAACCAATGTATGCAGTCACTTGTTCCTTAGCCAGAAGTTCTTCCGTACCCGGCATCATATCGTGGAGCATGCCACGCCATCTTAATTCTTCTACAAAATTCATCGAATGATTAAGTTATCTGATTAATTATTTAAGTGATTATCTATGAATTGTTTGATTCCTATTTTAATCTGCGCAAAAATACGACTCTTTATTCGAAGAAACAACTCTTAGGGTTTAAAAAAGACTTTGCAGACATTTCTCCGGAGTGTTTCTCCAAGCTCCTCGGGAGAGATGCCGCGCACTTCGGCAGCGCGTGCATACAATTCCCCGATGGAAACTTCGCTTTCATCCGTTTCGATGAACAGCCGGTCGGCAGGTACCCGGCACAAGGCTGCTTCCTGGTATTTCTCCCCGAATGAAAGGTAAAAGCCATGTTTCAGATATTCCTCCGCCAGCGCCGCCTTGCCACGGAAACCATGTATTATCCACGGATTCGACGGGCGCAAGTCCCGCTTCACCTTCAGCAGTTCATCAACCGCCTTCACCAGATGAATCACCAGCGGCTTTCCCACTTCCTCTGCCAAACATGCCTGGCACCTGAACACTTCCACCTGCAAATCCATCGGAGCATCTGCCAGCTTGTCCAGCCCGGCTTCGCCCACGGCAAGTACTTGGGGATGGCGCACTAACTCCTCCAGGCCGCACACCCTGCTAGCCACAGCACCTTCAACTCCTGAGTGTTCACCTCCACTCCGACCTATATGCCAGGGATGTATCCCCACCGAATACCATCCGCCGCTCTGTGGAGAGAACGTTTCGGGATAGCAATTTGCAATGGCAGTTCCGGGTACTTGCGGAAGCCGGTGTGTATGTATGTCAACTGGAATATTCATGGAACGGGATCATATCCGGAACCTCCCCAGGGATGGCAGCGCAGAATGCGCCTGACTGCCAGACAAACCCCCTTGAAAGGTCCGTGTTTCTTGATGGCCTCCACCGCATATTGCGAACAAGTGGGGGTAAAACGGCATGAAGGCCCTATCATGGGCGATATGCACTTCTGATAGAAATAGATGGGAAGCAGCAGCAGATATGAAAGCAGACGCTTCATGACACCTGCGGAGTTTGCTCAGCTTCAGCATTTGCCGCTACCTTCTCGGCAATGCGTGCCAAAGCTGTCTTCATACGGTCCTCAATGACAGAAGAGTCTACCAACTGGTCCGAAAGATAGATGAAGGCCACGGCCAGACGGCACTTTTTTTCCGTCAGCACGGCCAGCAGTCCGTGTTTGTTCATGCGGTAGGCTTCACGTATCTGGCGTTTCACGCGGTTGCGCTTCACCGCTCGCTTGAAACGGCGTTTCGAAACACTTACAAGAATGGAAATGGGTGCCTCCAGCTCCTCCACCGGCAGATACACCACACGCAAAGGGAAAACCGAAAACGAGCGTGAGCCGCCCGCAAACATCTTCTCTATCACTTTCTTCTTGTCCAACCGTTCGGACTTACGCAAGGTATTTGGCATGGGGTGATGAGTTATAAGTTATGAGTGATGGGTGATGAGTTATGAGTGATAAGTTATGGGGCGATACAAAAACGAGCTACAAGTACCTGGCGACATAAAAGCACAACCACTTGTAGCTCAATTTTATAAATCCATTGTTATGCCTACAAGCTATAAGCAAATCACTCATAACTTATAACTCATAACTCTTTTTACTTTCCTTTATTATTCTCCTTGATAAACATGTCAAGCGCCGCCGTCATTGAGGGTGCCTGCACGCTGGGAGCTTCCAGGTCAAGACGAAGTCCGGCATCACGGACTGCCTGGGCAGTGGTAGAGCCGAATGTTCCGATCTTGATTTCCTTCTGGTCAAAATCAGGGAAATTCTTCTTCAAGGCACTGATGCCTGCCGGACTGAAGAACACCAGCATGTCATAATCAAAAGCCTCATCTGCAGCAAAGTCATTGCTGACAGTACGGTACATGACAGCTTCCGTGTGCTGAATCTTATTCTTATCCAGCAGATTCTTCACGTCATCATTGTGTACATCCGACATTGGTACCAAGTACTTTTCAGTCTTATGCTTAACAATGGAAGGTATCAAATCGTCAATCTTCCCGGTGTTTCCGAAGAAAATCTTACGCTTACGATACTGCACATACTTTTGGATATACAGAGCAACGGCCTCCGTCACGCAGAAATACTTCATTGTTTCGGGAATTGTCACACGCAATTCTGTACACAAGTGGAAGAAATGATCAATAGCATGACGCGAAGTAAAAATAACGGCAGTATGATCCAAGACCGAAATTTTCTGTTGTCTGAACTCTTTCGCTGAAAGGCTCTCCACTTTGATAAATGGGCGAAAATCTATTTTCACACCATACTTCTCGGCGATGTCGTAGTAAGGAGATTTCTCTGATGCCGGTTTCGGCTGCGACACAAGTACTTTCTTAATTTTCAACGTCCTAAAATTTTATTATCAAATAACTGTTTAGCTGCATCACACCTTGATATAACACAAAACAAGGCATGATTTCAAGGGCACAAAAGTACACAATTAAAAGCAAACCGCCATATAAATTGTTACAAAAAAGCTTTAACCACTTGTATAACATCAATATTTTAGCAAAAAAGGCTAAAATCAATCCGATTATTATCGTCAGCTGCAAACTCAAATCAAAATAGACTACGAACAGGGCAAACGGGAAAAGGGCGAATCCCAAGTAATAAAGTAGCGTAGAATAGGACTCAAGCCATAGCGTTGTAACACTTTCGTCAAAAAAAATCCAACCCAGAAAAGAGTAGAGCATCCACTTCAAGCACAAATAGAAGAGACACACACCGATGTAAATCCCCAGCAGAAGCCCCGGCGACACATGACGTACCAGTTCCGGCTGTATATCATTGAAGTAGTTGAAGATACAGACGCCTGCTAGGATGCAGGTCTGCAGGATGAGCAGCAGCAAATAGCGCATATCGGCGGCTGTGGAAGTGGCAAATATGCTGGTACGTTCGCGATGAAGCAGGAAATCCTTCACCAGTTGCAGCAGGAACTTGCGGCTGCGTGACAAGACATAGGCCGACAGAAAGAAACAGCACAAAAGGACCACGGTGATGCCATCGTCCATTCTCGGAGAATATGGAATAGGAATCCCCTCCGTCCCCACTACTGCCCAAGCCATCAACAGCCCTATCATATTGCAGCGAATTTACGGATGGAGGCGTCCCACAAGGGAGTGGTATATATCAGTTCCACGGCTTCCTGCGGTGTCTGCGCCACATGCCAGATGGCACCGTGCTGCGTACGCATGAAGTTTTCGTCCACCGCCTGCCGGAGCATATCGAGCAGAGGGTCGAAATAGTTCTTGACATTCAGTATCACAATCGGGTTCAGATACAGTCCGAGTTGCTTCCAAGTGATGATTTCCAGCAGTTCTTCCAGGGTGCCGCAACCACCGGGCAGGGCGATGACGGCATCGCTCAAGTCGGCCATTGTCTTTTTCCGTTCGTGCATGCTTTCCACTTCCACGAGTTGGGTAAGTCCGGTGTGATGCCATCCCTGCTCCACCATGAAGCGGGGAATGACGCCCGTCACCTCTCCCCCTGCCCGGAGTGCCGCATCGGACACAGCGGACATCAGTCCCATATTTCCCGCACCATTAATCAGGCGAATTTGCCGCTGCCCCAGCAGAGTGCCCAACTCACGGGCTGCATCGAAATAAACGGAATCTATCTTTGTGCTCGAAGCACAATATACGCATACGGAATTTATCTTGTTCATCATCTTGCTACCTCCTTTTTAGGTACCGCCACAAAGGTACATGATTTCGGGGAGATTTGAAACAAATTTCTTTCTTCCCACTTACGACGGGGGATTTTTCATAAATCAATAACGGATTATGTGTGCCGCAGGCACTGATAAGGCACATTAAACAGAGCTACACCCTTTGCCCCGGATAGCTACACCCTTTGGGGTAAATGGCTACACCATGTCAGGGAAAGGGTGTAGCCTTATATAAAAGGTAAAATTCCCTGTTGACATATAGTGATGAAAGCAAGGAATCGTTCACTTTATTGAATCAGAGGACCTTATATATCAATATTCGAGCCAAAAGTAATCCGTCAAGGTCAATCCGATTAATAGGATTATTCCCGCAATAAGCATAGAGACTTGTATTGAAGTAATTTTCAGCAGAAGGGTCCACCGTCGTAAACCTTCCCAGCGCAGCATCATACATGCGTGCCCCATAATCATACAGATTCAACCCCTTCTTGCCATCGTACTCCTTGCCGTTGTATTTATAAGGCTGCACATTGCCTGAACTTGCAAACACACCACCGAAGGGATAGTAATGGTTCGCTTCCTCAACAGCACCGCTGGAACTGAGGACTACGCGGTTGTTTCCCTGATGGTCCTGCAGGTAATAGTGATACTTCTTGTCCGAAAGCGTAACATACCCCTCTTCCGTAAGAAGAAGCTTGGCAACACCGTTTTCATAGACCACATTGCAGCAATACACCGTAGGAACCAGATTGCCCGAACCATCTGCCTCCTTATACATCATGCGCCGCTTGATGCCGTCGGCAGTATAGCCATACTGTATGAAACCGCCGGAAGCAAAAGTGACGCCTGTTGGCAAATTTAATACATTATACGTAATATCGCTAATTCCCTTGTTTAAATCTTTGGTCAAATTGCCGTTCGCATCATAAACGTACTCGTTCGCCTGCTTCACACCGTCCTTGAACTCGAAGCCACCGTTGTAGGCGGAAGCCGTCACGGCATCGTCCACACGGGTCAGCTGATTGCCGTTCAAAGTGTAAGTCAGGTTATCAATCAAACCGTAACTGGAAGCAGCGGTCTGACCGTAACGTTGCAGGGTCTTGATGTTGCCGTTTTTGTCATAGGCGGTTACATTCTCACTGAAACGGTTGGTGTTCGTATTGATGCCGGCTGTTTCACCGTAGGTGGCGTTCATCAGGCGGCTTAATCCGTCATAAGTGAATTTGTAACCGCGGACTGTACTTTCGTTCCCGGACTTCCAGGTCATGCTGCTGATATTGCCATTGTACTTCGCTGTACCCACACCCGTGTTGTAGTACACGTTCTGTGTGAAGCATGTACCGCTGATGCCCGTCAGCCAGCTACGCAGGTTGTAGGCATATGTCAGTTTGTTGATGCTCGTTCCGTGATACTGCTTGGTCAGCAAACGACCGAAGTTGTCATAAGTGGCTTTTCCACTGCCTCCCAATGTATGCTCCACCTTGCTCACCCTGTCAGCATAGTCGTAGCTGTAAGTGTATACTTCCTCTCTTGTAGTCTTTCCGGAAGCGGGAAGTAAATAAAAAACTATCCTAACATGCAAGATATAGTAATATCTGATGTTAGGATAGCAATTAAATAGATTATTTCAAGAATATAAAATACTTATTTATTTAAGATATACAAAACTCCAGTTTCGCAATCTGTATTAAGATAAACTCCATGATGAAATAACAAATAAATCAAATATTTTTCTTCTGGATATGACAAACCAACAGAAAGTACACCTTTCTCATTAAAAAGCAAAGAAATAAGATTTTCTACTTTTCCTTTATAAATTGAATCTATGTATGGCTGTGGAGTTACCATACAGTCCATTTCCTTTAGTGAACAAAATGTAATGCTGTCTATACCCAATGTCTGTTCTAATAAAATTGGAAAAAGTTCATATCGATATTTCTTATTAGCTACCCCATCATTCAGAAATAGGTACATATCTCCTTCTCTTGGAACTATCGAATATACACTATCTTTGTATTCTATATTCATTGCAACAAAAGGGCTTTGCCAAGTAGAATCAACAAACATATCTTCATACCTCTCACTTGTTTTATGTACACACATTACAAATAAGAGATTAATACCCAACATAAGGATAATCTTATTCCAACAGTTTTTGGGGTATTTTCCTTCCACGATATTCCGTTCTTTTTGCATCTCCTGTTCTTTTTCTAATTTTATTCTCAGTATTAATAGCACGAATTTCTCTCATGGGTATTCCATTTCCTATATTTTCATAAGACATAATACCTTTATCTACATCCGACGAATGCTGTAACTCATGGATTAAACCAATTCTTGGTGTCCGATGATTTCCATTAATATCCGTTTTAACATCAGGGTCATAATTTATAATGCTTCCTTGCGGAATGTCTTTTTTAGCTTTTTCTCTATCAAATCCTGAAGAATTAGACTCTCCTCGTTTAGTCCTTGTTATTGAATGAACATTCTTACTTTTCTCCAGTTCAATAATCATCTCACCAATTTCCTTATCATCCTTCTTAAGTTGCTGCAAATCTGCTTTCACGTCCTTTTGATACTTGGTATCAAATCCAAAGAACATTTTCACATTATCTATCAAACCATTCGGGTTCGGATTTACAACAATTGTATCTCCATTCACATCTATGTTATTCACCGGATTATTCGCCCCATACTGATACGGTGACATCGAATAATACTTCTCTGCAAACCTGTCATTCGTCGTAAACCGTCCCAACGCAGCATCATAATGTCTCGCCCCATAATCATACCAATTCAAACCCTTCTTCGTGTCAAACTCCTTACCGTTATACTTGTAAGGCTGGGTATTGCCTGTAGTGCCAAACACACCA